>Ga0302310_10000456_pt1 | contig 38624 bp, 37 predicted proteins | sample III_Palsa_N1_2_FD_200451 | JGI IMG/M metagenome (GOLD analysis project Ga0302310, IMG submission 200451) | Peat permafrost microbial communities from Stordalen Mire near Abisko, Sweden - III_Palsa_N1_2 | ecosystem: Environmental > Terrestrial > Soil > Palsa > Peat permafrost | place: Sweden...
ACAAGACTCCGGTCGGCACTGGCCACCTCCTTCGCAACTCCAGCCCGCGTGCCACAGCGGCAGCGCGTTCGGAGTCTGGAATCGAGGCGGCGCTTTGCACACCCATTCGGGCGTGCCATGGCGTACGCTGGTGGGTGTTCGATCCGGTGGCCAGCCTCAGCCCTTGATGAGGCTTTCAGATCGTCAAGGGACTGTGAGCATTGCAAAAGATGCCGAGTTCGTCCAAGACCGACTCAGCGACGCGTCGTCGCGACGCAGCGAACGACCGTAACGATCAATTCAAAGTCTTGATGTGTGCAAGAAAACGTTGCAACGCGTCTGGCAATCCGAAGCGCTAGTGCTTATGCAGCACGCAGGTGGCAATGCGCACGTCTTCCGTCAGTGGCACGGTCACCACATCCGTACGGTTCAGCGTATCGAGGTGACCCCTATCGACCAAGTCGACGCCCAACCCCGCACCAACGCGGTTATTGAAACCCCTCAACGAGCCAACCTCGCTTGCGAGCGTAAGGGCAGTGTGCTTCGGAGCGATGGCGCCCTGGCGAACGATTCTAAGGTGTCGCTCATGCGGGCCTCCCGGACTCGCCGTTCCGCGAGCGATCAGCCGCGTTGCGAAAACCATTTTTCTACGAGACGGATCCAGAGGGTTCCGCCGAGTGGGATCAGATCGTCGTTGAAGTCGTAGTGCGGATTGTGCAGCGTGCACGGCCCAAGGTTGTGCGTATCGCCGACGGCGTCCTCGGCCTCGCCGTCGTTGCCACCGTTATATGCGAGTCGATGGCGGCCGTCGCCATTGCCGATCACGAAGTACGCGCCCGGCTTCTCGAGCAGGAAGTAGCTGAAGTCCTCGGCGGTCATCGACGGCTCGAACGTAAGCGTGTTTGCCGCGCCGACCGAATCGCGCATCACCTCGGCCACAAACTCGGCCTCGGCCGGGTGGTTGATCGTGGGCGGATTCCCACGATGGAAGCGGAACTCGACCGTCGCGCCGAACGCGGCCACCGTGTGCTGCGCGATCTCCTGCATGCGGCGCTCAATTAGCTCGAGCACTGGCAGCGAGAAGGTGCGCACGGTGCCCTCGATCACGCACGAATCTGGAATGACGTTGGTCGCCTCGCCTGTATGGATCGTCGTGACGGAAATGACGCCGGTGTCGGTCGGCTTCTTATTGCGGGTGATGATGGTCTGGAACGCTTGCACCATCTGGCAGGCGATGGGCACCGGGTCGATGCTCAGGTGCGGTAGCGCCGCGTGCGAACCACGGCCACGGATGGTGATGAAGAATCGATTGTTCGACGCCATGCACGGGCCCGGACAGACTGCCATCTGACCGACGGAGATGCCCGGCCAGTTGTGCATGCCGAACACCGCGTCCATCGGGAATTCGGTGAACAATCCGTCCTCAATCATCACTCGCGCGCCGCCGCCGGCTTCCTCGGCCGGCTGGAACAGCAAGTAGACGGTGCCATCGAAGTCGCGATGCTTCGCGAGGTGCTGCGCCGCGGCGAGCAGCATCGCGGTGTGGCCGTCGTGGCCGCATGCGTGCATGCATCCGGCGTTGCGGCTCTTGTGCTCGAAGGTGTTGGCTTCAGACATCGGCAGCGCGTCCATGTCCGCGCGCAGGCCGATCGCGCGAGCGCTGCTGCCACCAGTGCCTTTGATGATGCCCACGACACTAGTCTTGGCCAGGCCGCGCCGTATCGGGATGCCCCACTCGGTCAGCTTGCGCGCGACTAGGTCGCCGGTGCGCTGCTCCTGGAAGCTCAGTTCGGGGTGCGCATGGATCTCTCGTCGCAGCGCGGTGATCGTGGCCGCGTCAGCCAACAGGGATTCAATGACGTTCATGGGACGAGCTCGCATTTTGGTAGTCGATTCGGATCATATTAAGCCCGCCGGTACCGCTTGTGGCATGCCTCGCGCAGCGTCCATCCGCCCCCGTCAATCGAACCGCTCTTGAATGCGCATATTGTGGAATTCGTTGCGCGGAAGCTCCCACGCCGCAGTGGGCCAGGCATGTAGCTGATACCCCAGCCCGGAGGCGACCATCGCCGGGTCTTACCGCTCTGCGTTGTGTTGACGCGCTGCGGTCGAATGCCGCCATCCGGACTCCGATGACACTCACGTTCCCTTCCAGTCTTTGCTGGAGGTACACGTTTAGATACTCGTTGATCAACACGAAAATCGTTGGCAACGCCGCTGATATCGGGCGCCTTCGCTTGCTGCATAAATAGTCTCTGTCTCGAATGACGCATAGCTGATTTACATAGATGTTGCCGACGACGCGACGAGCGGTCTTAACGGTCAATTCAGGGTTTTGACGTGTGCAAGAAAACGTTGCAGCGCATCCGATAGTCCGAAGCGCTGGTGCTTATGCAGCACATAAGTGGCAATGCGTTCGCCTTCAGTCAATGGCACGGCCACTACATCCGCGCGGCGCGAGATTTCGAGGTGGCCGCTGTCGACCAACCCGACGCCGAGGCCCGCACCAATGCGTGTGACGAGGCCCGTCAATGAACTCGCCTCGCCCGCAATTGTCAGAGCGGCAGTATGCTTCCGAACGATCGCGTCTGTCTGCTGCCGCATGCCCGGTTCGTGGTCCGGATGACAGGCGATGACGGGGAAGGCCGCGACATCTACAAGGGACAATGCTTCAAACGATGCAAGCTCGTGACCTTTCGGAACCAAGGCCATGAGCGGATAGCTCCAGGCCCGCTCCTGTTCGATCGCGTCATCATCCATCCCCCCGAACGAGAAGCCGGCATCGACCTCCTCTCGCCGCAGCGCGGCGAGCAACTCCGCCGCGCGCATTTCCGATAGCTCCAGTGGAACTTCGGGCGTCAGTTCGCGCCAGCAGGCCAAGCACTCCGCGAGCTTGGGCTGGGCGATATCATCAGCCACACCGATGCGCAGGGGCGCGCGATAACGAAGCTCGGTTTCGCGCACCACCCGCTTGATTCGCTCAACGCGGAGAAGGATCTTGCGCGCTTCCTGCAGGAGCCTCGCGCCAGAGGGCGTTAGCCGCAGACCGCGCGGAGCGCGAACAAACAGCAGAACGCCCAATCGATCTTCTAGATCGCGGACTGTGCGCGACAAAGGCGTCTGGTCAACATGGACGCGCTCCGCGGCACGGCGAAAGTTCAACTCCTCAGCGACAGCGACGAAATAGCGAAAGTGACGAAGTTCGATCATCTACGGTGCGAAGTTCACTTGAAAATCTGTCGCGACGATGGCCATGGCCCTCACATAGCCTCTTCACTCTGCGAGAGTCTGCCGACTGAATGCGTACCACACCTCCTCGCTGCGTTCTTTCAGGGTCCGGACTTGAGGAGCATGCCGTGTGGATAATCCCACCGTGTTGAAACTATCAAGGCGCAGCCAGCAGCTGCTGCGAATCCGGATGAGCATGGAAAAGCCAGGCGTACCGACAGGTGAGCTCACCATTGGTGAGCGCATTCGCAGCATCAGGGCGGCCAAGAAATGGACGCTTGAACAAACCGGCCAACACAGCGGATTGGCACGATCGACCGTATCGAAGATCGAAAACGATCAGATGTCTCCCACATATGACGCCCTCATCAAGCTTGCCAACGGATTCGGGATGCATCTGGGAGAACTCTTCGCCCCTCCTGCGGCGGAAGGCGGAGTAGCGCGCCGAAGCATCTGTCGATCCGGAGCTGGCATTGCCCACAACACGCCTTACTACAAGCACCTGCTGCTATGCACCGACCTTTCGCGCAAGGACATGGTGCCGTTCAAGACTCAGATCGTGGCACGGATTTTTGACGAGTTCGAAGGCTGGAGCAGGCACGAGGGCGAAGAGTTTGTGTATGTCCTTGAAGGTTCCGTCAGGTTGTTCACTGAATTCTACGAACCCGTGGATCTTGTTCCTGGGGACTGTTGGTACCTCGACAGCCGCATGGGTCATCGTGTCATCAGCATCAGTGACAACGATGCCATAGTGTTGTGGATGAGCACGACTCATCCAAAGAATGAAGGCCTTTCGAACAAGCCGTGACAGGCGAACGAAGTGCCTCGAGCCGACATCGTGCCAGCAGAGTCGCCTCGTCAGCGGAGTCATGCGATCGCCACCGAGGCGGCCTTTCCGAGCCTCCGGACGCCTTCAACAATTTGCGCGCTGTTCTGCGCAGCGAACGACAGCCTCATTGTTCTGGCTACCGGATTGGATGCATAGAAGGCAGCTCCTGGCACGTAGACGACACCACTTTCGACTGAGGCGTCAAACAGAATTTTCGGATCCAGTTGTTCGTCCAATGCGATCCAGACGAACAGGCCACCCCTAGGCTTCTGCGCACGCATGAGAGTGCCAGCTTCCTCTTGAACCGCGTCAATGAGGATCTGCATTCGTAGTGCGTACTCGTTTCGTGCGCGCCTGAGAGTTTCCGGATAGCGGCCGGATTGCAGGTATTCGGCGGCAATGAGCTGCGAGATCGACGATGTGCAGAGGTCGATCGTCTGCTTCGCGATCGCACACCGGCGGATGACGTCTGGCGGGGCAATCATCCAGCCGATACGAAGCGACGGTGCCACGGTCTTCGAGAGACTGGACAGGTAAATCACCGGGTTGCGGCAGTTCAAAAGGCGAGCCCCCACAGAATGTACGGGCGCGATGTGCTCGTCCACGAAGCTCAGTTCGCCGTAGGGGTCGTCCTCTAGGATGAGAAACCCGTACTCCGCGGCGAGTCGCACGAGGTGCTCGCGCCGTTGCTCGGTGAGCAGTGCGCCGCAGGGGTTCGAGAACGTCGGCACCGTATAGAAGAACTTCGGGCGATCGTCCTTCGAGGCGGCGACGAGCATGGCCTCGAGGCGCTTCGTTTGGAGGCCGTCCTCATCGACGGGAACTTGCTCGATCCGGGCGCCGGCGAGTCGTAGCGCCTGGGTGGCCGCGGGGTAAGTGGGAGCCTCCACGTAGACGATATCGCCGGGCTCGATGAATACGCGTATGAGCAGGTCGAGGGCTTGCTGCGACCCCGTCGTCACCAGGATGTCGCTTGCGGTGCAACTGATCCCGCGCTCGGCACACAGCGACGCGAGCGCCGCTCGCAGCACCGGAGCGCCTTCGGTCGCGCCATACTGGAGGGCCTCGGCGCCGGTGGCGAAGGCACGCCGGCTGGCCTCTATGAGGCCGAAGCCATCGAGAAGGCCTGGCGAGGGATAGCCGCCCGCAAAGGAAATCATCCCCGGCCTGCTGAGGTAAGTGAAAAGCTCGCGGATCGGCGATCCGACTGGCTCGGTGAAATTGGCGGAAAAGGGAATGTCGTTCATGCCTGCGCTGCCATTCCAAGTTGAACGCGCACGGCGTCGATTGAACGTTGCTGGGCCGCTTCGTAGAGCACGATCTCATCGAGGACGCTCGCGCCGAGGTGCAGTTCGAAGGCCGCCTTCGCCTCGTGAGCCACATAGCTGCGTTGCTCCGTGCCACCGAGATTCGACTGAAAGATGCCGGCGGCGCTGACGGGAAGGAAGTCCTCGTAGACGATCGGGTGCACAGCCAGCAGTCCGCGGTCGATCAACTCCTCGAGCGGCCGGGTTGCCGCTTCGGCGTCGGTATTGCTCTCGCCAGCGGGCGTCAAGCTGTAGCGGAAGAATGCGAGATCGAGCTTGCGTAGCTCGTCGAGATCATCCGGGAAAGCCTCGAACGCCTTCGCGAGTTCGCTGGCGTAGTCCTTCGTCGCACTGCCGGCTCCGCCGATGTCGCGCACGCTCGCCAGCAGAACGTCGTACAGCGCGCGACCCTTTCGCGTCAGGGCCATGCCGCGTTGCTCGATCTCGCCGAATCGTGCCGTGTGCGTACCTGGCGAGGCTGCGTCAGCAAAGCTTACCGGTTCTTCCAGCGCCTTGAAGCTGGTCTGTCGAAGGAGAATGGGGTGCCGGCGCTGCGGCGGTCCTTCGATGACATCTTTGGCAGCGATACCACGCCTTTTCATCTCGCTCTGTGCTGCGTCGATGTCCAGGGTTCCAGGGGTGAGGTGGTTGATGTGCGGGCCTCTGAAACAAACGACATCAGCGATCAGCCGGTGGGCGTCGTGCAACAAGCGGTAGTGCTGGGCAGTGACCGTCGCCACCCCGTGCCAACGGAACGTCTCCTTGATATGGGCGACGAACTCATCGGCTTCCTCGGAATCCAGTCCGCCGGACTGCTCGAATCTCGCAGTGAGCTCAAGAGCGCCGGGCGTGAAGATATTGCGTCGTGCAAGGCTCTCCCTTGCCTGTTCGCGCAGCTGCCGATCTTGCAGGAGCTCCAGGCGCAGCAGCGATGTGAAGACGCGGAAAGGATTGGCAGCCAAGGCTGCATCGGTGATTGGCCGAAAGGCCGTCGAGTGCACCGGCACTCCCGCGACCGACAGGTCGTAGTATCCAACGGGCTCCATTCCCATCACAGCGAAGATCCGACGCATGGTCGCCAGTTCGGTTGACGTGCCGAGGCGAATCGCACCGTGGCGCTCGAGATGCAAGCGATCCAGTTCGCCTGAACGCGCCATCTGCGTGCGCCGCTCGGGTGCATCGGCTAGCACCTCGGCGTTCACATCTGCCACCAGATCCAGGAGCGTCCCGTATTGCGGGACTTCTTGCCGATACATGTCGGACATCGCTTGTGAGAAGCGTGTCCGAATTTCGTTCGGGGGGATATGGGCGGTGGTATTCATCGGTCGGTTTATCGTGAGCGAGCGCGGCTTCTGGGACGCCTGAGCGTCAATGGTCATGCTGTCGGCGCATCAAGAACTTGGGATTGGACAAATTCTCTCGGGGGTAGAAGGCGCGGTCAAACGATGTTTGATTCACAAGTAGTTCTGTGATGGAATGACTCCAATGACCTTCTCGCGTCGATTTCTGCCCCCGATGGCCGTTCTGTGCGCCTTTGAATCGGCCGCGCGGCATCAGAGCTTCACGGCTGCGGCGACCGAATTGAACCTGACCCAGAGCGCCGTAAGTCGTCAGATTCGCTCCCTCGAAGAGCTCGTGGGATCCGAGCTTTTTGCCAGGGAGCGCCAGACCGTGCGCCTGAACAAAGCGGGTGAGGCCTACGCATGCGAAATCCGCGACGCGCTCAAGAAGATTTCAACGGCCACCCTCGGGTTCAGAGCGAACCCTCGGGGTGGCAATCTCAGTATCGCGATCCTGCCGACGTTTGGGACGCGTTGGCTGGCCCCCAGGCTGCCTTCGTTCATCGCGGAAAACCCTGGAGTCACCATCACCCTGACAACGAGACCGGTGCAGTTCGACTTTCGCAGCGAAAACGTCGATGCGGCCATCCACTTCGGCCAACCGGCTTGGCCAGGTGCGGAACTGGACTTGCTGATGAGCGAGAAGGTCGTTCCCGCGTGCAGTCGCGCCTTTCTGGATACCCATCGGTTCTCCAAGCCCGAGGATTTGCTCGGGGCTCCGCTACTGCACCTCGAGAGCCGACCTGATGCGTGGAAGCGCTGGTTCGACACGATGGGTGTCCTGGGCGAGGGTGCCCGGGGGATGCTGGTCGATCAGTTCGCAATCGCAGCGCAGGCTGCGATCTCAGGATTGGGCGTGGCATTGCTGCCGTTGTTCCTGATCGAGTCCGAATTGCAGCGCGGGGAACTCGTCGTTGCGATCGATGCCGCGATCGAGAGCGCGGAAAGGTACTACCTCGCGTGGCCGCCGGGCAAGATCAACTATCCACCGTTGCAAGCCTTTCGGGCATGGATTCTGGCGGCGTCTGCGGAGTCTCAAAATCAGTCGCAGGTCAGCGCTGGACGAGGCTACCCGCCAAGCTGATGGGATAGGTCACATGAAGGAAGCACACGCCCTGGATTCATGAGGTTGTGCGGGTCGAAAGCTGTCTTGATCGCTCGCATCAAGCGCAGAGCTGCGTGGCTCTTGTATTCCTGCAGCGTTCCGACCTTCAGTGCTCCGACGCCGTGCTCGGCAGAGAAAGAGCCGCCATGGTCATGAACACAGCGATAGACGAGATCCATGATCTCCCCCTCGTGTGCTGCAATGAACTCAAGCGCGTTCGCGCCTTGCGGGCACTGGACGTTGTAGTGGAGATTGCCGTCTCCCAGATGCCCGAAATTGATGATTCGCAACCCGGGAAACGCATCCGTCAACTGCCGCTCCATCGTCGAAGCGAAAGCCGGAATTTCGGAGATGGGGATGGAAACGTCATGCTTCACATTGGGCCCTTCTTCCGTCTGTGCGAGCGTGATGTGCTCGCGAATGTGCCAGAGTTGCTCGGCTTGAGCGAGGTTGTCCGCTATGACCGCGTCGATGATCCGACCTTCGTCGAAGACCGACTCCAACAGGCGCTCGAGTGCTTCCCGCGCGCGCTCTTCCGATTCGGTATCCGAACATTCGATCAAGACGCAGTACGGTGCGCGCTGGTCGAGGAACGGAATGCGGAACTGCGGCATATGCCTGGCCACCAGTTCTAGACCGGCGTGCCCCATGACCTCGAAGCCGGTGAGGCTCGCCCCCAGCTTACGTTGAGTCAGTCCCAGAAGCTTGATGCCATCCTCAAGTGAGGGTAGCGCCACCCACGCGGTCAGGACTGCTGCCGGCAGAGGGAATATCTTTAGCGTCGCAGCAGTGATGACGCCAAGCGTTCCTTCGCTGCCGATGAAGAGGTTTCGCAAATCGTAGCCGGTGTTGTCTTTGCGCAGTCCGGACAAGCCCTCCCATACGTCGCCGTCCGGCGTTACGACTTCCAGGCCCAAGCACAGATCTCGCATGTTGCCGTAACGCAGCACTTGGGTTCCCCCCGCGTTCGTCGCTAAGTTCCCGCCGATCATGCAACTGCCCTCCGCTCCGAGGCTCAGCGGAAACAGGTAACCCGCTTCGTGCATTTGGGTCTGCAGAGACTGCAGGATGACGCCCGCGTCCACGGTCACCGTCAAGTTGTGAGAATCGAGATGCCGGACGCGTGACATACGCCCGAGTTGCAAGACGACCTGATTGCCGCTGGCGTCAGGAATCGATCCCCCCACGAGGCCCGTATTGCCCCCCTGCGGGACGATCGAGATGCCGTGGCGAGCGCACACCTTCACCAGCGCAGCTACTTCTCCGGTGTTCTTCGGCCGCACGACGGCCAGGGCTCGACCCCGGATGCGCCGCCGCCAATCCTGTTCGTACTGGCAAAGGTCTCCTGAGACATGTACGTGCTCCGCCCCGGCGACTTCGCGCAGTTCGTCCATCAGTTGTCTGCTCATCTCATTCCTGTTCAAACATTGCGTGGAGGATCCATCGTCCGCTTCGGAGATATGTCGTCATGCTGCAAGCCGCGTCAGGGGGCGAAACGATTCGAGGTCAAATCGCGCGCAGGAGTTCGGGAATCGCGGTGAACAGGTCCGCTACCAAGCCGTGTTCGGCAATGGAGAAGATGGGTGCCTCCGCATCCTTGTTGATCGCCACAATGACTTTGGAATCCTTCATGCCTGCCAGATGCTGGATGGCCCCGGAGAGGCCCACTGCAATGTAGAGCTCCGGAGCAACGATCTTGCCCGTCTGTCCAACCTGGAGGTCGTTTCGCGCATAGCCGGCGTCGACCGCGGCACGGCTCGCACCGACGGCAGCGCCCAACTTGTCGGCGAGGGGCGCGATCAATTCTCCGAAGTTCTCGGCGCTACCCAGGCCTCGACCTCCTGAGACGATGACCTTGGCGGCGATGAGTTCCGGCCTGTCGCTTTTGGCCATCTCACGGGCAATCACGCGGCTCTTGCCACGGCCCTCTATCGCGGCCATCCGCTCGATCGGAGCCGCTCGCCCATGCTCGGTGACAGCAGCTTCGAAGGCTGTGGTCCGAACTGTGATCACCTTCTTTGCGTCCGTGGTCTGTACTGTAGCGACAGCATTGCCCGCGTAGATGGGGCGTTCGAAGGTGTCCGGCGCATTGACTCGAATGATGTCGCTGACTTGAACAACGTCGAGCTTGGCGGCCACACGAGGCGCAATGTCCCGGCCGCATGCGGTGGCCGGAAAGACGAGGTGCCCATACTCGCCGGCGATGCGCAAGATTTGCGCGGCGATGTCTTCGGCCAGCCCATCTCGCAGGCTCGGGGCTTCCATCAGGATGACCTTCCGCACGCCCGCGATCGACGCCGCCACGTTGGCTGCAGCCTGCGCGTCGTGGCCTGCAACGAGTACGTCGACGTCGATGTCGCAGGCAAAGGCCGCCGTGACCGCGTTGCGGGTGGCAGCCTTGATTGACAGGTTGTCGTGTTCGGCGATGACCAGTGCGCTCATGTTCAGATGAGCTTGATCTCGGCCTTGAGTGTGCTCAGCAGGGCTGCGACGTCGGGCACCTTGATGCCCACCTTTCGCCTGGATGGCTCATCGACCCGGACGGTGCGCAGGCGCGACGCCACCTGCACGCCAATGTCGTGGGGCGTAATCGCTTCAATGAGCCTTTTCTTCGCCTTCATGATGTTCGGAAGCGTGACGTAGCGCGGCTCATTGAGGCGCAGATCGGCAGTGACGACGGCCGGCAGGTCCAGCAAGACGGTCTCTCGTCCACCGTCAATTTCGCGAGTCACGATGGCGTGATGGTCAACGATCTCGATTTTGTTCGCGCAGGTCGCCATCGGCAGGTTGGCCAGGGCGGCGGTCATTTGTCCTGTCTGGTTGCTGTCGTCGTCGATCGCCTGCTTGCCGAGGAAGACCAGATCCGGCTTCTCGAGGTCGATAAGGGCCTTCAGGATCTTCGCCACGGCCAGTGGCTCAAGTTCGACCTCGGTGTGAACGAGGATGGCGCGGTCCGCGCCCATGGCCAGCGCAGTGCGCAATGTCTCCTGAGCGGTGGCAATTCCGCACGACGCCGCGATCACCTCAGTCACGACACCCTTCTCCTTCAGGCGCATGGCTTCCTCCAGTGCGATCTCGTCGAATGGATTCATGCTCATCTTGACGTTGATGAGATCTACCCCGGTCAGGTCGGACTTGACCCGCACCTTGACGTTGTGGTCGATCACTCGTTTGACCGCCACGAGAATCTTCATTGCTTTGCTGCTCCATGTCGTATTGATAGTTGGCCGGCGCGAACAGATGGCGGACAGCATCCGCGATGAGTCGCGCCTTCACTGACCTTGGCATGACGGTGGTCAACTCTTTGCGAATGCAAGCACGCGTCCATCCCATTCGGACCGACGGGATTTCAGGAGGCGCTCCATGCCGAGCCGTTCGAAAATTATGGGCGCGTGTTGGGCGCCGCCGATCTTGATAATTTCTCAGCACCTCGTGCGCTCAAGGAATGACTTCTTTCGCTTGGCGCCATCGCGTACGCATATGCATCCGCGGCGAGGCGCTGCAATCGCAACTGGCGTGAAGACGCCTACCTCTGCCCCACCGTTTGAGCGTGGTGCCGCGACAGACGACTGGGCGCTTTCCTGCAGTCTTGGACTTCCACTTCTTGTAGACAAAGTTTATTATAGGAAACCTGCACCTCGCTTAAGGGATGCAATCCACCAACTCTGCGGTACCGTCATGACAGAACTCAACAATCGCACGCGAGAGCTTCTCTCGCGCCTGGGTGTCCCAGCGTCGTCGTCGTACGAAGGGAACCTCGAGGTTCGCTCCCCCATTGACGGGAGCGAAGTGGCACGCGTGGCCACGGTGAGCACGCAACGGGCAATCGAGGCGATCGAATCCGCGCACACGGCCTATCAGACCTGGCGCCTCGTGCCGGCACCACGTCGCGGCGAGTTGATTCGCCTGCTTGGCGAGGAATTGCGCTCCGAAAAGCAAGCGCTGGGCGCACTCGTCTCAATCGAAGCGGGGAAGATCATCACCGAGGGCCTGGGCGAAGTGCAGGAGATGATCGACATCTGCGATTTCGCCGTCGGCCTGTCACGGCAGCTGTACGGTCTGACGATCGCTTCGGAACGTGCAGGACACCGAATGATGGAAACGTGGCATCCGCTCGGCGTCGTGGGTGTCATCACGGCCTTCAATTTTCCCTGCGCGGTTTGGGCATGGAACGCAGCACTCGCGCTCGTGTGCGGGGACGCGGTTGTTTGGAAGCCGTCGGAAAAAACGCCGTTGACGGCGCTGGCCTGCGAAGCGCTCTTTGCGCGCGCCTTGAAGCGTTTCGGCGATGCACCGTCTGGCCTGCATTCGGTGGTGCCGGGGCTGCGCGAGACCGGGGAAGCACTGGTGGATCACCCGAAAGTCGCGTTGGTATCGGCGACCGGCAGTACCCGCATGGGACGGGAAGTGGGGCCGCGCGTGGCTGGTCGCTTTGGCCGGTCGCTGCTCGAACTCGGCGGCAACAACGCCGTGATCGTCACACCGTCGGCCGATCTCGATCTCGCAGTTCGTGGAATCTTGTTCGCCGCCGCAGGCACTGCTGGTCAACGTTGCACCACGACGCGCCGGCTGATCGTGCACGTCAGCGTGCGCGATGCCCTGGTCGACCGCCTCAAGAGCGCCTACCGCGCACTCCCGGTTGGAAGCCCGCTCGAGGCCGCAACCCTGGTGGGACCGCTGATCGACAAGCACGCTTTCGACAGCATGCAGTCGGCGCTGGAATCGGCGAATGCCGAGGGCGGCAAGGTGTTCGGGGGCGAGCGTGTTCTCGTCTCAGAGTACCCGGGTGCCTACTACGTGAAACCAGCTATCGTCGAGATGCCTGCCCAGACCCGAACGGTTTGCCAGGAGACGTTTGCGCCGATCCTCTACGTGTTGACCTATCAGGACTTCGATGACGCGCTCGCATTGCAAAACGGCGTGCCACAGGGGTTGTCCTCCGCGATCTTCGGCAACGACCTGCGCGAGACAGAGATCTTCCTGTCAGCGAAGGGGTCAGACTGCGGCATCGCCAACGTCAACATCGGCACGTCCGGAGCGGAGATCGGCGGCGCCTTTGGTGGCGACAAGGAAACCGGAGGTGGCCGCGAATCCGGCTCGGACTCCTGGCGTGCGTACATGCGCCGAGTGACGAACACCATCAACTACTCCCGCGAGCTGCCGTTGGCACAGGGCGTGAAGTTCGACGTATGACAAGCCTTCAACCGGACCGCTTCGCATAACTCAAGGCCACCGGTTAGTGGCCCTGAGAGTCGAGGTTGACTGATGTCCGATAGGCCCGTCAATGCGCCTTTGAAGCTCATCGGCTCGGCGAATTCCCCCCGGTGATAGGAGGTGCCGTTGGGTGACCTGCCAGGATCTGTGACGGGCGGCGCAGGGCCACGTCGAACGGGTTGATCTTGGGGGTCAGGCTCGTCGCCTCACGCTTGAGCAGTTCTACCACCATCGGCATACGTTCGGCATTGAGCCGCGCTGAAATTGTTCCAACGGAGAGTGCGGCGACGGCGCGCCCTTCGCGATCAAAGATCGGAACGGCGACCCCGGCCATGTCTTCGAGAAGCCCGGTGCTTCGTGACGAATGGCCGGTGGTGCGCACGCGCTCGATCTCGGTGCGCAGGTGAACCTCATCAAAGATTCCGAATTCACGTAGCCGCGACAGGTTGTGGCGAATGACGTCGTCGCGTTCCACCTCGTCTAGGAACGCCAAGATGGCCAGTGCCCCCTGACCCGCACCCAAGGCGACGCGCCCGCCGATGTCGCCGGTGAACGATCGGATCGAGAAGGGCCCCTCGCTGCGGTCCAAGCAAACGGCGTCGAACCCGGTACGCACGAGCAGGAAGATGCTGTCGCCCAAGCTGGCGCTCAGTCGCAGCAACGTGGGGCGGCAAAGGGTGCGTAAGTTTGACGGATTGCCCGCCTGGGCTGCCAAGGCAAAGAAGTCGATGGCAAGGCGATATCGCTTGCTTTGCTGCTCCTGCTCCACCATGCCCTCAGCCGATAGCGATTGGAGCAACCGATGAGTCGTGGCCTGCGTGAGGCCTACGTTTCGTGCGATCTCTGTGACGCGGCCGCCTTCAGCCTGCACGTTCGCGAGCGCTCTCATCACGGAAAAGATCCGCTGCACGCCGATGGTCGAGGTATTTGATTCCGACAAAGTTCCGTCTCCTGAAATTTACTCAACTACAAATCGCTATCTTATTCCATTGATCGGAATCTTTATACAAAATATTCCATTTATAGGGAAAGTACCGAAAAATGACGGTGCAGGTTAGCTCAATATTGAAACAACTGGAACGAAAGTTCCGGCCTCTCGTCCCCGGAAAGTAAACCGTCATGTCATTCCTTCGCCTTATAGGCGTCACCAAGTTCTACGGCGACATCTGCGCCGTTACCGACCTGAATCTCTCGGTAGAGAAGGGAGAGTTCGTCTCGCTGCTGGGGCCATCCGGCTGCGGCAAGACCACCACGCTGCAGATGGTGGCGGGCTTCGAGGGGGTCACCCGCGGTCGAGTGGAACTTGACGGCCGCGACATCACCCACGCGAAGGCGAACACGCGAGGCCTGGGCATCGTGTTTCAAACCTATGCACTGTTTCCACACATGACGGTACGGGACAACGTGAGCTTCGGTCTGGCGATGCGCAAGATGCCCAGGGCCGAACGCGGGGAGCGCGTTCGGGAGGCGCTCGCGCTAGTGCATTTGCAGCCTCACGCCCACAAGTACCCTCGCGAGATGTCCGGCGGCCAAAGGCAGCGCGTTGCACTGGCGCGTGCCCTGGTGGTCGAGCCGCCCCTTCTGCTGCTGGACGAGCCGTTGTCCAATCTCGACGCAAAGCTGCGCGAAGAAATGCAGTTTGAATTGCGCCAGATTCAGCGCAAGGTAGGTACCACGACGGTGATGGTCACTCACGACCAGGCCGAGGCCATGTCGATCAGCGATCGCGTCGTAGTGATGGAGGGGGGAAGGGTTACGCAAGTAGGTAATCCATATCAGGTCTACGAGCACCCGAGCACCCGGTTCATCTCGACCTTTGTGGGCAAGGCCAATCTGCTTCAGGGCCGCACGGAGGGCGAGGAAGGCATGCAAAGTGTGCAAGTGGCCGGCCTCTTGCTGCCTCAATCGACGCCGGGCTTCCCGAGCGGTTCGTCCGTGCTTCTGACGATCCGTCCCGAAAAGCTGAAACTGGTGGCGGCCGGCACCGGCCGGCTCGATGGCGATGTGGTCGAGCGGTTCTTCCTTGGAAGCCAGTGGCTCTATCGCATGAAGACGCCGATCGGGGAACTGATGGTGGTGTGCGCGAATGATGGCCGCACCGTACTGAATGTAGGGCAGTCCTCGGGCATCGACTGGCACGACGCCTCAACCCGAGTCCTGGCGCTTGACGAATCGTCCGCGCGTGGAGTGGCGGCGGCATGAATTCAAAGTCCGTGCCGTGGTGGCTAACAGGGCCCGCGCTGCTGCTGTTCGTCCTCTTGCTGCTGGTGCCGCTCGCACTGACGGCGGTGTTGTCCTTCAACGTGTTCGATTCGCAAACCGGCGTCAAGGCGGGCGAGTTCACAGTTAAGCACTATGCGTCTCTGCTCACCGAGCCCTACTACTACGGCATCTTCTGGCGCACCTTCTGGGTTTCGGCGCTGGTTGCTGTGATCTGCGTTGTGGTGGGCACCGCCGAGGCGTATGTGCTGAGCAGAATGGGCAATCCTTGGCGGTCGATCCTGCTGCTGGTGGTGCTGGCGCCGCTGTTGGTTTCAGTGGTGGTACGGGCCTTTGGCTGGAGCATGCTCCTGGGGCCGGAAGGCTTGGTCAATGATGTGCTGTCAATGATGGGCGTCGCGCCAGTCAAGCTTCTCTATACGCCGACGGCGATCGTCATCGCGCTAGTCCACGTGATGCTGCCGTTCATGGTGATTCCGGTATGGACCTCGCTACAGAAGTTGGACCCTGATGTGCAGAACGCCGCGCTGTCGTTGCAGGCGTCGCAATTCAGCGTCCTGCGCCGCGTCGTACTGCCGCAGGTGCTGCCGGGCATTCTTTCGGGCAGTCTGATCGTGTTTGGACTCTCGGCGAGTTCGTTTGCCGTTCCTGCTCTGCTCGGCGGGCGGCGTCTGAAGATGGTTGCCACAGTCGTCTACGACCAATACCTGGACGAGCTGAACTGGCCCCTGGGTGCCGCCATCGCGCTCACTTTGCTCGTGGTGAACCTTCTCGTGATGCTCAGTTACAACCGGTTGATCGAAGGCCGCTACAACAAATCTCTGGGTTGATGTCATGAGACAAATGAGCAGGAACGGGCCAATCGCACTGTGCATTAACGCGGTCGTCATTGCCTTCATGCTGGCACCGCTGGTAGTAGTGTGTGTCGTTGCTTTCACCCCCGAGAACACGCTCACTCTGCCAACAACCAGGTTGTCGCTGCGCTGGTTCCGGGCGGTGTTCGCACACCCTGACTTCGTACAGTCATTCTGGAACAGCCTGTTGCTTGCATTGGCGGCAGCGACGCTGTCCACGCTGGTTGCGGTGCCGGCGGGGTTGGCCATTACCCGCTACAGATTTCGAGGCCGCGGTTTCCTCAACGCACTGTTCCTGTCTCCACTGATCATTCCCCATCTGGTACTCGGTGTGGCGCTATTGCGGCTGTTCTCCATCGTCGGGGCCACCGGGAGCTTCGGGTTCCTGATCCTCGCACACGCACTCATCGTTACGCCCTACACCATGCGCTTGATCATCGCGGCGATGGTGGGATTCGATCGCAGCACTGAGCATGCTGCGTTATCGCTCGGCGCCACTCAAGCGACCGTCTTTAGACGCATCACGCTGCCTATGATCCTCCCGGGCATCACCGGCGGCTGGATGCTGGCCTTCATCAACAGCTTCGACGAAGTAACCATGTCGATCTTCGTGACGGCACCCAGCACAGTGACATTGCCCGTGCGCATGTACATGTACGCGACAGAGTCCATCGATCCGATGATGGCTGCCGTCTCGGCCCTAATGGTTGCGGTGACAGTCTGCGTCATGGTGGCGTTGGATCGAATCTACGGCCTGGACCGCATTCTGGTGGGCGGCAAATGATGACGTCCGCTTTCTTGCTGCACCGACTGGCAGACACAGATCGTGAGCCGGTCGACTTCACGCTCGACGGACGGCCCCTCAGTGCACTCGTGGGCGACACCGTATTGACTGCCGTTCTCTGTCAGCATGACCACTTGCGCCGCAATGAATTCAGCGGCCAGCCCCGCGCAGGTTTCTGCCTGATGGGCGCTTGCCAGGACTGCTGGATCCGCACCTCGCAGGGTGAGCGGGTGCGTGCGTGCTCCACGTTCATCGCGCCTGGCATGGCGCTGTTGACGAAGGAGCGCACGCTGTGAGGCCTCCCGTCATCATAGGCGCAGGGCCCGCCGGCGTACGCGCGGCGCAGACGCTCGTCGAACATGGATTGCGGCCGATCGTCGTTGACGAAGCGGCGCGCGCCGGCGGTCAGATATATCGCAGGCAGCCGGCCAATTTCCATCGGCCGCCCGAGCAACTGTACGGAACTGAAGCGGGTCGCGCAACGGCGCTGCACGCCGCATTCGACGACATCAGCGACCGAATCGACTACCGACCCGAGAGCCTCGTATGGAACGTGCAGACTGGTTGGCTCGACGTGCTACACGCACCAAGCGCCACGACCCGCGGCGTGCCCTGGAGCCGCCTGATCGTGGCCACGGGCGCCACCGACCGGATCCTGCCAGTTCCCGGGTGGACGCTGCCCGGCGTCTATAGCCTCGGCGGTTCACAGGTGGCGCTCAAATTTCAGGGCTGTGCGATCGGGAGTCGCGTCATCTTCATGGGAAGCGGTCCGCTCCTCTATCTCGTGGCCTATCAATATGCCAAGGCGGGCGCCAACGTCGTCGCTGTGTTGGACACGGCCCGACTGGCGGATCAGATTGCCGCCCTGCCTGGCTTGGTCACCCGGCCAAGCACCTTTGGCAAGGGCCTCTACTACGTCAGTTGGTTGCGTGCCCACGGTGTGCCGATCCGTCGCGGCATTCGACCACTGCGCTTGCTGGGCGACAACAGGGTTGACGCGGTCGTCTTCGAGGATGACGGCAGCGAATCCACGCTGTCTTGTGACGCAGTCGGCTTTGGTTATGCGTTGCGCCCCGAAACCCAATTGGCCGAGCTGCTGGGTTGCCGTTTTGAATATTCTCACGGAGAGCGGGCCCACCTTCCTGTGCGTGATGAGGCGGGGCGTGGCAGCGTCGAAGGCGTCTATCTCGCCGGCGATGGGACAGGCATCATGGGGGCGGACGCCGCCGAGTGGGCCGGTGAGCGTGCCGCGCTCGCCTTGTTGGCGGACGAAGGTACCGTCGTCGATAGCGCACGCGCCCGCAAGCTGGAGTCACGCCTCAGAGGGTTGAAACCCTTTCGGCGCGCGCTTGAGCGTGCTTTTCCGCTGCCGGAAGACTGGGCTGCGCTAGCGCCCGACCACGTCATCGTCTGTCGGTGCGAGAACATCACGGCTGGCGATTTGAGGGAGATCGTGCGCGCGACTGGGGCGGATGAAGTCAACCGGTTGAAGGCGCTCTCGCGCGTCGGCATGGGCCGGTGCCAGGGACGAATGTGCGGCGTGGCGGCGACCCATTTGCTCGCGCACTCAACCGGCCTGCCGATTGAAATCGTGGGTCGCATGCGTGTGCAGGGACCGATCAAGCCGATACCGATGGCGATGGTTCGCAAACAGGAGGGTGCGCTGTGAAGCGGATCCTGCATGCGGATGTGGCCATCGTCGGGGGCGGGATCGTCGGCACCTCCGCGGCCCTCTCGTTGCGACGCATGGGGATGTCGGTCGTCCTGCTGGAACGCGACCTGTGCGGCTCGCGCTCCAGTGGCGTGAACTACGGCGGTGTCCGTCGGCAAGGTCGACCGGTCTGCCAACTTCCCTTGGCTCAGCGCGCTCACGGCATCTGGGCTCGGCTCCCGGAACTCATCGGCATCGACGGCGAATATGTTCGATCAGGGCACTTCAAGATCGCATTCACTGCGGACTACATGGCCTCGTTGGAGACCTTTCGCGACCTGGCGCGCGACTTCGGGCTGAACATCGAGATGTTGACGGGCGAGCAATTGCGAACGCGCTGCCCCTGGGTCGGTTCCCGAGCGGCGGGCGGGTCGCTGTGCCCCGATGACGGCCAGGCCAATCCGCGCCTCGTGTCGCCGGCATTCGGGCGCGCAGCGCAGCAAGCGGGGGCGGAGGTTCTCGAACGCACGCCGGTCGATGAAGTCGAGTACGACGGCCGCGACTTCGTCCTGCGATCGGGCGGGGCGCTAGAGGTTCGCGCGTCCCAACTACTGAACTGCGCGGGTGCCTGGGCCGGCTGGCTTGCGTCGCATTTCGGCGAACCGGTGCCGATGCGGCCCGGCCATCCGGCGATGGCGGTTACCGCGCCGCTACCTCACTTCTTGGACTGGAGCCTGGGCGTCGAAGGTGATGACGTGTATTGCCGCCAAGTCGCCCGAGGCAACGTCGTGCTCGGTGGCACCCAGGGCGTGGCTCTGGATGCAGACCGGGCGCGCTGCCAGGGCGACGCCATCGCGAGCCTGGCCGAACAGGCCGTCGACCTGCTGCCCGGCTTGCGCGATGCACAGATCATTCGCACCTGGAGCGGTACCGAAGGCTACCTGCCGGACCGTCAGCCCGTGCTGGGACCCAGTTCGACGATGCCTGGCCTGCTGCATGGATTCGGTTTCGCCGGCGCAGGCTTCCAGATCGGCCCGGCCGCAGGCGAGGTGCTCGCCGAATTGGCACGACATGGGGTCACCTCCACGCCAATCGACCATTTTTCGATTCACCGCTTTTTGGACACGATCCCCCCATCCCAATCAAGGAGCATCGCATGAGCAAAGCCATTTCCAATTCGCACGCCCTTTCTCGCGCCGTTGTCCTGGCCGCCATGATCGCTGCCGTGAGTTGCGGACCAGCGATGGCCCAGACGAAGACTCTTTACATCGGCATGAACGGCGGCACGATGGAACGGTCATATACGCAATTCGTCTTTCCTGCCTTTGAGAAGTTTAACGGCGTGAAAGTCGTCGTGGTGCCCGGAACCTCCTCGGACATCCTGGCCAAGGCGCAGGCCAACAAGGACAGGCCTCAGATGCACGTCATGCTCCTGGACGACGGAATCATGATGCGTGCCATCAGCATGGGGCTGTGCCAGAGGCAGCCGCCGAGCGACACCCTGCGGCAGCTGTATCCGGTCGCGCGCTTCAAGGGCGACATGGCGACGGCAGTCAGCCTGGGTCTGACCGGGCTGGCTTACAACAGGAAGATGTTCACAGAGAAGGGCTGGGCGCCACCCACTTCCTGGATGGACATGGCCGATCCGAAGTACAAGGGAAAGCTGGTGTTCCCGTCGATCACCTCGTCGTCATTCGGTCTGCACGGCTTCCTGATGTTCAACCGCATCAAGGGCGGGAATGAGCAGAATGTGGAGCCCGGATTCAAGGCTTGGCCCTCGACGGTAGGGCCGAACGTCCTTGAGTACACGCCCAATTCTTCCAAGATCTCGGAGATGGTGCAGACCGGCGAGGCGGCCCTATTTCCGATGACCGTCAGCACCGTGGCGGCATTGAAGTCGCGTGGCATTCCAGTGGAATACGCCCAACCGAAGGAAGGCGCCGTCGTGCTGATGGTCGCTCAGTGCGTCATCGCGAACAACAGCGAACCCGAACTGTCGCAGAAGCTCGCTGAGTTCTTGTTGAGCCCCCTCGCGCAGGCGAACATGCTGAAGTATGGGAATGCGGTGCCGACGAACACCAAGGCCCCCGTCGATGGGGAAGACGTGGCACGGGTGGCGCAAATGAACGGCTGGCTCAAGAACGCGATCACAGTGGATTGGTCCAGCATCAATGCGAACCGGCCCGCGTGGAACGCGCGCTGGAATCAGACGATCGAGCGTTGAGCGGGTCTCGCGAGTCAACGCAGGGGACATGATGTGAAGACGATCGAGGAAGTCGATGCGCTGGTGATCGGTGGAGGCGTGATCGGGCTATCGCTGGCTTACGGCCTGGCACGCGCTGGCGATCGCGTCAAGGTGCTCGACGAAGGCGATGACGCCTTGCGCGCCGCGCGCGGCAACTTCGGCTTGATCTGGGTGCAAGGCAAGGGCTCGACGAACCCGTCCTATGCGCGCTGGACGATGGATTCTGCGCGTCGCTGGCCGGCATTCGCTGCAGAACTGGAAGCGCGCACAGGGATCGATCTGGAGTTGTCGCAAATCGGCGGCCTGTCGATGTACCTAAGCGAACGTGAATTACTCAGCCAGCGCGACAAGCTTGAATCGCTGCGGCAGCGACTCGATGAGGCGTATCCATTCGAAGTGCTTGATCACGACGCTTTGCGCGAGATGATGCCTCAGCTCGGCTCCGCGGTGGTCGGCGGCACCTACTGTCCGCTCGATGGGCACGTCAGTCCGCTGCGCCTTCTTCGTGCGCTGCTGCAGGGCTGCAAGTCCTTCGGTGTCGACTACCGGGCAGGCGCGCGGGTCGACGGGATCGAGCATCGAAACGGGCTCTTTCACGTACAGGTCGGCGGCCTCGAGCACGTCGCACCACACCTCGTGTTGGCCGCGGGGCTGGGCAACAAGATGCTGGCCCCGGCGGTGGGGTTGAAGGCACCGCTGGCTCCGAATCGCGGGCAGATTCTCGTCACGGAGCGACTGCCCCCTTTCCTGCGGCATCCGACCGCGCAGGTGCGGCAAACGGGGGAGGGCGTGGTGCAGATCGGTGACTCGAAAGAGGACGTTGGGCTGGACGACGGCACCACCGTCGATCAATTGGCTCGCATCGCCGATCGGGCGCGCCGCCTCTTCCCGTTGCTCGACAACGTGAACGTTGTGCGGACGTGGGGCGCCCTGCGCATCCTTAGTCCGGACGGGCTACCGATCTATCAAGCCTCGACGCAATGCCCGGGCGCCTTCTTGGTCACGTGCCATAGCGGTATCAGCCTGACGGCGCAGCACGCCGGCCCCCTTGCGGATTGGATACGCGGCGGCGTCGAGTCGGCGGACATTCGCGGATTCAAGGCGGAGCGGTTCGATGTTCAAGCTGATTGACCAGACGGCGCCGCGGCGCGTGATCACGCTTCGCCTCGAAGGGCGCGAGATCCATGCCTCCCAGGGCGACACCGTAGCGATGGCGCTTCTTCTTGCGGGCGTAACGCCATTTCGACGCACCCCCGTCTCGGGGGCGCCGCGCGCGCCGCTGTGCCTGATGGGGGTCTGCTTCGATTGCCTAGTAGATGTAGACGGGCATCGAAACGTCCAGTCCTGCATGGTCGAGGTCCGCGAAGGAATGAGTGTCACCCTGCCGATGGGCGCAGCTCCGAAGGAAGGCGCGGAATGACCCATGATCTGATTGTCATCGGCGGCGGACCGGCCGGAATCGCGGCTGCATTGTCCGGGGACTCCCTGGGACTACGTACGGTACTCGTCGACGAACAACTCAAGGCCGGGGGGCAGATCTACCGCAACGTAGGGGCGGCCGACGCTCGCGTTGCCGACTTGCTCGGCCCAGATTACACGCGCGGTCGTGTCCTGGTCGAACAACTGGCTCGCTCGAGTGTCGAGGTTCGCCATGATTCGCTCGTCTGGGATGTCGCACCCGATCTCACAGTGACCGTGCTCCGGAACGGCAGCTCTGAACGCCTTCGAGCGGCGCATCTGATTTCAGCGACCGGGGCCATGGAAAGGCCATCGCCATTGCCTGGCTGGACGCTGCCGGGGGTCTTCAATGCGGGCGCTATACAGATTGCTATGAAAAGCAGCGGCGCCATCCCAGCAGGTCCGATTGTGCTCGCGGGCGGGGGCCCTCTGCTCCTCCTTGTCGCCTGCCAACTGTTGGATGCAGGCGCGGACATCGTCGGACTCGTGGAGACATCGCCCGGCGGGAACCGCCTCGCTGCCTTGCCGCATTTTCCTTCGGCATTGCTTGCGCCTGAATACCTGACGAAGGGGCTGCAGATGATGCGCCGGTTGCGCGCAGCTGGAATTCATCGGTACTCACAGGCGATGGCGTTGGCTGTTGAAGGCACGTGCAGCGCGCACGCCTTGCGTTTCGAAGTCGGGGGACGGCCCGTGCGGCTGGAGGCCAACACGGTGCTGCTGCATCATGGGGTGGTGCCCAATACCCAGCTCAGCCGGCTGCTTAGGGTCGATCACGCATGGGATGACCAGCAACTCGCATGGCACCCACGTGTCGATGCATGGGGCCAGACGTCGCTCGCTGGATTTTGGATCGTCGGCGACGGTGCATCGATAGCGGGTGCGATTGCCGCCGAAGCTAGCGGCAGGATTGCCGCCTTCGGCGCCGCACACGCCATGCAACGGTTGTCAGATCACGAGCGCGATCGTCTCGCGGCACCAGAACTCCGCGCCCTCACTCGCCAACGACGGATCCGTCCCTTTCTCGACGCCCTCTATCGGCCGCCCACGTGGATCAATACGCCCGCTGACGACACGATCGTCTGCCGCTGCGAAGAAGTCAGCGCTGGTCGGGTGCGCGAGATGGCTCGCCTCGGATGCGAAGGGCCAAATCAAACGAAGTTCCTCAGCCGCTGCGGCATGGGGCCTTGCCAAGGGCGGCAGTGCGGGATCGTCGTCAGTCAACTACTTGCCCAGGCACTGAGCCGCACGCCAGCCGAGATCGGTGCTTACCGAATCCGTGCTCCGCTCAAGCCGGTTCCCTTGTCATCTATCGCCAATCTGAACACGCCTGCAGGGAAGGAACCACCGCCTTGAGTGAACCGATCCACCGACACCACACGAATGCCCGCATGAGCAAGATCGTGCGCCATCGCGGACTGATCTATCTATGCGGCCAGACAGCGGCGGGAAGTGCCGCGACCGACATCACCGAGCAGACGAAGGAAGTTCTGTCGCGCGTTGACACGCTTTTGGGTGAGGCTGGCAGCGATCGGACACACCTGATCTCCGCCGTGATCCATTTGAGATCAATGGCCGATTTCACGGCGATGAACGTGGCCTGGGAGGCCTGGATCCCGCAAGGTATGGCGCCGGCGCGAACCACTGTCGAGGCACGTTTGGCATGGCCGGGCTTGTTGGTGGAGATAACGGCAATCGCTGCAGAAGCTTGATGCGCTAACGCGTCGAACAGAAAACAAGCGGCTTGAAAGGAATCGAAATGTAGGAACCGAACGCATCCATTGCACCGCAACGACTTCTCGCACGACCGAGATGAGCTTTGCTGTGTCCACGTGATTCTGCGGAGTGGTGCCAAGCAATTCGCTTGGCTCGCCAGGGTATCACTTTGTCGATTATTTTACTTTAACCCACCGTGTGGGCCAAAGGCAAGCTCATGGGAAGTTAAGCGCGCTAGAGCAGCACATCAGGAGTCATTGAAGCGTTCGCACCAGATCGTACCAAAGACGCGAATACCGGCCGTCGAACGTGGTGCGCCGAGTCCCTGATCTCGGTTCAGCTTCCCGCAGGAAATTGATCCTTCGCTTCGTCTTCGAAGCCGGAGTGGTTACGCATGTGTCGGCGTTTCGACATTCTCGATGGGGATAAATCCTCGCTTATACATTGGAGAGTTTCAAATGAAATATCAAAGTACTGTTGTCCTGGCAATGATGGCCTTCGCCGGGATCGCGCACGCCCAGAGCAACGTCACGCTGTACGGGCTCGTGGACGCAGGCCTGCTGTACAACAACAACATCAAGGGCGGCAAGCTGATCGGCGAGTCGAGTGCGAACTCATCGCGATGGGGCGTGACGGGCAACGAAGACCTGGGTGGGGGGCTCAAAGCACTCTTCACGCTGGAGGGCGGATTCTCACTTCCCACCGGCGGGTTGTCGCAAGGTGGTCTACTTTTCGGACGGAAGGCATTCCTCGGCTTGAAGAGCGACGACTACGGTACGCTGACTTTTGGTCGGCAATATTCGGTGAGCAACGACGCCACCTCTTCGCTGGCCTCGGGCGCTGACTGGGCCGCCAACGGTCTCAGCTACGGTACGCGCGCTTCTGACGTGGACAACGTTGACACGACAAATCGCATCCAGAACGCGATCAAGTATCAGAGCCCGAGCCTCGCCGGCCTCAACGTCGGCCTGCTTTACAGCGTCGGCGGCCAGACGGGCAAACTGTCCAATAACGAGGTCGCGGACGCCGGCGTCTCGTACGTGAACGGCCCGATGAAGCTCGCCGCGAGCTACATGTTCACGAAGGACCCGTACTACGCCACCTACGGAGATCTCGGCAATTCGTCGACGCCGTCCTCGTCGGCAACGGGTGCCGTTAACAACATCACCAATCGCATTTTCGGCGGCTATGCGTCGGCGTCGTCCCAGAACATCCTCGTTGCGGGTGGTTCCTACGCTTTGGGGAACGCCACCCTCGCCGCGCTTTATTCCAACACGCAGTTTCGCGGCTTGGGCGAGATCAACGCGGTGGGCAGCTTCGGCACCGTGTATCACGGTGGCACTGCGACCTTCAATTCCGGCGAACTGAACCTGAAATACGCATTGACGCCGACGCTGACCCTGGGAAGCGCCTACATCTATACCCGCAATGACGGTGCAGGTGCGTACGAGGGCGCCAGCTACAGGCAAGTCAATCTGGGCGCCATCTATGCGTTTTCGAAGCGCACTTCGGCCTATGTGAACGGCTTCTTCGAAAGTGCTTCAGGTGTCGATTCGACGGGCAAGACTGCAGTCGCAGATCTGATCGGTTCGTCGTATTCGTCGAACAAGCGTCAATCCGCAGCCATCGTAGGCATGACGCATCGGTTCTAAACGCGGGCTGACGGCTCGATCGACGCCATAAGACGATTGTCGGTCGAGCCACGTCATCGCGGCCAAATGCATTGCTGACGACTGCGGAGCTATCTGAGAGGGACTTATGAGCTTTTTTAACATGCCGTCAGTGCGGGCTAGCGCGGCTCTCAATCTGAATCATGAGCTTTGCCGGCACCTTGAAATCATGCGGCTGGCCGCGCCCATCACGGGCCTTCAGCTCGCTCAAATCGCCCTCACAAGCATAGACCTCATGATGATGGGCTTGCTCAGCGTGAAAGCCGTTGCAGCAGGCGGCCTGGCCGTCTTGCTTTACAACCAGCTGCGCACCATGTGCGTAGGCATGGTAACGGGAGTGGGCAATCTTGTCGCAAGTGCGGTGGCGCGTGGAGAGCGACGCACCGGTACTGGCGATCTGGATCACCAGGCGGAGCACGAGATAGCAGATCTTCTGCGAGCCGCGATGTTGATTGCGACACTTAGCGCCATCCTTGGAGGAGCGCTGCTTTTAGTCGTGGGACTTTTCCTTCCTTGGTCCAGACAGGAGCCGGCCATAGTCGATCTCGCTCGGCCCGTCATGCTTGCCCTTATGCCTGGCCTTTTCGCCATGCTATGGCTCAATGTACTACGTCAGTTTGCAGTTGGCTTGCGACGCGCAGGCTCGCTCCTGAGCGTTGCCCTGACCTCGATCGGCATCAACGCATTGCTCAACGCGCTTTTTATATATGGATGGTTTGGTGTCCCACGGCTTGGTCTGACGGGCATCGGTCTATCCACCACACTTGTACAGTTCTGGACACTCCTGACGTACCTTCGCACAGTGCGTCGCGATCCGCAGATGAGCTCGCTCCTCGCACTCGATGGCTGGCGGGCGCAGTCCGCTACCGTTGGACGAATAGTGCGGATGGGTGTTCCGATCGCGCTGACCTACGGCTCGGAGGCGGCGTTGACGTCGATGGCGACCCTCTTCATGGGCACGTTCGGACCCGTGGCATTGGCCGCCTCAAACGTCGTCAATCAACTCGCCTATATTGCCTACCAATTTAACATCGGGCTTTCGCACGGCGCGTCGATCCTGGTTAGTCGCATGTTGGCACATGGTCGACACGACGAGATTGGCCGCATCGCCCGCCGAGCCCTCACGATCAGCTTCACCATCATGTTCCTGATCGGGCTGCTTTATGCGACCTTTCCTCAGGTCGTGCTTTTCCCATTTCTCGGCGCACAGCACAACCTCGTGGTCATTGCGGAGGCGACAACGCTACTCTGGTTTGCCATCGCCCATCAATTTTTCAAAGGCGCACAGAACATTCTCGTCGGGCTCTTGCGCGGGCTTGGTAACACCAACGGCGGCCTGAAAAACACGTCTATCGGCTACTGGCTTATAGGCATACCAGGCATGCTCGTGTGTGGCTATAGCCTTGGGTGGCAAGGCAACGGCATCTGGTTCGGCCTGTGCCTTAGCTTCGCGGCTACGAGTCTGCTCTTGGCGCGACGTTTCAAAGTCGATATATCGACCTTGCGACTCTGGCGCGATGATCACCTCCCCTCCGACAGATAAGCCAGACACCTGACATCAAGGTGCGTCAAGTGACCGACCGGCGATCTTTGATGATCCCGGAGAATCCATTCAGAGCCTGCCTCCGGTTCCGTCAACTGAGTCCGAACTCTGGTTCGAGCAGCCGTCAATAGTGAGCAATCCATGTCATCTTCCAGCTTTCGAAACACGCCTTCCATGAAGAAGACACTCATGCGATTTAACATCGGGCAAAGGCTATTGCTGAGTCACGGCCTACTGCTTGTGCTCATGGTACTTGTCGCGGCCTGGTGCATGGCCGAATTCGAGGCTCAGGCCAGACGAATGGAGCGTATCGTCGATATCAACGATGTGAAAATCCTGCGCGGGCAAGAGATGATGAACGCCATCAATGAATTGGCGATACGTGCGCGGTCCCTGACCCTGCTCTCAGTCGCGTCGATCACTGACCACGACGTTGTCGAGACGGAACTGAGCAGTCTCCAGGCGGCGGCCAAACACTATGCATCAGCAGTCAACTCGTTTGAGTCCTTGGGCGTTGATGCTGGTTCCGAACGTCAACTCATGCTGACTGTAGCCGAGGGTGCCCGTAAGACCCAACCCCTTCTGATGAAGGCTGTCGAGCAAGCTAAAGAAGGCTCGGTAGTCTATGCGAGTACGACGTTGGCCCAGCGGGTTGGGCCGGTCGAACAGGACTGGCGGAAGAACGTTCAGGCCTTAATCGCATTGAACACCGCGCAGAATTCCCAAGCGGTGGCGCAAGCTCAGGCGTCCAAGCGACGCGCGTTCACTGGTGTGATCATCCTGGTCGGGGTCGCCTTGCTGATGGGAGCGGCGCTGGCACGGCGTATTGCACGGGGCGTCAAGCAGCCGATCGATCGTGCCACAGAAATGGCGGAGCGAATCGCCGCCGGCGACTTGAGTACGCTCATCGAAGTCCAGAGATACGACGAGGTTGGCCGATTGCTGACAGCCCTGATGTCCATGCAGGGCAATCTGAGCGTCTTGGTGGCTGAGATGCGTCTGTGCGCCGAATCAATCGAGAACGCGAGCACCGAGGTGGCCTCGGGGAACCTGGACCTATCGGTACGTACCGAAAGCGCCTCAGGAAATTTGCAGGTCACCGCCAGCTCCCTGCTTCAACTCACCGCAAAGATGTCGCAGTCAGCCGACTTCGCGAACACGGCCAGTGAGATGGCGAGCGATGCCGCGGCCTTAGCCGAAGAAGGCGGGCGTCTTGTCAGCGTCGTCAGCACGACTATGGAGGGAATTCGCACGAGCAGCGTCCGCATCGCTGAAATTACCGCTGTGATCGACGGTATTGCGCTGCAAACTAAAATACTTGCGCTGAACGCGGCCGTGGAAGCGGCTCGCGCTGGGGAGCATGGCCGAGGCTTCGCCGTTGTGGCCACCGAAGTAGGCGAACTGGCCGGGCGCAGTGCCACCGCTGCCAAGGAAATCGGCATGTTGCTTAGCGCCAGTGCTAAGGAGGTATCAGAAGGTACCGATCGCGCGACGACCGCAGGCGATGCGATGGGTGAGGTTGTCCTACGAGCTCGTCGCGTAGCCAATACGGTTGGGGAAATTCAGATCGCAGTTGCGGCTCAGAGTACCGGCCTTGACCGCGTCAGTGCTGCCGCTGGGGAACTGGATCGGATGACACAACAGAACGCCGCCCTTGTGGAAGAGTCGGCGGCGGCTGCGGAATCCTTGCGCGAGCAGGCACTGCGGCTGACCAAGTTGGTCGCGACGTTCCGATTGGCTACCTGATTCGCTGACTCTGTACTGCACGAACGCGTTGGTATCGGCGATTGCCTTCGACCCGCACTCTCGTTGCACCGCAATCGATCGGTGTCTGCCCCAGAGGCATGACATGGTGGATGCACGATAGACAGCGAATCTTCATCGTATTGACTACCGGGGATTACAAGTCATGAAGAGGGAATGCCTGCGGTTGTTGGCGAATGCGCGGTCCGGTGATCATCTTGCCCGTCAGGTCGTTGCCGAGCACTATTTGAAAGGTACGGCCGGCTTCTCGAAGCACTTGAAGCTCGGTATCGAGTATCTCAGTCATCCCACTGTTAGCGGCCTTCGAGAGACTAGTCTGCTCATCTCGCGGTCGTTGTCTCTTACTGAACTGGTGGACTTGCGCCGCCTTTCCGACCTTCGCTCGGCCGCAGCCCTGTCGGATTCGTCCGCGCTCTTGAAATTGGCCGCCTGGGAAGCGGCTTCCGATCCGAGTGGGGTGAATGTATTGCCACTGTTGCAACGAGCCGATGGACAGAACGCACCGCATGCCGCTGCCGCACTGCGCGCTTGGACGGCAAGCGATTCGTGGATCCCGGCAGCCCGTCTCCTGAGCTCGCTAGGACACACTGGATTGATCGGCGCCGCGCCGGATGTGGCCTTGCGCGCGACACGATCGGCCATCAAGGCGCGCGACGTCGAGGGAACACTGCACGCTCTGCATTGTTCATCGCTGCTTGCTCAAGCGCCTGACCAGAAGCTGGCCCGGGCCCTGTGCGACTCGATCAAACTGGCAGGCGAACTGCGTCAGGACTGGGCGGTCAAGCTCGAGCCGAGATACGTACAAGCGGCTCTAGAACTACTGGTATCCGAAGGCGACGTGCTGGCGACGTTCATTCTGGGTCGGGCGCTTTGCCGGCTCGAATGGGATCACATTACGTCTGATCGTCTGGTTCCGGATGTGAATCTGCGCAGAGGTATCGCCTTTCTCATGCGAGCCGCGGATGCGGGCTACAGGGATGCTTGGATGGACTTGTACAACCTTCATTCTCAAAGCCGATCATCCGTCGGAAACGCGAGCGTAGCGCTATTCTGTGTCGAGAAGGCTGCAGCCCAGGGCGTGGTGGCCGCGCAGCGTCGCTTGGGCGTTGAGACGCTCAGCCGGGCCAACTCAATCCGGGGACTCGAGTTGGGAATTTCGTGGCTCCATCGGGCGAGCGAACAGGGCGATAAGCCTGCAGGTCAGCTGTTGGAGTCCCTGGTGCTGCGCCCCGAGGGAGATGATCGTGATGCTGAGGCGGGCATACGACTTCTGCATGATCGCTACCCATGGCTCGCTGTCCGCCTGAAGGTGGCCAGGCATTTTGGACTCACTCGCTCCGAAGCACTGGCATTCTGCCCGATCGCGGGCAGTCGGCCCTGGGGACTCGTTGTCGACCGCAATCCAATGCTTGCGCAGCCGAATCTGTCGTCATCGCGAGCGGTACCGGCTACAACCACAGAGGCTAGACGCAGCCTCGCTGAGGCGTCAGCAATGTTTTCTGGAAAGACGATAGACGACATCCTTTCGCACCAAGGCGCTCTAACGCAGAGAAACTCAGAGTTGCGTCGCGTCCTGCGCCGTCTGTGTATCGACGAGAACCTATTTTTCCCGAAGATAAGCGCGTCCGCAGCTCTGGCAATGAAGATCGGCACGAAATGGGCGCATCGGAATCGTCGCCTCATCGTGACCGCCCTCTCCTCGAGGGATTGAGTACCGGTCTCCTGGACCCGCCAAGTCGGTGGTCCCACCGGCATCTTTCTTGGTACCAAGCTGTTCTCCAAAAACGCCGCAAGGTTTGGTCTCGATCATTCGAAGTTCTTAAGCAAAGTCAGCGACTGCTCAGCGCCGCCGCCATCGTCTCGATAGATTTTCAAGGGAGCTTCGCACTGTAGATGATCGAACTTCGTCACCTTCGCTATTTCGTCGCTGTCGTTGAGGAGTTGAACTTTCGCCGTACCGTGGAGCGCGCCCACATCGACCAGCCCCTGTTGTCGCTCACTATCCGTGATCCGGAATAAAGTTGGATGTTCTTCTGCTCGTTCGCGCTCCGCGCAGCTTTCGGCTCACGCCAGCCGGCGCGAAGCTTCTGCGAGTTCTCCGACGGACGCCTCGCTGCTCGTCGTATAGCGGCGACCGAGATGTCGGCGCTGCTCGTGGTCGGCACCGCCCTCTCCAAACCGATCACGCCTGCGACGAGACAGCTCCCGCAGATATTGAAGGGGCAGGTTGCGGAATTCGTTGCGCAGAAACTCGCGCGTGGCAACGGCCCAGGCGTGCAGCTGATATCCCAGCCCGGAGGTGCCCATTGACGGGTCTTACCGCGCTGCGTTGTGCCGGCGCTCGGCGCTCGAATTCAGCCATCCCGACTTCGATGCCGTTCACGTGTCCATCGAATCCTTGGCCAGTGGCTGGTGAAGTGCTTGCCGAACTAGTCCAGCGACGGCGCCAGCAGCAGACCGGTTGGCGATTTCTTCAACGGGCGTTTTGCCCATCCTTCGTCCTCGTCCCATGCTCTTGAAAGGACCATAGAATGAATATCACTCGCTCTCGGGGCGCCTTGTCGGCCCTCACTGCGGCCGCTGTCGCCCTAACGTTCTACACCAATGCCGTCGCTCAGACCAAGACGCTATACGTTGGTATGAACGGCGGCACGATAGAAACGGCGTACACGAAGTTCGTGTTCCCAACCTTCGAGAGGATTAACGACGTGAAGGTCGTGGTGGTTCCGGGCACCTCGTCGGATATTTTGGCCAAGGCGCAGGCCAACAAGGAAAGGCCGCAGATGCACCTCATGCTGCTCGACGACGGCCTCATGGTGCGCGCTATCGACATGGGACTGTGCCAGAAGCAACGACCGAGCCCTGCAATGAAGGACATTTATCCCATCGCCCATTTCAAGGACGACATGGCCACTGCCGTCAGCATAAGCATGACGGGCCTGGGCTACAACACAAAGATGTTCAAGGAGAAGGGTTGGGCACCGCCGACATCCTGGATGGACATGGCTGATCCGAAATTCAAACGCAGGCTGGTGTTTCCGTCGATCACCTCTTCGTCGTTCGGCCTTCACGGCTTTTTGATGTTCAATCGCATCCAAGGCGGCAGCGAACAGAATGTCGAGCCGGGTTTCGCCGCTTGGCCCAAGCTTGTCGGTCCGAACATGCCGGTGTACATCCCGAACTCCGCGAAGATCGCAGAGATGGTGCAGGCGGGGGACGTCGCACTGTTCCCCACAACACCCAGCACCGTGGCCGGCCTGAAAAATCGCGGCATCCCGGTCGACTATGCGCAACCCAGAGAAGGGTCTGTTGTACTGATGGTGGAGCAATGCGTCATTGCCAATAACAGCGAACCCGAGTTGTCGCAGAAACTGGCCGAGTTCATGTTGTCCCCGCTGGCCCAGACCGTGATGTTGGAGTTCGACAACGCCGTGCCGACCAACACCAAGGCGCCCGTCACAGGTGCCGGCGTCATTGAGCTCGTCGCCAGTATCAAACAGTGGCTGAAGAACGCGGTCGTTTTGGACTGGGCAGCGGTAAACGCCAATCGTCCGGCTTGGAATGCTCGCTGGAGCCGCACTATTGAGCGTTGATCGGGGGGCCAGCTTGGCTCTGTCGCAACAAACGGTTCAGCTATCTGGAAGTCTAGATAGATCGAAAGGCGCCATGGACAGACTCATGACCAGAAACCTCCGGCTTCTGTCTTCAACTCTCATTGGTGCTTCGACATGAGTGAACTCCTCTCCAGACTGTATCTATTGGAAGGTTCTCTACTCAAGCGGCCCGAGAACCTGACCGACAACCAACGCATGGGCCTGCGCGAGTTGCTCGGCTACAACCTCAAAAGCGTTCGCGCCTATCTGCTCAAGGAGCAGTTCCAGGGCGGCCTCAAATCTGAAGTGCAACACCCCATAGCGTAAGGTGTGCACATGCAAGAACAGACGAAGTACCAGCAGCTCCAGCCAGAGGATCGAATGACGATTGCCAGCATGACCCAGCAAGGCTGCAGCGTGCGGGCCATGGCCCGTGCGCTGGGTCGCTCGGCCTCAACGATCAGCCGGGAGATCGACCGCAATTCCGATGAGGTGCCCTATGGTTCGCATATGGCCCAGCTCCAGTGCGTGGCGCGCCGCCAGGCCGGACGCGCGGAGGCCAAGCTCGATGCGCGAGGCGTGCGCTGGGGCATCGTCGTGGAGTTTCTCAAGGCGAAGTGGTCGCCCCAGCAGATCGCGAGTACCCTGGCGTTCGTGTTCCCAGACGACCCCGACCTGCAGGTCTCGCACGAGACGATCTACACGGCGATCTACGCCCAGCCGCGGGGCGAACTGCGTCGCCAACTCATCGCCTGTCTGCGCCACGGCCGCAGCACGCGCATGCCGCGAACGCGCGGCACCGATCGGCGCGGCCAGATTCCCGATATGGTCAGCATCCACGTACGCCCGCCCGAGGTGGACGACAGGGTCATGCCCGGCCACTGGGAAGGCGATTTCATCAAGGGCGCAGGCAACAAGTCTTCGGTCGGCGTCCTCGTCGAACGCACGAGTCGCCTGGTGCTGCTCGCCAAGATGGACGATGCCACCGCGGCGTCCGCTCTGTCTGGCTTCTCTCAAAAGCTGAATTCGATTGCTGCGCCGATGCGCCGAAGCTTCACCTACGACCAGGGCAAGGAGCTGAGCCGTCACAAGGAGCTCACCGCCAGAACGGGCGTCGCGGTGTACTTCTGCGACCCCCACAGCCCGTGGCAGCGCGGCACCTGCGAGAACACCAACGGCCTGTTGCGTCAGTACCTGCCCAAGGGAACGGATCTGAGCGTCTACAGCCAAGAACAACTCGACGCTATCGCCGACAGCTTGAACACCCGGCCACGCGCCACGCACGGCTTCCAATCGCCACTCGTCGTCTTCGGCCGGATGCTCGCGTTGACCCATCCAGCTTCAACTTCAACTCACTGATTCAAGCCTGTTGCACTTGGGACTTGAAACCGCCCCAGCTAACGACGCACCTGGAGGTGCGTTGCCGGACTATGGCGCAATGGGAGCGTGCAATTCTCAATGCCTTTGAGGTCTGGCGACGCGTTCGTCAGAATCCAACGGGTCGCCTGATTGGAAACTTGATGAAATGCCAGTTGGAGTACGTCGCGCACTCCTAGTGCCGTCGGCGCTATCGCGCCATAGCGTATTGCCCAATGTGCTGTCCCTAAACGACGAGGGCGCCGGAGTTGTCACTCATTGGATTACATCGCCTCTCTGAGCACTTGGTCGCATGCGTCGTGCCGGTCTCTTCCGCGCCCGTGACGCTTTCGCAGGCGGACGAACGCCTCGTCGTCGGCGCAACCCAGCGGCGTCGCGCGCAGTTCGCCGCGGGTCGCGAAGCCGCACGCCAAGCTATGGCGGAACTGGGCGTCGCCGTCGTCGGTATCGGGCAGGGCCCGGGGGGCGAACCACTTTTTCCGCCGGAACTGCGCGGGAGCATCAGCCACACGCGCGAGCATGCCGTCGCCCTGGTCGGCAACGCGAGCTGTTATCGCTCGGTAGGCGTCGACATTGACGATGCACGACCCCTCGGGGACGCCGCAGCTTCAGGCGTCACCTGGCAGTCCGAGGTCGCGCGGATACAGCGCGTCGTCGAACTCGAGGATCCGGCGCTTGCGCAGAATTTCGCGTTCTCGGCGAAGGAGGCCATCTTCAAATGTCAGTATCCACTGACATTGAATTCAAAACTGGGCCCGCTGCAAGCACGGCTGCTGGCGAACCCGAGCGAAGCTGGGGCGTTCACCGTGGCGGGCTGGCGCGTTTCCGCAGCCACTGCCGACGTCCTGGCGCGCATCACCGTCCGACTCCTAGCCCTCGACGCCCAGACCATCGCCTTGGCGCTACTGCCTGCTGAGCTGGCTTGACGTCACGCGCCTGCACGGCAGAGCAATGGCCTCGCATTTGTTGTTTGAAAATCGAACAATCCGTGATACGCTTCGTTTGAATTCCGAACAGGAGTGCACATGGCCAAGTTGAGCCCAACCAAGTTTTCAGAGCTGCTACCTACTCTGATCGATCGGCTGACCAAGGATCTGCAGCGCGAGCAGCAGGACTGTGCACTGCCCGCACTCGGGAAGGACCCCTTGTGGGACACCCCCGAGGTGGACTCGAAGACCGTCGCGAAACTGTCGCCGGCAGTGAAGGAGCTGACTGGCGAGTCCCTCGACCCTCGTTGGATCCAACGAGGCGGCTATCACACGATTGCCGAGGCCGTCGGCCACATCATCAGCCAAATCAAACAGCACCGCGTGGTCGTGCCGGCCGCGCCGGTCCCTGCGCCTGTACCGGAAGTTGCAGACGCGGTTCACTAGAGTAGGAGACCTGCAAATGTCCGACGACCAAGCCGCAATCGCTGCGAGGCTCAAGGAAGCTCGCGAATACCTCGGGCTGTCGCAGCAAGAGGTCACCGACGCTACAGGCATTCCTCGTTCGGCAGTCTCGCTGATCGAGAGCGGAAAACGCAGTGTCGTTGCCCAAGAGCTGACCGCTCTCGCGCGCCTCTACCAACGACCAATTGCGCATTTCACGGGCGAGGAACAGCTGGCCTATCCAGCGGACGTCAATATGCTGGCGCGCCAGGCGTCAACGCTTTCCGAGAAAGACCGCTTGGAGTTGTTGAGGTTCACAGAGTTCCTCATGCAACGCTCGCAACCTGGAGAAGGCGGGGAAGGTGGCAATGGCTAAGCGCGACGCCATTCTCACGGGTATAGCACGCGCGGCCGAGCTTCATCACTCGTTGGGCGTGCGCGATCGGCTGATGGATGGAAGCCGTCCGATGGACGTCTTTGCGGCCATCGAAGCGCTCAAGATCATGGTGCTCTTTCGCCCGTTGGACGGGTTGCTCGGTGCCTACGTGCCGACACCGAACTCCGCCGGGATGCTGGTGACGACGCTGCGTGACCACCATGTCCAGCGCTTCACGGCCGCCCATGAACTTGGCCACCATGTCCTTGAGCATCGAACGGTGAGCTTGGACATCAACGTTGGCTATGTCGGACGTGGCGAAAAGAAGGGCTATGACGAGCAAGAGCTCGAGGCCGACTCGTTCGCCGCTGAGTTTTTGCTCCCGAAGTGGCTCATTGCAGCGCACGCTCGCCGGCAGGGCTGGGGCCTGCCGGAACTGAGACGGCCTGCTGTCGTTTATCAGCTGTCATTGCGCTTGGCAGCGAGCTACTCCGCCACGTGTTATGCCCTTGCGTCGGCATCGTTCATCACGCAGACCCAAGCGCGCGCACTCGCGGCGCGTCCGCCCAAGGAGTCGAAGCAGCAGGCAATGTCTGACGTCACTCCCGCGTCCTGGCATCCCGACGTGTGGCTGCTCTCCGATCGCGATAGAGGGTCGCAGTTGTTAGGAAGCCCAGACGATTTCCTCGTCTTGAACCTGCAGGAGCACCTTGCTGGTGGCTACGAGTGGGACATCGAGCCAGTTCCTTCGGACGGCCTGGAAGTAAGGAAGGACAACCGCGTCGACGCGGACGATGAGTCGATGGGCGGCACGGTGACGCGGCGTGTCGTTGTGCAGGGCAGCGGGCCAACTCGCACCAAGCTCAGACTCGAAGAGCGCCGGCCTTGGGAGGGAGCGGGCAGCGCCATCAACTCGCTGGAGTTCAACCTGGCGCTCCTGGGCAAAGAGCCTGTTGGTCTGCTTCGCGCTGAAAGACTGATGGCAGCATGAGCGAGGTTGGCGGCATCGTTGTTGAGGCAGACGTGCGTGGCGCGTGGACTGGAGTTCGCGACCAAGGCGCGCGTCCCACGTGCCTGGCGTGCGCGGTTTCCGATGCGCATGCCCATGCGCACGGCCTCGAGCATCCGCTGTCTGCGGAATTCCTGTTCTATGCTGGCTTCAAGAGAGCCCCGTTTCTGAATGCAGCCAACGGCCTGACGCTTGGGGCAGCGGACGAAGCGTTGCGCAGGGATGGCCAACCCAACGAGCTCGAATGGCCGTATCAGGCGAAGACGCCTGATCCGTGGACACCACCGCCGTTGACGGAGTTCTGGTTCGGCGGCCTGGATCAGAGCGCCGCGGACGGAGCTGGCGTGGCCGATGCACTGCGCGCGGGGATGCCCGTGGTGCTGGGCTTACGCCTGGTGCCAGGGTTCAACCGCGTTCAGAAGGCGCCGTACATCATCGAGACCGCAGGGAGCCCAATCGGAGGACACGGTGTGTTGGGTGTCGGGCTCGGCGCCTCGGTCGAGGGTGGCGCCATTGACTTGGTGCTCATCCGAAATAGCTGGGGGTTCAGGTGGGGCTTCGGCGGTCATGCGTGGCTGCCCCTGACCTACCTCAACGACAAGCTCATCGGCTCAAGAACTCTCGTGACGCAGGCTCTCGCCACTTAGCCAAAGGAATTTCATGCAACCCGTATTCGCAACTTCCCGCGCAGATGCCTGGCTTCAGTCGGCTCGTTTCCTTTTCGACGAGCACGAGCGGATCTACAACCTCATCGTCGAGATCACGGAACCTGGACTCGAGACCGAAGCGACGAAGGCGATAGAGCGGCGCGTGGATGCCTTCCTGGCTGAACACAACTGCCTGCCTGTGCAGACAGTGGCGGACACCATCTTCCCGGCAACTGAGTACAAATCCGGCGGCCTCAAGAAGGTATATGCATACCCGACGGACGTTTACCCGCACATCAAGGGGATCCCGGCTAACCGCTGGGGAACCTACGCGCTGAGGCTGACGCAACGCACATGTTCGGATGGCACGACCATAAACCCGCTTGAGCTAGTTATTGAGAAACTGAAGGGGGCAATCGCGACATCGAAGCGCGTCAAGAACGGCCCTCCGAGAGCGATCTATGAGCTGGACATGACGTTGGAGCCGCTTGAGCTGAAGTTCTACGACGCGGAGACCGACTACGACAACCCTCGGGGTGGGCAGTGTCTCAGTCACGTTAGTCTGAAGCTCGGGCCCAAACAGGAGCTTTACCTAACTGCGGTCTACCGGTACCAGTTCTTTATTCAAAAGGCGCTTGGAAACTTTAAGGGCCTCGCCCGACTGCAGGCTTGCATCGCTCGCGAAGTCGACATTCCGATGGGGCCGCTGGTATGCCATGCGACATTCGCGACCCTTGAAGAAGGAACAGGCGAAAGCGGACAAAAGCGGTGGGCACGCCGTGCGCTGGAGAGCCTGGTGCGTGACTGCGAAGCGATCAAGGCGCAGGCTGGGGAGAAGGTGGCGGCATGACGCTAAGCGCGTCAGTCAGTCGTCGAGGCGGAGTGAGGAATACACCCTCTCCGCCACCAGCATCTGATCTGCAGCGTTAGCCGTCTCTTGGACAGCATGAGCCGCGACTGCTTTCGTCGCGCTGCCTTTTTGGCTCAGCGTCACCCACCGTTGACTGAGGCTCGTCGAATGCCAACCCCTGGTTGCTACAGTTCTGCAGAAAGGCATGCACAACCGTCTCGGGCAAGGCCATAAGCCCAAAGGTCAAATCCGGTCTTCTGTAAATCTGGTCGGGCCACAGATGGGCCAGATTTGGGCCACAGATGGGCCACAAAGCAAAACGCCCACTGCGAGGTGGGCGTTGCTTTCGAGGTTTTCACCTCTGTAAAACGGTGGTTGCGGGGGCAGGATTTGAACCTACGACCTTTGGGTTATGAGCCCAACGAGCTACCAGACTGCTCCACCCCGCGACTGAGAAAGCTATTATGGCATGAATCGCGAGGGTTGTCACGGAGG
>Ga0302310_10000458_pt1 | contig 38484 bp, 38 predicted proteins | sample III_Palsa_N1_2_FD_200451 | JGI IMG/M metagenome (GOLD analysis project Ga0302310, IMG submission 200451) | Peat permafrost microbial communities from Stordalen Mire near Abisko, Sweden - III_Palsa_N1_2 | ecosystem: Environmental > Terrestrial > Soil > Palsa > Peat permafrost | place: Sweden...
CGTTGAGACTTGGCACTTGATTAAATCGACAGAGTGTTTTTGCTTTTTTCTGTTCACAAAAGGAAGATTCTTCTTCCTGATTTCACGCCCGTTCGTTCGGGACGGACCCCAAGCCCTTCGTGATATGATCAGTGAGAAGCACGCCTAACCAGCGTTCGAAAGCGACACGCTGCGCAGCTTCCCCTTCGGCATCAGCCGCTCCGCGCAAACGAGAACCGATGATGGCGTCGCCGAAAGCGGCGATCGCGGTCAAATGCACGATCGACCTGGTGTCGCGTTCGTCGACCTCGACGCCAGGCCCGGCCAAACGCACCCGCAACGCATGCAACTCGCGCACGATCTCCTCAAAAACCTCGAGCCGCGCCGGCGCCCCTTGCCCTTCCACCTGCAACATCCAGATCAATCGCTGCGCCAGACCGTTGCGATAGGTCTGAAAGGTCAACGCGACCCCATCTTCGTCGGCCCCCTCCGGCGCCCGGATCGAACCCAGCACACCCTTTTTCAGCTCTTCCAGCGCGCGGCGGTTCAAGGCCTGAAGCAGACCCTCCCGGCTGCCAAAGTGATGCAGCACCGTGGGGTGCGAAACTCCGGCGCGCGCGGCGATCTGCACCAGACGAATGCCGGCCGGCCCCGCGCTCCCCATGCTGGCCTCAGCCGCATCCAATATCAGCCGCTTGGCCTCTTCCGGCGTTCTGCGGACGCGCTTGCGCGATACTGACAAATTCAGACTCCGCCACTATTGACAATTTTGTATATATGAGTCATGGATAGGCTCTCGGCAAGGGAATTCGACCATGTCCACACGCGTTGCGACTGATACAAGCCTCCACCCCCTGGTTGCGCTCGGCGCGATGAAGCGCCTGATCGGCTCGCCCGACGATACCAGACAGGTGTTCGTCATCCTACGCGCCCTGCGCGGCAGATCCGGCGTGCGGATGTTCCGGCGCTTTGAGCGCACCGAAACCGGCGCGCGGATCCTGCGCGAGGGGCGCAACCTGCTCGAAGTCCTGGACAATCACGATGCACTGGCGCGGCTAACACCGGCCTCGCTCGGCCGCGCCTACCTTGACTTCATGATGGCAGAGAATCTGTCCGCCGCGGGATTGCTCGAAACCGCGCGCTCGGTCGACCCCGACATCATGTCCGACGACGAGCGCTTCTATGTCGAGCGGATGCGGGTGCTGCACGACGTCGGCCATGTGGTGACCGGCTACGGCCGCGAACCGCTGGGCGAGCTCTGCCTGCTCGCCTTCAGCTTCGGCCAGAGCGGCCATCTCGGCATGGGGCTGATCGTCCTGATGGCGATGACCAAATTCGGCCGCGGCCCAGCGGCGCGCGCGGCCCGCGCGGCCGTGATCGAAGGCTGGCGCCGCGGCCGCCGCGCTTTGTGGCTCGGCGTCCAGGATTGGGAAGGGCTGCTGGCCGAGCCGCTCGCGGCGGTGCGCGAGCAGCTACGGATCGCAGCGCCGGTGCGCTATGTAGGAGCGGTGTGATGGCAGCAGCAAAGGATTTGCCCATGCTGGACCGTAAGCAGGCGACGGAGATGGCCAAGAAGTCGCTGGGACCGGCCGCGATCGAGCTGCTGGTCAACTTCGTGCTGCCCTACGCGCTTTACGTCGAGCTGAACCACCGCTTTGGCGACGTCCACGCGCTGCTGGCGGCATCGCTGCCGCCGATGGTCTGGAGCGTGATCGAATTCGCCCGCAAGCGCCGGGTCGACGCGGTATCGATCCTGGTGCTCGCCGGCATCGTGTTGTCGCTGCTCGCCTTCATCGGCGGCGGCTCGCCGCGGTTTCTGCAATTGCGGGAAAATCTCGTCACCGGCCTGATCGGTTTGGTATTTTTGGGCTCCGCCGCGATCGGCAAGCCGCTGATCTACCAGCTCGCGCGGGCCCAGATGTTGCGCACGTCGCACGAAAAAGCCGCCGAGTTCGAGGCCCTGCGCAGCAAGCAACTGTTCCGCCGCACCATGCTGATCATGACGCTGGTCTGGGGCTTCGGCCTGCTGGCGCAAACCGCCGCCGCCTGCGTGATGGTGTTCACGATGCCGATCGCGACCTACCTGCTGGTAAGCCCGTTCACCGGCTACGGCGCCATAGGCGCGCTGACGCTGTGGACCTGGTGGTACGCGAAACGCGCGAGGCGATTGGGCGAAGCAGCGCGAGCAGCGGCGGCGAGCAGCAGTATGAGGTAAGGGAAGTCTTCTTTTTGTGAACAAAAGGAAGCAAAAAAACTTTGTCAGATTTGGTTCGGGTGATTATCGGCTCCGGCGCCCAGTAGCCACTTTGAGAAGTTGCGCCGCAATCTCGAGGGACTCCATGCCGTCCGAGTGAACCAGCAATGGCGGCTGGTATTCATCTGGAACGGCAAAACCGGCGAGGCGAGCGGCGTTTATCTCGACGACCACAGCTATCGATGAGGCAATCATGTTGATGACAACCCGCAAGCCGGCGACCGTCGCCGAGATTTTGGTAGAGGAATTCATCGAACCGTTGGGACTGACCCAGGGCGCGCTGGCCGAAGCAATGGGCGTTCCGCGCAAGCATGTGAACGAGCTTTGCAACAATCGCCGTGCCGTGACCGTGCCGACGGCGCTGATCTTGGCACGGGTGTTTGGCAATAGTCCGGATTTTTCGCTGAATTTGCAGCGGCGGAATGATTTGTGGGAGGCTCTGAATTCGCCCGAAGAAAAGGCGCGGATTGAACGGGCGCGACCGTTGGATCATGTTGCGTGATATTGGATCAGTCCTTGGATCGGTCGAGCAACACATCCAGCATCTGTTCGGTCCGCGTAAGAAAGTTACGCGTGACAGCGTAGTGCTCTGTATCTTGATAGGAAACCAGGCGGGGCGGGCCGCCGGCCATCAGATAGATCGACGCGCGCGGATAAGCCATCAGAATCGGTGAGTGGGTAGCGATCAGAAACTGCGAACCGGCGCCCACCAATTCGTGCATCCGCGACAAGAATGATAATTGCCGCGACGGTGATAGCGCGGCCTCGGGTTCGTCGAGCAGATACAGACCGTCACCGCGAAGCCTGTTCATGAAGAGGGCGAAGAATGACTCTCCATGAGATTGTTCGTGCAGCGATTTACCGCCGTACGAATTGATGATTGGGGGGCCACCCGGCTCCCGGTCGAGAACTTCAATTTCGGTCGCCACGTTGAAATAGCTCTCGGCACGCAGAAAATAACTGTCTCGTGCCCGGCGTGCGCTACGGCTGAGACGGAGAAAATTCTTTAGGCCAGAATGGGACGCCCGAGTCGAGAAGTTGAAATTGCGGCTGCCGCCTTCGGGATTGAGACCCGAAGCCACCGCGATCGCTTCCAGCAAGGTCGACTTTCCGGCACCGTTTTCGCCGACAAAAAAAGTTACCGGCTGGTCAAAGCGGAGGTCGGTCAAACCGGCGATCGCCGGTATGGTGAATGGGTAGACATCGTGCGACGGAACATTTTCATGCAACAGGCTGACCTGAACGAGGAAATTTCGAGCGTTCCATGTTGCGTTCATTTTAGCCTCGCCTTGGTGTTGGGGGCGCTCTGTCAAGTAATCGAGTTGGTGTCGACCCAAGGATTGAATAAAGCGACTCTGGTTCGAGCATAATCTCTGGTGTCGCGAGTCACGACCGTCAGCCCTTGGTGAATTCCCGTGGCGGCGATGATAAGGTCGGGTCGGGAGAAGGTGTGGCCGGATTTGCGGCCCTCTTCGACCAGAAGGCGCCAGGTCAGCATGATGTCTTCGGTGATCTCCAGCACGCGGCCGGCGAACATGGGGCGTAATTTGAGGGAGAACCAATTTTGCAATTCGGCGCGGCGGGCAGGGTCGGGGACCAGTTCGACGCCGAAGCGGATTTCGGCGAAGGTGACGCTGCTGACGAAGAGTTGCTCGAGTGGTCGGGCGGCGATGAAGGCGAGGAGTTTCGGCTCTGGTTTTGGCTTGCGTAGTTCCGAGAGGATATTGGTGTCGAGCAGCCAACCGGTCACAGCTCGACTTGCCGTACTGGCATGGCTACGCGTCCCGGAGCGAGGTCAATCTCCGGGGATGGTGAAGCTCGCATGGCGTCAATCAAGGCTTGACCGGTTTGCTGGTTGCTGAGGCGGCGAAATTCCTCGGCAGAGATCACCACGACCTCGTCGCGGCCATGCACCGTCACGTGTTGGGGGCCGTCGCTGCGGACGCGGCGGACCAGTTCGCTGAAGCGAGCCTTGGCGTGTTGCAGGTGCCAGTAATTATTCACGATGAATCCCGATCTGGTCAGCTTGACTAGATTAAGTCATTAGGCGGCCAGACTCCAGGGGAATCGCATTTGGAATTCCGGTGCCCGCGAAGTCGGTAGCAGCCCCTCTGAACCCAAGTATCTGGCATCTGTTCCGGACCAGCCCCAATCTCTTATTGACAAAGTTTTTCTGGTTCTTTTTGTTCACAAAAAGAACACCTTACCTTTATTCTACGCCAACTTGAGCATTGCCTCCTGCGTTGGGTGTTCCGCCGTCGCGATCGATCGCCAGGTTATTTCGCCGATTGCGCGCGTGATTGCCGGGCTCAGGCTTAGTGCGGACAGCTTGGCCATTTCCGCCCGCAATGATCCCGGCAGCAACCTCACGAACGCTCGCGCGGTTTCGGGGGAGAAGAAGACTACCGTATCGATGGTGTGGGTTTTGATCGCCTCGGCCGCAACCGATGGGAATCTTCGCGGCGGCTGGACCCGATAAACACTGCGGCGGGTCACTCGGAATCCGTGGGTGCGCAGGTCAGCCGCGAGCGCCACCCCCTGGCGGTGGCCGCACAGGAGTAAAAGCGGCCCTTGCGCCGGTGTGCAGCTTTGCGCCACCAGCGCTGCCAGCGCCGCGGCGTCGGCAGCGGCGGAGTGCACCGGCGCCGTAGTCACGGCGCGGGCGCGGGCAGCGGTGGCGTCGCCCACCGCGAACACCGGAACTCGCGGCGGGATTGCGTGCGCGGCGTTGGCGCTGGTGATCAGGCACGCCTGAACCGCGGCGGGCAGCTTGGGGTGCAGCAGCTCGATCCGCAGGAACGGCGCGATCACCGAACTGTGCCCGAGGGCGGCGAGCCGCGCGGCGGTGTCGCTGGCGGCGGGTTCCGGGCGGGTGATCAGAACCGCACCCATCTCCGCTCACAGCTCGAAAATGCTGGCAGGGCTATCGGACTTCAGCGACGCGCCGAGTTCTTCGCCCAGCCGCTCGGCGTCGGCCGGGGCACCCTCGATCTTGCGGCGGAGCAGGAACGTGCCATCCTCGCTCGCGACCAGGCCGGTAAGCCGCAGCACGCCGTCCACCGTGGCGTAGCCGCCGATCGGGGTGCGGCAGGAACCGTTCAGCGCGTGCAGCAGCGCGCGTTCGGCGGTGGCGACGGCGCGGGCGCGGACGTCCTCGATCGCGGCCAGCAGTTCGTGCAACTCGGTGCTTTCCGCGCGCACCGTGATGCCGACGATGCCCTGGCACGCGGCGGGCAGCATGATCTCGGGCGGCAGCACGACACTGGCGCGGTGCGCGAGGCCGAGGCGTTTCAGCCCGGCGAGCGCGAGCAGGCTGGCGTCGACCTCGCCGGCTGCGACCCGGTCGAGCCGGGTTTGCACATTGCCGCGGAACAGTGTGATGCGCAGATCGGGCCGCGCCGCCAGAAGTTGCGCCTGACGCCGAACCGAGCTGGTGCCGACCAGGGCGGCCGGCGGCAACGCCTGCAGCGGGTCGGCGGCTTCGTGCTGGCCAGCATCGGGCGGCAGGATCAGCACGTCGCGCGCGTCTTCACGCTCGAGCGTGCAGGCCAGTACGATTCCGGGCGGCAGTGCGGTCTCCAGATCCTTCAGGCTGTGCACCGCGAAATCGACCCGGCGGTCCAGCAGCGCCTCGTGGATTTCCTTGGCGAACAGCCCCTTGCCGCCGATTTCGGCCAGCCGGCGATCCTGCACCTTGTCGCCGGTGGTCTTGATCGGATGTTCTTCGAACACTTCCATGGTGCGCAAAACCGGGCAGAAATGGCTGAGGCGCGAGAGGAAGGCGCGGGTCTGGGCGAGCGCCAGCGGTGAGGCGCGGGTGCCCACCCGGAGCGGCAGGTTCAAAAAATGGGGTCGCACGGGATTCGCAAACTAATGCACAAGGGGACTGACGGAACGGGATCGCCTGCCGTATGAGCCTTCTAAGCCAGAAAGGAAAGCGGCCGAGTCGATGCAGATTGTGACAAGCAGCGCCCCGGGTCCAGTGCTCGCGATCGAAAGCAGTTGCGACGAGACCGCGGTCGCGGTGCTGGCGGCCGACGGCACGGTGTTGGCTGAGAAGCTGCTGTCCCAGCTCGCGGACCACGCCCGTTTCGGTGGCGTGGTGCCGGAAATCGCCGCAAGGGCGCATCTCGCCGCATTGCCGGATCTGGTGCATGAGACGCTGGCCGACTCGGGCCTTGCAATCGGCGATTTGCGGGCGATCGCCGCCACCACCGGCCCGGGCTTGATCGGCGGGCTGATCGTGGGCTCGTCGTTCGGCAAGGGGCTCGCGATCGCGGCGGGGAAGTTGTTTGTCGGCGTCAATCATCTCGAGGCCCACGCGCTGACCGCGCGGCTGCCGGGGCTGGTGCCATACGGCGCGGAATTTCCCTATCTCGCGCTGCTGATTTCGGGCGGCCATTGCCAATGCGTCGCCGCCCTAGGGGTCGGGCGCTATCGCAAGCTCGGCGGCACGATCGACGATTCGGTCGGCGAGGCGTTCGACAAGGTCGGCAAGCTGCTCGGGCTGGGCTGGCCCGGGGGTCCGGCGATCGAGGCGATTGCACGCGAAGGCGATCCCGCCGCGTTCGCGCTGCCGCGGCCGCTGAAGGGGCGTGAGGGCTGCGTTTTCAGTTGGAGCGGCCTCAAGACCGCGGTGGCCCAGCTGGTGGGAAAATACCCCGCCGGCGCTTTGCCACGGGACCTGGTCGCGGATATCGCGGCATCGTTCCAGCAAGCGGTGATCGAAGTGATGGAAGATCGCGTCGATCACGCGCTGGCGATGATGCCCGAAGCAAAACTGCTGGTCGCGGGCGGCGGGGTCGCGGCCAATCGCGGCATCCGGGCGGCATTGGCAGATGTCGCGGCCCGGCACGGCGCGCGGTTTGCCGCCCCCCCGGCCGCGCTCTGCACCGATAATGCGGTGATGGTGGCCTGGGCGGCGCTCGAACGACTGGCAATGGGCAGTTATGACGGTCTCGAAGCGCTGCCGCGGCCGCGCTGGCCGCTGGAGGAACTGTCCCCTTGAACTACCGCCATGCCTATCACGCCGGCAACTTCGCCGACTGCTTCAAGCACGCACTGTTGGTGTGGCTGTTGCGAGCGATGGCGCGAAAGGAGACTCCGTTCTTCGTCCTCGACACCCACGCCGGCGTCGGCAGCTACGACCTCGCCGCGCCCGAAGCCGAGCGCACCGGCGAATGGCGAGCCGGGATCGGACGGTTGCTCGCGGACACACCGCCCGCACTGGAGGATTACGTCGGGGTGGTCCGAGAGCTGGGTCTGTATCCGGGGTCGCCCGCGATCGCCCGCGCGCTGTTGCGCCCGCAGGATCGGCTCGCGGTGTGCGAATTGCATCCGGCGGATGCCGCCACGCTGGACCGGCGCTTCGGCCGCGATGGGCGGGTCCAGGTGCACCGGCGCGATGGCTTTGCTGCGATCGGTGCCCTGCTGCCGCCGCCCGAACGGAGGGCGCTAGTGCTGATCGACCCGCCCTACGAACAGGAAGACGAATTCGCCGCGGTGGTGAAAGCGCTGCGGCTCGGGGTGTCGCGCCTGCGCGGCGGCGTATTCGCGGCCTGGTATCCGATCAAGCATCGCGCGCCGGTGCGGGAATTCTGCGAGCAGATCAAGGCCGCCGCCCTGCGCGACGTGATTGCGGCCGAGATACTTCTACGCGAACCCACGGACCCGGCGCGCTTGAACGGCTGCGGTCTGATAGTGGTGAACCCGCCGTTCCGGGCCGAGCAGGAATGGCCGGAAATCCTTCAGGCGCTGACGGCGGCTTTGGGCAACCGCGAGCATGGGGAGGGCAGCGATTTGCTGCGCGTGGCAGATGAGTAGGGTCGCAGTCATCGGCGGTGGCGCCTGGGGCACCGCGCTCGCGATCCAGGCCACGCGGGCGGGGCGCGAGGTGGTGCTGGTCGCGCGCAACCCTGCTTCCTTGGTCGCCCGATGCAGCTCGCACCTGCCCGGTTTTCCGTTGCCCGAGAGCGTTACCATAACGGATCGGCCGCCGGGCGACGCCGATCTAACCCTGTTCGCGGTGCCGACCCAGTATTTACGCGCGGCCTGCGCTGCGCTGCCCGCGGCCACTACCCTGGTGTGCGCCAAGGGCGTCGAGCTGGGAAGCTTGCGGCTGCCGCTCGAGATCCTGCGCGAAGAACGCCCGGATCTGGCGTCCGGCGTGCTGACCGGACCGAACTTCGCCCACGAAGTCGCCCGCGGTCTGCCGGCAGCGACGGTGCTGGCAATGGAAAATGACGCGTCGCGGGCCGCCGCGGTCGAGCTGCTCGCCAGCCCCGCTTTTCGCGTCTACGGCAACGACGATCCGATCGGCGCCCAGGTCGGCGGAGCGGCCAAAAATGTCATCGCGATCGCGGCCGGCGCCGTGATCGGAGCCGGGCTGGGCGAGAACGCTCGCGCCGCGCTGATTACCCGCGGCCTCGCCGAAATGTCGCGTTTGGCGGTGGCGCTGGGCGGCCGCGCCGAAACCGTGACCGGGCTCTCCGGGCTGGGCGATCTGCTGCTGACCTGCACCGGCGACAGCAGCCGCAATTATTCGCTCGGGCTGGCGCTGGGGCGCGGGCGAACCCTGGCCGCGATCCTGTCGGCGCGGCATTCGGTAACCGAAGGCGTCGCGACCGCACCGGCCTTGGTCGCGCGCTCGCCGGTGGAACTGCCGATCGCTCGCGCGGTGGCAGCACTGCTCGGCGGCGAAAAGACCTTGCAGGAAGTAATCCACGGCCTGCTCGCCCGCCCGCTCCGCGACGAGCACCGCTGATGTTCCGCGGCATCATGACGGTCGGGATCTGGACCATGACCAGCAAGGTGCTGGGGTTCGCGCGCGATATGCTGTTCGCGGCCTATCTCGGCACCGGCAACGTGGCGGATGCATTTTTCGTCGCGCAGAAACTGCCCAATCTGTTTCGCCGTCTGTTCGGCGAGGGCGCGTTCAATGCCGCGTTCGTGCCCGATTTTTCGAAAATCCTCGTCAGCGAAGGCCCGGAGGCGGCCCATCGCTTCGCCGAGGAAGCCTTCTCGGTTCTAGGATTCTGGCTGCTCGCGCTCACCGTGGCGGGCGAAATCTTCATGCCCGAGATCGTGCGCTTCGTGCTGGCACCTGGCTTCAGCCCGGCGAAGCTGGCGGTCGCGATCACGCTCTCGCGCATCGCCTTTCCCTACATGCTGTTCATCTGCTTGGCCGCTTTGCTCTCCGGAGTGCTCAACGGGCTGCACAAATTCTGGGCCGCGGCGGCGGCTCCGGTGCTCTACAACATCATCTCGATCGGCTTCATGCTGGGGCTGACACGCTTCGTCCCCACCGTCGGCCACGCCTTCGCCTTCGGCATTTCGGTCGCGGGCCTGGGGCAGCTCGGCATGCTGATGTGGGCGGTGAAGCGCGCCGGCATGGCGATCCACCCGCCGCGGCCGCGATTTTCACCCAAGGTGAAGGCGCTGATACGCGACATGGTGCCCGGGCTGATGTCGGCCGGCGCGACCCAGGTGAATCAGTTGGTCGACGTCGTGGTCTCGAGCTTTCTGCCCTCCGGCACGGTCTCGCTGCTCTACTACGCCAACCAGCTGAACCAGCTGCCGCTCGCCGTGATCGGCACCGCGGTGGGAACCGCGCTGCTGCCGATGCTGTCGCGTCAGGTGCACTCCGGCGACGGCGAAAAAGCGGTCCACACCATGAATCGCGCGCTGGAATACGCGATGCTGTTGGCGCTGCCCGCCGCGATGGCGCTGATGACCGCGGGCCTGCCGATCGTCACCGTGCTGTTCGGCCGCGGCCGGTTCGACCACGCCAGCGCGATCAAGACCGCGGAGTGCCTCGCCTGCTACTCGCTCGGCCTGCCCGGCTTCGTGCTGATCAAGGTGCTGCAACCCGGCTTCTACGCCCGCGGCGATCGCGCCACGCCGATGAAAATCGCGATCGGCGCGGTGCTGTTCAACCTGGCGATGAACCTCGCCTTCATGGTGCCGCTGCAATACATGGGTCCCGCGCTGGCGTCTGGCATCGCCGGCCTCGCCAACGCCGGTGCGATGGCGATCACACTACACCGGCGCGGATTGATCCGTCCCGATGCTCGGCTGCGAGCGAGCATCCCGAAAATCTGCCTGGCAGCGCTGCTGATGGGGACACTGCTGTGGTTTGGTCAGGGCGCGCTGTTCACCCCATTCAATCACCGCGGGTTTGAACGCTGGCTGGGACTGGCAGTACTCGTAGGCATCGGCGTGGCGATCTATTTCGGCGCAGCGATGGCGCTGGGAGTGGTAAAACTCGGACCGGTGATGAAACGAATGAAGCGAGCTTAGAAAAGAATCTTCTTTTTTGAAAAAAAGAAGCAAAAAACTTTTATTCAATTGGTTCCGTGCCTGTGCTGGGAAGCTTCGCAATTAATTAAACTAATAAAGTTTTTTTGCTTCTTTTTGTTCACAAAAAGAAGATTCTTCTCTCATTTCGAAGAGGCCCTAACCATTCGTAGGCGGAAGCGGCGCGTTCAAATCCGGCGGCGCATTTCGGCGATGGCTTCGGCAAGACCGCGGAAAATCGCCTCGCCGATCAGGAAATGACCGATGTTGAGCTCCGCAATCTGCGGCAGTGCCGCAATCGAGCCAACATTGTCGTAGCTCAGACCATGACCGGCATGACACTCCAAACCAAGCGCCTCAGTCTGAAAAGCAGCGGCGGCGAGACGCGCGAGTTCGCCCTCGACGCCCTCGGCATAGGCGCCGGTGTGGAGCTCGACTACCTGCGCCCCGGCTTCCGCTGCCGCCATCAGCTGCGCCGGATCGGGGGCGATGAAAAGCGAAACCCGGATCCCCGCGGCTTTCAGCGCGGCGATCTTGGGCCTAAGCGAGCCAAGCCGGCCGACAACATCGAGCCCGCCTTCGGTGGTAACCTCGCTCCGCTTCTCGGGAACGATGCAGCAGGCATGAGGCCGGAGGGCACACGCCAGCCCCACCATTTCATCGGTCGCCGCCATCTCCAGATTGAGCGGCGCTTTGATTTCGTTCAGCAGCCGCGCGATGTCTTCGTCCCGAATATGCCGGCGGTCCTCACGCAGATGCGCCGTGATCCCATCGGCGCCAGCCGCGATCGCGAGCTGCGCGGCGCGCACCGGATCGGGATGCGCACCGCCACGCGCATTCCGCACGGTCGCCACATGATCGATGTTCACACCCAGGCGCATGACGCTGTCCCATCTTGCATTGATCGGCTGTTGTCAATTGTTCGCAGTGTCGGGCTCGGTGGTGAATTCCATCACGAATGGCATTTCGCTCGGGACCGGGCGGCCGCTTTCGGTCGGCGCGCGGAAGTGCCAGCCCTCGATCGCCTTGCGTGCGGTCTCGTCGAGTTCCAGCGAGCCGGATGATTGGGTGATGTCCACCGCGACCGGAAGCCCGTTGGCGCCGATATGGATCAGCAGATGCACCGAGCCCTGGGTGTTGGTTTGCGCGGCGATATAGGGATAGGCCGGCGGCAGATTGGGATGCCGGTCGTCCGGCGAGGCAGGAATGATCGATGGACCCGACACCAGACCCGTGCCCGGATTGCCGCCCGAGGGCTCGGTTGGCGCGGCCGTGGCGGCATCCAGTTGCGGCGACGGCAAGCTGGGGATGCCAGCACCGCTCGGCGCGGGCGCGATCGCCGGCGCGGGCCTGCTCGCGACTTTTTGCTTCGCGGGTGCCGTGGCCGGGGTGCCGGGGTTGGATTCCTTGTCCTTCAGGATGTGATTGCCGCCGGCGGTCTTGGTGTTTTGCATGATCATCTCGATCGTGGCGTAGCGCGGCTGAAACTGCACCGGTGAGAGCGGATGACCGGTGATCAGCGCGTAGAGTCTGGGGCCCCACAGCAGGCTCGCGAACCAGATCAGATGCAGCAGCACCGCCGCGATCAGCGCCGCATAGAGCAGGCGCGACCTTCGTTCCGGCGTGCGCAGCCAGGCCTGGGCGCGATCGGCGATCATGACCGCGACACCGCCAGCGGCGGCAGCAGCCGCGGCATCGGGTCAAGCCCGAATTCCAGCCCGAACGCCTGGGCCGCGACCGGCAAGGCATCAAACGGTGCTGCGTCGGCGATGATCGCACCTGCTTGCATCACCAGCAGCCGGTCGGCGTAGGCGAGTGCCAGCTCGACCGCGTGCAGCACCAGCACGATGGCGCGGCCGGCATTCGCCTCGCGCCGCAGCAGCCGCATGATCGCGTGGGTGGCAGCCGGGTCAAGGTCGCTGGTCGGCTCGTCCAGCAGCAGGATCGGCGCCTCGGTCGCGAGCACCCGCGCCAGCATCACCCGCCGGCGCTCGCCGCCCGAGATCCGGTCGATCCGGCGGCCGCGCAAATGCCCGATTTCGGCGGCGGCGATCGCGGCGGAGATCGGTCTTGAATCGCGATCGCCGTGCGGCAGGCGGCCCAGCGCGACGATTTCCTCGACCAGCATGCCCCACTCGCTGCCCGCGCCCTGGGGCAGATAGGCGACTTCGCGTGGGCGCGGGATGCCGCCGGGAGCAAGTCCAGCGAGAGCCTTGAGCAGCGTGGTCTTGCCGGCGCCGTTGGGGCCGCAGATCACCGCGAGCTGTCCGGCTACGGGTGTCATGCTTGCGGCCGGCGCAACAGGAACGCCAGGAACGGCGCGCCAAGCAGAGCGGTGAGCACGCCGATCGGCGGCTCGCTCGCGAACGGGAGCACTCGGGTGGCGAGATCGGCCAGCGTCAGCAGCAGCGCGCCGCCGAGCGCCGACGGGATCAGCAGCGCCCCCGGCCGCGCGCCGAGGAAATGACGGATCACGTGCGGCACCATCAGCCCGACGAAGCCGATCCCGCCGGTGACCGCGGTCGCCGGCCCGACGATCAGAAAGCTCCCGAGCGCGACCCGGCGGAGCGTGCGCGCGGCGGGGTGGCCGAGGCTGGCGGCGGTGTCCTCGCCCAGGCTCAGCGCATCGAGCCCGGCGCCCGAACCCGCGAGCACCCACAGCCCGAGCAGGATCGGCGGCGCGGCCAATGCCACATGCAGCAGCGAGCGGTCGGCGAGACCGCCCATCAACCAGAAGGTGATCTCCGCCAGCGCGTAGGGATTGGGCGCGAGCACCAGGGCGAGTGCCAGCAGCGCGGAGCACAGCGCGGAAAGCGCGACTCCGGCCAGGATCATCTTCAGCCCCGACAACTCGCGCCCGGCGAGCGCGAGCAGAAGTCCCAGCCCCAACGCCGCGCCGGCGAGGCCGCCGAGCGGCAGTGCCGGCGGAAACAGCCGTGAGATCCCCCAATAATACACGATCACTGCGCCCAGGCTCGCCGCCGCACCGATCCCGAGCAGGCCGCTATCCGCCAGCGGATTGCGCAACCCGCCCTGCAGCGCCGCGCCGCAAGCGCCCAACCCCGCCCCCACCAGCAGCGCGAGCAGTGTGCGCGGGATTCGAAGCTGCCAGAAGATCCACGCCTGCGGCCAGCCGAAGCCGCTCGGCCCCCAGGCGAGCGACAGCAACCCGGCCAGCAGCAGCAGCCCGAGCAGAATTCCTTTCATGGCGCGGCCAGCGCCACGGCGGCTTGGGCGGTCCAGGGGCCGGCGCAGATCAGCAACGTGGGATCGATCGCGCGGCGGCGCAGATGCGCCAGCGCGGGATGATCGAGCAGATCGGTCGCGAGCGAGGGAAAGCTCGGCCGTCGCGCCGTCACCAGCAGATCGGGCGGTGATTCGACCAGCGATTCGAGATCGATCCGCGGTTGCCCCGCCTGATTGCGATAGCCCGCCGCACGGAGCACCGCGTCGCCCAGCGAGCCGGGCTGATCGAGGTAGCCGCGCGCCTCGAAAATCAGGGCGGTGCCGCGGTCCCGGCGGGGGATGCCAGCGAGCGTTTGGTTCATTTGCGCGACCAGCGTGCGAGCACGGTCGGACACGCCAAGCAGCGCACCGAGTTGAAGGGTTTCCGCGGCGATGCCGGCAAAATCCTGCGGCAAGCCGGTGCGCCAGACCGGCAGTCCGCGCGATTGCAAAATCGCCACGGTGGTGGTGGCGCCATAGGCCGCGGCAAGGATCAGGTCAGGATGCGCATTCAAAACGGCTTCGGCATCCGGTTGCACGATCGGATAGGTTCCGACCCGCACCGCCAGTGCCGGATCGCGCGACAAGGGCGAAAGTGCCGCGATCTTCGCGGGGGCGAGCGCCACCAGCAAATCATCGGTGCATAGGTTGAGCGACACCACCCGGTCGTACGCACGCGCGGACCCCGCGAGCGCAAGAGCGAGGCACACGACGGTCGGACCACGGCGTTTCCAAGACGCGGCTCCCATCATGCGCCGCCGCCGATCCTGCAGGTCGTGGAACATAGGAGCCAATCCTGGATAGAATTCCGCCACCGGACTGTGCCACAGGCGGCGCTGTGCGGCGAATAGGAAGCGATTTTTCCCGCCAAAACAAGGCCGCGCGACCAGCCGAGCTCGAGACGGCAGAGGCAGGGATAATTTCTGATCAGTTTGCGTTAGTTCAAATGACGCTATCGGTCACTAGAGGAATCACTGACGACTGAAATAGTCGCGAGAACCCAAACTGGCAAGCCCAAGGCCCCCGGCGTCTCAGGCGGTGTCCAGTGGCAGAGCCGCGGGGCGTTGCCTTCCTTTTCCGCCAGAGGCAGCCTCCCCATCCATCCCGGAGGCTGCTATACGAACCTTAGCCGCCCGTTGCGGGTGGCGCATGTAAGGATGCGATCATGGCCCGCCGGCGTCAGTTGTATGAAGGCAAGGCCAAGGTGTTGTTCGAGGGTCCCGAGCCCGGCACTTTGGTACAATATTTCAAGGACGACGCCTCGGCGGGTGACGGTGCGAAGAAGGGGGTCATCACCGGCAAGGGGGTGCTCAACAATCGCATCAGCGAGTTCCTGATGATGAAGCTCGCCGACATCGGGATTCCGACCCATTTCATTCGCCGGCTCAACATGCGCGAGCAGCTGATCCGCGAGGTGGAGATCATCCCGCTCGAAGTGGTGGTGCGCAACGTGGCGGCGGGAAGCCTGTCGCAGCGGCTGGGGATCGCCGAGGGCACCCGGCTGCCGCGGTCGATCATCGAGTATTTCTACAAGAACGACACGCTGCACGATCCGATGGTGTCGGAGGAGCATATCACCTGTTTCGGCTGGGCGACTCCGCAGGACATGGACGATATTGTCGCGCTGACCTTGCGGATCAACGATTTTCTGTCGGGGCTGTTCTTGGGGGTCGGGATCGTGCTGGTCGATTTCAAGCTCGAATTCGGCCGACTTTATGAAGAAGACGAGATGCGGATTGTGCTGGCGGACGAGATCAGTCCGGATAATTGCCGGCTATGGGACACCAAGACCAACGAGAAGATGGACAAGGACCGGTTTCGCCGCGATTTGGGCAAGGTCGAGGAAGCCTATCAGGAAGTGGCAAAACGGCTGGGAATTTTGCCCGAGGCGGGCGTGCGCGATCTTAAGGGGCCGGAGACGATGCAGTGAAAGCGTTTGTGACGGTGACGCTGAAAACAGGCGTGCTTGATCCGCAGGGCAACGCGATCGGGCACGCGTTGAATAACCTTGGTTTCGACAACGTCACCAATGTGCGGGCGGGGAAGGTTTTCGAGCTCGATCTGATCGGCACCGATGCGGCGGAGGCGCGGCGGCAGGCCGAGGAAATGGCGCGCAAATTGCTGGCCAACACCGTGATCGAGAGTTTCAAGGTGGAGATTGCCGCATGAGAATTCGCTTGCTGCTGCTTGCACTCTCCGCCTTGCCGATCGCCGCCCAGGCTCAGCGCGCGAGCAATGTCACCGGCGCGAACCTGCTGGGGTTTTGCACCGACGTGCATTTCTCGCGAGTGCAGAACTGCGAGGCCTACTTGAACGGAGTCGCCGACACCTTCACTGGATTCATGGAATTCGGGCCAAAGGATTCGCACGGGCACCCGCTGGATGCGATGATCTGCATTCCGCCGAAAGTCACCGGCCGGGACTTGCGTCTGACCGTGATTCAGGGCCTGCAGGAAAATCCTTCGCTGCAGTCGCGTCAGGCGGTGCAGGCGGTCGAACGAATTTTTCATAAGACCTACCCTTGTCACTGAAAGTCTGTCCCGAATGCAGTTGAGTGAAACCAGCAGGTTAAGACACAGGAAGAATCTTCTTTTTGTGAACAAAAGGAAGCAAAAAAACTTTGTCTATTTTTATCAAAAGTTTTTTGCTTCTTTTTTTCAAAAAAGATGCTCCCTTCCTTTTCTGCAACCGATTGATTTCACTTTTTGTCGTTATGAACATAATCTGAGGACTCGCCGATGAAATCCGCCATCGTCGTTTTCCCCGGCACCAATCGCGAGCGCGACATGGCGATCGCGCTGAAGCAAAGCACGGGGATTGCACCGAAGATCGTGTTCCATCGCGAGACCGATCTTTCGGGCATCGATCTGGTGGTGCTACCCGGCGGGTTCAGCCATGGCGATTATCTGCGTTCGGGCGCGATGGCGGCGCAATCGCCGGTGATGGGCGCGGTGCGCGAATTCGCGGCGCGCGGGGGCTATGTGCTCGGCGTGTGCAACGGGTTTCAAATTCTGACCGAGGCGGGATTGTTGCCGGGGGCGCTGCTGCGCAACGCCTCGCTACGGTTCTTGTCGCGCGATTGTTATTTGCGGGTGGAGCGCACCGGTACCGCCTATACCAACCAGTGGCATCAGGGCGACGTGTTCCGCGCGCCGATGGCGCATGGCGACGGCAATTATTTTGCCGATGATGAAACGCTCGACCGGCTGGAGGGCGACGGGCGGGTGGCGTTTCGGTATGTCGATGCCGAGGGAACCGCGGATGCGCGGGTGAATTACAACGGCTCGGCGCGCAACATCGCTGGAATATTCAGCGAGAATCTGCGCGTGCTGGGGTTGATGCCGCACCCCGAGGATCTGGTCGATCCTTTGATGGGCGGGGTTGATGGCAAACCGCTGTTCGATAGTCTTGTTGAAGCATTGGCGACGTAAGGATGAAGGTCGATCTCGCGCTCGCCCGCCAATTCGGCCTTTCCGAAGCCGAATACGACAAGGTCCTCGCGATCCAAAACCGCGTCCCTACCCTCACCGAGCTCGGCATCTTCAGCGTGATGTGGTCGGAGCATTGTTCCTATAAATCCTCTCGCGTCTGGCTGAAGCAGCTTCCCACCACGGCGCCCTGGGTGATCCACGGACCGGGCGAGAACGCCGGGGTGATCGCGATCGGCGACGGGCTCGCCGCCATCTTCAAGATGGAAAGCCACAATCACCCCAGCTTCATCGAGCCCTATCAAGGTGCGGCCACCGGTGTCGGCGGCATCTTGCGCGACGTCTTCACCATGGGCGCGCGGCCGATCGCCAACCTCAACGCGCTGCGTTTCGGCGATCCCAAGGACCCGCGGACCAAGCGCATCGTCGACGGCGTGGTGCGCGGCATCGGCGGTTACGGCAACTGCGTCGGCGTGCCCACGGTCGGCGGCGAGATCAATTTCCACCCCGCCTACAACGGCAATCCGCTGGTGAACGCGATGACGGTGGGGATCGCGCCGGTAGATCGCATATTTCTGTCCGCCGCGGCCGGCATCGGCAATCCGGTGGTCTATGTCGGCTCGAAAACCGGCCGCGACGGCATCCACGGCGCCACCATGGCCAGCACCGAGTTCGGCAAGGACTCGGAAGAAAAACGCCCGACCGTGCAGGTCGGCGATCCGTTTACCGAAAAGCTGCTGATCGAAGCCTGCCTGGAGCTGATGGCGACCGACGCGATCGTGGCGATCCAGGATATGGGTGCGGCTGGCCTCACTTCATCCTCGGTCGAGATGGCCGGCAAGGGCGGGGTCGGGATCGAACTCGATCTCGATCAGGTGCCGCAGCGCGAAGAACAAATGTCCGCTTACGAGATGATGTTGTCGGAAAGTCAGGAGCGCATGCTGATGGTGCTGCGCCCGGACCGGCAAGAGGTGGCGCAGGCGATCTTCGACAAATGGGAACTCGATTTCGCGGTGATCGGCCATATCACCGACACCGGCCGGATCGTGGTGCGGCACAATGGCGTGCTCGAGGCCGACATCGAACTGGCGCCGCTCGCCGACGAAGCGCCGCTCTATCATCGCCCTACCGCTGAGACCGCGAAACCGCCGGAGATCGATGCGGCCAGCGTCACGGCGCCGTGCGGCACGATCGAGGCGCTGCGCCGGCTGATCGCAGGTCCAGATCTATGCTCGCGCGCCTTCGTCTGGGACCAGTACGACAGCACGGTTGGCGGTCAGACCGTCAAGCGCCCTGGCGGCGCGGACGCCGCGGTAGTGAAGCTGGAAGGGCTCAAACGCGCGCTGGCGATGACGGCCGATTGCACCCCGCGCTACTGCCAGGCCGACGCTGAAGTCGGCGGCGCGCAGGCGGTGGCGGAGGCTTGGCGCAACCTCACCGCGGTGGGCGCGCTGCCGTTGGCGGTGACCGACAACATGAATTTCGGCAACCCCGAAAAACCCGCGGTCATGGGGCAATTCGCCAACGCGATCAAGGGCATGGCGGCGGCGTGCCGGGCGCTCGACTTCCCGGTGGTGAGCGGCAACGTCAGCCTCTACAACGAAACCGAGGGCCAGCCAATCTTGCCCACCCCCGCGATCGGCGCGGTCGGTGTGCTGGAGGATGCCGCTCAGGCGATCGGGCTCGGGTTGCGCGCGGGGCTGTCGCTGGTGCTGATCGGCGAAACCAGGGGTGCGATCGGCCAAAGCCTGTGGTTGCGCGAGATGCTGGGCCGCGAAGAGGGCGCGCCGCCGCCGGTCGACCTGGCGGCCGAACGCCGCAACGGCGATTTCGTGCGCGGCCAAATCCTCGCGGGTCATGTGGCGGCGTGCCACGATGTTTCGGACGGTGGATTGCTGGTTGCCATCGCCGAAATGGCGCTGGGCGGCGGTGTCGGGGCGAAGCTATCGCCGGCCCCTGGCGACGTTCCCGCCCACGGCTACTGGTTCGGCGAGGATCAGGCGCGGTATGTTTTGGCGGTGGAAGATCCCGCCGCTTTGCTGGCAGCGGCCACCGCCGCGGGGGTACCGGCACGAATTATCGGCGCTGCCGGTGGCACGGATCTTTCAATGAGCGAAACCGAGACCATATCGGTCACAGAATTGCGCACCGCCCACGCGGCATTTTTCGCCAACTGGTTCAGCGTTTGAAGGAGCAGACGGCATGGCCATGAACGCCGCCGACATCGAGGCCTTGATCCGGGAGAGTTTCCCCGACGCCAAGATCGCGATCGAGGATATGGTCGGCGACGGCGATCACTGGTCGGCAACGATCGAGAGTGCTGCCTTCATTGGCCGTTCCCGGGTGCAGCAGCACCAGATGGTCTATGCCGCGCTAAAGGGCCGTGTGGGTGGCGAACTCCATGCGCTTGCGTTACAAACTTCCGTTCCGAAATAGGGATATCCAATGTCAAACCCAGCCGAAGCCCGCATTACCGCGGAGATCACCGAAAATCCGGTAATGCTCTACATGAAGGGCACGCCGATGATGCCGCAGTGCGGATTTTCCGCTCGTGTGGTGGCGATCCTCAATCACCTGAAGGTGCCGTTCAAGAGCGCGAATGTGTTGGCGGACCCCGACTTGCGTGAGGGCATCAAGCAGTATGCCAACTGGCCGACGATTCCGCAGCTTTACGTGAAGGGCGAATTTGTCGGCGGTTGCGACATCGTGACCGAGCTGTATCAATCCGGCGAATTGGAAGCGATGTTGTCCGAAAAAGAAATCGCCCACGGCTAGAGCATGTTCGTACCGGATTGGATCACCGCAAGTGCCACGAACGTGCTCTAGCTCATTGTTTAAACGAGCAATTTTATCGGCCCTTCGGTCGGTTGATGGTTCTATGTGGGCCGATATTGCTTAAAAACCAAAACTATCAAAGTTTTTTGCTTCTTTTTGTTCACAAAAAGAAGACTTTCTTCGCTTTCTGAACAAAGAAGAAAGAATCTTCTTTTTTGAAAAAAAGAAGCAAAAAACTTTTGTCAATAAAAAAAGCCCGGTCTTGCGACCGGGCTTTTTCGTTCATGGCCGCGATCAGAACGTCAGATCGGCGTCAGCCGCGACGGTAACCTGGCTCTTCTTGCCGTCGGTGCCGTCGCTGTTGGTGTCGAACGGACCAGCGCCCTTAAGCGCATCGTCGAAGCGCACTTCCGGACGGAATTCCAGAGTGCTCAGCGGTCCCGGCAGGTTCGGCGGCGAGTAGGTCACGCCCAGGGTGATTTCGCCGTAGGTGGTGGCGCTACGCGAGGCGGCGCCCGGAGCAACCAAACCCTGGGCGGTAAATTCGCCGTTGTCCGCGGTCGGGTTGAACACAAAGAAGCTTTCCGCGTCATTGAACACTTCGATCCGGCCGTTCAGGGTGGTGGTCGAGTTCAGGGTGTAGGACGCATATTCGGTGCCGCCGTAGGCAGTGGCACGATAGGCCGCGTCATACACATAGTCGCCCTCGGTGGTCAGCGTCAGTGCCGAGTTCACCTTGTAGCTGTCGACGGTATCGACGTAGGTGCGGTACTTCTTGTTACCCTCAAACGGGGCCGGCCCGGAATGGCCTAGGATCAGCAACGTCCAGTTGCCGATCGATTTGCCGAGGCCAAACAAATAAGACGGAGACGAATCACCCGCGTTGCCGCCACTTCCGATCGTCGTGTTGATGCCGGTATCGCCGCCCAGGTAAATGTCGGCGATCGCCGGATGGATCACCAACTCACCGCCGGTCTCGTTCACCGGCAGCCCGTACGAATAGATGTAGGAGTGCGAATAGAACGGGTTGGTGCGCGGGAAGATCACTTCGTCGCCGAGCGGTGTGACGAACTGGCCCAGCGTGATGTCGTAGCCACCGGAGAAAAAGCTGGCGCCGTGCGCGTCGAGGTAAGCCTGGCTGATTTCACCCATGTAGCGCAGGTCCTGGTGGTTGAACTCGCCGAAGTAGCGGTTGTAGCGCACGTCCGAACCATACTCGCCCTGCACCTTGAAGCCCCAGTCGAAGGTCGAGGTGCTGGTGTTGGGGTCGCGCTCGATCGTGAGGAACAGCGCATTCAGCGTCGCCTGGTTGGCGTGGTCAGTGCTCGACTGGCCAAAATTGATACCCGAGCCGGGGCTATCGAAGTTTCCGGACACGCCGCCATCGATTTCGCCGGAGTATTTGATCGAGCTTTCCCAGGTCGCCGGCGCGGCGGGAGCGGCTGCCGGGGCAGCGGTCTGCGCATTGGCGGCCTGGATTGCGGCAAGAGTGAAGCAGGCCATCGCACAGCCGAACGAAAGACGGAGAACGCCAGCGGCGCGCTTCGCCTTCATGACTTGGGCAGCCGAAGACGCGTGGAGAGCATTCTGGAGCATTTGGTTATCCCATTCTGACTTACCAAAGGGACCGCCTAACCCGGACGGGTTAACGGTGAGCCACCGGCTCATTGCATGTGGCGTGCCAAAACTGTCGGATTCGTGTTAGATGCGCAACTTACGGCGTCGTAACTGTTGCCGGAATGTCACAGCAAATCATCAATTTAGCGCCTCGGCGCGGAAGTCCTTAACGTCCTTGAAGCTTAGATTTTGGTGGGCTTCGATTGTGCGACGCATCATAAATGCCGAGGATGCAAGGAAAACCGGGTCCCCGTCGGCGTCCGATGCGACCCCGTTACGTTGCTCCTGGAGGAATTTCTCCAGGTCACGTTTTTCGCCTGACACCCAGCGCGCCAGCGCGAACTGCACCGATTCGAACCCGATCTTGACGCCGTACTCGCCCTGCAGCCGGGCCTGCAGCACGTCGAGCTGCAGTACCCCCACCACCCCCACGATCGGCGGCGCGCCGTCCGCCGGGCGAAACAGCTGGACCACGCCCTCCTCGGCGAGTTCCTGCAGCGCCTGGCGCAGTTTCTTGGCTTTCATTGCATCATCCAAACGCACACGGCGCAGGATTTCTGGCGCAAAATGAGGCACCCCGATGAAATTCAGCTCTTCTTCTTCCGACAGCGTATCGCCGATCCTGAGCGTGCCGTGATTGGGAATCCCCACCACGTCGCCGGCGAAGGCCTCTTCGACCAAGGCGCGGTCACGCGCAAAGAAAAACTGCGGTGCGTGCAGCGGGATCAGCTTCCCGGTGCGGACCTGCTTCAGCCGCATCCCGCGGACCAGTTTGCCCGAGCAAACTCGCGCAAATGCGATGCGATCGCGGTGGTTCGGGTCCATATTTGCCTGAATTTTGAACACTAAGGCGGTAAGCCGGGGCTCGGTCGCCTCAACTGTACGCGTATCCGCGGCCTGCGCGCGCGGCCCGGGCCCGAACGAGGCCAGGGCGTCGAGTAGATCCTCGACGCCGATTTCCTTCATTGCGGAGCCGAAAAATACCGGGGTCAGGTGCCCGGCCAAAAAGGATTCGCGATCGAACTCCGGCAGTACGCCGCGGACCAGTTCGAGCTCCGCCGCCACAGCGGTGAGCCGGGCATCGTTGGGGCTAAGCGGCGATTGCGTGCGCATCGCGCCGTCGCGCAGATCGAGCGTGCCGACGAACTCGGCGGCGCGTCCGACCGGCCAGGTGAGCGGCGTGGTATCGAGCGCGAGTGCGCTCGCGATCTCGTCGAGCAGGTCGAACGGGTCGCGGCTTTCGCGGTCCATCTTGTTGATGAAGGTGATGATCGGGATGTCGCGCAGGCGGCAGATTTCGAACAGTTTGCGGGTGCGCGCCTCGATCCCCTTGGCCGCGTCGATCACCATCACCGCGCTATCGACCGCGGTGAGGGTCCGGTAGGTATCTTCCGAGAAGTCCTCGTGGCCCGGCGTATCGAGCAGGTTATAGACGCAGCCTTTGTGTTCGAAGGTCATCACCGAGGTGACCACCGAGATGCCGCGCTCGCGTTCGATCCCCATCCAGTCCGACCGGGTGCGGCGCCGTTCGCCTTTGGCGCGTACGTTGCCGGCGAGTTGGATTGCCCCGCCCAGTCGCAGCAGCCGTTCGGTGAGCGTAGTTTTACCCGCGTCCGGATGCGAGATGATCGCGAACGTCCGCCGGCGCGCGATCTCATCCACCAACTCGGTCACGCGGGGTTCCCCAGGCCAAAAGTGACAAAAGTTTTTTGCTTCTTTTTTTCAAAAAAGAAGAGAGTCTTACTTCTTAAAGTATCAAAGAGGATAAAGGAAGTAAGTCTTCTTTTTGAAAAAAGAAGCAAAAACTTTTGTCAATTATCCTTGCAAATACAAAACGCCGAGGCCGCTCTGGCCCCGGCGCTTGCCATCGTAACAACCAAAACTCAGCGCGAATAGAACTCGACCACTAGGTTCGGTTCCATCTGTACCGGATAGGGCACATCGGAGAACTTCGGCGCGCGGACGAAACGGCCCTTCATCGCGCGATGATCGATCTCGACATATTCCGGCACGTCGCGCTCGCCGTTCTGCGAGGCGTCAAGTACCGCAACCAGCTGCTTCGACTTTTCCTTCACCTCGATCACGTCATTGTCGCGGACCAGATAGGAAGGGATATTCACCTTCTTGCCGTTCACCGTGATGTGGCCGTGGTTCACGAACTGACGCGCGGCAAACGGGGTGATCGCAAGCTTCATGCGATAGATCACCGCGTCGAGGCGGCGCTCGAGCAACTCGATGAAGTTCTCGCTGGTGTCGCCCTTGCGACGCACCGCCTCGTCATAATACTTGCGGAATTGCTTCTCGCTGATGTTGCCGTAGTAGCCCTTCAGCTTCTGCTTCGCCATCAACTGCACGCCGAAATCGGTCGGCTTCTGCTTGCGGCGCTGGCCATGCTGGCCGGGGCCATACTCGCGCTTGTTGATCGGCGACTTCGCGCGGCCCCAAAGATTAACCCCCAACCGGCGGTTGATCTTGTACTTGCTCTCCGTGCGCTTGGTCATGCGCCGGTTCCTTTTACTTCTGTGCCGGCTGGGTTGACCCAGACATGGCTTGTTGCACCGGTAGGCCCGTGTCTGTAGAGACACGGACGGGCGCGGCCGCTTTCCGACCGTCCACGTTCCCGGCAATGGGGCGGGCTTCTAGTCCGACCCGAGGTTCCTGTCAAATATTTGGCGGCAGATCATGATCAAACGCTCCGATATCATCTGGCTGGGCATCTCGAGCGCGGTCTCCGGCGGCCTGGTGGCCGGATTGCTGCTGGGGCTCGGGCTGGCGCTGGCAGGCAACGGCCAGCCGATCGGACTGCTGTTCATCGTGCCGGCGACGCCGATCGCGGGCGGGATCGGGTGGCTGCTGGCGCGGCGGCTGGCACGGCAATTGGCGACCCAATAGCGCGCCTCGGCGCTGGATCTAGGCAAAAACGCGCAGGGCGTCGTGGGTTAGATTGGTCACGTTCCGCAGCTCTACCATCAGACGCGAGACCGCCGGCGCATTATCGGCACGACAGGCGAGTTCGAATTGTTCGGCAACCGTGCGGAGACGCGACGCACCCAAATTCGACGATGTGCCCCTGCAGTTGTGCACCAGCCGTTCAAGCTCCCTGAAATTGTACGCGCCCGAGCCTTGCTCGATCCCGGCGAGAAAGTCGGTGTTGAGGTATTTTTCGATGATGTCGTGAAACTTCGGCTTGGGGATGAGATTTCGCAGCCGATCGAGCACTGCTTCATCGAGCAGCGGTATCGCGTCGTATTCGGTCGATAGTTTGACCGGCGCGACATCGGGGGCGGGGCTTCCGGCCGCCGAGCGCGTCCATCTCAGCGCCGCCAAAAGAAACTTGTGGGCATCGAGCGGCTTCGACAGGTAATCGTTCATTCCAGCACGGAGGTAGGTTTCGCGATCGCCCACCATCGCGTTGGCAGTCAGGCCGACGATCGGCACCGCCCCCTTCCCATCCGGAAGACCCCGGATCACCTTGGTGGCTTCAACTCCGTTCATGGCGGGCATTTGAACATCCATGAAGACGACGCCAAACCTGCGGCGCTTGACCGCTTCGACCGCCGCCGCGCCATCCTCTGCGGCTTCGACGCTATATCCGGCCTCTTCCAGCAAGGTTACCCCCAGCATGCGGTTGACCTCGTTGTCATCCACAAACAAGACCCGAGCCCGCTCGGCATCAACGCCGGCGACCGCGGGCACGGCGACGTTGCCGGATGTGAACGAGGACAGGACGCGGACCAAGGCTGCTACCAGATCGGGACCCCGCAACGGCTTGGCCAGGCATGCCTGGAACAAAGCGCGCTCCGGATCGGACCAGCGGGGCATGGCGAGCGACGAAACCAGCAACAGCGGCGGCGTCTGCGCCCCGAAACGGCGATGCAGCGCGAGCGCGAACTCTACGCCGGTCATACCGGGCATGTTGTGGTCGGTAACCACAACATCGAAGGCTTTAGCCAGAGCCGCCGCCTGTTCGATCAGATGGATCGCGGTTTGCGCGCTGTCGCTGGTCGTCACGACCATCCCGTGGTACGTCAGATGGCGCTCGAAAATGGCGCGATCAAGCTCGTTATCGTCCACCACCAGGGCGCGCAAGCCGAACAATGGGTTGCCCACGATTTTCGGCGCGATGGCACTCTCCTCGCCGCGCGGCAGTGTGACGTCAAGCCAGAACAGGCTGCCCCTGCCGGGCTGGCTCTCGACGCCGATCTGGCCATTCATCAGGGTGATAAGCTGCTTGCAGATCGCGAGCCCAAGACCGCTGCCGCCATAGCGGCGATTGATCGACCCGTCCGCCTGCTGGAAGGTCTGGAATAGCTTGTCTTTGACGGTCGCATCGAAACCGCAACCGGTGTCCCGCACGTCGATTCTAAGTGCGATCCGATCCCGATCGACCTCCTTGCCGCTGACCGCAAGGCTGACCGAGCCATCATCGGTGAATTTGATCGCGTTGGAGAGCAGATTCTGCAGGATCTGTTGCAGCCGGTCCGGGTCGCCCTTGAGCACTCGGCGGGCGATATCATCGACCTCGGCGGACAAAGCGATCTGCTTGTGGGCCGCCAGAGCGGTGAACAGCAGGATCACATGATCGACACAATCGCCGATTCTGAAATCGATCGCTTCGAGCTCGACCTTGCTCGATTCCAGCTTCGAGATGTCGAGCACGTTGTTGATCAGCTTGATCAGATTCTCGGCCGATTGATGCACGACGTTGGCGTATTTGCGCTGTGCGGTGTTAAGATCGGTCCCCAGCAGCAGATCGGTCATCCCGATCACGCCGTTCATCGGGGTGCGGATTTCATGGCTCATATTGGCCAGAAACTCCGATTTGGTCCGGTTGGCCTGGTCGGCCGCTTCGCGTAGAGCAGACGCTTCCGCCAGTTCACGAGTACGCAAGGCCACGGTCGCCTCGAGATCGTTCTCGGTCTGTTTGCGATCCACCGCCGCCGCCAGCAGATTGGCATAGCTGCGCAGAAAGGCGGTGTCGTCAGCGGTGAAGTTGCGGGTGGCGCGGCTATCGACCTGCAGAATACCGAAAGGAGGCTTGTCGTGCCCGCCGATGATGATGACGTTGGCGACCGCCTCAACCCCGTTCTCGGTCAGGAACGGCGGATAGACGAACCGCGTCTCCTTGGATATGTCCGGCGAGATCATCGGCTGTCCGGTCTTGAGCGCGTGGCTTTCGGATGAGTCGTCGGTCGCCCTGACGGTCGCTTTGCCGACCGTGTCGGGCTTCCAGCCCACGCCCGCGCGCATCAGCAGGACCTGACCGTCTTGTTGCAATTCCATCACCGCGGCGAGGTCGGTCCCGAGCGCCTGTCCGACGATGCGGCAGGCCTCGGTCAAGATTTCGTCCAAGTCACTGGATCGCAACGCCACCTCACCGAACTTGGCGAGCGTGGTCTGCTGCAGGATCCGCTTGGTTTGGTTGAATTTGGCGGTGTTGGTCATGAGCAAGTCTGGTTGGTCATGGGCAAGTCTGGCCCGCGCGGCGGCGCCTCGGCGCGACTTCACATCCTGGTGCGATCACCCGCTTGGCCATAATCAACTCCTTCGAAGCGGCTGCGTTGCCTGCTGCAATACCGCGACACGATGGATTAAGCGGGGCGGCAGCGATATCCTCGGAATCTACTAAGTGTTCGTCTGGAACGATGGGGAGTGAAATCAATTGTTTGATAGGGAAGGAGAATCTTCTTTTTGAACAAAAAGAAGCAAGAAAACTTTGTCAATTAGTTTTTGGGGTCACATTGCCCCACCGGCGGTTTCGTGCCCTTTGGACCAGAAGTTTTTTGCTTCTTTTTTTCAAAAAAGAAGACCTTCCCTTCCCTTGTCTATTTTTTGATAATATTCGTTAACAACAAGTTGCGCCGCTTGGGCTACCCAACGACTAGCTCTCCAGGATCTTCCTGAGCAAATCCACCTCTTCGGCAAACGCGGCGTCCCGCGCCATCAGCTCGGTAATCCGGCTTACCGCATGCATCACGGTGGTGTGATCGCGATTGCCGAACATGCGGCCGATTTCCGGCAACGACCTGCTGGTCAGCTGCTTGGCCAGATACATCGCCACCTGCCGCGGTCGCGCCACCTGGCGCGCGCGCCGCGCCGACGACATGTCGGTCAGCCGGATGTTCCACTTCTCGGCGACGCGCTTCTGAATCTCGTCGATCGACACTCGGCGATCGAAAGCCTTCAGAATGTCGTGCAACACTTCCTGCGCGCTCTCGAGCGTCACCGGCCGGCCGAACAGATTGGAATGGGCGATCAGCCGGTTCAGCGCGCCTTCGAGTTCGCGCACGTTGCTGGTGATCTTGTGGGCGAGAAACTCCAGCACCTTCGGCGCAACCTTCACGCCCGCCAACTGCGCCTTGGATTCCAAAATCGAAATCCGCAATTCGAAGGTGGTGGCGTGAATGTCGGCGACCATGCCGCAGCCCAGCCGCGTGCGCAGGCGTGCCTCCAACCCGGAAAGATCCGACGGCGATTGGTCGGCCGAAACCACGATCTGCTTGCCGGCATCGACCAGTGCGTTGAAGGTGTAGAAAAATTCTTCCTGGGTGTTGTCCTTGCCGATCAGGAACTGCAGATCGTCGATCATCAGCACATCGACGCTGCGAAGCTGCTCCTTGAATTCCATCGTCTGTTGATTGCGTATCGCAGAAATGAAACGATACATGAATTTCTCGGCGGACATGTAAGCCACCGACGCAGTCGTTCCATCAGGACGCCGCGCCACTTCCCAGGCGATAGCGTGCATCAGATGGGTCTTGCCCAGCCCTACGCCGCCATACAGAAACAGCGGGTTGAATCCCTGGCTCGCCGGGTGCGCGGCGACCCGGCGCGCGCAAGCATAGGCAAATTCGTTCGGCTTGCCGACGACAAAACTATCGAAGGTGAAGCGGCGGTCGAGCGGCGCATTCAAATCGGTGCGGGGATCGGCCCGCTGCTCCAGGGGGCGCGGTTCGGGCCGCTCGTCCGGCTTTGCCGTTGTGCCATCTGCGACAGTACGAAATGGGCCATTGGTGAGCACCCCGTTCGTGTGGGCCGCCTCGGGCGTTACCATGCCGACGCGAATGTCAACGTGCCGCACGCCGCCATCTTCGGCGCGAAACAATTCAACCAGGCGATCGCCATAATGCGAGCGCACCCAATCACGCAAGAATCTTGTCGGTAGATGCAGCACCACCTCATCGCCATCGCGTCCCGCCAGTGTCATCTGGCGCAGCCAGGTGCGGTATTCCACGTCGCCGACTTCGGATTGCAGGCGACCACGGACCCGGCTCCACGCCGAAACCAAAGTCAAAAGATGACCGTCCGCAACGCCTTCGCCGAATTCTTGCCCATCGCTCTTTTGTCCCGGGAATTCGGGCCGATCAAGTTGGTCGAATTCGGGCTCGATGCCGCTTTCACTCGCCACGTTTCCACCCCAACGGCTACCCGAAGCAAGGCGCCGCCATGAAGACCCCCAGATGCGACCACCAGAGCCCCGTCCGCGTCGCCGGGGCACGAGATCCAGGCTTCACATCCCAGTAACAAATCTATGGCGGGCTCTCCGCCAAAGCAAGTAACAACTGGCGTCGAATCATTAATACGCCTGATTCGATCTAAGCTTCCTGAATATTCTCGCCTATCAAACACTTACGATATAGCAATCAAATATTATCACTCAGACGTTTATTCATAACGCAAAAACGCCCGTTCTTGGCAGAACCGAGCGTTGGGATGATCGGATAAATCGTTCTACTTAAAGAATCACAGACTGCGCGTTAGAGCGCACCGCACGAACTTAAGCTAATGACTTGATGCGAGCCGAAAGGCGCGAGATTTTCCGGGATACATTATTTAAATGCACTACGCCCTTGACCACGGCGCGTTGCATTTCCGGCTGTGCCACACGCAGCGCGGCGGTGGCGGCGACCTTATCGCCGCTGGCAATCAAGGCTTCGACCTTCTTCACGAACGTCCGCATGCGGGACTTACGGGCGGCGTTACGGGCGGTGCGCTTCTCGGTCTGACGGATGCGCTTCTGCGCGGATGCGATATTCGCCATGGTTCTCTATTGGTCGTAAGCCGAAGCTTGTTGCAGAAAATCCCGCCGGGCGGCGGGGGAAGAGCGGTGTTCTAGTGATGGTCTCCGCCAGTGTCAAGAATCCAGTGGGGGGAATCTCGTTCACTTTTCTGCGCCGCTCAGACGAAGCCCCGCTTACTCGAAAATGGGTTTACGTTTTTCCACGAAGGCGGCCATCCCCTCTTTCTGGTGCGGGGTGCCGAACAGCGAGAGGAACAGCGCCCGCTCCGACCGCACGGCTTCGGCGAGGTGGGACTCATAGGCGAGGTTGATCGATTTCTTCGCCATCGCCACCGCGACCGGGCTCAGGCTCGCGATCTTCTCGCCGATTTTGATCGCCTCCGGCAGCAGCTCCGCCAGCGGCACCGCGCGCGCGGCGAGGTGCGACGCCACCGCCTCGTTCGCGTCGATCATGCGGCCGGTCAGGATCATCTCCATCGCCCGGGCTTTGCCCACCGCGCGGACCAGCCGTTGGGTGCCGCCGGCGCCGGGGATGATGCCGAGGTTGATTTCGGGCTGGCCGAAGCGGGCGTTATCGGCCGCGATCAGGATGTCGCACATCATCGCCAGTTCGCAGCCGCCGCCGAGCGCGAACCCCGCCACCGCCGCGATGGTCGGTTTCTTCACGCGCAGTATGGTCTCCCACGGTGCGATGAAGTCGCTTAGGAACACCTCGGGGTAGCTGCGGTCCTGCATTTCCTTGATATCGGCCCCGGCCGCGAAGGCTTTTTCCGATCCGGTGATCACGATCGCCCCCACGCTCGGGTCGCTGTCATAGGCGAGCAGTTGTTCGCCGAGTTGCGCCATCAGCTGGTCGCACAGTGCATTGAGCGCCTCCGGTCGATTGAGCCGGATCACCCCAACGTGTCCCTGAATTTCATTCTGGATCATGGCTTTCTTCCGTCCAAAAGTTTTTTGGTTCTTTTCTTCAAAAAAGAACATTCTTGCTTTCTTAAACCATCAGCGGTCACTCGCGCCACCCGAAGGTGGAAAACATCCACCCCACCTCGCGCAGCACTTCCCGGTTCATTTCCGCCGAGAAGGTTGCGCGCCATTCCCCCGCGACGCCCTTGCGGAAGAACGCGCCATCCTTTGCGTCTCCCGGCTCGCGTCCGCCGCTCAAAGTTTTGAAGTTGGTTTTGGCGATGCAGTCCGCGACCACTTCCTCACGGTCCGACACGCCCAGCAGTCGGAACAGCGCCGCGAGTTTGGGTGCCGGGTCGCGCAGCAATTCTTCATAGGTCACCAGTGCGTAGTCCTGGGGGTGTCGTTCACCGAAGGTCATCATCGCCCGCGCGCCTTCGCCGAGCGACGGCAATGCGGCCTTGATGAAGGCGTGTTTTGCCGCGGTCTCGTCTCCTTTCAGGGTCTTCTTGGCGAAAAAGTGCCAGGCCGAGGCCAGCACGTCGCGCGGGTCGCGGGCGATTGCGATGTATTTGGCGCCCGGAAACAGGCGCTGCAGCCGCGGGAAGAAGAACACGTTCTCGGGCGTCTTTTCGCCCACTGCGCGGTACGGCTTGCCCGCGGTTTGAGCACGCAGCGCGATCAGGATCGCGCTGCCGATCAGATACTCGGTCTCGTTCGGCGTAGGCACCGGGTACCCGTCGGTATGGGTGAAGATGTTGCGGTTCTTGCCTTGGATCACCTTGGTGCGTTGCTCCATCATTCGCTCGAGCGGCACCGCGAGGTGGTTCAGGAACAGTCCCTCGCCCCGGCAGCACACCTCGGGGTGGGTCCCCAGCATCTGCTGCAGCCAGGTCGTGCCCGACCGCGGCGCGCCGCCGACGAAGAACAGCTGGGTTTGGGCAAATCGCGCCAAATCAGCATGATAGGCAAGCCAATCCAACAATTTCCGACCCTCGCAGCTCCTGGGGCCGCCATCATGCAATCTTTGTTGCGGCGCCGGAAGTGCCGCCCACTGCCGCGATCTCGATCTCGCACCAGCGTTCGACCGGACGGGCCTCGACCATCACGATTGCGTCGCCGTCGGTCCAGCGCACCATACGGTCGCCGCGATCCTCCTCGGCGTAAAACCCCTCGGCGAAGCAGGCGTCGGCGAGATCGAGTTCGTCGCCGCCGATCGCGAGTAGCGTCACCAACGCGCCCAGGCACCGCGCATCGCCCGGCATGGGGCCGGAATTTGAGACCAGCCGCAACTCGTCGGCGCCGGCCGGCAGCACGAAGCCAGCGCGGCCCGGGACAGCGATCTCGAACGTAAAGGCAATCGACGGCGGCGCGGTCTCCGCGATGATCGCCGCGACTTCGATTTCGCACCAGCGTGCGGCCGGCTTTGGGGCAATCGCGACTGCCGCTTCGCCATTGGTCCAGCGCACCAGCCGCGCGCCGTGGCGTTCGGTGGGATGGAACCCCTTGCCGAAACGGGGCCCCGCCAGATCCAATTCCTCCTCACCGATCGCGAATCTGGTCACCAACGCCCCCAACCGCCTGATGTCGCCCGGGACCCAGCCGCAGGTCGAGCGCAGACCGACTTCCGCCGCCCCGGCCGGCACCGCAGTGCGGACCAGCCCGGCCCGCTCGATCGTGAGGGTGAAAGTCACCCGCGGCAGGTTCGCCGCCTTCATTAGTTTCGCGACCTCGATCTCGCAGGAACGATCAGCCGGCTTGGGTGCGACCATCAAGCGAGCGTCGCCGGTGGTCCAGCGCACCAGGCGGCCTTCATGGCTTTCCGGCGCGTTCCAGCCATCGGCAAATCCCGGGCCCTGCAGACCGAGCTCTCTGCCATCGATCGAGATCGCGGTGATCAGCGCGCCAAGCCAGCGGAGATCGCCCTCGATCCGGCCGAATTCCGACACCAGGTGCAGCGTTCCCACCCAAGCCGGCACGATGAAACTTGCGATTCCCGCCGCCAGCGCGATGGTGATCACACCGGACCGGCCATAGCCGCACGCCTCGCTCCGCCGCGCCAGCCGCTCGCGCAGCGCGGCGACTTCGGGCCCTTCGCTCCGGCGCGGCGCGCAATATCTGCCCGGCTCATGCGCTGAACCAGGATAGATCGCGCCATATTCGCTGGCGTTCTGGAACATGTTGCGGTTCCGGTCGTCGAGAAAGCTCTCCGCGGCGACGCCTTCGGCGATGATCACGTCGTGGGTTTCGAGTTCGAGATGAAAATACGCCAGTTCGCCGGCAGCCTGGGTCTGCGCGATCGAACCGCCGTTCACCAGCGCCGACACCGGGACCAACACGCCGTCGAGCAGCAGCGCGTGCTGCGGCGAAATCATCAGATCGCGCCGGGGTAAATCCTCGGCCAAAGCGCCACGCTTGACCAGGATCGGCTGGACCGCGGAATTACCGGCGGCGAAGCGCGCGGCATAGGCGCGCCGCCCGATCCAGCGGATCGGCCGCTGCCCCCCGCCATAGGTGACCAGCATATCGCCGATCGCGAGCTCCTCCACCGCGACCTCGCCATGATCGGTCAAAATGCGGGTGCCGCGGCAGTAGCAGGGGTTGGCGAACGGCTTGATCGCGGTGCCGCCCGAACCCGCCGCGGCGGCGCCAAACTCTTCATGCCCGTAGATCCCCTCGAGCTGCAGCTCGGCGGTGGCGCTGCCCTCGGTCACGGTCAGAACGTCGGTGGCTGAATTGAGCGACGCAACGTCCGAACCGGCGTAGGGGAGATAGGCCAGATCGACGGTGCCGCCCTGCTCGAACCAGATCGCGCTGATGACGCCGCCGGCGTCGACCGTGACCTCGCCGCCGGAGGCCACGACCAGGTTGCTGGCCGCCCCGCCGCCGTAGACGACCTCGCTGCCGCCGCTATCGATCTGGCTGCCGCTGTCGACCGCGGTGGAAAATATATACTCGCCGCCGCCGCCGGAGATGACGGTGCCGGAGCTGCGGCCGGTCGAATAGACGTATTCCTGTCCGCCTTCGAGCAGCGTGGTGGCAAGCGCCATGCCGCTCGCCACCAATACAATGCCGCCGGCTCGCACGCTGGTGTCGCTCGCCACGCTGCCGCCGAACAGATACAGCGTCCCGCCACTGGCAACGCTGCCGCCGGCAACGCCCCCCGACGATACCAATTCGAAGGCGCCGCTGTTGAGGTAGATACGGCTGGTGGTGCCGCCGGCGTAAACATGCTGGGTGCTGCCGCCGCCCAAAGTAAAGCTGGCGACGCTCCCGCCGGGCAACACGAACTGCTGCGAGCCGTCTTCGATCGCGCCACCCGAGGTCAAACCGGCGCGATACGAAACCTGTGCGAATCCAGGATCGACCTCGACCACGCCATTCGAGATCACCAGGCCGCCGGTCGCGACCGAGGTGGCAGGCGCCGCCGCCCCCGGCAGTACCACCAGCCAGGCGCCACTTTGCACCTGCGTCCCGCTGACCTTCCCGCCGCTATAGACAAACCCGACACCGCCGCTGTGCAGCACCGATGCGTCGGCGACACCGCCCTGAAACACCACCTGTGCGCCGCCCATCAGGACCGTGACCGCACTCGCCACTCCGTGGCTTTCGACGTCATCCGCCCCGCCGCTCGACACCACAGTGCCGTAAGCCTCGCCACTCGCTAACACGACCTCATAGGCACCTTGGGTAACCGTGCTGGCGCTCGCGATCCCCCCCGATGAAACATAGTCTGCGCCGTCGTAGCTGATGTCGGTTCCGGTCGCCACACCGCCGGCGAAAATCACCTGGCTGCCGCCCTGGTCGACCGCGGTCGACGTCACCCGCCCGCCGCTGTAAACATCGAGCACGCCACCATCGATCAAGGTGGCATCGGCCGCACTGCCCGAAACGTCGAGCGCGCCGCCCTGGTCCACCAGCGCCGCACTCCCGGTGGCGCCGGGATACAGCACCAGATAGCCGCCATCGCCGACCGATGCGCCGACCGAGCGCCCGCCGGAAAACACATACTCGCCGCCGCTGATGGTCTCGCCGGCGGTAAGGCCACCCGACGAGACGTTTTCGATGCCGCCAGCCAGTACCAGAGTTCCGGTCGCAACACCGCCGGCGAGCACCGATAACTGGTCGCCGGCGCTGAGCGTGAACCCGCTGAGGATCACGCCCGATGACACGATATAATCGGTCACGCTGTCTAAATTCCTGATCGCAATACGGGTTTTCGCGCGAATGGCGCGATTTGAAACAAGCCGGTCAAATCAAAAGTAAAAATTAGCTGCGATTGTTTTCTAAGCAGCTAGGAAGCGAAAGGCAAGGCCACGGCTGTGCCGGGGTACGGCCGACCCACGCACCCTTCACTCCAGAAACGGCAAAATCTCGGTCCGGAGAAAATCCACCTTCATCCGCACCACCTTGGCCTCAGACAGGGTCGGCTCCAGCTCCAGCGGATACTCGCCCCACGCGGCGGGCTGAAAAGTCATCACCCGATCGATCCAACGATCCAGCATCGCAGCGTAGCGCTTAACCGCCGCATGCGGCGAGTCATCAGGCAACACGGCCACACAGGCGCGCGGGAAATCGCCGACAATCACCCACAACTTGCGATCCCCGCTGCTGAGCGACTTGGTGAATTCGAACAGACAAACCGCGATGATCCCACCCGCACCATCGGCGAGCCAGCCGCGCTTGATCGGGGGACACCAGGGGAAGGCACGCACATAGGCCTCCGCTTCTTCGGCCATGCGACGCAACGCCAGACTTTCTTCCGCGCCGGCGGCGCTGATCATCCGAATGTCCTGGAACCTAGTCTCGTCCATCTCGCTTGCTCCCGACATGAGTATAGCGAGCGAACGACGAAGAGCGAGGGGATTTAGGAAGTGTTCTTTTTTGAAAAAAAGAACCAAAAAACTTTTGTTACTTAAGCCAGCAAAAACCACGGACAATGCGACCACCCACCCGAATGGGCTGGGAGCAAAGCCGGTACGCGGGACCCTCGTAGGCACATAACCGGCCGAAACCACGCGCCGAAACCCGGACCAGGGCACCTTCCACCACCCCGCCCCGCCGCAAAGTGGGGTAACGATCGCGCCAATGGCGATGCCAGCCGGAAATCCGCGCCGGCACCAAACGTAAACGCTGCTCACCCGATTTGCGCCGCAACGTCACAGGATCAAGCAACGATCCGTAAACGAAGATCAGCATGCAACGAGTCCCCTAATGACCCGCATTCGCTCCCGAAAAATCGGGCGCCGCCAGGCCCGACGCCTCCAACTGCGCCGACAGGGCGGCCTTCAGACGGTCAAGCCCGGCGTCAGACGCCGCCTCGCAGCGCGCCACCAGCACGGCCTGCGTATTCGACGCGCGCAACAGCCACCAGCCGTCCTCGGTTAACACCCGAACCCCGTCGGTCTCGGAAACATCGGCGCCCGCGCTGCGCAACCGCGCCGCCACCTCCGCAATCACCCCGAACTTGCGGGTGTCGTCGCAGTCGAACCGCAGCTCCGGCGTGTTGATCACGTGCGGCAACGCGTCGCGGATGGTGGAGAGCTTCTCGTCGCTGCGCGCCAGGATCCCGAGCAGCCGCACGCCGGCATAAAGCGCGTCGTCGAACCCGTACCAGCGGTCGGCGAAGAAGATATGGCCCGACATCTCACCGGCGAGCGGCGAGCCGGTCTCGGCCATCTTCGCCTTGATCAGCGAGTGGCCGGTCTTCCACATCAGCGGCGTGCCGCCCGCCTTGGCGATTTCGTCGAACAGCACCTGGCTCGCCTTGACGTCGGCAATGATCACGCCGCCGGGATGGTGCTTCAGCACGTCGCGCGCCAGCACCACCATCATCTGGTCACCGAACAGGATCTGACCCTTGTCGTCGACCAGCCCGACCCGATCGGCGTCGCCGTCGAACGCAACGCCCACATCGGCGCCCTGCTCGGCCACGGTCTTGATCAGCAATTCCAGATTCTTCGGCACGGTGGGATCGGGGTGATGGACCGGGAAATTGCCGTCGATCTCGTCGCACAGCAGCGTGTGGGTGCCGGGCAGGTGCTTCACCAACTCGCGCAGCACTTCGCCGGCGGCGCCGTTGCCGTTGTCCCACACCACTTTCAGCGCTCGGCTGCCGCCGTCCCAGTCCCGCGCCAGGCGCGCGACATATTCCGGTTTGATGTCGAGAAATTCCGCGCTGCCGGCGGTTTCCGCCACTACGTCGCCGGCGGCGGCGAGTTGGCCGAGTTCCTTGATCTGCGGGCCGAAGAACGGCTTCTTGCCCAGCATCATCTTGAAACCGTTGTAGTTGGGCGGATTGTGGCTGCCGGTGACCATCACCGCGCCGTCGGTGTCTTTGGTGGTGGCGGTGTAGTAGAGCATCGGTGTTGGTCCGCGGCCTACCCGCGTCACCGCCATCCCGCTGGCGATCAATCCGGCGACCAGATGCTCTTCCAGTTCCGGCGAGGACAGCCGCCCGTCAAAGCCCACTGCGACCTTGCTGCCGCCGCCGCGCGCCACCATCGAACCGAACACCCGGCCGATCGCGAAGGCATCGGCGGGGAATAGGGTTTGGCCGACGATGCCGCGGATGTCGTATTCGCGCAGCGAAGTGGGGTGGAAGTCGTGACGGAAGCTCAAGGGAGGCACCTTTCGGACGTGGTCTGGGACAAGAAAAGCCAAGGCAGGAAGTGTTCTTTTTTGAAAAAAAGAACCAAAAAACTTTTATCGGTACGAGGCCGTGACGCGCAAAGTGACAAAGTTTTTTTGCTTCTTTTTTGTTCACAAAAAGAAGATTCTTCCCTAACTATAATTTTTCAAAAACGCCTGCACTTGCTCCGCCAAATCCGGCCGCTTCAGCGCGAACGCGATCTGCGCCTCGAGGAATCCGACCTTATCGCCGCAGTCGAACCGTCTGCCCTCGAAGCGCAGCCCATGGAACGGCGTGTGGCCGATCATCTTTGCCATGCCGTCGGTCAGCTGCACTTCGTTGCCGGCGCCGCGTTCCATCCGCGACAAATGGGTGATCACCTCCGGCAGTAGCACGTAGCGGCCAATGATCGAAAGATTGGATGGCGCGTCCGCCGGCTGCGGCTTTTCCACCAGCCCGGTTACCTCCGCCACTCTACCGTCATCAAAGCCGACCTTCAGGATGCCGTAGCGATAGGTGAGTTCGGGCGCGACCTCCTCGATCGCCACCACGTTGCCGCCGGTCTGGTGGTAGAGGTCGGCGAGCTGGGCCAGGCAGGGCTTGTCCGCCAGTACCAGATCGTCGGGGAGCAGGATGGCGAACGGGTCGTCGCCGACGAAGGCGCGGGCGCACCAGATTGCATGACCCAGCCCCAGCGGCACCTGCTGCCGCACCGTCGCGATCGAGCCGGGCTCGACCGACATGTCGTTCAGCATTTGCAAAATGTCGGCCTTGCCGCGTTCCATCAGGGTCGCCTCGAGCTCGTAGGCGACGTCGAAATGGTCGATCAGCGCGGTCTTGCCCCGGCCGGTGACCATGCAGAATTGCTCGATGCCTGCCGCGCGCGCTTCTTCCACCGCGTATTGAATCAAAGGCTTATCTACGATCGGCAGCATTTCCTTGGCCAACGCCTTGGTGGCGGGAAGGAAGCGGGTCCCGAGCCCGGCAACGGGAAGAACGGCTTTGCGCAGCTTCTTTATCATTATGACGACCTCGATATGGAGCACGCCCCTAGATGACGGGGCAAGTTTTCGCGGCAGGATGCCCGAAGCGTGCCAGAGCGCACCGGTCGCGGCAAGTCCCGGGAAACCCCCGGTGTGACCAGTTACCGGCCGGCTTGTTGCGCTTCCAGAACGGCCACTGCGCTGATGTTGACAATCCCGCGCGCGGTTACGCTTTGCACCAGAATGTGAATCGGCTTCGACATGCCCAGCAGCAGCGGTCCTACCTGCAGCCCGTCCGCCGCCGCCTTCAGCAGATTGAGCGCGATGTTCGCGCTGTCGAGGTTGGGCATCACCAGCAGATTGGCGGTTCCGGC
>Ga0302310_10000459_pt1 | contig 38468 bp, 42 predicted proteins | sample III_Palsa_N1_2_FD_200451 | JGI IMG/M metagenome (GOLD analysis project Ga0302310, IMG submission 200451) | Peat permafrost microbial communities from Stordalen Mire near Abisko, Sweden - III_Palsa_N1_2 | ecosystem: Environmental > Terrestrial > Soil > Palsa > Peat permafrost | place: Sweden...
ACGGGTTCCACCGGCGTCATTTACCGCCAGTTCTCCGTCACCATCGTCTCCGCCATGGTGCTGTCCGTGATCGTCGCCGTGGTGCTGACGCCGGCCCTGTGTGCAACGCTGCTGAAGCCGGCGACCGCAGGCGCGCACCACTACAACCGCGGCTTCTTTCGCTGGTTCAACCGCAACTTCGATGCCGGCAGCCGCCGCTACCAGGGCGCGGTGGGTAGTATGATCAGGCGCCCCTGGCGTTACATGCTCATCTATTTGGCGCTGGCCTCGCTCATGGGCCTGCTGTTCCTGCGATTGCCCACGGCCTTTCTGCCCGATGAGGATCAGGGATACCTCTTTACGCTGGTGCAGACGCCGGTGGGTTCGACGATGGAGCGCACCGAGCGCGCGCTCGACAAGATCGAGGACTATTTCGTCAACCACGAGAAGGATGCGGTGGCGTCGGTCTTTACCGTGGCGGGCTTCAGCTTCAGCGGCTCCGGACAAAACGCCGGCATCGGCTTCGTGTTGCTGAAGGACTGGGAGCAGCGCAAGTCGGCGAAGCTCGGGGTCCAGGCCGTGCAGGGGCGTGCCTTCGGCGCGCTGATGCAGATCAAGGACGCGATGGCCTTTGCCTTTGCACCGCCGCCGGTCAATGAGCTCGGCAATTCCGAGGGCTTCGATTTCTATATCAAGGACAGCCTCGGCCAGGGTCATGCTGCGCTCACGGCGGCCCGCAACCAGTTCCTGTTTGCGGCCTCCAAGGACAAGCTGCTCGCCAACGTCCGGCCCAATGGCCAGGAGGATGCGCCGCAATTCCGTCTCGATGTCGATGCGCAGCGGGCGACCTCGCTGGGCCTGAAGATGGCCGATGTCGATGACACGCTGGCCGTGGCCTGGGGCGGTCGCTACATCGATGATTTCATCGATCGCGGTCGCGTCAAGCACGTGATCATCCAGGCCGACGCGCCATTCCGCATGGTGCCGGAGGATTTCGGGCGCTGGTACGTGCGCAACGCGGATGGACACATGGTCTCGACCTCCTCATTCGCGACCTCGCACTGGGAATACGGCTCGCCGCGCCTCGAGCGATTCAACGGCGCCTCGGCCATGGAGATCAATGGCCAGGCGGCACCCGGTGTGAGTTCGGGTGAGGCCATGAAGGAGATTCAGAAGCTGGTCGCGCAGCTGCCCAAAGGCTACTCGATCGACTGGACCGGCCAGTCCTACCAGGAGCGCGCCGCGGGCGCCCAGACGCCGCTGCTGTATTCGCTCTCGGTCATCGTCGTGTTCCTGTGCCTGGCGGCCCTGTACGAGAGCTGGTCCATTCCGACCGCGATCCTGCTGGCGGTGCCGCTGGGCGTCATCGGGGCAGTCATCGCCAGTACCGCGCGCGGCCTTGAACGCGACATCTACTTCCAGGTGGCCATGCTCACGACCATTGGCCTGGCGAGCAAGAATGCCATTCTGATCGTCGAGTTCGCCAAGGAGAATGTCGAGCACGGACAGGATGTGATCGCGGCCACCATGCATGCCGTGCGTGATCGACTGCGGCCCATTCTGATGACCTCGCTGGCCTTCGGGCTCGGCGTATTACCACTGGCCGTTGCCACCGGCGCGGGAGCCGGTGCCCAGCGCGCGATTGGAACCGGCGTCTTCGGCGGCATGGTCGCCGGCACGTTCCTCGGAATCTTCTTCATCCCGGTGTTCTTCGTGGTGGTGCAGCGCCTGTTCCACAGCCTGCCCGATGAGCCGGTCCACAGTGTGTCACCCACGGGTGGGGCATCACCGCCCGGTACGCTGGTCCCTGCGCCGAGCGACGGAGGCCCCCATGTCCCGTAAAACGGCGTTGATGAGCGGTGCTGCCTTAAGCCTGCTTGCAGCCTGCACGATGGAGCCGCGCTACCGGCAGCCGCAATTGCCGGTGCCGGACCAATGGCCGATTCCCGCCAGCACCAGCGCAGCCGCGCCCGAGGGGCAAGCCGCGCCCGCGGATGCAGCCGCACCGGCACCAGCGCCCGAGCTGGCGACCAAACTGGCCGTGCGCGACATCGGCTGGCGGGACTTCTTTGTCGATCAACGGCTGCAGTCGCTCATTGCCGCAGCGCTGATCAACAACCGCGATCTGCGCGTGTCGGTGCTCAATATCGAGAAGGCCCGTGCGCAATACCGCATCCAGCGCGGTGCGCTGTTTCCGAGTGTCGATGCCAGTGGCAACTGGACCCGCCAGAAATTGCCGCCGGCGCTGACCTTCGGCACTGAATCGCTGACCTACAACATTTTCCAGGCCGGGGTCGGTATCTCCAACTACGAGGTGGATCTGTTCGGTCGCGTCCGCAGCCTCACGCACGCCGCGCTTCAACAGTACCTCGCGCAGGAGGAAGCGCGCCGAAGTGCCCAGCTGAGCCTGATCGCCGAGGTGGCGAACGCCTATCTGACGCTGGCGTCGGATCGCGATCTGCAGCACCTGGCGCAGCAGACCCTCGAGAGCCAGGAGCATTCCTACGAGCTGTCCCGCAAGAGCCACGATGCCGGCACGACCTCGGGACTGGATCTGGCGCAGGCGCAGACCACGGTCGAGCAGGCGCGTGCGGACGCCGCGCGCTACGAAGGCAATGTCGCGCAGGATATCGATGCGCTGACGCTGCTCGTGGGCGCACCGCTCGATCCGGCCTGGCTGCCCGAGGCCTTCGATGCCAAGACCATGGGACTGCAGGCGCTGCCGGCTGGACTGCCCTCCGACGTGCTGTTGCGCCGACCCGATGTGCTCGAGGCCGAGCATGCGGTGCGATCGGCCAACGGCAACATTGGCGCCGCGCGCGCGGCCTTCTTTCCGACCGTCTCACTGACGACCAACATCGGTGCGGCCAGCGAACAGCTCTCGCATCTGTTCCAGTCCGGCACCGGTACCTGGACTTTTGCGCCCACGGTGTCGGTGCCGATATTCCACGGCGGCGAGATCGTGGGAAACCTGCAGGTCGCCAAGGCGAATCAGCAGATCGCCATTGCGCAGTACGAGAAGGCCATCCAGGTGAGCTTCCGCGAGGTGGCCGATGCGTTGGCGCTGACCGCCACCCTGAATCGCCAGCGGGCGGCGCAGGAGGCACTGGTCAATGCCACCGGGCGGGCCTACGAGTTGTCGCAGCAGCGCTATAAAGCCGGCCGCGACAGCTTTCTCGATGTGCTGGTGTCCCAGCGCAGCGATTACTCGGCGCAACAGGCTCTGATCGCCGTCCGGCTGGCCGAGCAAACGAATCGCGTGAATCTGTATGGGGAGCTGGGAGGCGGCTGGCTGGAGCAATCTCCCAAGAGTGCCAACCCATGAGCGAGGGTGGCGTGGTAGCTTCACGCGCGGCGGCGACGCCGGGACCCCGAATCGTCATGGCGCGAGCCGCCAAGCAGCGCGAGCGGATCCTGGATGCCGCCGAGGTCTGCTTCATTCAGCACGGCTTTCATGCCGCCAGCATGGCAGGCATCGCGCAGACCGCCGAGATGAGCGCGGGGCTCATCTATCGCTATTTCGACAACAAGGCCGCCATCGTCAAGGCCATCATCGAGCGACATCTCGAATCAGAGCACTATAAGAAGATCGGGCAGCTCCACAGTGCCGAAGATGTAAGCCGCAGTATCCTGGGGACCTTTGATTCCTGGCGGCGGCGCGACGATCCAAAGATGAATCCGGTGCTGATGATCGAGCTGGCCGCCGAGTCGACCCGCGATCCGGAAATTGCGCGCGCGGTTCGGACCAAGGACAGCGCCTTCGAGCCCAGCATCACGGCGCTGGTGCGCCGGGTTGCACGCGCCCGGGGCGTCAAACTGACAGCCGTGGCGGCGCGCAGCCGCGCCATGGTGCTGCAGTGCCTGGTCGAGGGCCTGGCGATGCGCGTGGTGCGCGATCCGAAGCTGCAGCGCGCCACGCTCAAGCCCGCGCTCGAGGCCGTCGTCGCCGTCCTCATGAGCTGATCCGTGCCCTCGCTGGCGCAGGCGCTGATCGAGTGGCACGCGGCGCACGGGCGGCATGATCTGCCCTGGCAACAGGACCGTAGCCCCTATCGCGTCTGGGTGTCGGAGATCATGCTGCAGCAGACGCAGGTGATCACCGTTCTCGGCTACTACCAGCGGTTTCTGCAGCGCTTCCCCGACGTCGCCTCGCTGGCCGCTGCGCCGCTCGATGAGGTGCTGCACCTGTGGTCGGGCCTGGGGTATTACTCGCGCGCCCGCAATCTCAAGCGCGCCGCCGAGCGCATCGTCGCCGAATACGGCGGGGAATTTCCCATCACCCGCGAGGCACTATCGGAGTTGCCGGGCATCGGCCGCTCCACCGCCGCCGCCATCCTCGCCCTGTCGCAGGGCCAGCGCGAGGCCATTCTCGATGGCAATGTGCGGCGTGTGCTGTCGCGCGTGTACGGCATCGACGGTGCGCCGGCAGCGCTTGAAACGCTGCGGAGACTCTGGGCCTGCGCCGAAAGCGCTCTGCCTGCGAGGGAGGTCGCCACTTACACACAGGCCATCATGGATTTTGGCGCCACGCTCTGTACGCGTCACGAGCCGCTGTGCATGCACTGTCCCTTGCGAGCCGAGTGCGTAGCCCTCGCCACCGGGCGCGTGCAGGAACTGCCGGCCCGACGCACGCGCGCCGCTCGGCGAACTCGCGCGGTGATCATGTTGCTGGCAACGCGCGGTGATGGCGATGTGCTGCTGCAAAGAAGGCCCTCGCAGGGCATCTGGGGCGGCCTCTGGGCGCCGCCGGACTTCGAGAATCGGGAGGCGGCCGAGCAGTTCTGCGGCTCGCGACTGCAGCGTGCGCAGCTCGATGGGGCCGCTCTGCCGGTGCTCAGGCACGGCTTCACGCACTTCGATCTGGAGATCACCCCCATCCGGGCTCTATGTGAGGGTCTGGCTGGCGTGATGGAAGGCGGGGACACGCTCTGGTATAACGCGCGCCAGCCGCCGCGTATCGGACTGCCGGCGCCCATTGCCACCCTGCTGTCTGCCGCGAGCCCCCCACCATGAGTCGTACGGTCAACTGTATCCTGCTCGGGCGCGAGGCGCCGGGACTGGATCGCCCCACCTATCCGGGCGAGCTGGGCAAGCGCATCTTCGACAACGTCTCCAAGGAAGGCTGGGAGCGCTGGCGCAAGCACCAGATCATGCTCATCAATGAATATCGGCTCACGCCGGTCGAGCCCAAGGCGCGCAAGTTCCTCGAGGGCGAAATGGAGAAGTTCTTCTTCGGAGGTGGTTCGGCAGCGCCGAAGGAATTCGTCGAGCGGGGCAAAGAGCCGCCCTAGCTGAACTCGAGCGGTAGGGTTGACGTTGGAGCGGCCCGACCGGTCTAATACGCGTCCTCCCATCGTTCATGGCCAGGTAGCTCAGTTGGTAGAGCAGCGGACTGAAAATCCGCGTGTCGGTGGTTCAATTCCACCCCTGGCCACCACAAATTTGCTTAATTTCCTATCACTTGCAATCGGGGTGTGCCGTGGAAATCCGGTGGTTGTGCCGTATTTGTGCCGTGACTTTCCGTGTTGCCGGCATATACCGCCAGATGTTTCGCGGCCAGGTGCGCGTAACGCCGCACCATCTTCTCGGTCTCCCATCCCGCGAGTTCTTGTAATGCGAAAAGCGGTGTCCCGCCTTGCACATGCCAGCTCGCCCAGGTGTGGCGCAGATCGTGCCAGCGAAAGTCCTCGATACCCGCGCGCTTGAGTGCCTTGTACCAAGCTGCCGTACTGACCTGCTTGATGGGCTGGCCTTCGTAGGTAAACACCTGAACTGGATGTTTGCCCCTTTGCTCCCGCAACACCCGCATTGCCGTGTCGTTGAGTGGCACGGCGATGGCCTTCCTGGCCTTCGCCTGGTCCGGATGAATCCAGGCGAGCTTGCGCGACAGATTGACCTGCTCCCAGGCGAGTCCCGTGACGTTTGCTGCCCGAAGTCCCGTGGCCAACGTGAATGTTGCCATGTCCTGCAGATGCGAAGGCAGTTCGCGCAAGAGCACACGCGCCTGTTGATGGCTTGAGAACCGAATGCGTCGCGTCGGCTCCTGCAGGAGTCTTACCGCCGGCGCACGATCCAGCCATTCCCAGTCGCGAGCGCATTTGCGCAAGATCGCCCGAATCAAAGCGAGCGTCCGGTTTACAGTCCCGTTGCTGCATCCGTCTGCCCGTTTTGCTTCGGTGACCGCATCGATCAATGCCCGATTGATACTCTCGAGTTCCCGATTGGCCAGAAAGCGATCGAGCCAACGCAACTTTTCCTTGTCATCCTCGAGCGAGGCCTTGTGCGCCTGCTCTCGAAGCCAACGAACCGCTGCGTCCTGCCAGACGCGCCTTGGCCTACACCCAAGCTTCTGCAGCCGCCAGACTTCGCTTTTCAGCTTGTCGTGCAGTTCCTGCGCCTGGGCCTTGTTGCCGGTCTCAGTAGATCGTCGTACTCGCTCACCACTCGGGGTGGCGATGTCGATCCACCAGACCGAACCACGCTTTCGAAGTGACATACAGCCTCCTGTGAGGTCACTTGCAGCGCTTGCCGTCTCACAGAATACAGCGAGCGCACGAACTCGACGAGGTCGATCTCCAGGAACACCCAGCGTCGGCCGGTCTTCGCGCCGGGGATCAAGCCGCGCTTGGCACGCGTGCGCACCTCTTCCGGATGCATGTGAAGAAAGCCGGCGGCTTCATCGAGAGTAAGGGTCCTCAACGAGGGAGGACTCGGACCGAGCCGGATTGCCGGCGCGGGGTCAGCGGGCATAGACGACCTAGTGTGGTTCCGGTCGTTTAGGGTCGAGTTGTCGTGCGTGGCAATATGGTGCGCCGAGCCAGCAAGTGAAGTCCATCCAGAGTATCGCGGGAAATAAAGCGAATCGACTCACGCCCGCATCTGCCTGGTGTTGACCCTCAGCTGCCGGTTGTGAACGACTGCTGTGCGGCATAGCGTTACTGAGGAGCCTTCGCGTCAGTTCGCGGGAACTTCATTGTGATTGATTTGAAGGGCTTTGGGTCTTCGCAGTTAGTTAGGCCCAAAGTAACCGATGAATCGGTCAGCCCGAGAATTGTCGACCCACAATCGTTGGTTGACCCCAAAATCACAGAGGTCTGCTTTTCCAGGTCGAGAAGGTAAACAGAGCCACTTCCATAGATTTCCGACGTTGCGACCACAAGCAGGTTACGACCGGGCACCCAACCAAGCGCGCTAACATCGGCCGCCCATGGCCCGTCCTGCCAAAATCGGCGCGTTAGAGTCCATTTCTGGTATTTCGGCTCGCCGAGCTGTGGGTAGAAGACCGCGATATTTGTGCCAACGGCATCATCGCAAAACACGTAGACGCCGAATGGTCCCTGAGGCTGGGGGTGCACGCCGCCCTTGCAGCCGCGTCCAGAAATTTGCTCCGTCGTCGGCCGACCGTTATGAGTGCCTTCCTGAGTAGGTTGTTGAGCTGTGGCTGCCGCGCTTGCCAGAATGATCAACAACCAAGCATGGGTTCGGCATGGATTCATGGCCGAGAGCATACCAACTCAACGGGAGCGCCCCCAAAGTGAACGTCAGCTTTTGAGAAACCTATATTCAGGCGCGTCCGGCCGCTTCTGGCCGACAGAGGCCTCTGAGCGGCCCCGAAGTGTACCCGTCGCACGGCGGGCTTAAAGCTGACGGTGGGAGAGATTCGAGTGAAAAGCCGCGGCCCGCTCGATTATCGATCACTTACCGGCGGCTCCCCGCCTAACCCGGCCACTGACGACCCAGAAATAGCCTCCAGGAAGCGGCCGTTCGTCGCATCGGGTAGGCTAATGGGTAACGAACTAAGAGCCCGCGCATGGCCGACCGCGCTGAACCAAAGAATCGTCAGGATCGCAACACGATGGAGTCGCTGTGACCGACTCAGGCAAGGCGGTGTTCCTGAGCTACGCCTCGCAGGATGCGGAAGCTGCTAAGCGCATTTGCGATGCGTTGCGCGCAGCGGGCATCGAGGCCTGGTTCGACCAGAGCGAGTTGCGGGGCGGCGATGCGTGGGATCAGATGATCCGGAGGCAGATAAAGGCCTGTTACCTGTTTGTGCCGATGATTTCGGCGAATACTCAGTCGCGCGAGGAAGGCTACTTCCGGCGCGAGTGGAATCTTGCGGTGGCCCGTACGCTCGACATGGCCGCGGATCGGGCCTTTCTGCTCCCTATCGTCATCGATGGTACTTCCGATTCGGAAGCCCGAGTGCCGGAGAGGTTTCGCGAAGTTCAATGGACAAAGCTGGCAGGCGGCATTCCCGACAAGGCCTTTGTTGATCGTGTGGCCCACCTTCTGGCGGCCGGCAGCGACGCGATGGACGCAAACTCCGTGGCTTCTGTAGCCCGTGGAACCACGCCTCTGCCATCTCATGGGCCAATCATGGTGGGGTCGAGACGGCGCTACGGTCTCGCTGTCACAACGTTGATCTTACTGGTTGTTGGCGTGTGGTTCATCCAACATCGCCTCACTGCACCGGCGCCAATAATTCCGTATTCGGCTGAGGATCGGCGGATGACCTTCGCTCTGTTGCCACTAGAGGCTGCTGGCGAAGATCCCATTGGATTGAAGATCGCCAAGGCTACGGGTGATGGCGTGTTCACCTCGCTGGACGAAAACCATGAGTGGGTGCAGCTGGCACGCCCGGCCAGTGTCACGAATGCGCTGAGACAATTCACAGCACCGCATGATCTGGCCAGATCGCTTAATGTCCATTTCCTGTTCCGCGGCAGCGTCGTGCGGGGGCCGACCGGCTATAGCGTAACTCTGTTCGTCGTGGACGGCGAAACGGAGCGCGTGTTGGGCACAACGAGTCTAGGAATTCCGACCAACGCGGCGACACCGCACTCGCAGGAGGAAATCGACAACGCAACCGGCCTGCTAGTGTTTTATGGCCTTGAAGACGAAGTTGGGCGGGCCCGGGATAAAGCTGACACGGCCCTCGATGTGCGCGACTTGTCATTTCGCGCATTCGTGGACTGGGGCCAAAAGCGCATGGCCAACGAGGGGAAGAGTGCATATATGGAGGCAAATGAGTTGCTCCATCGAGCCCTCATGCTCGCCCCCAACGATCCTCTCGCACTTAGCCTTACCGTCAAGATAAATCTGTGCGATTGCGTTGACGCGTGGTCGCTCAACGTCGCTGAGCAGCAGGCTATTGGTGAGGCAGCTCTTGACCGGTATCTGGTAACGCATCCCGATGATCCTGGAATGCTGCATCAAAAGGCCATCCTCTACCAGTTACGTGGTCGATTCCAGGAATCGCTTCTGATTCTGGATTCGCTACTGAGCCACGACCCAGGGAATTCCGGTGCCATTGAAGATAAGGCCTTTGCGCTGCTAAAGCTTGGTCGCCCCAAAGAAGCCTTCGCGCCTGCGACCGCCGCTTACGCCGCCCAGGATCTTTCCGGCCGCGCGGCACTGCTCGGAGCGATCGACTACGAACTCGGGGACTATGCTTCCGCTGAGCGCCTGGCGCAGGAAGCGATAACTAAGATGAGTAAAGCGCAACTGGGAAATTCAAATGACGGGACGGTCCGCCTGACGTTGATCGCGGCTGCTGCTCACCTGCATGACAATCGAGTCAAAGAGGCCACTCTATCTGATCTCGCAGCGACCGTTCCGGAACTCAAGTCACTAAGCGCAATTCGAAAATGGATGTATACGCAATCAAATTTGTTTGGTTATGAGCCGCTATTCGAGGGCTTAAGGCTTGCGGGCCTACACGACTGATCGGAGTGGCTATAGACCCAACAACGCTGCCCGAAAGCTGACACTGACGACCGTCGGCAACGGGTCAATGTGAGGCATCAAATGGGCAAAGTGGAAACCGCCATTGCGTTTTGCGAGATCCCCATGTACCTGCGCGAGCACGCAAACGTCTCATTCGCGCGGCGCTGTCGCGAAATTCTAGCTTCGGTTACAGATTCAGTAACTGAAGCGGATCTGATACCGATTCTGGCAGGCCACCCAGGCCTCACCGACCTATGGGCTGATTACATCGCGGATCAGCGCACGTCTGACGGTTGGTATGTCGTGACGGAAAATCTCCACAACCAGCCGCGTGAATGGATTGTGGCGCGCCATGGCCACAAGGCCAGGCTTATCTTCGACTCCCCAGCGGCTGCTTACGCGGCGTTAGTACTACGAATTGTTGAGCGGAGCCGCACGACTTAGGCGTTCGGGATGCCCGAGAGCAGACGATGACGGGAGACCTGTATGGGTCAAACTCGGAAGTTCGGGCATCTCTACGCCGACCGGCCGCTATGGGGCAGTCGAACCGGCGCAGACCGGCCAGAACCTGCCGGTGGCTTCAATTGATTGTCTGCCACATAGCTGCCGTTGCCCATATCGGTCGCCTTTCGAACCGTCAAGTTGACAAGCCCGCGGGCCCATGTACACTTTATGTGTACACTGCGGAGCATATATGAAACACGTGGGCATCAGGCAAGCAAGACAAGATCTACCGGATCTGATTGATCGGGCAGAGGCCGGCGAAGAGGTGATAATCACCCGTCAGGGGCGGCCTGTGGCAAAACTTGTAGCAGCTCCCAGAGATCCGATGCCTCTGCCATCGCTTTTAGATTTCAGGACGAGGATCGGTCGATCTGGCACTCCCGCCGCGCAGTTGATTCGTGATGAACGCGACACTCAGTGAAGGGATCTTTGTGGACACCAGCGTTCTCGGTGCGTACTACTGTCCCGAGGCGCTGAGTGAGAAGGCGGAGGCGGCTCTGCGCAAAATCCCAGGCCCCGTCATAAGCAGTCTGAGTGACGTTGAGTTCTGTTCGCTGATTTCACGGAAGCGCCTGCTAAAAGAACTCAGCGAACGTCAGGCGAGTGAAATTCTCACGCTATTTGATTCGCACGTGGCGCAGGGATTTTACCGGCGTATCGCGCTGTCGGCCGGCCATTTCCTCAGGGCGCGTCAACTCGTTTCGGATGCCGACAATAACCTGCGGACGTTAGATGCTCTGCATTTGGCTACTGCGGTCACGGAATCCCTGACGATGCTGACCGCCGACCGAAACCTCGCCAAGATCGCCAAGAGACTCAAGACGGGCGTCATTTTCATAAAGTGAGAAGGCTCCGGCTCATCCGGCTGTTCACGGCCAAACTGAGTCATTGACAAGTCTGAAATGGCCGCCCAGAAGCAGCCGCGCATACCTTAAAGTAGGCTATAGGGAACGCCAATAAAGAGCCTGTGCATGGCCGACCGCGTCGAACTAGCAAGTTTTCAGGAACATACTGCAGCGGGCGCGCCATGACCGACCCGAACAAAGCGGTGTTTCTGAGCTACGCGTCGCAGGATGCGGAAGCTGCTAAGCGCATTTGCGATGCGCTGCGGGCGGCGGGTATCGAGGTCTGGTTCGACCAGAGCGAGCTTCGCGGAGGGGATGCCTGGGATGCGTCGATACGCCGCCAGATCAAGACGTGTGCGCTGTTCATTCCGCTCATCTCCGCCAGTACACGCGCGCGGACCGAGGGCTATTTCCGGCTGGAATGGAAGTTGGCCATAGACCGCTCACATCTCATGGCCACCGAGCGTGCGTTCCTACTACCTGTCGTCATCGACGACGGCGGTGATTCGGACACTACCTTACCGGACAGATTTCGCGAAGTTCAGTGGACAAGGTTGGACGGTGGCGCTCCTACCAACGCCTTAGTTGAGCGCGTTTCACGCTTGCTGGCAGCCGGCAATGAGGCGACCGGCGAACGAGCGCCGATTGCTGCCACACCTGGGGCCTACTCACCGTCACCAAATCGACCCGCTACGATGTCTTCGGCTTGGAGGTACGGTCTGGCTGCTGCAACCTTGATCCTACTGGTTGGTGGTGCGTGGTTCATCCGCCATCGCGCCATCGCGCCACCCCCAATTCTTCCGTATTCGGCGGAGGATCGGCGCATGACCTTCGCCCTATTGCCGCTGCAGGCCGCCGCTGGCGATGTCACGGGTGAGCAGATCGCCAAGGCCACCGGCGAAGAAACATACAGGTCTTTAGATGAAAATCATCAGTGGGTGCAGCTAGTACCGGCTGCCAGCGTGACGCTCGCGCTGTCGCAATTCGCGGCGCCGCGAGACGTGGCCAAAGCACTTAACGTGCACTACCTGATGCGCGGCAACGTAGACCGGGCCGCTTCCGGATACACGGTCACGTTATTCATGGTAGAGGGCGAGACCGCGCACGTGCTGGGCACAGAAGGTCTCTCGATTCCGACTCAGAGCCTGGTACCGCGGTGGGATGACGAGATCGACCACGCCACCGGCAAATTGGTTTTCTACGCCCTTCAGTCCGAAGTTGAGCGAGCCCGAAGCAAACCCGATTCGGCACTCGATGTGCGGGACCTTGCATTCCGCGCATTCGTGGACTGGGCTCAATACCGCCGGTCCAACGATTCGAAGGGCGCCTATGTTGCCGCCACCAGCCTGCTCCGACGTGCACTCGCACTGGCGCCAGATGATCCGCTCGCGCTTAGGCTCACGGCCCAAATCAATCTATGCGATTGCATTGATGCGTGGTCCCCCAACGTAGATGAACAACGGGCACTTGCCGAGACGGCAATCGAGCGTTATCTCACGGTCCATCCGAACGACCCGGGCATGCTGCGGGAAAAAGCTGGACTCTATGAATCGCGGGGTCGTTTTAAGGAATCACTGGTTGTTCTGGACTCTGTGCTGCGCCTCGATCCTGAGAACACGTACGCCATGGCGGATGAAGCCTTTTCGCTATTGAGGCTCGGTCGGCCAAAGGAGGCGAAGTCCTTTGCGACCACTGCTTTCGAACATCGTCCCGATAGCTATGAGCGCGCGGCATTACTTGCGGCAATCGACTTTCAGCTCGGGGACTACTCCGAAGCGGAGCGATTGGCGCAGCAGGCCACGACCAAGATGAGTAAGGCAGTTCTGAGTAATCCCAATGCCGGCACCGTACGCCTGACGCTGATAGCCGCTGCCGCCCGGCTGCATGATGAAACCATCAAGAAGTCCGCCCTGGCGGATCTCGCAGACTCCGTTCCCGCACTAACGTCCCTCGGCGCGATTCGGAAGTGGATGAGTCCACAAGCCGGTCTGTACGGCTATGAACCTCTATTCGACAGTCTCCGGCTTGCCGGCATACCTGAGTAGGTCACTCAGTAGGGATCGATTTTGTTGCCCAATACCGGTCGTTCACGACTGTCAGCTCCGGGTCAGGACCGGCGCTACAATTCGTCCGGCGACAGTCGGCCAACAAGAGACGTTCACGTTTCTCAATAGCTGCCATCCAATCAAGCATGAGCTGTCACTCGAGATGGGGTGACCCGTGGCGACCAGAAGTTCCACTATTCCAGCGTAGCGGTTTTCAGAATTGCGTGAGCACGAACGGGGAAAGTACCCATAGCGACGATCTTTGGCGGAACCGCAGAGAAGGCAAAACCGTCGATCGGGAGAGCCGAGAGATTGGTCAGGTGCTCAACGATGGGAATCCCCGCTGCGAGAAGGATGGAGTGCACCGGTCGCGTTGGATTGTTGGTATCGTCGATATTTAGCGAATCGATTCCAACCAGGGCGGCACCCTGGTCTCGAAGGTATGTTGCCGCAGCCTCTGTCAAAAACGGGTGGCCTTCAAAGTAGCGGTCTGTGCGCCAGTGGCGATCCCAACTGGTGTTGACCAACACGGCGCGACCCGATAGGTCGATTGCTGCAAAGTTCGCCCAATCGATAGCGCGACCCTCAACTCCGGTTGCGCGCACGACCACCCCGGGAAGTTGTGCCATGTTCGGTAGTGGTGTTGCGGATAGATCCGCCCCACTTGGATAGCGGTGGTAAGGCGTATCGATGTAGGTACCGGTATTGGCGACCATATTGATGCGCCCGATTTGAAACTCCGTGCCCGGCGCATAGCTCGTTCGTGACTGCAGATGAGAAATATGATCGCAGACGATCGGCGCGGGCAGACCCTTGTAGGTAACCATGCCGTTTTCGATCGTGTGGCTCAAGTCAACTACACACACATTAGATTTGGCGAGGCTCGCATTCTTAGGCCTGGACTTCCGTTTGTGCTGCTCGTCGATAATCTGCTTGTTCAGAATATCGACCTTGCCAACCATCAGGAGGCGCAGATCCTGGATGATGTAGGCAGCCAGGTCTTCGTCCGAAATTGTGTCGCCATCGATATCAAGTCGAAACCCCTGACCTTGAAGTCCACCTCCGTTCGAAAACTGAAGTGCGAAATCGAAGGCGACGCGCTTGTCTACCACAGAATCTCCTTATCATGAAGCCTCAGACATTCGAGAACGATGAGCTCGTACTTTGGCTCGATTGCCACACCCGGAGGCGGACGAGCACCATCGGCGCTTTCCAGGTCTAGAGGTGTCCACAAACACCATCCGACATTCCGGACACACTCGGATCCGTGAGCGTTGCGGACCCAGGATCAATTCAATGGCGTCGGCCGCGATAGTGGAGAGCGCGGCCTCCACCGGCTGTTTGGCCGTCATCTGGATTCGTGCCCCGGCGATCGTTGGACGCAAGGGCATCCGCTTCGCCCACCGGTTAATGGTCTGGATTTCCGTTACATCGGGCGGCGCATCCGCGATGGCCGACATAGCGAAGCGAAAGATTGCGTCGCGCAAGGCGCGCGCGCCAGTGAGATCAGCAGAGGTGGATTTTCTCCGAAAGGAGTCGCCTAGGCCCGTCGCACCGAGCCATCGATCTAAATCACCGGGAGTGGCAAGCCGCTCAACGGGTTCGGCGCGCCGATTGCCAAGCGTGTCGACGAAATCCAGACACAGACTGCCGCTTATGAATTCAAACCGCTTCGCGTTCATGTAACCACTATAACAGGTGACATGCCAGCGTCAACCCACTGGCATGCCGTAGCGGGAAACGTCCGCTATCAAGCGAATCGTGATTGCACTTTGAATGTCCGCAGTGGGTCATCATTGCCCTTTAACAATCGTCTTTCGAATCCGCACTGTTAAATCGTGTCGGCGAGATCTGCCGACCGGTAGCTTTGCCTTCCAGCTGATGAATTTCACGCTTTGAACTCCCCTTCAAATCGTAGGAGTTCAAAATGCTGGCATCCCCCGTTGTATGTGGCCGCCGCGATCCCTGGAACAAGGGCAAGCTGGTCGGGCAGAAGGCACCGCTCAAACTCAGGGACATTTGGGCGATTCGGGTTCGCCTCGAACTTGGCGATCGCAAGCGCGAACTCGCGCTGTTCAACATGGCGCTCGACAGCAAGTTACGCGGCTGCGATCTCGTGCAGCTGCGTGTCCGCGATGTCTCGCACGGGGAGCGGATTGCCGCGCGCGCGATTGTCATGCAACAGAAAACCCAGCGACCGGTGCAGTTTGAGATCACCGAGCCGACCCGCAATTCGGTCCTCGCTTGGATTCGACACGCTGGCCTCAGGAGCGAGGATTATTTGTTCCCTAGTCGGCTGCGCCTCTCCCCGCATCTGTCAACTCGACAATACGCCCGAATCGTCGAAGCTTGGGTTACCGCAATCGGCTTGGACGCGGGCGCGTACGGAACCCACACTATGCGCCGAACGAAGGCATCGCTGATTTACCGGCGGACGAAGAACCTGCGGGCCGTGCAGCTGCTGTTGGGACACACCAAGCTGGAAAGCACCGTGCGGTATCTGGGGATCGAGGTCGACGACGCGTACAGACCGAGGTCTAGGACGCGGACCGGAGGGCGCCCGGCTGGAACGGCTCCGGCCGGCGCCGCCGCACTTAATATGGGGATTGCTCCCGAATGGGCCTGATTGACCCAGTGCTGCCGGTCGTGCGGGGCAGCTTCCGGGTGCACAATTGCCATCCGCTCGCATATGCTCTCAGAAATACCATGATGCGGATACGACCCGCTTGGTCTCTGTACCTGATCTCATGGATCGGCATCCCCGTTTTATTTGCGACATTCGTCGGCGTCGAGTACCACCTATCGTTGAGAGCGGGCAACCTGCCTTTCCTCGGCGACAGAGAATGGAAGTGGTGGGTTGCGTTTGCCGTTTCGTTGCTATGCGGCGTTGCGTGCATCGCACGCGCGCATTTGTATCAGCGAGTAGCCCGAGTACTCATGCCACTCCTGTACCTCACGGTCATGGCAATTGCCCTCCTTCTTATTCACGTCGCTGTGGCTTGTACGAACGGTGACTGCCTTTGACCCGACCAAACTGCGACGCAGGATTCGGGCTAGCTGGTGGCACGGCTATCTCCACACGCCGCCAGCGCGATTTCGTTTGGTGTAGTTTCGCTGCATTTTGAGTGATATGCAGGATTGCCTGGCGGCTGCTCTTTGGTACAACGTCGCTCATGATGAGCGACGGCACACAACTCAAGACTTGGGTCACTCGCGACACGAAAGAGCGTTTTGCTGCGGTCGCGAGTCACCAGGGATTGTCAGAATCGGCGCTGCTCAGGCGTTTGGTAGATCTAATGCTGCGCTCGAAGGATCCGGCCTCATACGATGCCAGCACCAGTGCGGCGCCCGAGGCCATCCGCTCAACGCGCCTGACTGTGCGGCTGCGCGCTGATGACGAGAGTCTGTTTCGGGCGCGCGCTGCGGCGCGCAATATGGCACCGGCGACCTACCTCTCCGTCCTGACGCGTGCCCACCTGCGATCGTTGGCGCCGTTGCCAAAGGAGGAGCTGCGAGCGCTCAAGCAGTCGATTTCCGAGCTCGGGAGCATGGGCCGCAATCTCAACCAGATTGCGCGGGCGGCCAACCAGGGTGACCGCGTGGCAGGTCCCGGACGCCACGACCTGGTGGCCATGCTCCGCATCTGCGAGGCCCTACGCGACCACGTGAAAGGCCTGATAACCGCTAACCTGAGCTCATGGGAGCGCGGCCATGCCGACTAGGAAGCCGTTGTTCGACCTCTTCAGCCGCGCGCGGCCGGGTCCGGGCAGATGGGATCGCCTGGCTCCCGCCGAGGTCGAGCAGATCGCCAGAACCGTACGGCGCACCCCCGAAGTGATGGTCAAGGTACTGCCCAAAGGCGCCCAGACCTCCGAAGCGGTTCGCAAGCACCTCGATTACATCGGCCGCAAAGGAGAATTCGAACTTGAGACTGACGAGAGCGATCGACTGCAGGGGCGGGATGCAGGCGAGCAACTCGTGGAGGACTGGGATCTCGACCTGGAAAGCGATCGACGGGGCGTGGGACTAGCCTCGACGAGGCAGGGGTCGGCCAAGCTCGTGCACAAGATCATGCTGTCGATGCCACCCGGGACGCCGGCCAAGAGGGTCCTGGAGGCGGCGCACAATTTCGCCCGCGAGGAGTTTGCGCTGAAGCACCGCTACGCGCTGGTGCTGCACACGGACGAGCCGCATCCGCACGTACACCTGGTCGTGAAGGCTGTCAGCGAACAGGGGGTGCGACTCAACATTAAGAGGCGACGCTCCGGCACTGGCGATCGGAGTTCGCCCGAAACCTGAGGCTGCTCGGCATTGAAGCCAACGCCACCGAACGCGCAGTGCGTGGTGAAACCAGGAAGGCTAAGAAGGACGGCATCTATCGCGCAACCGAGCGCGGCGACTCCACATACCAGCGGGCACATGCCGAGGCTGTCGCGGCCGACCTGCTCACGGGCAACACCCGCGTCGAACCCGGTAAGCGCAAACTTGTGGAAACGCGTCGCCAAGTCGAGAACGGTTGGCGCGCTGTTGCCAACCGACTTTCCATGGACGGGCACCACGATCTTGCGAACGACGTTCGACGATTTGTCGAGCGGATGCCGCCTGCGAAAACCGAGCGGGAACAGATCGCCCAGGAGCTGCAGCAACGCGTTCGCGATGCCCGCGTTCGAGACCTGCAGCCCACTCGATGAACACTCGCAAGCGCCGCATGTGGCAACTTGGGTCCGATCGGCTGGAGGGTCGAGTGACGTGTCGCGAACTCGCAATGCGAGGGCGGGTGTCGATTGTGCTTGCTATATAGTAACCTAAACGTTACTATAAGCCGATGAAAATCCGGGTGGAAGAGTACGTTCGCCCGGACGGGTCAAGTCCATACGCGGGTTGGTTCGACAGCCTCGACGCGCAAGCGGCGGCGAAAGTAACCACCGCAAAGCTGCGCATGGAACTCGGGAACACGTCGAACGTGAAGTGGTTTGCGGGCATAGGTGAATACGTCATCGACTGGGGTCCGGGTTACCGGATCTATCTGGCGAAGGATGGCGAATCGCTGATCGTCTTGTTCGGTGGTGGAACCAAGCGCCGGCAGCAAGCAGATATCGTTCGAGCGAAGGCCTTGCACGCCGAATACAAGGCTCGAAAGATGGCTCCACGAGTTGGCGGCAATGCCAAGAAGCGAAAGAGGTAATGACCATGGCGCTCACGCGCGATTTCAAGAAGACTGTTGTTGCTCGAGTCGAGCGTGATCCGGCGTTCGCGAAAGCGCTGCTTGACGAGGCGGCAACGCTGTTTCTGAGTGGAGAACCAGTGACGGCTCGTCTCGTTCTGCGCGATCTCGTGAACGCGACGCTTGGGTTTGAACGGCTCTCCAAGGCGACCGCAACGCCGAGTAAGAGCCTTCATAGGATGCTGTCGTCCAAAGGCAATCCAAGCATGGATAACCTGGCGGCAATTTTTGACGCGATTAGGAAATGCCTCAAAGTCAGCCTCAAGGCGCAAACGGTGAACCTGCAGAAAGTGGCGTAGCGATCGTGGGGTTTAGATCGATTGCAAAGTGAAGTTATGAGAGTCAAGAAGGTTACCGACAGTGAACATGGGCCCCGTCACATGACACCGGCACGGTGCAGTGTCTTTTACGATCTTTTCCCGCCGGAGAAGGCGGCCGAGATGGAAATGCGCGCGCAGCTGTTAATTGGTCTGGAGCACTGGCTGGAAAAGAGCCGCATGACGCCAGCCGAGGCCGCCAAGGTTCTGGGTGTTACGCAGGCGCGCGTGTCGGATTTGAAGCGACGCAAGATTGACCGATTCAGCATGGACCTACTGGTACGCTTGGCCGCGCGTGCTGGACTCAAACCAAAACTGAAACTAGCGGCGTAGTCGCACTTCGAACTCCGAGATGCCAAAGCGCACTGGCGGCAATTGCGGCCGCCCGGATGGTGTTACGGGAGATCGATCGGCTGGCGGCGGACAGATCAGATTTCGCGTTCGAGACGACCCTTAGTGGTTTGAGCTACCTGCGGCGACTTCGAGTCTGGAAACGTGCCGGTTACCGCGTCGAGATCGTGTATCTGCGGCTGCAGACCACCCAACTTGCGCTGCGGCGGATTGCGGCCCGCGTCCGGCAGGGCGGCCACGATGTGCCGCGGCGTGACGTCGTTCGAAGGTTCGCAAGAAGTCGGGTGAACTTTGAGCGATTATATCGGCCTCTGGCTGATAGCTGGGCTGTGTACGACAACTCAGGTCCTAGGCCGCAACTCCTGGAGAAGAATTTGTGAAGGCAAAGACGCGAACGAAGACAGCTCGGTCCCGGAGCTTTGCTGCGGGTGTCGGAGGCGCCTTGCGTCGTGCGGCGAAGGATGCACGCAAAACCGCGCGCATGTATGGCACGCCACTTTACGTCTGGGAAGACGGCAAAGTCGTGGCGAAGAAGCCGTGAGGCGTTGCTGTGCCAGGAACGTGTCGAACTCGGATTGGGTGTGCCGTAATTGTGCCGTGGTGAGCCTGGGGTGAGGGTTGGCAAGCGCTGTAAGTGACTGATTAGTAAACCCCTAGACCCACCATTATCAGACTGAAAATCCGCGTGTCGGTGGTTCAATTCCACCCCTGGCCACCATTCCAACTCGGTCCTAACCGGGCACACACTCCCCAGGGACATTTCTTACCTGCTTATAGGGCCAACACGAATTACACGTTGAGCCTCTATGTGTCACAAGAATAGTCCTGATCCGCAGAAGGAATGGGTGATACATGTTAGAAAACTTGCCCGCGACCATAGGAGATAGTCTCCGCGCCCAGCGCGCCGGCATCGAGAATACCGTGTTCTACCGCCTGGGCCGGCCGCAATTGCCCAGCATCGAGGTGGAAAGCGCAGCCTTTAGGCCTGGAGGTCCCATTCCGATTCAGTACACGGCGGACGGTCTCGGGTATTCGCCCCCGTTGCGATGGCGCGGAGTCCCGCCAATGACCGCCTCGATCCTATTGATCGCCGAAGACGCCGATTCACCGACACCCCACCCGCTCGTGCATGCAATCGTGGTCAACATGGGCGTCGATGATGCGGGACTTCAAGAGGGCGCTATCAGTAGTCCTGACCATGAAGGCTGGGCGCTCCAGGTCGGCCGCAATTCATTCCTGCAGCGTTCATGGCTGCCGCCAGATCCACCGCCCGGGCACGGTGAGCATCGCTACGTGTTTCAGATTTTCGCTCTCCGCGGTGGGGAGCTTTTCTCCGAAGTGCCCGGTCGCCAGGAGATCTTTGAAGCGGTCACAGCGCGCGCCTTGGCGGGCGGCTATCTGATTGGCACATACAGTCGCGAGCAGAAGGTGAAGTCTTCCTCGGCGGAAGAGGAGGACGCAGGCGTGCGGGAGACGCCCGAGCTTTTCTCAGCTGGGACGGCATGATCAGGAGCAGAAGACCTCTACCAAACAACACACGCCTGTGCGCTGACCTGCCCGCTCTGCAATTGCCCACGGCCACGCCCACGCTGTCGCGCGGCGCTAGCGCCGCTCCCCGCGCAACCTGTCCAGTCTTGCTGGTCTTGGTCGTACGCCGCGTTCATACCGGCCTGAGACCGTGCGTTACAGTGTCTCGACGCGGGAGATGGCTGTTGCCGCGACAATCGCTCGGCGCAAAACTTCCGGAGCGATGGGCTTCTGCAGCAGTGTGTAACTGCGCTCGTTGGCCTGTCGCAGCGCTTCGGAGGACGTTTCACCGGTGATGATGAGAACCGGGAACTGTCCATGGATTTGCTGCAGGCGATCGGCCAGTCGCGCACCGTGCTCGTCTTCACCCAGTCGAAGATCAATGATCAGCAGATCCGGTGGACCGTGGTTCTCGAACATCCGATAAGCATTGCTGGAGGAATCTGCGGTCTGAACGCGTATTCCCCAGACTCCAAGCAGAATGCGCATGCTGTTCAGGATATCGAGCTCATCGTCGACAACGTACACGTGCTTTGCGCGAAGAGAGGCATCTACCGACCTGGGCGGCACGGGCGCCGGCAACGCCGCCTCGCCGAGAATGGCCGGCATGCTCACGCGAAAGCGGCTGCCCTGACCGATCACTGATTCGACGCTGATCTTGGCGCCGACGAGCTCACACAGCCGCTGCACGATCGCCAAGCCCAGACCGACCCCTTTACTGCGATCGCGACCGGGATTGTTCAGCTGATAGAACTCCTCGAAAATTCGGCCTCGCTCGGAGGCCGGGATACCTTTGCCGGTATCGGCTACGCTCAGGACCGCCAGCGGCACACTGCCCAGGAGTTCACGATGCGTCGTTACGCGCACCTCGCCATGCTCGGTGTACTTGATCGCATTGTCGATCAGATTGCGTGCAATGCGTTCAATGGCGATAGGATCCCCCAGCACTCGAATTGGCGTGAGTTCGAGGGTCAGCGACAAACCCTTCTGCGCCGCGGTCTGCTGGTATTCCGTGCATACCCCGGCGACCAGAATCTCCAGGGACAGGTTGCGATGTTCGGGCATGTAGTACCCGGCAGACAGGCGTGAGAGATCGAGCAGACCGTTTAGCAGATTGCCCAGCGCACGCACGATCTGATCGATGTTCCCGCTGACCTCGTCCAGGAGCTCGGGTGCCGGTTTGGATCCGAGCACGGCACTGTAGACCGACAAGGCTTGCAGCGGCTGGCGCAAATCATGGCTCGCAGCGGCGAGCACTCTGGAGCGCGCCTGGGCGGATTGCGCAGCCTGCGCCATCGCAGATTGAACTTCGGCGTTCTTTTGCTCGAGGTCGCGCACCAGGCGGTCTCGGTCATGTCGGATGCTCACCGATCGTAACAGCAGCTTTTCGCCATCGGCTGCAACCAGGACCAACACTACCAACATCACGCCTATCAGCACAGCCGCTCCCAGCGCCTGGCTTGGATAGATCAGACACCAGGCAGTTGATGCGGGAACCAAAATGGAGGTCGCGTAGGCTCCCACGATGTAGCGCGAAGAATGCGACACCGCTACCCCCGCCGACGGAATGGCCAACAGCGTGGCGCCGAATAAGGCCTGGTCCCAGATTGGTATCCGCGGCAGGAACATAACGGCACCGACGGCGATCGCGGCGCCCGCCAACGCGGCGAGCGCGACGAAGGCAGCATGAATTCGCTTTGGATCAATCTCGTTGCCGTGTCGCAGAACGCCGGCGGCATAGCGCGCCCGCAGTATCTCGACGCCGATGCACAGCACGCCCCAGCCGAGTACGAGAACCAGTCTCACGTGGAGATAGATAAACAGGCCGATACCAAGCACCAACGCGGCTTGCACCCACGGCATGCGCAGCATCGCCTTCGAGTGCAGCCCGAGCAGCTCAATCAACATCTCGCGATCAGTCTCGGAAGGCTGTCCTGAGCCCTTTTCGACGAAGATCATCCGCGCACCGTTGCTGAGCACTCCTGCAACCGCAGCTGACTGGCCCTGATCACCGCTTCGGTACGATTTCGCACCCCCAGTACCGCAAACACGGCCGCGACGTGATCTTTGATCGTGTGCTCCGACAAATCCAACTCGTGCGCAATCAGCTTATTCGGAAGACCGCGGCTCAAGGCTTGCAGTACTTGCAGCTGCCGGGGCGTCAACTGTGCCTGCGCAGACCGATTCTCCATCGCGCTGACGATCCGGTCCGGCAGGTACACCGCGCCCTTAAGAATGTGCTGTAGCGCCTGCTTCAGCACCTCGGGGGTCGCGCTCTTGGGAATGAAACTCATCGCACCGGCATCGATACAGCTGCTGATGGTGTCGCTGTCGTCGCTGCCTGAGACCACGACCACGGCAACTTGAGGCGCGGCCTCCTTGATCCTCTTTATCGCTCCCAGCCCATGTTCATTCTCCAGTGTCAGATCCAGCAGGCAAAGCTGCAGATCGGGGTGCTGTGCGATGAGCGTCAGCGCATCGGCAATGTTGCCGGCTTCGACGCACAGAACATTGCGACCAATCGTTGAAAGCAGCATCCGCAGTCCCGCGCGAAACAGGGCGTGGTCATCGATGATGAGGATCTTCACTTAGCTCTCCGGTGAGCGGGGTGAAACTGATTGTAGCCCTTAGGTAGCAAACACAACCTCTCAGCGCCTTCCCCCATTTTGGGGGGTTGTTGGCGAGAAGTGCGCTGAGTACGGTGCCAACCTGGATTTGAGATCACCACAGGGATGCAAAGAAGAAAATGCTCGTACTGAGAACCCGTCAAATCCCGCCTGCGGCGCATTCCGGCTCGGCGTGTGACACGCGATTGGATCATGGTCGTGTCCCATTGAGCCAAACCGCCGGCAAAGTCCAATCGGATAACGGGATGTTGCGTCCAGCGACCTATAATAGTCGTTCGCGACGGACATTAGTGTTGCGAGAACTCTCAAGGATCGCGCTCAGCACCTGGAAGAGCGTTCCTCCGGTCCGACCAGCATGCGGCAATCCTTCCAATGCGTCGCTGGCTGGAGCCTTGCTCCTCGCGGCCGTTCTGGCCGGATGCGGTGGCGGGTCGGGCAGCGGTAGTGCCCCAGCCAGCAGCTCCGGGTCGTCCTCATCTGGAAGCTCCAGCAGCTCTGGTTCCTCGAGCAGTTCTACATCCTCCGGTGGATCCACCAGCTCCTCGTCCAGCTCTGGTAGCTCGTCATCTTCTTCCAGCAGTGGCGCGTCGAGCTCCAGTTCGAGTTCGGGTGCGAGCTCGTCAACGAGCTCATCAAGCGGTGGCGGCACGATGTCGCTGATTCCTGCGCCACCTTCATCTAACAACGCGGTCGAGATTTGTGCGACCCAGGTCGGCACCTCCGAACCTGGGCAGTCGGTTGGTATGACATGCGGTTCCAACCCGAATTTCGACGGATCCCCAGGTGGCTGGAGCAGCGGAGTTCCCAGTACCTGCCTGGGAATTGCCGCGTGTACTTCAGTTGTGGGTGGAGTAACGTACGATACCCCAATTTATATAACGCTAAGAATCAATTCCGGTTTCGCCACACCGCTGACCGCAACAATCGTCAACTGCCAAACGCAACCCAGTGTTGATCATGGAGCAAGTTGTGTTAAATCGAACGATGAGGCGAGTATACCGCTGTCGCACGAGTTGACCTGGGGAGCCCCTAACGGCGATGCCGGACCGGTAACGACGTTGAATATCACGCAAATCGGAACCAGTGATGCCACCGCTTTGTGCAACGTGCCTCCCGGGCAGCAGCCAGGGAACTTCGTGCTTATCACGGATACTTATGGAAACGCGGACATTGTCTTCTTCAGCACGGTCGCTATGGCGACTTGCGGGCCGTAGCGATGACTCCGTTCGTATCTACTTCCAGCGGGCCGCAAGCTCCTGATACCAGATCAGCTTATGCTGAAAGCCGGGGTAGGCACGGTTACGACCGCTGGGGTTCGGCAGCACGAAAACCTCGGACGCTTCCAGACGGGTCGCCTTCCAGCCCACTCCAGTGCGCTCATGGGAATCCAGGAAAAGGGGAGCGATCGTTGGCCCCAGCAGTGCCACCACCTCCGGCTTTACCCTGCGGATGATCTCGCGAACCCGCACGGCACCGTCTTTGCGTTCATGGTTGAAGACCTCTGACGCCAAACGCGTCGCTCTTTCGGCCAGGCTGATTAGCCCGCAACCGAACTCCAGAAGCATCCGTGATTGATCTGGGGTGATCAGAACCGGAGTCAAGCCGCTGGCGAACAGTAATCTCCAGAAGGCATTGGTTGGGCTCGAGAATGGTCGTAGGGTGGCCGCGGAAAGCGGAGAGGGATTGATTGCGACAAACAGCAGCCGCAGGTTGGGAGCCAGGATGTCGGCGGCGGCACCGGTACGCAGCGCCAGGCCCTCCGAGAAGCTCAGGGATGGTTTAGAGGATGGCAATCGTGACGTCATACAGGCGCCCAAGATACGCGCCAAACGCTGACGCTCATTTGTATAAATATCTCAATTAGACGCGGCACGATCCACCATTATCCCGATCTTTGCAGGACACGCGTGGATCGGTTACAACGCTCGTGACACGAGCCGGCCAGGGGGACTGCCCATGAGCATGAATACACACATCAACCGTCACCATCATTTGACGCTCAGCGTCGGAGGGGCGCAGGAAGACTATGACTTTCACACGAAGGTCCTGGGACTCAAGAGCGTGAAAAAGACGGCGCTCTACGATGGCGACGAGCCCATCCTGCACCTGTACTACGGCAACGATACCGGCGACGTAAGCCGACTGATCACCTGCTTCCCGATGCGCCACTCCGGGCGTAAGGCGCGCAAAGGCAGCGGGCAGATCTGCACCGTCTGCCTGTCGGTAGCCCCTGAATCGCTGGGTTTCTGGGAGAAGCATCTCGGCGGGCGCGGTTTCAATGTAGCCACCCGTGAACGCTTCGGCGAGCGTCTGCTGGCCTTCAATCATCCCTGCGGTATTGAGTACGAACTGATCGGAGCCCGACAGGACTCCCGCGTGCCATATTCCAACGGCGCAGTGCCAGCAGAGCACGGGATCCGGGGCACTCACGGCGTCGCCGTCTCGATTCGGGATGCATCGAACTCGGATGAGTTTATGCAAACAGGCTGGAATGGAAAGAAACGAGCCGCCGATGGCCCCTTCATCCGCTATGAAGTGGGACAAGGCGGCAGCGGTACGATCGTTGATTTTCGGGTCGAGCCGGACGTTCCTCAGGGCAGCTGGGCCTACGGGGAAGGGGTGCCCCACCACGTTGCCTTCGAGGTCGATAACCACGAAGTGCAGACCAAGGTTAAGTTTCACCTGGAAGGGCTCGGCTTCACGGACGTCTCGGAGATGAAGGACCGCGGTTACTTCGATTCCATCTACGTACGTACCCCTGGTGGAGCGCTCTTCGAGGCAACCGTGTCCAAGCCAGAGGGCTTTTTGGTCGACGAGACCTACGAAGCGCTTGGTACCGCCATGCAGATTCCGCCGTTCTTCGCCAATCGGCGCCAGGAATTGCTCGACAAGATCGAGCACCTTAACTACTGACGTGCGGAACAGCATGTGGGGCTGAACCGTCACATGAGCGTTCAGCCAGTTTGGCGAGGCGCATGGCCAACCCGAGGTGAGCCACTGGCCATTGTGCTTCCTGGGCGGGCGCAGCCGGTGCAATTCGCGCTCGAGATCGTCACCCGACTGTCATTACCGTCTCTGAATTGCGTTGCCCTGGGCGCAGAAGGCAATACCTGGTACCCCGGCCGATTCATGGAGCCGATCGACTCGAATCAGCCTGATGTGGATCATTCACTCGAGCGGATTGAGAGCCTGGTCGCAGAGGCAGAAAGTCGAGGTATTCCTCGCCATCAAATTGCGCTGGTGGGATTCTCCCAGGGAGCCTGTGTGGTGTGTGAGTACGCCTACCGCCACCAAGTGCGCTGGGGCACCGTGGTGTCCTTCACCGGCGGTCTCATTGGGCCAGAGAACCAGCGCTGGGAAACAGTCGGGCCAGGGCTCGCAGGTACCCCGGTATTGCTCACGAACAGCGATTCCGATCCGTGGGTGCCGCTGGCGCGCACGCAGCAGACCGCGGCCGTGTTTCGTGGACTTGGTGCTGAGGTGCATCAACCCGTGTATCCGGCCCGGCGGCACGAAGTAACCGATGCGGAAATCAGCGAGGCCCGAAAGCTGCTGCTCGCACTAATGACAGCGTGAGCTCAAGAACTCAACGACGCGGCGACAACGACAAACTGCGCCGGAATCCGAACGCAACGACCCTGGCGCCACGGTGTAATCGACTCGAGGTAACGGGCACGCACCCTTCTGCGAGCGCAAATGTCGAGACGCGACCACGCGAGAGCAACCGGGCCGCCAATGAATGCCGCGTCGCAGGCCTCATCGTCATCGTGATAGCTCAGAGCCGTTGTGATTCGGGACTGTCTGGTGACCTTGAACCCGGCTGCAACACAAAGCTCAGCAAGTGCGTTCGCCTGTCCCAAGCGAAAGAATAGTGGACACACTTCGCTTGCGACCTCAGCATCGACAATTGGAAACAATTCCGCCCACCCGCATTGAGCTCGCTCTCCCCAAACGGCTAAGACAATCCGGCCATTCGAATGCAAGACCCGGCGCATCTCGCTGAGGGCTCTCTCGGGATGCGGCACGTACATGAGCCCGAGCACGCACAGGGCAGCATCGAAACTATCGTCGGGTAGATCGAGTTGCTCAGCGTCCATGCGTTCGAAGCGCGCATTGGTGCAATGCTCCTGTTGGGCGCGCGCGCGCGCGATCTCCACCATGCGGGCCGACAAATCAACACCGACGACATTACCCTGGGGCCGCACACTGCAGGCAACCTCGATGGCGTTTGTGCCCGTGCCACAGGCCACGTCCACGACCTGCTCTCCCGGGGCCAGCCCGGCGCAGGCCATAACCTCCGTCTGCGCCGGGGCCAGTTGAGTCCGCCAAAGCGACTCATAGTCGGCCGCAGCGAGGTCCCAGCCGTACCGCTGTACCCGGCGCTGCAGCCGCGGTTCCACGCCTAAGCGGTCTTGAGCGGGCGTGCAGCCGCCAGGGCCTGGACGTCCGCCGTGGTCAGTGGCTTACCGGCGATTCCCCAGCTGCCGCTCTTGACCTCCTCTACTACCGTCCAGGTGACGGACCGCATCGCTTCACCTTCGATATCGACCATCGCGTTGGTGAGGTTGCGGATAATCTGGGTCTTCTGCTCGGCGGAAAAAACACCTTCGATGACCTTGACGTTGATGAGTGGCATGCAGATCTCCTTCGTGTCGCAGCGTTTGTGGTTCGCAGTGTGTGTGACGTGTCACCCGACGCGCCCGGCGCCAATAAGACGCTGCCAGGGCAGTTGCGTCCTAGCAGAGAGTCGAGAGACGCTGACAATTCGTCCGGAAGTTGTCTACGTGCACACGGAAGCTGCCGCAACGTCCGGATCTCCTGACCGAGCGTCCGGCCGAGCCGTTATATCGACCGTCCGGGGCTTGGCACCGACCGCTGTCAAGCTCAATATCGAGGCAGTTCCGGGATAGTCGAGGGGCCAATGAGAGCAGCGATCATCGCGAACGCACTGCAGCGGGTGCGTTTGGTCTTGGCTCGCCGCCCAGAAGCCGCAATGCATACGGATGAGACCGCAATCGCGCGCTGGGAGCAGGGCATGCGGGTGGTTTCCCGGCACGAAAATGGCACGAACATTGCGACCGATATGCCGAGCGAGCTGGGCGGCGAGGGCAATGAGGTTACCCCGGGTTGGCTACTCAGAGCTGCTTTGGCATCGTGCCTTGCCACCCGCATTGCCATGGAGGCTGCCGCGCGAAATATCGTCATCACACGGCTTGAAGTTATCGCTGACAGCAGGTCGGATGCGCGCGGTCTTCTCGGCATGACCGACGGCGCTGGCGAACGAATCCAGCCAGCACCGCGTGATGTGCAGTTGCGGGTTCGTATCGCTTCGCCGAAGGTCGCCGAGGAGGTTCTTCAGGCTATGATTGAGGATAGCTACCGCTGCTCACCGGTCTCCGCCGCCGTCGAGGCAAACATTCCAATCAGCTTGCGTATCGACATCGATCACGGTTGATGGACGCGCTATCGGAAACACTGCGGGTTGTGCGCCTGGTCGGCGCCATCTTCATACACGGCCGTTTTAGCGCGCCGTGGTGTTACCAATCTCCGTACGCCGACGATGCGGCTCCGTTTCTTGAACCCAGCGCAGAGCGCGTCGTTATCTTTCATCTTATCACTGAGGGCGAGTGCTTCGTCGAGATCGACTCCGCGGCACCGGTGCATTTGAACGCCGGTGACGCTGTAGTATTTCCACAGGGTCATGCCCATCGCATGTGTTCTGCACCAGGGCTAGAACCTGCCAGGGGTGCGCGGCTCGAGACCGTGCTGTCGCGCCGACCTCGCAAGCTGGTTTACGGCGGAGGCGGTCGAACGACGCGACTCGTTTGCGGGTACCTGGCGTGCGACGCGCGTTTGGCGCGGATGCTGCTCAGTGGGCTTCCGCCGCTCCTGAAGGTGAGCGTTCGTGGGTCCAATGCCGGTATCTGGCTCGAGGCTTCATTGCAATACGCGCTGGCCGAGGCGCGCTCACCACGCCCCGGCGGCGCGGGTGTCCTTGCGAAGTTGGCTGAGTTGCTGTTCATCGAGGTGCTACGGCTCTACATGAATGAACAGAGCGCGGACCGGCCTGGCTGGCTGGCGGCTGTGCGTGATCGCATCGTGGGCGGAGCGCTAACGCAGCTGCACACGCGACCGGCGCATGCCTGGACCCTTGAGGCGCTGGCGCGTGCGGCGGGCGCATCGAGATCCGTGCTCGCCGAGCGCTTCCAGCATCTGGTCGGCAGGGCTCCTATGGAGTATCTGACGCAGTGGAGAATGTTGCTGGCAGCAAATCTGCTCTGCGGCAGCAATGCACCTTTGGCGCGAATTGCCGAAGATGTGGGCTATCAGACCGATACTGCGTTCATCCGGGCCTTTCGTCGCGAATACGGCATGCCACCTGCGGCCTGGAGGCGCCGGCAATCAACTCGTCCGCAGGTGTCATGACACGGCGCGAGTAATACTGGACGCGCACGGCATCCCCTTGCATGCCGCCAATCTGTGTGTTACATACTGAACCATATGGTTCAGTATGTCAGGGACCGCTTCGATGCCTCGTTCGCCGCGCTCTCGGACGCCACCAGACGCGGCGTTCTGGAGCAGCTCGGGCGTGCAGACGCTTCGATCACTGACCTTGCCGAGAAATTCCACATGACCCTCACGGGCATGAAGAAGCATGTTGGCGTCTTGGAGCAGGCGGGGCTCGTCACCACGGAGAAGGTCGGGCGCGTGCGGACCTGCAAGCTCGGCCTGAGCAAACTTACGGAAGAGGCGGCATGGATTGAGAGGTACCGCCAGCTCTGGGACGCACGCTTCGACGAGCTGGACAAAGTTGTCGAAGAACTGAAACGGAAGGAGAAGGTCCATGGACGAAAGAAGAGAGACTAACCCTACCCGCATGAAGAGCTGCACGACAGTGGAACGGAAGTCCGAGCGTGAGATCGTCGTCACGCGAACCTTCAACGCCCCGGCGCGCATCGTGTTCGAGGCGTGGACCAAGGTCGATCTGCTCAAGCGGTGGTGGGCCCCGAAATCGACGGGCCTGACGCTGCTTTCCTGCAAGGCGGATGTTCGTGTCGGGGGCAGCTATCGTTTCGAGTTCGGCCAGGAGGGCTCAAAGCCCATGGCGTTCTTTGGTAGGTACATCGAAGTGACACCGCACTCGCGCCTCGTCTGGACTAATGATGAAAGTGCCGACGGTGCCGTCACCACGGTGACCTTCGAGGAAAAGGGCGGCAAGACGCTGCTGGTCATGCACGATATATATCCCTCGAAGGAAGCCCTCGACGCTGTCCTCGCCGGAATGGAGGGTGGGATGGCCGAGACGTTCGAGCAACTGGACGAGCTTCTCGTCACCCTCGGCGCGAGCGTGGGACGGTCATGAAGTCGTCGATTCCGCGATCGGCCGCCGAGCAGACCGAGGGCTAGGATCCACCTGGCCCCGTTCGAATCGTCCGCTGTCTGGCGCGGTTGAGACGCGGCTACGGCCGCACCACGATCACCGGAGCTGGTGCTACTGCTACGAAGCGTGGACCGTAGTAATAACCGCGAGCCGGAGCGACGACACAGCCGGCCAGTATCAGGGCACTTAGGGGAATAATGGACATAAGCAAGCGTTTCATTCGGCAGTCTCCTAAATCGCAACGAGTGCGTAAGCCTCTTGCTACTTAGAACGTCCGGGCTGCCGTTAGGCTGACAGGACCCGCCCAGGCCTGGTTACCAGGCGGCACCGCGCCGTCCCGAACCGGGACTCCGCACTCATCCCTGTGAGGACACGAACGTGTCCGGCCTTGGCCGGCAGCATCGATTGAGCTGCCCGGCTAATCGCGACCGGAACTGCCCGATGGGCGTTCGTGGAGCGGACATTTCAGATCACCTCAGTCAGACTAAACGGCCCGGGCAGCCGACGGTATCGCTTGATCAAGGGGCAGCCTGGCAGATCGGCTCGGGTTACAGAAAGGAGCGTGTTTTTATGGAACTGACGGGCGGATGCCTATGCAAGGCAGTTGCCTATCGGATCGCTGAGGCACCGGTCACCGCGCGAGCGTGTTGGTGCCGCATGTGCCAGACGATTGGTGGCGGAAGTGGCACCGTCAATGCGCTGTTCAACACGACGGCGTTAACTGTCAACGGCCAGCTCAGAGAGTTCACGTTCATCGCCGACAGCGGCAACGTCATGTACTGCCGGTTCTGTCCCTTATGTGGAACCCATGTACTCATCACCTCGCAAAGGAGGCCACATCTCACGGCGGTGAGAATAGGCACTCTCGACGACCCGAATAAAGTGTCGCCCGAATCCACAATCTGGACTTCGATGGCACCAACGTGGGCGGCGATCGACCCCAAGCTACCGCGCCTGGACGGACAGCCTCCCCCAGGAAGATCAACGCTGCCCAGCTGACATCCACCATGTCTACAACACGGCCAATTAGGCAGACCTCCGAGAAGCCGGTTCTGGAAGGCAAGCGCCCGTAAGCCTCGCGAATCGGTGCGAGCCTGGCCCTTCTTTCGCTATTGCTTCCGGTTGCGGTGAAAGTCGGCGTCCAACGAGACATCGCTTCCCTGGGAACCCGGGAGGACAGAGATCGCCTGTTGTTGGTCCCGAAGCGTGGGCGCATTTGTTTCAGGGTGCTCCTTTGCGAAGTCATGCTGCTCGGCCATGTGGAAGTACGGGACCATCTGCCACCAACCGAGGGGCGGCCCGTACCCCTTTAGGTTACCGATGACGGAAAGCTGGTCGCCGAAGACGGATTCGCGGCTCTGCATTGTGATGACGCAGCTGAGCGTCTGCTGCTGCTCCTGAACCGCGGTGGATGTGATGTCGGCGGTGTGGGTGAGATATCCGGCGCAGTCGGTGAGGTAGGGTTGTAGGGATTCGTGGAAGAGCTGTGATTCACGGTCGAGATCTTTGTACTCGGTGGCGAGATTGCGCAGTTCGGCCGGCGGCAGGAGCGATGTGACCCCGGAGTGTTCGACGGTAGCCCATGCGGCTTCCACGGGCTCCGCGAGCGTGATCTCACCGAAGGTCATGACGCCGGGAAGCTTGTCCTCCGGTGCGCCAGGGTGGGCCAGCAGGTAGCGGAGCACGCGCTGGTCATTGTTCTGGTTGGCAAGCCGCAGCAGGTGGCCATGGACATTGTCGTGGTAGCGGCGAATGTTTTCTTCGTGCTCGGCCGCGAGCGCTTCGCGGGCTTCCCGGACCTGGTGTCGATGGTGAAAGTACTCCACGGTCTGTTCCAATCCCACGGCTATCAACAGGCCGATGACGATAGTGGCAATATGAAGGGCGAAACCTTTCCAAGTGTTAATCGGTTCGTGAGGCGCGTGAACGTCGAGCATAGGCGCTGAGATCTCCGGAGTTTTACCTGCTTCTGCAGTTGGAGAAACCGCGTTCTGCGGGGCAGCGACGGGCCCCTGCGGTATTTCGGGATTGGGGTTATCTGCCACGCAATGGTTTCTTCGCTTAGAACCGTTAGACTACCTCACGAGGCGAGTGTCACATAAGCGGCAGACAGTTTCGTCCTTCCAACGACCGGTCCTGGCCCCCATCGGCCGCAGCAGCGGCTCATTCCGCGCGCCGCGTCGCCGAGTCGATGCGCACCTACGGCGGCGCCCGAGAAGCTGCCAACTGCATCGAGCAGTTCGCTGCGCGTAATCACCAGGTCAGGTCGTCGGGCACTACGAAATCCTTATAAGGATCGTCTTCAGCCACAGCCTTCTTTTCCTGCTCGCGAACGACCAGGGCGCTTTCGTCACGCTCTCGAATCCGCTGAGCTGCTTCCGCTGGCACAACTTCATGAAACCCCCGGTAGCGAACGATCACGAGCCTACCCGCGCAGATTTCCTCACGTCGCTGGGCATCGACTGATAGTCGACACACCTTGCCGCCGTCGATAAAACTGTAATAGGTTTCGCTCTCTAGGCGCGGCAGGCGCGCCTGTTCGATCAACTGCTCCACCTGAGCCCGAAGCGCTTTGCGCCGAGCCTTCTCCTGCTGCCGACGATTCAGTTCCAGGTCGTGAGCAGCTTTTTGCGCCTTTGCGTGCTGAGCGGCGCCGGCCGGCACCTCGGTCGCCGGCAGTTTTGCTCCGTGGTTCAGTTGCCGCCGGCGCTGTTCATCGGCCTGGTTTGCGCTTTTTACCTTGTTCTTGCTGACGAGCCCGGCCTTCAGCAATTGATCGCGTAGCGAGTCGCTCATGCGCCCGGATCTTAGGGGGAGGTAACAACGGCGTGCAACCCCCCGAAATTGCCCACACCATTGGCGACCGGCAGCCATTGGGTATTGCGCGGGGGTACCTCGCGCGCTACAAAAGGGGACTTCGATATGCTGATGGAGGCGATGGCCGTGTGCAGGAGCATCAAGACTCTCTACAATTTCAGTCCACCCGCGACGGAGGAGGAGATTCGAGCCGCATCACTTCAATTCGTCAGGAAACTCAGCGGATTTAATAGTCCATCACAGGCCAACCGCGCTGCTTTCGATCACGCGGTCGATCAAGTTGCCGCCTCGGCCCGAACGCTCATCCGCGCATTGGTCACTACAGCGGAACCGCGGGACCGTGAAATCGAGGCGCAGCGTGCGCGGGCGAGGACAGCCGCACGGTTCGGCGCCAGGTAGTTCAGGCCCACCCCTCGCCACCATCATTCAATCTGACGGCAACACGGCGCCGAGATTCGCACGGGACACCCACCCTGTAAGACCGCCACCACTTCGAATGAGGATGAAGTCCTCATGCTCCGCCGTCATCGTGACGCTTTCGGCTTCCCGCAGCACAAATGCCGTGTCGGCCATCGGTGCCGGGGATACGCGCGCAGGTGCCTGGTCGATGAGAATGACTGCCTCGTGCAAGCGTGGCCACAGCAGCATCGCGTTCGCCGCGGCCAAAACCATCAGCGCAACGCCAAGCAGGACGCCGCCGCCGGGTATCCACAGGAATCGGGCTGCAACTCTTCCTGCCACCAGTCCTACTCCGACAAGGGCAATTCCCAGGACGCCGAGCCACGCCGCTACAGTAGGGCTTGCGGCCTCGGCGAGACGCGCAAAACGGCTCAGCGGCTTCACGGGCACATGTGCAGAGGCGCGAACGTAGGCAAGATTGGCAATGATGTCCGGGTCAGCTGGCGCCAGCAGTGCGGCGCGCTCGTAGCTGAGCACAGCCAGGCCGGGCTTGCCTGCCCGAGCATACGCATTCGCCTGGTTGTAAAGCCCATCCGCCGAATACGTGGGCTGTGGCGTCTGTGCCAGCGCCTGCCCGGCCCACAGCGCGAGCCCCGTGATCAGCATCGGTATCTTTCCCGTACGCATTTACTCCCTCTCGCTGATGAGTTGATCGCGAATCAGGCCGATCCAACGCTGAAAATCCGTGCCGCCCGACTGGTCATCCGAATACTTCGTCTCGTCGGCAATCGCGAATAGTCGTTCCAGGTCCTCGGCGGTCGCACCCAGTCGGGCTTTGAGTTCCGCGATAGTGATTTGATCGGCAGGCATCTGCCACCGGGCAGCAAAGCTTTGCAGGAGTACCCTTTTGGCCGCTGCAAAGAATACGGAAGAATCACCGGCGCGCGCCGCCGCATCCAATTCCGCGAGCACACGCTTGGCTGCCTTCGAGGTTGCGCGGGCGGCGTTGGGGCGCACGGCGAACCAGCTGCCGGCCAGCAGCAACGCGAGCATTGTTGGGATCATCAGGAAAAGTGCGCGGAAGTACAACGGTCTGAGCTCACTGACCGAGCCTTGGGGGAGCCGGTGATCGGGGCGCAACCCCGCGGCTGCCCCAGTCGCGGAAGCGCTGTTCAGGCCCAAGCCGCTGGCCAGCGAGGCGGCGACCGTCACTTTGATCTCGGGCGTCTGCAAATGCTCGTACTGACGCGTATTGGGGTTGAAATAATCGAACTCGAGCCCGGGGATTGACTGCTCGCCCGGTTGCGCCGCGATCAGGGGTTGTTCGAACACTTTCTCGCCTTCGTTTCCGACGGCGTCGCTCGGCGTGAAAGAAGACTTCGCAGGGTAGGTTTTCCAATGATCGAGGTGATCGAACATCGTTGAATCGACCCGATCGAAGTTGCCCGCGCCGCTGATATGCAGGCGCAGAGTGAGCGGCTCTCCTGCCGCTACGCTGGCGGGTGCAACATCGCTCGATGCCCGGAACTCACCGACCGCCCCGCTGAATTTGTCGGGTTGCCCCTCCAGCGGCAGCGGCAGCACTTTCAGCTGCAACGGCGAGCTCTCGATCGTCATCTCCTTTGGAGCGACGCCGCTGTACATGCTTTGCAGAAGTGGATAGGCCAGTCGGGACGCGACGGCCCTATCCGCAGCTGACAGCGTGCTCATTTTAACGGTGAGCGGCGCCTCGGCCGACAATTCGAAATCACCCGGCTTTACTGCCGCGAGAGCGCTGTGCCAGGTGAGCAGAATAAAAGCGCCGCCGTCGATGGTCTCTTCGCGCCGCTCCGGTTGTTTCGAGAGATTGTTGAATGTGAAGTCGCTGCCCTTGAGGGTGGGCAGGCCATTCACCGAGGTGACTATCCCAGCGCGCAAGCCTACGTCGATCTCGACTGGCACGCTTTCGCCCACGTATATGGGGCGCGCCGGAATCGCCAAATGCACGAAGGCTGCACCGCCGGCCTGCAGCTGCACTCCCTTCGGTAGCGAACCGATCGGCACCGGCGCCGGGGTCGGCTGTTGGCTGTGCCAGGTGTAAGGATTGGGCTCATCGCCCTTCACCACCTCAAGTCCGACAGGGCGCGAGCTCGGCGTCAGTCCAGGAATCGTGAATACGCCCGCGAACTGCGGCGTAATGCGGATCGAAAAGAACGTTGCAGGGAGGGTCGAGCCGTTGACGAAGTCGAAGCCCTGTGATCGCCCCATCGGCTCGAATACCAGTCCGGGGATGATCGGTAACGTGACGTCTTTGATGCGGCCAAAGCTGGTCACCCGGAGAATTGCCGATTCGCCGAGCTTGATGCGAGGGGGTTCTACGGTTTCGTAGGCCAAGTCGTCAAGGGTTTGCGCCATCGCATACCCGGCCGGCGCGAACAGACACAGGCTTACGATGATGGTCCTGATCCAGCGCATAGGTCGCGTCCGCTTCACCAATTCTTGAACGCCTTATCCGGCGGCTGGTCCGGGTTGCGCGGACCTACAGGCGCGGCGAGCGAGTGGTGCTCATCCGATTTTTCGGAGTCCAAAAGCTCACGTGCCTCCTCGGCACTCATTTGCCCGGGTTGGCGCTGCTCATTCGCATCGGCGTCGGCGCCGGCGCCGCCTTGCGGGGGCGGTTGCCCTTGCGGTGGCGACTTTGCCTGCGGCGGGGGCTGACCCTGCGACGGCGGTGGCTGGCCTTGCGACGGCGGTGGCTGCCCTTGCGGCGGTGGTGGCTTTCCCTGCGGCGGAGGCTTCCCCTGCGGTGGCGGTTGCCCCTGGCCCTGGCCTTGTCCCTTGCCGCCACCGCCACCCTGATCCGGTGGCTTTCGAAGGGCGTCAATCTTCCGATTCACGAAGTCGCGATTGTATTTGCTGTCGGCGTCTTTGGGGCGCAGCTGCAACGCCGTATCGTACGCCTTGACTGCCTCGGTCCATTTTTGAATGGCCTCCTGCGGAGCGGACTTTTCCAACTGCTGACCCGCACGGTAGAGCGCATTGCCGAGGTTGTAGTAAGCGTCCTGCTGATCTGCCAGGCGCCTGGCGTCGCTCGCCGGGGCAGTTTTGATCGACTGTTGGAATGACTGAGTCGCCTGCGGAAACTGTCCTGCCCGATACGCGCTGGTACCCGCGTTGTATTCCAGGACAGGCGCCCGGGCGTTGAGTGCTGCGCTCTGGTCACTGGCCTGATCAGCACTCTCAGAACGCGTGGGAGCCATCAGCACCGCCATCACGACTGACATGGCCGACGCTGCCACCGCGCCCGAGACCAACGGCACTCGGCGGCGGCTCGAGCGACGCGTGCCCACCACCAGGGATGCCAATAACAGTAACAGCGACCCTGCCAGTGGCCATTGATAACGCTGGTTGTAGATCCTTTGCTGCCGGTAAATCAAATCGTGCTTCGTCACCGAACCGAAAACGGTTCTCAGAAACACTTCAAAATCCCCGCCCTGGTCCCCGAGATGCACGTAGGCACCCTGCGTCGCGGTCGCTATCGCCGTCAGGCCGGCTTCATCGAGATGAGATTTTACCGGCACTCCCTTCTCATCCTGGACAAAGCCGCCGCCCAGATCGGGTGGCAAGGGGATCAGATCGCCATCCACGGTACCGACACCGACCGTGTAGATCTTCAGGCCATCCTGCTGCGCGGCGTCTTTGGCCGCGGCCAGGGCGTCGCCTTGAAGATTCTCGCCATCTGTCACCAATATGAGGATCCTGTCGCTTCCAGGACGGCGGCTGAGTGCCGCTCGCGCGGCCAATATCGCGCTCGGGATATTCGTTCCGCCATGCGGAATGGTGTGAACATCGATCGCATCCAACGACTGGTGGAAGGCCGCATAATCGATGGTGAGGGGACAGGCCAGATAAGCGCTGCCTGCGAACGCCACGATGCCTATCCCATCGCCGTCCAGTTGCCTGGCCATGTCATCGATCGCCAGCTTGGCCCGCGTCAATCGATCGGGCTTTACATCGGGCGTCAACATGCTTCGCGATGTGTCGATCGCGAACACGACCTCATTGCCGCGGCGGCTGATTTTCTCCCAGTGATATCCGAACAGCGGACCGGCGAGTGCGGCGCAAAGACATAGTACGGATCCCGAGAACAGGCCCCGCTGAAGCCAGCGGCGCACGCGGGACAGCGAGCCGGTAAGCCTGCTTCGTAGATGCGGGGCCACGAATTTTGCCAGAGCCGCGTGCTGTCGCGCGTCGTAACGGCGCCATAGGCCCACGAGCGCGACGCACATGAACAGACCCGCGAGCAGCCAATTGGGATCGCTGAACCTCACGGTAACCTGCGATACCTTGTCTGTTGAAAGAGCACCCAGAGTCCCAGCAGCCCCAGCGCCGGGAACAATGGCCACCTGTAAAGCTCTTCCACCTGCTCAAATTTCTCCACGCTCTGCGCCGATGTTTCGTAACGATTGATCTGCTCGTAGATCTTTTTTAGCGAATCCGTGTCGGTCGCGCGATAAAACTGGCCGCCGGTATCATTGGCCACGGACTGGAGGGTGGCCTCATCGACATCCACATACGCCATGACCACGCGGGTGTGGCCGGCCTGATCCCTGACCGGAATCGGTGCCTTGCCGCGCACACCGACGCCGATGGTATAGATCTTCACGCCCAGGGCTCGGGCTGCTTCCGCCGCGGCGAGCGGCGGTATTTTGCCGGTGTTGTTGACGCCGTCCGTCAAAAGGATGAC
>Ga0302310_10000464_pt1 | contig 38302 bp, 40 predicted proteins | sample III_Palsa_N1_2_FD_200451 | JGI IMG/M metagenome (GOLD analysis project Ga0302310, IMG submission 200451) | Peat permafrost microbial communities from Stordalen Mire near Abisko, Sweden - III_Palsa_N1_2 | ecosystem: Environmental > Terrestrial > Soil > Palsa > Peat permafrost | place: Sweden...
CCGCCCGGCGCCGCGCTGAAATATGGCGCTGCCGCAAAACCCTTAAAATGCCGCCTCGTTTCCTGAAGTCTCCCCCATGCAGATCGCCCTGGCGCCGATGGAAAACCTGGTCGATGAGGTCCTGCGCGACGTGCTGACCGGCGTCGGCGGCATTGACTGGTGCGTGACCGAGTTCGTGCGCGTCAACGATAGCCTGCTGCCGCCGTCGGTTTTCCGCAGGATCGCGCCGGAGCTGGCGTCCGGCTCACGCACCCGCGCCGGCACGCCGATGCGGGTGCAGCTGCTCGGCTCCGATCCGGCCTGCCTGGCCGACAACGCGGCCCTGGCCTGCACCCTCGGCGCCCCGGTGATCGATCTCAACTTCGGCTGCCCGGCGAAAACCGTGAACCGCTCCCGCGGCGGCGCCGTGCTGCTGAAGGAGCCGGAACTGCTGCACGCCATCCTGCGCGAGGTGCGCCGCGCCGTGCCCGCCCCGATCCCGGTGACGGCGAAAATGCGCCTGGGTTTCGACAGCACCGAGCCGGCGCTGGACTGCGCCCGCGCGTTGGCCGACGGCGGCGCCGCCCAGATCGTGGTGCACGCGCGCACCAGGACCGATGGCTACAAGCCGCCGGCGCATTGGGAGTGGGTGGCGCGCATCCAGGAGGTGGTCAAGGTGCCGGTCTTTGCCAACGGCGAGATCTGGAGCCTGGACGACTGGCGGCGCTGCCGCGCGGTCAGCGGCGTGGAGGACATCATGCTCGGCCGCGGCCTGATCGCCCGGCCCGACCTGGCGCGGCAGATCGCGGCGGTGCGCGACGGACGGGCGGTGACGCCGATGGGCTGGGCCGAGGTGGCGCCCCTGTTGCAGGACTTCTGGGCCCAGGTGCGGATCAAGCTGTCGCCGCGCTTCGCCCCGGGACGCCTGAAGCAATGGCTGAACTGGCTGGGCCGCAGCTACCCGGAAGCGGCGGCGCTGTTCATGGCGGTGCGGCGCGAGGACGACTGCGCCAGGCTCGACGCGCTCATCGACGCACTGTCCGCGCCGATGCCGCCAGAGGCGGCACTCGATCGGTCGCTGGAGCATCGGCTGGCGGCGTGAAGCGCGGGCGTGCGGCTTTTGGGGCCGACTTGCCGCCATCCGCTTTCGCCGTCGCACCCTTCAGCACCCGGCTCCGCCGCGGCGGCCAGGTGTGCTGCTGCGCCCACGACAGCTTGGCCGGCCGCCGCATTTTCTTCAGCGCATGCTCGGCCGCCGACGCCGCCGCACGGCTCGGATAGGCCTGCGCCGCCAGGATGCGCAGAGGCGGATTGGCCCGCGTGTACTTCGCCCCCGTACCCCGCAGATGCATGCGGAAGCGCGCCTCGGGGTCCGGGCTGATGCCGGCGTAGAGCTTGCCGCCGGTGCATTCCAGCAGGTACAGCAGCCAGGGGCGTTGCGCCTTGGATGGGGCTTGTTTGCTCATTGCCGAATCGGGTGTCGAGTAGGGGGCGAGGAAAATCCTGCGGGGTCGCCGCGAAATTCGTCGACCCTGCCCCATCCTACCAAGGCAGGCAGCGTGTAAAGCATCGCCGCGCCGGGCGTCAAGCCGATCAACCTTTTGGCCACTTGTGGGAACATACAGTGTCCCGCATGGCCAAGCCGCCGTGCCAAATACCTTTAAATTGGGAGAACAAGCAGGTGAGATACCTCGCTGTTGCAACCTTGTTGCTGCTTTCGGCCGCTACCGCCGCTCACGCCGCCGCACCGCCCCCCGACCGCGTCATCCTGCCCGCGGAGGTGACGCCGACTCATTACGACATCCGCATCGTCCCCGACGCCGCGCAGCTCAGCTTCACTGCCTCGGTGAAGATCGACCTGGAAGTGGCGCAGCCAACGCGGCGCATCGTGCTCAACGCCGCCGACCTGAAGTTCTCCAAGGTGACGCTGTCCGATGCCGCCGATGCGCCGACAGTCGCGTTCGACCCGGAGCAGCAGACCGCGACGCTGACCTTCGCCGCGCCGGTCGGCGCCGGGCCGCATGTGCTGTCCATCGACTACAGCGGCAAGATCTACCAGAACACCAGCGGGCTGTTCGCGCTCGACTACAGCACGCCGCAGGGCCAGAAGCGCGCCCTGTTCACCCAGTTCGAGAACTCCGACGCGCGCCGCTTCTTCCCCTGCTGGGACGAGCCGGCCCGCAAGGCCACCTTCACCCTCACCGCCACGGTGCCGGCGGCGGACATGCCGATCTCCAACATGCCGGTGGCGAGCACCGACACCCTGGACGGCGGCCTCAAGCGCGTGCATTTCGCCGACTCCCCCAAGATGTCCTCCTATCTGCTGTTTTTTGGCAGCGGTGATTTCGAGCGCATCTCGCGCATCGTCGACGGCGTTGACGTGGGCGTAGTGGTCAAGCACGGCGATACCGCCCAGGCGCAATACGCGCTGGATACCGCCGCCCAGATCCTGCCCTATTACGAGGATTATTTCGGCGTCAAATATCCGCTGCCCAAGCTCGACCTGATCGCCGGCCCCGGCCAGAGCCAGTTCTTCGGCGCGATGGAGAACTGGGGCGCCATCTTCTACTTCGAGCGCGACCTGCTCAACGACCCGAAGATCACCACCGACTTCGAGCGCATCGAAATCTACACGGTCATCGCCCACGAGATGGCGCACCAGTGGTTCGGCGATCTGGTCACCATGCAATGGTGGGACGATCTGTGGCTGAACGAGGGCTTCGCTTCGTGGATGGAGCTCAAGGCCTCGGATCACTTCCACCCCGAGTGGAAGATGTGGCTGCTGTCGCAGCACTACAAGGAAAAAGCGATGAATCTCGACGCGCGCAAGGGCACGCATTCCATCATCACGCCGATCCGCGACGTGCAGCAGGCCGCGGGCGCCTTCGACGACATCACCTATGAGAAAGGCGGAGCGGTGATCCGCATGCTGGAGGACTACGTCGGCGAAGACGCATTCCGCGCCGGGGTGCGCGCCTACATGCAGGCGCATGCCTACGGCAATACCGTCACCGACGACCTGTGGCGCGAACTGGACCGGACCACCTCCGTCAGCATTACCGACATCGCCCACCAGTTCACCCGGCAGGAAGGCGTGCCCCTGATCCGGGCGACAGCCGACAGCGCGGGTGTCCGGCTGACCCAGGATCGCTTCACCGATAGTGGCCCGGCCGCGGACAAGATGCTGTGGCAGGCGCCGGTGACGGCACGCTGGATCGGCGCGCAGGACAGCTGGCACGGCCTGGTGGCACGTGACAAGCCGGCGCGGATCACCGGCAAACCGGGTGACGGCCTGGTGGTCAACGCCGGACAGTCGGCGTACCTCCGCACCCTGTATGCCCCGGCCCTGGTGGCGCCCCTCGCGGCACATTTCCCGGAACTGTCGGCGGCGGACCAGCTCGGCCTGCTCTACGACACGCAGGCGCTTGGTCATTCGGGCTATGAACCCATGTCGGACTTTCTCGAGCTGGCCGAGCAGGCCAAGCCGGGCATGGACCCGACGGTACTGGTATTGCTGACGGCGCAACTGGAGGACATCGATCACCTGTATGACCGGCTGCCCGGCCAGGCGCGCTTCCGTGCATTCGGCCGCGGCGTGCTCGAGCCGATCTTCGCCAGCGTGGGCTGGACGCCGCAGGCCGGCGAAAGCACCAACACCGGCGTGCTGCGGCAATCGCTGATCGCCGTGCTTGGCCGCTTCGACGATCCGGACGTCCTGTCCGGAGCCCGGTCGCGTTTCGCGGATTTTCTGAAAGACCCGGCCAGCCTGTCGGCAGAGTTGCGCCATGGCGTACTTGGCGTCGTCGCCGAACACGCCGACGCCGCCACCTGGGAGCAACTGCATCAGCTGGCCAGGAATGCCGGCAGCAGCCTGGAAAAAGCCGATCTGTACGGCCTGCTCGGCACGGCGCGCGATCCCGCCCTGGTCCAGCGCGCGCTGCAACTGGCGCTGTCGGACGAACCGGAAGTGACGGTGCGTCCCTCGCTCCTCACCAGCGCCGCCAAATATTCCCCGGAACCGGCGTTCGACTTCGCCAATGCCCACTTCGACCAGGTCGACGCCATGCTGGAGCCGACCACGCGCAACGCGTTCGTGCCGCGCCTGGCGGCGCATTCCACCGACGCGGCCATCATCCCCAAGCTGCGCGCCTACGCCCAGGCCCACATCCCGGCGGACGCGCGCAAGGACGCGATGGAATCAGAAATGGCCATTGCCTCGGCGGTGAAATTCCGCAAGCAGCGGCTGCCGGATGTCGACCGCTGGCTGGCCCGGCACGCAGCGGCCAAAAGCCAGGCGGTGGCGGGCCAGTCGGCAGCCGGCTAGGACTTCGGCGCGGCCTTGCCGGGGAGCAGCCGCGCCAGCCTGCTGCCGAAGCCGCCGGCGGATTTCACCGCCGCCGGCTTCGCCGCCTTGCGCCGCGCCGGCAGCGGCGCGGCGGCAGGCGGTGCTGCCGGCGGTGTGCCCACGCTGAGCCCCAGCCGGGTCAGCACCTGCGTCGCCGGCAGCCAGCCCGCCATGCCCTCGTGCCAGGCCAGGTCGCCGGGCCGCACCTGCCCGGCGGAGGCCATGGCTGCAATCTGCGCCCAGGCATAAGGTCCCATCTGCTGGCCGTCCCGGCCCAGATAGATCGTGTCCGACATGTTTCGCCCCCGCAATGAATCCCCTTCAGGGGCAAGCATAAAACGTGCACACCCGTCCGCGGGGTACCGATGCACGCACAGGCCAGGGGACACCGCGCCTCAGCGGCAGGACAGCGGCAGGTATTTCTTCTTTACCTCGTCGCTGGCGCAACTCCCGCTATTGCGTCAACAACGTCGCGCGCAACGCGGCGCTCGCCGCCCTGATACTACCGGCTGTCATCCGGCGCACGCCGCGCGGCTCATGCCGTTGTAACGTCGAAAATGGTCCGGCTGTGCCACAATTCACTGTGACCAGCCGGTTGCAGCAGCGGCACTGCTCGGCGACTGGAACCATTTCCCAAGCCGATTCCGGAAGAGGCAGGATGCCCATCACAACCATCGACCCCGAGCTGGCCGGCGCGGAACTGATCGTCCGCTATGCCTTGCTGGACGGGAAGCAGTGGCACTTCAGCAGCGCCGAACTGATCGGCGGCAGCATGCGCACCCTCGCCTCCTACCCCTCCGCCAGCGAAGCCGCGCGCCTGCTCGGCAGCGAACTGCGCCCGGCCCTGGCGCGCCTGAAGACGGTGTTCGACCGGGTGCGCCTGCAATTCCCCGCCGCGCTGACCGCCGAAGCGCGGCTGCAGCGCCTGAGCATGAGCTACCTGGTCAGCCACTATGCGGTGCAGGACGACAGCGGCGCCGTCATCTGCCAGTGGCGCAATCCGGCAATGCCCGCGGCCACGGAAGCGGCGCTTGGCGGCAAGCTCATCGCCGGCTGAATCCCGTCGCGGCAAACAGACTGCGCAGCGAAAAAAAAGGGGAGCCATGGCTCCCCTTTTTTCGCACCATCGCAAAACTTTAGCCGATGGTCTTCTTCAGACCAGCTGAAGATTTGAAACGCACATTCTTCTTTGCCGGGATCTTGATCGCGGCGCCGGTGGCCGGATTGCGGCCTTTGCGCGCGGGGCGCTTCTTCACTTCGAAGATGCCGAACTGGGACAGGGCAACCTTGTGGCCCTTCTTCAGGGCTTTGGTCACGTCTTCCAGCAAGTCCACCACCAGCGCATCAACGCGGGACTTCGGCAGGTCGTGCTTCTTGGCCAGGACTTCGACGAGGTCCTTGCGGGTCAGCGTATCGCTCATTGTGCTCCTTCTCTTGTTTCGTGTGATTCTGATTGTGAAAGATGCTGCATGCGTAGAGTAACAGGAGTCGCGGAAAAACCCTATTACAACTGAGGTTTCTGCATTCTTCCCAAGGCGATCATGCTATGACGCTTATTGCAAGTGGGGAAGCGGGATTTCCGCATATGCATATGAATGGTTGACGCCGCGCATGATTGCCACGCCAGGACGGCGGCAGCTGCATCATTCCGCCGCCTCGTAAAAAAATGGCGCGGCCGATGCTCCGGCCGCGCCATTTGCCTGTGGATCGAACGGCTCAGGTCGTCGTCGGATGCGGGCTCGGACCGTATTGGTTTTCTCCCGCCTGACTTTCCAGAACGTAGAAAATCAGCAGCACCACCCAGCCGATAAAGGGAATCAGCAACAGTAGCAGCCACCAGCCGCTGCGGCCGGTATCGTGCAGGCGGCGGGCGGCCACGCCGAGATAGGGCAACAACACTCCCAGGCCGTAGATCGCGCCCAAGATGCCGATGCCCTGAGCTGTCCTGGTGCCGATGACGTGATCGATCACGGCGAGCACCATGCTGACAATGAAATTGAACAGCGCGAACATCCAGAATTCGGTGCGCGAAGCGCGCCCGCCGAACTCCAGGTACTTCTTCAGTACTGCCAGATACCAGTTCATGTTTCCCCCTTTTTGGTATGGAACCAGCCGGACACCGCAACAAGCACTCCAGAACCTAGGACGCCTTTCCCTATTAGTCAATTTTTGCGATTGCGGAGCTGTGACAGGGATCACGGCGGCCCGGCCGATCAGTCCTGCCGTTGCATCTTTACCTTCCACGCCACCGTCCAGCCGTCCTTGGTCTTGAACTCGCTGACCGCCTCGTAGGCGTCGTCGCCGCTGCGTTGCCAGTGACTGCGGTAAATCTTCTCCTGGCCGTTGTCGACATGGCTGGTGGGCGGAAACATCAGCCCGTCGGCGACAGGCTCCACCATCCCCTTGCTGAAACCGCCCTGGTTCTCGATGTACAGATACTGGATCCGCGCGACGCCAGCGTCCCAGTAGTAAGTGGTCTCGCCCTGATAATCCGGATGGCCGTCGCCGTGCACCACATGGCGATCGCGCAGGAAGCGCCCGTCGTAGACCCATTCGAAGCAATGCTCATCGGTCAGCGGCTGGTTGGGGAAGCTGCCCTTCCAGCAATGACCGGCCAGAAAGGCCATCGGCTTGAACGGCTCCGTCGGCGCCGCATCGGCCAGGGCGAGCACGGGAACCAGCAGGCACAACGGGATCAATGCGCGCATGGTGACCTCAATGCCAAAGCCGCAGGGCCAGGCCGTGAAGAGTGAATTGCAAAGTGTGATAACCGCCGGAATCCCAGCATATCCAAGCGCTCCGGAAAAGCCAGCACCATCCGACGAATTCCGCGGCGCAGGGCGCCTTGCACGGAAATTTCACGGGTGCTGCACGTAATCGCCCCCGCTTCCTGATAATTTGAAGGGGGCTGACTCGACGTGATGTTCAGCCGGGCCAACAAAGCAAAGGGGATTTCGCCATGAAGAAACATTTCGCCGCACTCGCCGTCCTGCTGTCCCTCACCACCTCCGCCGCCTGGGCCACACCCTGCGACACGGTCAAGGAGCAGATCGACGCCAAGATCAAGGCCAAGGGCGTCAAGGCCTACAGCCTCGACGTGGTGGCCGCCGCCGACGTCAAGGAGCAGAAGGTGGTCGGCAGCTGCGAGGCCGGCGCCAGGAAGATCGTCTACAAGCGCAACTGAGGCAGAGGCCCGGCGCGCAGCCGCCGGGCCTCTCCTGCGCTGCCCAGGCACGGATCGGCGACAATAGGGCCATGCAGATCGGCCCTTACCGTATCGAACCGGCGCTGGCGCTGGCCCCCATGGCCGGCGTCACCGACCGGCCGTTCCGGGTGTTGTGCAAGCGCCTGGGGGCGGGGCTGGCGGCCTCCGAGATGACCATCGACGATCCGCGCTTCTGGAACACGCCGAAATCGCGCACCCGCATGGATCACAGCGGCGAACCCGGCCTGATCGCGGTGCAGATCGCCGGCGCCGACCCGCAACGGCTGGCCGAGGCGGCGCGGCACAATGTGGCGCAGGGCGCGCAGCTCATCGACATCAACATGGGCTGCCCGGCGAAGAAGGTATGCAACGCCGAATCCGGCTCGGCGCTGATGCGCGACGAGGCGCTGGTGGAACGCATCTGCCGCGCCGTGGTGCAGGCGGTGCCGGTGCCGGTGACGCTGAAGATCCGCACCGGCTGGGCCCGCGCGCAGCGCAACGGCCCGGTGGTGGCGCGGATCGCCGAGGACTGCGGCATCGCCGCGCTGGCGGTGCATGGACGCACCCGCGAAGACCTCTATGCCGGCGCGGCCGAATACGACACCATCGCCGCCATCAAGCAGGCGGTGCACCTCCCGCTCTGGGCCAATGGCGATATCGACACTCCGGAAAAGGCGCGCGAGGTGTTGCGCCAAACCGGCGCCGACGGCCTGATGATCGGCCGCGCCGCGCAGGGCCGACCCTGGATCTTCCGCGAGATTGCGCATTTCCTCGCCACCGGCGAGCGCCTGGCGGAACCCTCCCCGCCGGAAGTGGGTCAGCTGCTGCTGGAACACCTCGATGCGCTCTACGCGCTATACGGCGAAGGCCCTGGCCTGCGCGTCGCGCGCAAGCATATTCAATGGTATTGCCGCAGCCATGCCGGCAGCGAAGCGTTCTGGCAGTCGGTGAACCGGGTCGACAGCGCGCCGCTGCAGCGGCGGCTGGTGTGCGGCTTCTTCGGCCTGGATCCGCGTCTGGCGCAAGCCGCCTGAGCGAGGCGGACGCCGCGCCCGGGCTGCGTCAGGGCTGGTTATCGTTGCGCGGCAGGCGGAACAGCACTTCCAGCTCCACCGGGTTGAGGAAACCGCGGGAAATCCGCACGCCGCAATAAATCCCCGCGCCGATGAAGGCAAACAGAGTGCCGTACAGCGCCACCTGGGCCACAGCCGCATGCAGCCATGCGGCCATCGGCGGCAGGGCGGACAAGGCCGGCTCCAGCCATCGGTACAAGGGCATCCAGGCCGCGGCGCCGGCACAGCCGCAAACGATGCACAACAGCCATGCCGCAGCCAGCCTGCCTGGCCGGATCAACGCTCGCTCACCGCTCATTGGATTCCTTCAGCGCCATTTCTCACAGCCGACAGTATGGCGCGTAAGCAGGCGGTCAGTGGCTGCTGGCAGCCTCTCCGGCAAACGCTCATGCCCCGGCGGGGTGCTCGAACAGGCAACAAAAAAGGGGCCGCAGCGCGGCCCCTTCAATTGCTCCACTCTCTGTTTCGACAGCGCTCGCTGGCGTTTCCGGCAGCGAGCCGTTACGACAAAAGCTGACTGCTAGCCCGAGGAACCGGAGGACGACGAGCTGGAAGAAGAGCTGGACGACGAGCCGGAGGAGGAGGAGCTGGAGGACTGCACCAGCGTGCCGCCGGGGCAAAACTCGTAGGTGTACATGGCATTGCCGACGTCGGCCGACAGCAGGCCCGGGGTCAGCGACAGGGTGGCGCGGTCATACGGCTTGGTCGCCTCGATACCGACCCAGATCGGCGGCACCGTGCTGCCGCCGATGGCGCCGAGCAGACTCAGGTCCGACTGGGTCAGCGAATTGCTTTCCTGGGCGACATTGTCCAGGTAAGTCGTCACCGCGATGGTGTTGACCAGGGTCAGGTCCACCGTGCCATTGGGGAAGGAGATGCCGTACACCGCAAACTGCCCCGCCGGCACCGTCTTGCCGCTGGGCAGCAGCACCGACAGGTCCACCGATTCGAGCAGGCCACCGAGCAGGCCCACCGTCAGCGTGGTGGTGGCATAGGTGTTCAGATTGCCGTCGATGACGTTGTTCGGGTTGATCACGCTGTTGAGCAGCGTGGTGGCATCCGAGCCGCCCAGGGTATCAAGCAGGGCGGTCAGCGGGCCGCCGACCAGGCCGTTGGAGCCGACCGCGGTGGTGACGTCGCCGTAGGCCGTGGCGGACTGGGTGCAGACGAAATGACCGCTGACCGGGGTGCCGCCCGAGGTGATGTTGGTGGGGCCGGTGCCGTCATTGGGCGGACCGCCACTGCTGCCGCCGGTGATGCTGCCGCCGCCGCTGGAGCCTTCAGCCCCGCTGGGTCCGTTGGAGGTGCAGGCCGACAGCGCCAGACCCGCCAGTAGCGCCGCGCTCAGCGCGGCAAGATTGCGTTTCCCTGACATGACTATGTTCTCCGTATCTGGTCGATCGCTGGCCCCCGAAGGGGCCAGTACTTCAATTGAGGATGTGCAGTTCGACGCGGCGGTTGTACTCGCGGCCGTCGTCGGTCTTGTTGCTGGCTACCGGGTTTTCCTTGCCGTAGCCCTTGGCCTGGATGCGGGAATCGGCGATGCCCTTTTCGACCAGGTAGGCCTTGACGGCTTCGGCGCGCTTCTGCGACAGCTTCAGGTTGTAGGCGGCGCTGCCGATGCTGTCTGTGTAGCCGGCCAGTTCGACCTGCATGTCCGGGTATTTCTGCATGATGCCCAGGACCCAGGTGAGGATGGTCTTGGCGTCAGGACGCAGATGGGTCTTGTTGAATTCGAAGGTCACGCCATCCAGCCGGATGACCTTGGGAATCGGGCAGCCGTCGCCGTCGACGCGGGTGTTGGGCGGGGTGTTGGGGCATTTGTCCTTTTCGTTGATGACGCCGTCGCCGTCGTCGTCGCGCAGGCCCCAGGGGATTTCCTCGGTCTTGACCACCTGGACCGGCGGCTCGGTGATGACGGCCTGGCCGGACTTGAGTTCGTAGAAGGGGATTTCGATGCCCAGGCCGGCGCGGTAGTCGGTGAAGCCGGTGTGGTCGGGGGTGCTGATGAAGTCGTGCACGGCACGCACTTCGGCACGCAGGCGGATGCGGTTGTGCCAGAAGGTGCCGGTGGTCATGCCCAGACCGGCGTCGACGTAGCCGGAGCCGCCGCCGTTGGCGCGGGGGTTGACGTCGTCGAACACGCCGCCGCCGCCGATGAGCAGGAACGGGGTGATGTGCTGGCGGTCGCCAAAGGAGTAGGTCAGATCGCCGCCCAGGTCGTGCAGGTAATAATCGTTGCCGCCGTTGGAGCCGGTTTCCAGGGTGGTGAAGGTGTAGTTGGCTTCCCAGCCGAAGTGGTTGGCGAAGTGGCGGCCGAACAGGACGCTGGCGCCGGTGCCGTATTTGACGGCGTTGCCGTTGCCGTCACCGCGGTGGGTGTCGGCTTTGACGTAGTTGCCCAGGCCGCCGACGTAGTCGATGTCGCGCAGGCCCGACAGGGCGTCGTTGCTGGTGGTGGTGTCCGGCGGAGCGCTGGCCGTATCCGCTGGCGCGGCGGGTTCCGCCGCCGCGGTGCCCGCATCCGCTGGTGCCGTCACTGCCGGGGCAGCGGCGGCATTGTCCGCCGGGGCATCCTGGGCCGCGGCGGCGGCAACCGTGAACAGGCTCCATATCGCGACAGACCACGCGACTCCACGCATTGATGTGCCTCCGTGATGACATTGATTGCTGGTTCCTGCCTTCATCTCGAATTCCCCTGATTCCTTTTTTGAGAACATGCTTGGCGGAAAAGAGCCCGGCCCCCTGGATCAAGAGCCGGGCAAGTGCACCGATTCAAAGAGCTGCGGCGATCTTCCCTCCTTATTGCTGGCTGACGCAGGCGTGGTAGACGTCGACCTCGCCCAGCACGCCGGCGACCGGTCCGTCGGTGATGGCGACGCCGTCGAATGACTTGGTGGTCTTGAAGCTGACAAAGGACGGCTGGGTGGTGCCGATCAGGCCAAGTTGCAGCAGGCTCAGTTTCAGCGGATCGCCGGCGACGCTGCTGGTTTCCTGCAGGGTGCCATTGAGATAGGTGCTGAGCGTGAAGCTCTGCAGCAGGTCCAGGGTCAGGAGCTGGGTGGGATTGGCCACCACGAAGCCGACGGTGCGCCCGGCCGGGAACGCCGTGTCGTTGGTTACCGCCAGCGACTCGGAGGCGTCCAGCAGCGCGACCTGGGTCAGGATCGCCGCGTAGTTGAGCGGGTTGGCGTCGATCACGTTGCCCGGCTGGCTGACCGAGCAGACCAGGCAGAGGGCGCCGCCGGTGGCGGTGGCCGCTGCCGCATGCGGCGTCAGCAAGGCCTGGGTCGGCAGGTTCGGCACGGCGCAGTCGAACGGTCCGACCAGCACGTTGACGATTTGCGTGGTGGTGCCGCTGGGGCCGCTGCAGCTCAGCAGGTAGGCGTAGGTGCCCGGTGCGGTCGAGGCGGTCAGCTTGACGCCGCCGCTGGGCGAGGAGGTCGGCTCGGCGCCGCTCCAGGCTGTGCTGCCGTCACCGCCGGAAGCGGTGCAGGCCGTGGCCCCGGTGGTGGCCCAGCTCAGCACGAACTGGCTGCCGGCGGAGACCGTCGACGGCGTCGCGCCCAGCGCCGTGCTGAAGATCGGGCCGGTCACCGCCGCGCCGACCGTGACGGTCGCGGTCTGCGCCGCGCTGCCGCCGGTTCCGGTGCAGCTCAGGGCATAGGTATAGGAGCCGGCGGTCGATGAGGTCTGGATCGATACGCCGCCGCTGGGCGAGCTGGTGGGCTCGTTGCCGCTCCAGTTGTCGGAGCCGTCGCCGCCGGAGGCGGTGCAGGCCGTGGCGCCGCTCACCGCCCAGCTCAGGGTGATGGTGCCGCCGGCAGTCACCGTGCTGGGTGTGGCGGTGAAGGCAGTGCCGAACACCGGCGCCGAACCGGTGGATGTCGGGGTCGATACGATCTCGGCAGCGGTGGCGGCGGCGGTAGAGCCTGAAGAGATGCCCACGCCGTTGCAGCTCAGGGTGTATTCATAAGTGCCCGGCGTGGCCGAGGCGGTAAGCGTGGCCGAGCCGGTGCCGGGTTCGGCGCCGCCCCAGCCGTCGGAGCCGCTGCCGCCGGAGGCGGTGCAGGAGCTGACCGCGGTGGCTGTCCAGCTCAGGGTGAAGGTTCCACCCGGCGCCACGGTGGCTGGCGAGGGTGCGTTGAAACTGACTGCCGGCGGCCCGTCGTTGACGGATCCGCCGCCGTCGCCATCGCCGCAGGCGGCGAGGAGGGCGCCGCATCCCAGCAGGAACAGCGAAATGACTTGCCGCAGCGAGTGTGAGTCGGAACTCTGATTCATGGTTGGCTCCCTGGCCGTTGTAGCGGATGACGACTGTTGCGCCTGTTTTTTCTTTCCCGCGGTCCGGCGTCTGCCGGATCGCACTAAGGTGAAAACGAATGGGCCAGGAAAATGTTGCACTTGCATCTTGTCGATGAGTGCAGCCGGCAGTGCCGCAACGGGGCCGGAGGGATATTTTCCGCGGGATACGCCGCAGCCGGCGCAGGGCCGCCAGAGGCGGCTATCACCAGCAGGGGCTAGCGCCGTGGCGGGGCTGCCGTCGGCTGGCGCGGCGCGGGCAGGGCGCGCCCCACGCCCAGCCACAGGTTCAGGGCATGGTTCAGCGCTGCCGCATGTTGCGGGCTCTGTGCCTTCCATCTTCTGAACGCGACGCGATCGGCAGGCTTGGTCTCGCCGGAAGTGAGGCGCACCACCCACTGGATCGCCTCGCGCTCGACCGGCGCCAAATCCATGTCGGCACCGCCGGGCGGCGTTGGCTCTTCCGGTTCCGTTCCGGCCGGCGGTGTTTGCGTCATAGTGTGAAAAACGAGTGGGGCCGCGCGATGTAGCAATGGTCCGGCATTCCTTGCGCCATGGCGCTGCCGGCGATTTGTTTGCTTTCGGGATTTCCGGCGCTCGCCGCAATGCATCGGCATCCGGTCATTCGAGCGCGCCGAGAGCGGCGGGGCCGTAGCCCCGCCGCTTGATCATCAGCCCTTGGCCCATTCGGCGGCGGCGGCCTTGGCGAAATCGGGGTAGTTGCGCGGCGGCCGGCCCAGCAGAGTGGTGAGGCGCTCGATGTCGGCGGTGGTGGCCACCGCGCCATCGGACTGGTAGCGGCCGATCATCAGCCGCAGGTCATAGGCCAGCCAGCCCGGCGAGAACGCCTTCATGCGCTGCTCCAGCACATTCAGGTCGTCGCCGGCATAACGGATCGGCCGGCCCAGCACCTCGCTCCAGATGGCGGCTACCGCATCCGCGTTCAGCGCGTCGGGACCGACCAGGGCGTAGGTCTCGCGCGGCAGTGGGCCATTGGCCTTCTCGCGGCGCAGCAGTTCGCGGGCCGCGGCCTCGCCGATGTCGCCGATGTCGACCATGGACAGGCCCTTCGAGCCGATCGGCATGCCGTAGACGCCATGGCTGAGCAGCGCGTCTTTCTGTCGCAGGTCGTTCTGGATGAAGTAGGCCGGACGCAGCACCGTCGCCGGCAACTCGTACTGCTCGATCATCCGCTCCACCGCGTGCTTGCCGGTGAAGTGCGGAACATTGGTGTATTCCTCCGCCTTGAACACCGACAGGTAGACGATGCCCTTGACCCCGGCCTCGCGGGCCAGGTTGAGCGTTTGCAGCGCCTGGGTCAGCTCGTCGGCGGCATTGGACGCCAACAGGAACAGGGTGCTGACGCCGGCCAGCGCCTGGCGCATGGAATCGATGTCGGACAGGTCGCCCTTGACCGCGGTCACGCCGGCGGGAAGGCGTGCCTTCTCCGGCGACCGCGTCAGGGCGCGGACCTCGACGCCCTGGCCTTGCAGCCGGGCCAGGACCTGGGAACCAATCACTCCAGTGCTTCCGGTAACGAGAATCGACATGGCTAATCTCCTTGGGTGGAAAAACGTTGTGGGATGAAGATAGTCGTTCCAATTAGTCTGCATAAGTAGGAGAATCAGGACGAGTCGTCTCGAAAATGGAACAGTTGGAGGAGCAGTCGATGGATCTGGCGGCGCTGGCTGATTTCAACCTGGTTGCTACCCACGGTGGCTTCGGCCGCGCCGCCCGAGCCGTCGGGCGGCCCAAGGCGACGCTGTCGCGCAAGGTGGCCGAGCTGGAGCAGGGCCTTGGCGTGCGGCTGATCGAACGCGGCGGCCGCTCCCTGCGCCTCACCGAGGAGGGCCGCACCCTGCATGAGCGCAGCGCCGGGCTGATGGCCGAGCTGGCGGAAGCGGGGGAGGCCGTGGCCTCACGCGCCCCGACCCCGCGCGGCCGCCTGCGCATCAGCGCGCCGATCGTGTTCGCGCATGTCCTGCTGGCCCGGATCGGGGCGAGCTTCGCGCTGGCCTATCCGCAGGTGGAGCTGGAAATCGTCGCGCAGGACCGCGTCATCGACCCGGTGGAGGAAGGCTATGACCTGGTGATCCGCATCAATCCTTCCCCGGACGATCGCCTGGTGGGGCGGCGCATCCTCAACGATGAGCGCCTGGTCGTCGCCGCGCCTGGAGTCGTCCCGCCTCCAGCTTCATCCGGCTCCGACGCGGCAGTACCGGTCGCGGCCGTGATGTTCGCGGCGACACCTCCGGGAACGGTATGGCACATGCGCGACAAGGAAGGGGCGCAAAGCACCTTGCTGCCGCGGACCATTCTGAAGCTGTCGTCGCTGATGATGGTGCGCGAGGCGGTACTGGCCGGTGTGGGCGCGGCCTTGCTGCCCAGGCTGCTCGTCGCCGGGGATATCGCCGCGGGACGCCTCGCCTGCTGGGGCTGCGAAGACGCTGCGCCAGTGGAGATCTGGGCGCTTTACAGTTCGCGCCGCCTGCTCAGCGCCAAGGTCAGGGCTTTTCTCGACACGCTGATTGAAGCTGTCGCCGAACATTAGTGCATCTTTGACTTCCCCTCCACCAATATCTACTCTTTTTCGGCGGCGGATTCTTCAAGCTGGCAGGGAGGTCCTCTTTAGGTAGACTTCTTGCCTCTCCGGGGTTACCCCGGGGTTAGTTCCTGATGGCGGCAAAATCGTCCCACGAGCGGGTCCGCACTATGTGCAGCCCGGCTCGTGGACAACTAGACTAGTTGAAGAATCCTGCCGCTCCCTCTCGTTGGATTTCAGCCAGTCAATGATGACTCCGGATCAAGTCGCGGCGGGGCTTGCCGACGCGTTACTTGCTGGGCCCTCAAGCGCCGGGGATTTTGCCGCAAGGGCGGCGGAGGCGCTTGGCCGTAAGCACCGTTGGATCAAGGCATTTGCCAACCGGGTATTCCGGCGGTTCGGCAGCAGGCTTGCCTATGCCCAGCGCCGCGAGCTGATTGAGTTTATTCGAAGCGATACCGGATATTTGAAGGCGTGGAAGGCCTCCAGCCAGCCCCGCATCCGCCGCTATTTTTTTGCCATGCCACCCATGGGTCCGCGCCCCGGCGCATTGGCTGGGTGCGTCCTTCCCGAACTTCCCGCGCCGGGGGATCTGGCAGCCTGGCTCGGCATCACAGTCCCCGAACTGGAGTGGTATGCGGACCTGCGTGGCATGATCGGTTCGTCCGATGGAGCCCTTTGTCACTATCACTACAAATGGATACCCAAGCGGCACGGCGACTATCGGATGATCGAGAGTCCCAAGGCCAGATTGTCCGCAATCCAAACGAAGATTCTGCGCGAAATTCTCGACCTCGTCCCCGCGCATCAGACGGCGCACGGCTTTCGCCGCGGTCACTCCTGTTTGACTTACGCTGCGCCGCACGTAGGCAAACTTGTCGTGTTGCGCATGGACTTGCGCAACTTCTTCGGCAGCATATCCTCCGGTCGCGTCAATGCCCTCTTCAAAACCCTTGGCTATCCTGAAGAAACCGCCAGGTACCTGACTGGACTGTGCACCAATCGCCTGCCTGCCGGTGCGGCCTTGAAGATCCCCGGCGCCGAACCCGGATTCGTATTGCCGTGGCTCGAACGCAAGAAACTCGGCGAGCCGCATCTCCCCCAGGGAGCGCCGACTTCGCCTGCGTTGGCCAATCTGTGCGCTTTGCATCTGGATTTCCGGTTGGCCGCGCTGGCAAGCAAGGTGAATGCGGATTACACGCGTTATGCGGACGATCTGGCGTTTTCGGGTAACGAGCCGGTGCGCCGCAAAATCGGGCATCTGGGCACGCTCGTCGCTGCCATCGCAATGGCGGAGGGTTTCGAGGTGAATTTCCGAAAGACGCGCGCCATGCACAAAAGTGATCGCCAGATCCTGACCGGCATCGTGGTAAACGAACGAACCAACATACAACGGAATGAGTACGATCGTCTGAAAGCAATCCTGCACAACTGCACGCGCTTTGATCCGGATTCTCAGAACCGGGACCGACACCGCGACTTCCGGGCGCATCTCCTGGGTCGGGTCAATCATGTGAAGAACCTGAACCAGCAACGTGGAGCCAGGCTCCAGGCGCTTCTGGAACGTTTTCAGTGGCAACCCGGCGCAGGAGAGTTGGAATGAGCGTCTGTTCTATGGCGGCAAGCTGGCGCTTCCCAGCGCCAGGTAGTTGCCGTATTCCGTCCCTTAAGCATCACGGTCGGAGATTGGCGGACGGATCAGACTCGACCGATTGGCCAGCTGCTCTCCTTCTGGTCGCCAGCATCAATGTACGCGCGGTAGCGTCGGGGCCTTGTCGCAGCCGGCGGCGCGATCGAGCAGCAGGGTGCGTTCGCGCGTGTTGCGGGTGAGGGCGGCGGCGCGTTCGAATTCGGCGCGGGCTTCCTGATGGCGGCCGAGCTTGAGCAGGAAGTCGCCGCGCACGCTGGGCAGCAGGTGGTAGCTGGCCATGGCCGGCTCGTTGAGCAGGGTGTCGACCAGTTCCAGGCCCGCGGCCGGGCCGAAGGCCATGGACAGGGCCACGGCGCGGTTCAGCTCGACTACCGGCGAGGGCATCAGCTGCGACAGGGCATCGTAGAGCGCGACGATGCGCTTCCAGTCGGTGTCCTGCGGCGTGCGCGCCCGCGCGTGGCAGGCGGCGATGGCGGCTTGCAGGGCAAAGGGGCCGAGCGTGCCGGTGAGTTGCTCGGCGCGTTGCAGGGCGGCGAGGCCGCGGCGGATCAGCAGCTGGTCCCACTGCGCGCGGTCCTGCTCGAACAGCAGCACCGGTTCACCCGCGGGGCCGATGCGTGCGGCGGTCCGCGAGGACTGGATTTCCAGCAGCGCCACCAGGCCGTGTACTTCCGGCTCCCGCGGCGCCAGCCCGGCCAGGATGCGGGCCTGGCGCAGCGCTTCCTCGCACAGCGCCGGGCGCATCCAGTCGTCGCCGGCGGTGGCGGAGTAGCCTTCGTTGAAGATCAGGTAGATCACCTCCAGCACCGAGGACAGGCGCGCGGCCAGCTCCGCCGCGCGCGGCACTTCGAACGGCACGCGCGCTTCCGCCAGGGTGCGCTTGGCGCGCACGATGCGCTGCGCCACGGTGGCCTCGGGCACCAGGAAGGCGCGGGCGATCTCGTCGGTGCTGAGGCCGCCGAGCAGGCGCAGGGTCAGGGCTACGCGCGCTTCGGTGGACAGCACCGGATGGCAGGCGGTGAAGACCAGGCGCAGCAGGTCGTCGCCGATGTCGTCGTCCAGCGCGTCGTCGATGCGGGCGGCGAGCTCGGCATCGGACAGGTCCTGCTGCAGCTCCAGTTCGTAGCCCAGCTCCTGGTGTTTGCGCTCCAGCATCTTGTCGCGGCGGAAGTAGTCGATGGCGCGGTGCTTGGCCGCCGTCATCAACCAGGCGCCGGGATTGTCCGGCACGCCTGACTGCGGCCATTGCTCCAGCGCGGCGAGCAGCGCGTCCTGCGCCAGCTCCTCGGCCACGCCGACATCGCGTACCAGCCGCGCCAGGGCGGCGATCAGCCTGGCCGATTCGATGCGCCACACCGCGTCGATGGCGCGGTGGGCGGGGCTGCTGTGCATGGCGATAGGGTCCTTGTCTTGCCCTGTATTCCCGGCGCCGATTATTGCTCGCCGATGCGCTTGAGGTTGGCCAGGCCGGTTTCGAAGTCCGCGCCGATCAGCTTGTCCATGTTGAAGAACAGGCCCATCAGCTTGCTGATGTAAGGCGAAGGTCCGGCCATGACCCAGCTCACGGTGGTGCTGTCGCCCTGGCTTTGCAGGGTGAAGGTGGCGGTATTGCGGTTCTTGAAGGGGCGCAGGAAATCGAGCTGGATGACGATGCTGGAAGGCGCGGCGGCCTGGAGGATCTCCAAGCGTCCGGCGCCGACCTTGCCCTTGCCGTCCCAGGCGTAGACCGCGCCCTGGCCGCTGGCCGCGCCGATGAAGCTGCGCTGCATGCCGGGATCGAGCTTCTCCCAGGGCGACCACTGGCCCCATTGGCGGAAGTCGTCGATCAGGGGATAGATCTTCTCAGGCGGCGCTTTGATGGTGATGCTGCGCTGGATGCTGAAGCTGTCGGGCCGGGTGGCGGCGTAGCCGAGCACGCCGGCCAGCAGCACGACGATGACGATGATGATGGTGTTGAGCATGGCAGTTCTCCTGGCACTCAGGCGGTGACGGTGCAGTTGATCATCCAGGGAATGCCGAAGCGGTCCCTGAGCATGGCGAAGCTGGCGGACCAGAAAGTCCTTTGCAGCGGCATGGTCACTTCGCCGTCCTGCGCCAGGGCATCGTACAGGCGCCGCGCTTCGGCCGGCGTGGCGACGTCGAGCGATACATAGAAGCCGGCCGGCTTGTGGTAGTACTCCGGCGGGCAGTCCGCGCCCAGCAGCACCTGGTCTCCGATGGTCATGCGGGCGTGCATGACGGTGTTGCGCCAGGCTTCCGGCACGTGCTGCGGCTCGGGCGATTCGGAGTGCTTGAGCAGCATCTGGATCTTGCCGCCGAGGCACTGTTCGTAGAAGCGGAAGGCGGCCTCGCAGCCGCCGTCGAAATGAAGGTAGGGGTTGATCTGCATGGCGTGCTCCCGTTTATTTGCGGCCCGCCTGCTGGCGCAGCCTTTGCTCCTGCTCCAGCACTTCGGCGGGTGCGTTGCAGAAGTCCGCCGCCTCGAACACCTGGCGCAGCTCGATCTGCGCATCCTCGCCGGGCATGGGCTCGGGGCAGCGCCTGGCCCATTCCACCGCCTCCTCCCTGGACTTCACCTGGATCATCCAGAAGCCGGCGATCAGCTCCTTGGTTTCGGCGAAGGGCCCATCGGTGACGATGCGCTTGCCGCCGCGGAAGTCCACCCGTACCCCTTTGGAGCTGGCCTGGAGGCCGGCGGCGTCGAGCAGCACGCCGGCATTGACCAGGGCCTGGTTGTAGTTGCCCATCGCGGTGTGTAGTTCCGCGCTGGGCATCACACCGGCTTCGGAGTTCCTGGTGGCTTTCAGAATCATCATGAATCGCATGGTCCTCTCCTCGATCGTGTCGCTGCGGAGCCGGGCCGGTGGCCGGAAATTCGGCCGTTTTCAACCGGGCTCCATGGATACGTCGAACCTCAAACCGGGAAATCGACAGGCCGGATCATTTTTATTTTCATATGTCGTTTATCGCACCGAGCGAGGCGCAATTACAGCGTATCTTGGGTTGAAATCATTGGAGAATCGTCCCATGGATGGCAGCATCAAGCAGGCAGAATACCGCGCCGACGAGCAGATCAAGCTGCTCACCGCCCTCGAAGCCCAGGGCCGCAGAACCAATGAGCTGCTCTATGCGATGCTCAATCGCGAGCAGCGCAAGGGTTTCGATGCGGCATCGCCGGCGGAGCCGGCAGGCGAGACCGTTTAGGCATCGCGGCGCAGCCTGCAAGGCGGGCTGTGCCGCGTTTTCGCCCCATATTGCCTACGGCCTGGCCGCCAGCGGCTTGCCGGATTCGATGAGGTGCGCCCGCATGCGCTCCTCGGCTTCGCGCAGCTCGGGGGTGAAGGCCGCGCCGAAGTCGGCGGCCTCGAACACCTTGCGGATCTCCACCTCGGCTTCGTCGCCGAGCGGGTAGGGGTAGCTCTTCACCCACTCGATCGCTTCCTGCAGCGAGCGTACCTGGAGCATCCAGAAGCCGGCAATCAGCTCCTTGGCCTCGGCGAAGGGACCGTCGATCACCCTGGGCTTGCCGCCCGAGAACTTGACCCGCGCGCCCTTGCTGCTGGGTTGCAGCCCTTCGCCCGCCAGCATTACGCCGGCGGCCACGCCTTCCAGGTTGCGCTGCGCCATCTTGTCCAGGTGACGCGGGTCGGGCAGGTAGCCGGCTTCGGTCTGCTCGTTGGCCTTGAGCAGGATCATGTAGCGTTGCAGCGGGGCGCCGTCCGCGGCCTTCGCCGGCCCTGCCGCCGGCGCGGCGCTGTGCCCGGCCATGCCGGCGACGCAGCCCAGCTCGCGGATCTCCAGCTGCACCTCGCCGCCGCCGTCGAGCGCCGGCCAGTAACGGACCCATTCGATCGCCTCTTCCAGCGAGGCCGCCTCCAGCATGGTGAAGCCGGCGATCAGCTCCTTGGCCTCGGTGAAGGGCCCGTCGATGACATGCGGCTTGCCGCCGCTGAACTTGACCCGCGCGCCCTTGGCGCTGGGTTGCAGCCCTTCGCCGGCGAGCATGGCGCCGGCCTCCACCAGCTCGGCGTTGTACTGCCCCATCGCGGCGAGCAATTGCTCACCCGGCAGGATGCCCGCTTCGGTGTCGCGGTCGGCTTTGCGCAGGATCATGAATCGCATCATCAACACTCCTTCAATATTAAGGATGGCAGAGCCGGGTTGCCGGTCGATGACCGCCGGAACAGCCGGGTTCTCCCCTTACGTCGAACCAGGCGCGTCGAAATCGACAGCCCCAGTGTATTTTCTTTGCGCGAATGGCCCAAGTGCCGGCGAGCGGAACTAGGCCGGCGCCGCAGGGTCACAATAAGGCGGGGTGATGAAGCCCGGCGCGGGAATAGCGGCAATGACGCCTAACCCGGAGAAATATCATGCTCCATCGCATGGAAAAGCTGGTCGGCCTGACGATCGGTGCGTATGACGGAGAGATCGGCAAGATCAAGGACGTGTACTTCGACGATCGGCGCTGGGCCGCGCGCTACCTGGTGGTGGATGCCGGCAGCTGGCTGGAGGACCGCCGGGTACTGATCTCGCCGATTGCCGTCGGCAACATCGATTGGGACAAGGGCATCGTCCACGTCAAGCTGAGCCGGCAGCAGGTCAAGGACAGCCCGCCGATCGACACCGACAAGCCGGTGTCGCGCCAGCATGAGCTGGAGTTTCTCGGCTACTACGGCTATCCGGACTACTGGGGCGGCTCCATGCTGTGGGGCGCCACGCCGTTTCCGGTGATGCCGATTTCTCCCATGCCGGTGGACGATGTGGTCACGGCGGACGGGGGGCCGGGCGATCCGCACCTGCGCAGTGCCGCCGAGGTGAGCGGCTATCGCCTGCAGGCCACCGACGAGGCCATGGGCCATCTGCAGGATTTCCTGTTCGATGAGGAGAGCTGGGCCATCCGCTACATCGTGGTCGACACGCGCAACTGGTGGCCCGGCAAGCAGGTGGTGATTCCGCCGCAGTGGGTCAAGCGGCTGGACTGGCCGGAGAAAATCGTCAGCGTCGACGTGGCGCGAGATACGGTGCGCGCAGCCCCGGAATACGACCCGGCGCTGGAATTTTCCCGCGAACAGGAACAGCGCCTGTATCAGCACTACCAGCGGCCGGGGTACTGGGATTAGGGCCTGTTAACACTACTTTGATCGCTGTGACGGGGTGATCAACCCTGCTTGCGCAGGGCCGCATCGAGCTGATCGAGCAGGATGCGCGTGCCCATTTCACGCCCGGCGGGGTCGTCGTTGCCATCGAGAAAGGCGCCCTGCTCGGTGATGATCAGGCGCGTGCCCGTGCCTTCCGGCTTGAACTCGACTGTGGCCAGCGATACGGAGAGGTGCACGCCCTTGTGCCGCATGTCGTAGGTGTAGACGATGCGCTGGTCCTGCACGATGTCGTGATAGGTGCTGTCGAAGGCGGTGGTCTCGCCGTTGCCGAAGCGCCCGTGCGCGCACTCGTGCCCGCCGACGCGGAAGTCGAGTTCGCGGCGCACCTGCGTCCAGCCCTCGGGGCCGACGAACCAGCGGGACTTGGCTTCCGCCGAAGCCCAGGCGGCGAAGACGCGGGCGGGCGCGGCGGGGTAGACGCGTTCGATGGTGAAGCTGGCGTGGGTGACGGAGGCCTGGCTCATGAGGGGTTCCTTGCTGGGGATGATTTCGGTTTGGGTGGCCTGTGCGCGCGATTCCGGCGGCGGCCGCAGCGGCGCGGCTTATTGCGGAAACATCGCGAAGTAGGGCTGCGCCTCGCGCAGCACCCGGGCAAACGAGGAGCGCTGCATCAGCCGGCCGAGATACGCCGTGATGTTCGGATAGCGCTCGCCCAGGGGCTGCACCAGATTGGCGTAGTACAGCGCCGGCGCCGCGGCGCAATCGGCCATGCTGAAGGCCGCGCCCATGGCCCAGGTGCGGCTGGCCATGTCCTGCTCGATCATGCCGTAGGCGATGCGCAGCTGTGCCCGGGCCTGCTCGACGCCCAGGAGATCGCGCTGCCCCTCCGGCCGCAGGCGGTCGCCGACGATTTTCTGCATGCGCTCGTGCACGTGCAGGTCGTAGAAGCGGTCGCGCAGCCGCGTCTCGCGCGCCTGTTCCGCGTCCGCCGGCAGCAGCGGCGTGGCGCCGGGGTAATGCTGCGCCAGGTATTCGATGATGATGCTGGACTCGGGAATGATCTGGTCCCGCGTTTCGTCGCGCAGCACCGGAAACTTGGCGAACGGCCACAGCTTCGCCAGCGCGGCGCGCTCGGCCTCATCGCCGAGATTGACGATCTGCGGCTGGAACGGGATGTCGCTTTCGTAGAAGGCGACGAGCGTCTTCCAGCAATAGGACGAGAGCGGGTGCAGGTAGAGCTTGAGGGACGCGGTGCTGGACTGGCTCATGTAGTTCTCCTTCCATGGACGCTGATGGTTTTCACGATTTGCCCTTGTGCGCCGGCTTGCCGTCCGCCTGGGCGTCCTGCCCGGCCAGGTATTCACCCAGGCGGTCGAGCTGGCGTTCCCAGATGGTGCGTTGCTCGTTGACCCACTGCTCGGCGTTGCGCAGGGCGCGCGGCTCGATGCGGCAGGTGCGTACCCGGCCGATCTTTTCCGAGCGCACCAGGCCGCTCGCCTCCAGTACCTGCAGGTGCTGCACCACCGCCGGCAGCGACATCGCCAGCGGCCTGGCCAGTTCGCTCACCGAGGTGGGGCCGCGGCACAGGCGTTCGATCATGCCGCGGCGGCCTGGGTCCGACAGGGCCTGGAACATCAGATCGAGCGCGAGTTCTTGGTTAAGCATTTGCTTAAGTATCGTCGCACGGGAAATTTTGTCAAGCCCGGTGGGGGTTCAAGGTCGTGTGAGGGGTGGGGGAGCGCGGCGGTGACGGCTGCCGCAATGCCCGCTGTTCCGGGTTCACTACCCGGGGATTATCCGGGGGCTACCCGGCGTGCGCGGGAGCCCGCGACGCCGTCCGCCGCGATTTCAGGGAGAGGCTTTGGCCGAGACCGCCATGGTGCTCGGATGCGGCGCCAATCTGCTGGCGTACTGCGCGAGGTGCTGGCGGATGCGGCCGGCGTCCGCGAAGCGGGTCAGCGTGCCGAAGGAATTGAGGAAGATGATCGAAAGCTTGTGGTTCAGGGTCGTCGCCCGCATCACCAGGCAGCGTCCGGCTTCGTTGGTGAAGCCGGTTTTCTGCAGTTCGATATTCCAGTCGTCGCGATTACTGCGCACCATGCGGTTGGTGCTGACGAACTTCAGCGGATGCCCGTGCACCAGCACGGTCGCCTCGGCTTGCGTGGTGTCGCGGCGGATGAGGGGCTGCGCATCGGCGGCGTTGACCAGGCGCAGCAGGTCGTGGGCGGTGGAGGTGGTGTCGCTGGACAGGCCGGCGGGGTCGGCAAAATGGCTGGAATTCATGCCCAGCGCATGCGCCTTCTCGTTCATCCTGGCGATGAAGGCGTGGCGTCCGCCCGGATAGGAGTCGCTCAGCGTCATGGCGGCCCGGTTTTCGGAAGCCATCAGGGCCAGCAGCAGCATGTTGGAACGGCTCAGCCGGGTGCCGACCTTGAGCCGCGAACGGGTGTGCTTCTCGCGGTCCACGTCATCGTCACCGACCTCGAGGACCTCGTCCATGTCCGGGTGCGCGTCGAGCACCACCAGCGCGGTCATCAGCTTGGTCAGTGATGCGATGGGTACCACCACGTCCGCGTTCTTGGAGACCAGGGACTCGCCGGTATCCTGGTCCACGACCAGGGCGGCATAGGAATGCAGGGACAGGTCGTTCGCCGCCTGAACCGGGGTCGTGCCGAGCGCGAGCAGGATCGGTAGGGCGACGACGAGACTGCGCATGCCCGGCATGCGTGACAGCAGCGAACGCGATGTGAATGGCACGTGAGTCGGTTACGGTTATGGTGATCGGTTATAAGGCGAGACTGTAGCATTCTGCATGCCGGCTTGTCGTGGCCCCCGCATCTGGGCGCCGGGGATGGCTTGGTGAAGCCGGCTTACCGGCTGACCAGGGACACCGCCGCGTAGATCACGGCTGCCCCCAGCAGGGTCATGGCGGTGGTCAGCAGCTTGGGATGGGCGTGATGGCTTTCCGGGATCAGGTCGCTGGCGCCGATGTAAAGGAACAGCCCCCCGAACAGCGCCAGCGCGATGCCCAAAGCCTCCTGCGGGATGGCGAACAGATAGGTGGCGCCGATGCCGGCCGCCGGCGCCAGGGCGTCGGCCAGCAGCCAGCCCAGGGCCTGTTGCCGGCTGCCGCCGTTCTTCAGCACGATATTGGTGGTGTTGATGCCATCGGAAAAGTCGTGGGCCAGCACCGCCATGGTGACCACCGCGCCGATCGGGGCGGAGGCCTGGAAGGCGATGCCGATGGCGATGCCGTCGAGCAGGCTGTGGGCCGACAGGCTGGCGGCGCCGAAGCTGCCGCGGTATGCCGGGTGCGTCGCCGCGCCGTCATGATCGTGGCCCTCATGGTCTTCGTGCCCGCCATGGCCGCCGTGCCCATGGCCGAGGAAGAAGTGCATGCGGTCCAGCACCAGGTACAGCATGAAGCCGATCGCGGTCCAGGCCAGCAGGGTGGCCGGGGCGTGGAATTTCTGGCCGAAGGCGATCGATTCCGGAATGAGGTCGAAGAAGGCGACGCCGACCACGGCGCCGGCGCTGAAGCCGAGCACCAGGTGCAGCCGGTCCTTGAGCCGCAGGGCGAACAGGCCGCCGGCATAAGTGGCGCAGAACGCCGCCCCCGCAATTGCCACGATCAGCATTCGAGTCCTTTACTGTTCCCTGGAGCCGGTCCAGCCGCGGCGGATCAGCGCTCGCCCTTGGCGGCGAAAAAGCGCGCCAGGCGCTGGCGCATCGGCTCGTTGAGGCGGCACAGCATGAACTTGCCCTGGCGCTCGACCTCGATCAGGCCGGCGCCGACCAGTTCCTTGGTGTGGTGCGACAGGGTGGGCGCGCCGATGTCGAGCAGGGCCATCAGGTCCTGCAGGGCGCAGGTTTTCACGCTGCGCTCGCGGTGGCGCAGCAGCTCCAGGTACATGGCCAGCCGGTTGGGGTTGGACAGGGCCTTGAACGCCAGGGCCAGGTCGGACAGGTCCGGATCGGTAGCGGAGGATTTCATGCGCGGCTCTTGCTCATGCTGAGAGTTTGCCACAATTCGTCAGTTTGACAACTATCGAACTAACAAACTATTGTGTAGCGCACTTTCCAGATACCCGGTGACCCCATGGCCGACGCCGCCACCCTGAGCGACAACCTTCTGGCGCAACCGCTGCGCCTGCCCAACGGCAGCACGCTGCGCAACCGCATCGCCAAGTCGGCGATGAGCGAGGCTCTGGCCTCCTACGACAACCACGTCACCGCGCGGCTGCCGCGCCTCTATGGCCGCTGGGCCGCTTCGGGCATCGGCCTGCTCATCACCGGCAACGTCATGATCGACCGCCGCGCCCTGGGCGAGCCCGGCAACGTCGCGCTGGAGGACGAGTCCGACCTGCCGCTGCTGCGCCAATGGGCCAGTGCCGCCACCGACCAGGGCACGCAGATCTGGATGCAGCTCAACCACCCGGGCAAGCAGTCGCCCAAGGGCCTGAACCGCTACAACCTGGCGCCGTCGGCGATCCCCTTCCGCAAGGACATGGCCGGCTTCTTCGACACGCCGCGCGAGGCCTCGGTGGCGCAGATCGAGGACATCATCGCCCGCTTCGGCTGCGCCGCCGCCATCGCCAGGAAGGCCGGCTTCAGCGGCGTGCAGATCCACGGCGCCCACGGCTACCTGGTCAGCCAGTTCCTGTCCGCGCATCACAACCAGCGCAGCGACGAATGGAGTGGCAGCGCCGAGAACCGCCGCCGCTTCGTGCTTGCCGTCTACGCCGAGATCCGCCGCCAGGCCGGCGCCGATTTCCCGGTGGGCATCAAGCTCAATTCCGCCGACTTCCAGCGCGGCGGCTTCACCGAAGAAGAGTCGATGGAAACCATCCGGGCGCTGGCGCAGGCCGGCATCGACCTGGTGGAGATTTCCGGCGGCACCTACGAGTCCCCGGCGATGACCGGCATCAGCCCGGACGGCAAGGCCGCTTCCACCGTCGCCCGCGAAGCCTACTTCCTCGATTTCGCCGAGAAGGTGCGCGCCGCCGTGGCGACGCCGCTGATGGTCACCGGCGGCTTCCGCAGCCAGGCCGGGATGAATGCCGCCCTGCGCTCCGGCGCTCTGGATCTGGTCGGCCTCGGCCGCCTGCTGGCGATGGACCCGGATGCACCCGCCGCCCTGCTGCGCGGCGCCGACAGCCCCTGGACCGTGCGCCCGATCACCACCGGCATCAAGATGGTCGACCGCATGGCCCTGATGGAAGTGGCTTGGTACGCACGCCAGCTCAAGCGCATCGCCACTGGCGGCGAGCCCAAGCCCGGCGAGAGCGGGCTCAAGGCCCTGCTCGGCACCGTGGCGCACAGCGGCTGGGGCACTTTCCGCACGCGGCGGCTGCGCGCTTCCTGATCAGGCGCCGCCTTGCCTGCTTTCGGTTTGGATGCAGGCGCTTAGCACAACAGCAAATTTCCGGTTGGTTCAGCCCGGCCGGAAATTTCGTTTCATTATGTGCCCCTCAAGTTGCCCCGGGCGCGACAGTGCCGGAATCTCTCCAACAGTGGCTCGTATGCAAGATCCTCCACGGGGCCGACACTCACCCACTCGATCGCCATGGTGTCCAGATGGGTCTCATCAACCCTGATGCCCTGGCCCATGCTCTGCGCGAGGCGTTGTAACTGATATTGGCGACGCAGCGCTTGATCCTCCGGCGGCGTCGGCACGTCTGTCAGTATTTCGGCCCGGATGCAGAGCAGCTTCAGTGCCACCTCATTCGCCGCGAGATCTGCGGAACGCTCAGGGGTGAGCCCCTTCTTCACGGCATCGAGCCCACCCTTGGGCCATCGCTGGACGGAGCCAATACGGGTGTCGGCGGTGTACTTCAAAATGTCGAGTTGCTCCGTGTCCAGGCCGCGCGCCACGGCGAGCCTGTAGGCGCGCACATGGTTGGCGGCTTCGAACAGATCGTCCCAGCCACGCTCGTCGTCACGCGCACGTTGGCGCGCAAATGACTTTTTGCAGCGATCCAGACCCTGATCAAACCTGTCGCGCAGCTCGCGTGTATCCGCACGGGGAAACTCGCCGAGCGCCTCGAAAGCACTGCGCAATTCGGCCATTGCTCCGGCCTGCGCGAGCAACTCGGCCCCTTCCAGCGCCGCGATCTGATCGAGCCGTTCGCACAAGACAAGTGCCTGCGACTTGTTGTTCTCGAGCCCGGCCGTGTAGTCGGCAAACTCCTGCTGGCGCTTCTGGAACACGGCATCGCAGTGTTGGCGGAATTCCCCCCAGAGGCGTTGATCCACCTCGCGCGGTACCGGGCCCACGGTCTGCCACTGCTGTTGCAGGTGCTTGGCCGCGTCGATCGCCTTGCGGCTATCTTCGCTCGCCAGCAACTGCCGGGTACGCTCGATCAGCGACTCCTTCTGCTTCACGTTGCGGGCGTACTCGCCATCCAGCCGCCCCTGCAGGCTCGCGGTGAGAGCGGTGAACGCGTCCTGCTGCTGCTTGCCGGCCTGACGGTCCACGGGCGAGCAGCTGCGCCATTCGTCTTTCGTCTCCCGCAGGGCCTTGATCACGGCCCGCCAGTCAGCTTGTTCCCAGTTGTGCCCCGCCTCAAAAGCAGTCAGCTCGGCGAGCAAGGCATCGCGACGCCGCAGATTCTCCTCGCGGACGAGCGCCTGGGCGGCAAAGTACTCCTTGCACGGCTGATACGCCCGCTGAGCGGCTTGCTGAAAGCGTTGCCAATCGGTTTCGAGACCCTCGCCGGCGCCCTTGCTCAGCGTGCGCCACTCATCCTGAAGACTCTTGATCCTGTCGGCGAGCGCCAGCGGATCGAGTGTCGCCTCGACCAGCAACTCCATCTCTTCGATCAGTTCGGCGCGCTTCGGCGTCACGGAAAAGCTCTTCCAGTCCTTCAAAGCGTCGAGCTGCTTGTCGAGGCTTTGTATCTGGCCGGCCAGGTTGGCCGGCAGGGGCGGGGCTCCCGCCAGTTTCTCCTCGATGGTCCGCCGCACCCCGGCCGCGCGGGAGGTGCTGCCGTCGCTCAGCGCAGCACGTGCCTTGCGGATCAATTCATCGATCTGGCGAACCGCCTGCTGCTCGGCACGCTGCTGTTCAGCCAGTGCACGATTCTGCTCCTCTAGAACCGATGCCTGCTCGGCTGCAGCCGCCGCGGCCGCCTGCGCCTGCTCGTCGCGCAGGCGCCGGGCCTCCGCGGCCGCGTCGGCGGCAGCTTGCTCCCGTGATGCCTGCTCCTCGATCTGGCGCAAGTGTCCGGCGATGGTCTCCCGCGAGCGGTCGACCCAATGCTGGACCCTGCCGCGCAGCTCTGGGTCAGCCTGCTCGGCCACCGCGTTCCAGCGGCTCTCGAATTGGTCCAGCCTCTGGCTGAACAAGGTGTCGTACGGGCGTTGGCTGTGACGTTCGAGGGCTGCCGAGGCTTCATTGATCCCGGCCTGCAGTTGCTCGAGCTTGCGAGCCTGCTCGAGCTGGGCATCGCGCTTGGACGTCAGTACCTTGTAGACATTCTTGTCGTTGCCCCCGCGGACATCGCGGATGAGCTGCCGCAGCACGTCCGGATCTTCGATTGCCTCAGCCGCCGCCTGGCGAACCTTGGTCGATGTACCCGCAACGACCAGCCGGGCCACCGCCTGGACATCCCGGGCATCGATGGCCGCCCGCAAAGCGCTCTCCTCGGCAGCAGCGGCCAGCGCGCGATCGGCTGCGCCCGGCTTGGGAGCAGTCTTCTCGTTTTTCCCGGACGGCGCCGGTTGAAGCGCTGAAGTCGGAACTGGCGATCGCGATGGCGCTTGGCGAAACAAGCGCGAGAACAAGGACATTATTGACCTGCACAGCGTTAGTGGTCACGTATTCTACATGCGCTGGAAGGCCCACATCATTTGCTTTTTTGCAGCCCGGAGCGGATATCGCAACGGGCCTCGCAAGGCTCCATTAAAAACCAGGTAACGGCATGCGCCCAATCGCCGGATACTCGTTGCTTCCGAAAAAGAGCATGCCCTTGTATTCCCTCACACTGGTGATCGGAGCATAGGCATTTGCCTGGCTATCCAGCAGATCGCCCTGTACCTTGCCGTCCAAATCCAATTTGAGGACGTGCGCGACCTTGCGGGGTTTGGGCCGCAGAAATTGTCGAATCCGGTACACCGCTTCAAGCAGTGCCGGGTGAGGGAGAATACGGTCCAGGAAGCTGTCTCTCGGGGCGTACAGGGCCAGCCAGAACCCGTCCCGGCCGTTGAAGCTGTCCGGAAAACCCTGCTTCCGGTCGCTTCCGCATCCGGCAACGCGGAAAGCGGACATCTACTATTCAGGAGGAGCTGCGGAACATGCGGACACCAGCGCTACAGGATCAACGGCGGCAGCACGGGCAGACCGACCAAAGCCCGCAGTCAGCCCGCCTTGCCTTCGCTCGGTGTCCGATCGGGCGCCGGCCTTCGACAGCCGCCAAGCCGCCCATGGGCCAGCGCCTCGGCACTCTGTGCTGCCTGCTGGTCTTCGGGCAGTTCGCGGGAGGGCTCGCCCGTGCTGCGGGCGCACCGGTGGAAATCCCATTCGAGCTGGAAGGCCACAATATCGTGATCGGGGTCGATTTCGGATCGGGCCAGCGCTTGCCGTTTGCGTTCGACAGCGGCCTTGCTCCCGGCAACATCGTGACGCCGGAGGCGGCGAAACGCATCGGGATCAAGCCGGAGGCCTCGCTGGGTGTGCATGACGCCAGCGGTGAACGTGTCGATGCGCGCATCAGCAAAGTCGCCAAGCTGCGTATTGCCGGTCTCGAGCTGAGCGATCAGCTATTCGCCATCACCAGCGTTCCCCGCAAGGTGCTGCGGCGGCCGGGCAAAGGCCTGCTCGCGGGCTACATTGGCGCGCCCTTGCTGGCCGATGCGGTGGTCTGCATCGACTACACGAGGCGCAAGCTGGTGCATTGGCATCGCCCGGACTTCCCCGGCGCGGACCTCGCATCCGTGCCGATGCAACTCAAGCACGGCCTGCCCACCGTTTCGGTTGATATCGACGGGGCGCCGGCCACGCTCATCGTCGATTCTGGGGCGGATACCGCGATCACCGTCTATGCCTCGTTCGCGCAGCAGCACGACTTCAACCGGCGTTACCGCATCAGCGCCGTCGATCACGGCAACGGTGGCAGCGGACGCCAGTTCCAGGCCTTGTCGACCCAAGCCGGCAGCACGGTACTGGGGCCGGGAGCGGCGTTCGAAAATACCCCGATGCAGGTCATCCCGCAGGGCATGGATCCAGACTGGGGAATCGACGGCACTCTCGGCTACCAGGTGCTGCGGCAGCTCAACCCCTGCCTCGACGAAGCGGGCGGACGCTTGATGTATCGCGGCGAGTAGATGGCAGTGCGGGATCGGATGAGTACGTGCTCCCGCAAGATTTGCGAGCGTTCGAGGACGGCGAGCTTGATGCGAGAGGCTCATCCGGCCCCAGCTGCCTGCGCAATCAGCAACAAGCCTGCCCCTACAGCGACGGCTCCGATGGCGCGCGCGACGTGCTCGCCGGCCGGAGCCAGGCGCTCAAGCGTGATGGCTGCCGTCACGGCAGCCATCACGCGCAGGTCCATGACGCCGAGGGCGAGGAGGATCGCTGTCGGGCCGGCGCAGCAGTAGCTGCAATGGAGGCCGAGGCGCAGGCCGTGTCGCCAGGCCGTGCCGGCATCCGCCGGCAATGGCTGGCAGCACCCCGGGGCCTCGCGGCAGCGGGCCAGCTGCCGCGCCTTCCACGCGGTGAGCTGGAGTGCGCCGCCGAGCAGGACCACCAAGCCGGCTATGACCGGAACGGTGCGCGCCAGCGCCGGCAGGCGCATCTCCAGCGCCACCAGCGCGACGCCGAGCGGGAAGGCGGCGATTCCGAGCAAGCTCCAGACCGTGAAGTAACCCGCGGCCACCAGCGCGGTCGGTTGGCCCAGGCGCGTCCCGCCGGCCGCGGCTACGGCCTGGCGGTAGCGCCACAGCATCGGCGCCAGCGATGGCAGCATCATCGCCGCCATCATGACCAGCCACATGCCTAGGAACGAGGCCGCGGCGCCAAGCCAGGTCTGTCCTGGCATGCGCATCCAGGCCATCGACAGGGTCCAGCCGCCGGGCATCGGCATCCCGCCCATCGCCGACATGGACCCGCACCAGGCCACCGTCAGCGCCGCGCTGGCGGCGCAGAGCAGGGCCACGACGCCGAGGAAGGTCCGTCGCGACGCTCGCCCGAATACCATGCCCCCCGACATCTCCCGTCCCTCGCTTGCGCCGGCGGCGTCCATGGTTCGGCTCAGCGCTTGCCGTACTCGTCGTGGCGGCGCCACCAGACACCGGTCTCGTTGCGTCCTCTGGGGGCGCGGTCGAGCCACTGGTACGCACCCCACAGGCCGTCCAGGCCGCGCGCATAGGTGGAGTAGGTGTGATAGATCACGCCGTTCTCGAGCACGAACGCGCTCAGGCCCGGCCGGTCGCGGGTATAAGTGGGCGCGTCGGTGCCGCAGGTGGCCGCGAACTGGACCACGGGCTCGGGGTACGACGCGGTGCCGTCCATCGCGTGGCCGCCGCGCTCGTAGTTGTATTCGATGGTTCCCTCGCGTTGCTGTGCCTCGCTGAAGGCGACGTTGAAGTCGAAGTTGAAATCGCCGCCGTGCGAGGACGCCCAGGGGAAGGTCCATTCCATCCGCCGCTGGTACGCCAGGAGTTTCGCCAGGGGTGCCCGCGACACCGCCGCCAGCGCGACGTCGTGGTTCGCCAGGTGAACGGCGAAGCCGTCAAAGCCATCCGCGATCATCGAGCAGGAAGGGCATCCGGCGGTGTAGTCCGGCCCGAACATGAAGTGGTAGACGAGCAGCTGCGAGCGCCCCTGGAACAGGTCCGCCAGCGAGGCGCCGCCTGCGGCGGTCTCGAAGCGATAATCCTTGTCGACGCGTACCCAGGGCAACTCCTGCCGCTGCCGCGCCAGCTCGTCGCCGCGCCGCGTGAATTCCTTCTCCGCCTGGAGCAGCTCGATCCGCGCTGCCAGCCAGTCCTTGCGTGTGCCTGTCTTGTGAGTCGTCATTGCTGCTTTCTCCTGTGCCGATACAACGTACGGGTGGTAAGTGGTCGTGAGCTAGACTAAGTACCGGGCACCGGACAGTGGGAGTGACAAGTTTGGCGGGATTCGCAACAGGCCCCGAATGGACTCCCTGATCACGGCCGCGGCGCGTGCGCTCGCGGCGGGCGATCCTCTCGGCGCGCTGAACCGCGTCGCCTTGCGCGAGGATGCGCCGGCGCTGGCGCTGCGCGGCATCGCCATGGCGCAGCTCGGGGATTTCGTTCGGGCCAAGGCCCTGTTGCGCAGCGCGGCGCGCGCATTCGGTCCCAAAGAGGCTGTGGCCCGTGCCCGCTGTATCGTCGCCGAAGCCGAGGTCGCGTTCGCTTCGCGGGACCTCGGCTGGCCGGTAAAGACGCTCGACGCGGCGCGGGCCGTGCTCGAACAGCACGGCGACCGCGTCAACGCCGCGCATGCGCGGTATCTCGCGGTGCGGCGCCTGCTCCTGATCGGGCGGCTCGACCAGGCCGAGCAGGCACTCGCCACGCTTGATCCCGCGCTGTTTCCGCCCGCCTTGATGGCGGCGCACGAGCTGGTCGTTGCGGGGATCGCAATACGGCGCCTGCGCACGCAGCCGGCACGCGCCGCGCTCGCCCGGGCCGGGCAGGCCGCGCGCCAGGCCGGCATCCCCGCGCTGACGGGAGAGATCGAAAGCGCGTACCTGCTGCTGAACACGCCCGCCGCGCGCCTGATCGCGCGCGGCGGGGAGCGGGCTCTATTGCTCGATGAGGTTGAAGCGCTGCTCGCTTCGAAGGCTCTGATGGTGGATGCCTGCCGTTATGTGGTGCGCGAAGCGGGCACGGTGGTGTCGCTGGCCAGCCGTCCGGTGCTGTTCACCTTGGCGCGCGCGCTGGCCGAAGCCTGGCCCGAAGACGTGCCCAGGGACGTGCTGGTGGCGCGGGCGTTCCGGGCCAGGCATGCCGACGAATCGTATCGCGCGCGCCTGCGCGTCGAAATCGGGCGGCTGCGCGCGGCGCTGCGGACGCTGGCCGACGTGCGCGCCACCGCGCGGGGCTTCGCGCTGGCGCCGCGCCGCGCCGGCGAGGTGGTGGTGCTGGCGCGGCCGGTCGAGGAGAAGCACGCGGCGGTGCTCGCTTTCCTGGTCGACGGCGAGTCCTGGTCCAGCTCGGCGCTGGCGCTGGCGCTCGGGGACAGCCAGCGCACCGTGCAGCGGGCGCTCGACGCGCTGGCGGCGGCGGGCAAGGTGCAGTCGTTCGGCCGCGGGCGGGCGCGCCGCTGGATGACGCCGCCGGTGCCGGGATTCGCGACGAGCTTGTTACTCCCCGCTCCCTTGCCGAGTGATTAGGATGGGCTTATGAAAAAATCAGCAGCCGAAATCATCCGTGAATATGGCCCCTTTCCTGGTGTCGATAAGGTGGGTGGGGTTACTTATGATGGCCAGCAGGTCTGGATGGCCGCCGGAGACAAGCTCGCATCCTTCGATCCGGCGAGCGGCAATGCGGTGCGCTCGATCGACGTCGCCGCGCATGCCGGAACCGCCTTCGACGGCCGGCACCTGTTCCAGATCGCCGAGGATCGCATCCAGAAGATCGATCCGGACAGCGGCCGCGTCCTCGCCACCATCCCGGCGCCCGGCGGCGGCGGCGACTCGGGGCTGGCCTGGGCCGAAGGCACGCTCTGGGTGGGGCAGTACCGCGAGCGGAAAATCCATCAGGTCGATCCCCAGACGGGTGCGATTCTCCGCACCATCGAGTGCAGCCGCTTCGTCACCGGCGTCACCTGGATCGACGGCGAGCTCTGGCACGGCACCTGGGAAGGCGAGGAAAGCGATCTGCGGCGCATCGACCCGCATACCGGCGAAGCCCTGGAGCGGCTGGAGATGCCGGCCGGTGTCGGCGTGTCCGGGCTCGAGTCCGATGGCGGCGATCAGTTCTTCTGCGGCGGCGGCAACAGCGGCAAGGTCAGGGCTGTGCGCCGGCCCCGGCGAGGTGCCGCGGCAGGGAGCGGTTCCGCAAGCGCGGGCTCCGCGGGTAAGGCAGCGAAGCGCAGCTGAGCAGAAGTCATCTCATCGACGTCCCCTCTCCCTGCGCAGCGGGGAGAGGGCCAGGGAGAGGGGTGCCGGCGAAGCCGGCTCACACTACGGAATTCAAGAGCTACGCGAGTTTGAAAGCGCCCCCTCTCCCTACGCCCTCTCCCCCGCGTTCGTGGGGGAGAGGGGATTGATGAGGCGTCTGGACTCGCCGGGCAAAAGGGCCTCAAGCCGAGCCGCTTGCAGCTTCAGGCCACAGTAGCCAGCGGTCAGCCGCTCACGGCGGCCAGCGCCGCATTGAGCGTCTTGCTCGGCCGCATCACCGCTTCCATCTTGGCGGAATCGGCCAGGTAGTAGCCGCCGATGTCGACCGGCTTGCCCTGCACGTCGGCCAGCTCGCCGATGATGGTCTGCTCATTCTCGGTCAGCGTCGTAGCCAGCTTGGCGAAGCGCGCCTGCAAGGCCGGGTCGTCGGTCTGCGCGGCGAGTTCCTGCGCCCAGTACATGGCCAGGTAGAACTGGCTGCCGCGGTTGTCGAGCTGGCCGGTCTTGGGCGAGGGGTTCTTGTTGTGGTCGAGCAGCTTGCCGGTGGCGGCATCCAGGGTTTTGGCCAGTATTTTCGCCTGCGGGTTGCCGGTCTTGATGCCCAGGTCTTCCAGGCTCACCGCCAGCGCCATGAATTCGCCCAGTGAATCCCAGCGCAGATGGTTTTCCTCCACCAGCTGCTTGACGTGCTTGGGCGCCGAGCCGCCGGCGCCGGTTTCGTACATGCCGCCGCCGGCCATCAGCGGCACGATGGACAGCATCTTGGCGCTGGTGCCCAGCTCCAGGATGGGGAACAGGTCGGTGAGGTAGTCGCGCAGGATATTGCCGGTGACCGAGATGGTGTCCACGCCGCGGAAGGCGCGCTCCAGGGTGTAGCGCATGGCGCGCACCTGCGACATGATCTGGATGTGCAGGCCGCTGGTGTCGTGATCCTTCAGGTAGGTCTCGACCTTCTTGATCATCTGCGCTTCGTGCGGACGGTACGGGTCCAGCCAGAACACCGCCTCCATGCCGGAATTGCGGGCGCGGGTGACGGCCAGCTTGACCCAGTCGCGGATCGCCGCGTCCTTCACCTGGCACATGCGCCAGATATCGCCGGTCTCCACCTGCTGAACCAGCAGCACTTCGCCGGTGGCGAGGTCGACGATGCGCGCTTCGCCGTCCTCGGGGATTTCGAAAGTCTTGTCGTGCGAGCCGTATTCCTCGGCCTGCTGCGCCATCAGGCCGACGTTGGGCACGGTGCCCATGGTGACCGGATCGAAGTTGCCGTTGGTCTTGCAGAAGTTGATCACTTCCTGGTAGATGCGGGCGAAGGTGCTTTCCGGGATCACCGCCTTGGTGTCCTTGGGGCGGCCGTCGGCGCCCCACATCTTGCCGCCGATGCGGATCATCGCCGGCATCGAGGCGTCGACGATCACGTCATTGGGCGCATGCAGGTTGGAGATGCCCTTGGCCGAGTCGACCATGGCCAGCTCGGGCCGGTGCTCGTGGCAGGCGTGCATGTCGCGGACGATCTCGTCGTGCTGCGAGGTCGGCAGCGTCTCGATCTTGTCATAGAGGTTGACCAGGCCGTTGTTGACGTTGACGCCCAGCTCCTCGAACAGCTTGCCGTGCTTCTCGAAGGCCTCCTTGTAGAAGATGCGCACGGCGTGGCCGAAGACGATTGGGTGCGACACCTTCATCATCGTCGCCTTGACGTGCAGCGAGAACATCACGCCGGTCTTGCGCGCGTCTTCCATCTGCTCTTCGTAGAAGGCGCAGAGGGCCTTCTTGCTCATGAACATGCTGTCGATGATCTCGCCGTCGAGCAGGTGCACCTTGGGTTTGAGCACGATGGACTTGCCGCTCCTGGTCACCAGCTCCATCTTGACGTCGCGGGCGTGGTCCAGCGTCATCGACTTCTCGCCATGGTAGAAGTCGCCGTGCTTCATGTGCGCCACGTGGGTGCGCGAGGCCATGCTCCAGTCGCCCATGCTGTGCGGGTGCCTGCGGGCGTAGTCCTTCACCGCCTTGGGCGCGCGGCGGTCCGAGTTGCCCTCGCGCAGCACCGGGTTGACGGCGCTGCCCAGGCACTTGGAGTAGCGCTTGCGGATGGCCTTTTCCTCGTCGGTCTTGGGGTCTTCGGGATAGTCGGGGACCTTGTAGCCCTTGCCCTGCAATTCCTTGATGGCGCCAACCAGCTGGTGCACCGAGGCGCTGATGTTGGGCAGCTTGATGATGTTGGTGTCGGGCAGCAGGGTCAGCCGGCCCAGCTCGGCCAGGTTGTCCGGCACGCGCTGCGCTTCGGTGAGAAACTCGGGAAATTCGCCGAGAATGCGGGCCGCCACCGAGATGTCGCTGGTGGTGACCTTGATGCCCGCCGGGCCGGCGAAGGTGCGGATGATCGGCAGGAATGCCTCGGTGGCAAGCAGCGGGGCCTCGTCGGTCAGGGTGTAGATGATCGTCGGCTGCTGGGTAGTCATTTATTTGGTGTCCTCGATTGGGTTGCTTCAGCCCCTGTCATGGAATGGCGGCTTGCAACCGGATCTGGCCGGGCAAGTGCATTCGCTGCTGGTGGGGCTGTCAGAAATTCTGTATGCGAGCCGCTCTGGGACTTTTCCATCGCGGCGGCCGGCGCTTTCGACGAGCCGACGCGTTGGGAAACCCGTACCGTATTCTACGCCGCCGCCCGCCTGAATCAATCGCAGCCGGCCATGGCTGCGGATTCCGGGCCTAGCGGCTGCTCTTGGTGCAGCGCAGCAGGCGAGGCGAGCTGGCTGATTGATTTTCCCGGTGCCGCTGCTGCGCTCAGCCTGCGTGGGTACCGAAAGGAGCGGCGCAGGTTACTCGGCTGTTAAAAAAATTGCGGAAATGAACGGCTGCATTCCGTCGGCAATGCAAAGTTGCAGGAATGATCTGGCCATGATGGACGGAAAAAGCTAGGGAAGCTCTGATTTACAACCGAATTGGCCGTTGATCATGAGACGAAGATGCGGCGTAGCCTGTTGGATGGTCGCTTTTTGATGGATGTAGCTTGCTGCG
>Ga0302310_10000467_pt1 | contig 38183 bp, 36 predicted proteins | sample III_Palsa_N1_2_FD_200451 | JGI IMG/M metagenome (GOLD analysis project Ga0302310, IMG submission 200451) | Peat permafrost microbial communities from Stordalen Mire near Abisko, Sweden - III_Palsa_N1_2 | ecosystem: Environmental > Terrestrial > Soil > Palsa > Peat permafrost | place: Sweden...
AGCTTGGACTGGCCGTAGGCTTTGTTCGGTGTGTAGCCATGCTCGAGCTGCAGGTCATCGAGATGAATCTTGCCGGAGCGATGCATCAGGCTGCTGAGGTTGACCACCCGCGGCGCCGGCGCCTTGCGCAGCAGCGGCAGAAGCTGAGCGGTAAGCGCGTAGTGGCTCAGATAATTGACGCCGAGCTGCATCTCGAAACCATCGACCGTGGTTTGCCGCTGCGCCAAAGCCATCACACCAGCGTTGTTGATCAGCATGTCCAGCGGCTGGCCTTCGGTATTTAGCCGTCCGGAAAATTCGGCAACGGAAGCAAGGCTGGACAGATCAAGCAGCTCCAGCCGCACCTTCGCCTTGGGCGACAGCGCGAGAATTTTCACCAGCGCTTCGCGGCCCTTTGTCTCGCTACGCGCGGCGAGAATCACATCAGCGCCGGCGTTGGCCAGCGCCAGCACCGTTTCGTAACCGAGCCCGCTATTGGCGCCGGTGACAACGGCGCGCTTGCCAACCTGCGAGGGGATGTCGCCAACGGTGAAGCCGCTCATGCAGTGGTTTCCCTGGAAAGCGTGATGGCGGAATGGTTGACGGCCTCAGCTTCGAATGTGCGCCACCACGGCGCTTGAAGTGCCGTATCAGGACGAATGGTCTCACCGGGACGCGGCTGTACCAGATGCACTCCCTGCTCTGCCGCCAGCGCACGGATGCGCTCGGCCGGTTCGTCCCAGCGATGGAAGGCCAAATCGAAGGTACCCCAGTGCACTGGCATCATCGTTCTGCCTCGCACCAGCTGATGAGCCGCGATGGATTGCTCTGGCTGCATGTGCACGTCTGGCCAGGTCTCGTTGTATGCACCGCATTCGACTAGGGTGAGATCGAACGGACCATAGCGCTCGCCGATTTCAGCAAAGCCTTGGTGCATACCGGTATCACCGCTGAAGAACAGGCGCTCGTTTGTACCCAGCACGACCCACGATGCCCACAGCGTGGAATTGCCGTCGCGCAGACCGCGACCGGAAAAATGCTGTGCCGGCGTTGCCGCCAACGTGAGCGGACCAAAGCGCGTTTCCTGCCACCAATCCAGCTCGGTCACGCGCGTTGCTTCCACGCCCCATGCGATCAGCCGCTGCCCCACACCTAGCGTGGTGTAGAAGTGACCGACACGATCGGCCAACTCGCGAATAGTGTGGCGATCGAGATGGTCGTAGTGATCATGCGAAAGAATAACGGCATCGATCGGCGGCAGCTGCGCCACAGTAAGCGCCGGGGGCGTAAAACGTTTCGGCCCGGCAAATGGCACTGGTGACGCACGAGCGCTGAGCACAGGATCTGTGAGCAAACGCAGGCCGTCGATTTCGATCAGCACACTCGAATGACCGAGCCAGGTGACCTGCAATGCCTGCGACGCCAGCCCGCTCAATACATCCGCGCGGACGGTCACCGCTGGCAGAAGGTTTTGCGGTTTGCGGCGCTGGCCGCGATGCGCGCGCATGGTCTTCCACACCGCACTCATACTCGCCACACGGGTATCGGCCACATTGCGAAAGCGGCCGTTGCGCCATGCCGGCGAATCGGTATGGGCCCGCGCAACGCGCTTACGCGGCGCCATGACGCGCCATGCAAGCAAGCCAAGACAAAAGGCAGCGACTAAAACGAGTGCAATCACCATGACGATTATTCCGGCAACAAAGTAAACGTGTTCGTATACTTTATGCCAAGCCACAAAGGAAGTAAACTCTATCGTGTACTTTGCGTAGCCGATCGTGATGCGACCAGCGCCGCAAGCCCATTACCAGGAGTCAACCTTTGTTGTGCCGCAGCGCCACCAAACGCAACGCCATGCTCAATGCCGGCATCGCCGAACTCGCCGAACACGGACTGGCCGGCGCCAGCATGGAATCCATTGCGACCCGCGCTGAGGTTTCCAAGCGCACCCTGTACAAGCACTTCCCTTCCAAGGAAGCCGTACTCGAGGCGGTACTGACGCTGCTGATGCAGCGCGTGGATCCGCTGAGCAAGCTGCATTACGACAGCCAGCGCGATTTTATCGAGCAGTTACGCGATGTCGGTGTACGGGAAATGCAGCTGATCTGCGACCCGGATTTTATCCGGCTCAGCCGCGTGCTGATGGTCGAATGCATGCGCTCCGAAGCGCAAAGCCAGCGGCTGATGGAGAAGTTCGGGGAAAAGGAAAACAGTGTGTATCACTGGTTCCACGAAGCTGGTGAGGCCGGCAAGCTGGGCAAGCTCGACGCCAACGTGGCTGCCGATATCTTCGTGGCGCTGCTGAAGTCATCGGCCTATTGGTTTTCCGTGATTGCCTGGCAACCGGCGCCGAAAAAAGCCGAACAGGCACGCCTCATTGAGGAGGCATGCCTGACCTTGATGAGCCGGCTAAAACAACATGAATCTGCCGTCTCCTTATCCAGGCCGCAAAGCGCTCGCAAATAGCCATTCTGTAGAAATGCGCTAATGGCGATGAACTCTGGAAAAAATCAAAGCCTCAATAAATTTCAGTAAATCGGCTTCACGTATTCACGCGCTGCCAACCACTGCCCCCGCGCTGGCGAGCTAATCTTGTGGTCTGCCAGGCGCCAACCGCAACGATTGGCGCAGCACTTTCCTACTTACTGCTGGAGACCATGATGGAATACGTAAAACTCGGGCGCACTGGCCTCGACGTCTCCCGCGTCTGCCTGGGCTGCATGACTTACGGCGACGCCGAACGCGGCGCGCACAGCTGGACACTCGATGAGGAGAGCAGCCGCCCCTTCATCCGCAAGGCGCTCGATCTGGGCATCAACTTTTTCGACACAGCCAACGTCTATTCCGATGGCACGTCGGAGGAAATTGTCGGCCGCGCGCTGAAGGATTTCGGCTCGCGCGACAGCATCGTGCTGGCAACCAAGGTATTCAATCGCATGCACGAAGGTCCCAACGGCATGGGCCTTTCACGCAAGGCAATCATGAGCGAGATCGACCACAGCCTCAGCCGGCTCGGCACCGACTACGTCGACCTGTACCAGATCCACCGCTGGGACCCGCGCACGCCGATCGAGGAAACCCTGGAGGCGCTGCACGACGTCGTCAAAGCTGGCAAGGCGCGCTACATCGGCGCGTCGTCGATGTTCGCCTGGCAGTTCAGCAAGGCGCTGTATGTAGCGGAAAAAAACGGCTGGACGCGCTTCGCCACCATGCAGAATCACTACAACCTGCTTTATCGCGAGGAGGAGCGCGAAATGATGCCGCTATGCCACGAGCAGGGCATCGGCGTGATTCCGTGGAGCCCGCTTGCCCGCGGACGGCTGACGCGCGACTGGGATGATGGCAGCGAACGCGAATCCACCGACGTGTTCGGCAAGACGCTGTACACCGTGCCCGACGCGGACCGCAAAGTGGTCGAAGCAGTCGCTGCCATCGCCAAGACACGTGGCGTGTCGAAGGCGCAGGTGGCACTGGCCTGGGTCGCGCAGAAACCGTTCGTGACCGCCCCGATCGTCGGCGCGTCCAAGCCGCATCATCTGGATGACGCCGTGGCAGCGCTGTCGCTGAAACTCGACGCCGATGAAATCGCCAAACTTGAGGAGCATTACGTACCGCATGCCGTGGCTGGCCACAGCTGAAAAGAACTCACGTGCGTTCCAGGTCAAACGCTGCGACTCAGGCCAAGGCGTTTGAACGGCTGGCAAAGTTTGAATCGATCACCGGCGCTGCAAGGGCAACGCCGTCAACGACGATTTGACGGCCTGCTCGGTGTCGTCAAACACAACCACACGATTGCGGCCTTCCCGCTTGGCGATGTAAAGCGCCTTGTCCGCATGAATCAGCAGTTGTCGCAGGTTGTAGCCAGACTCCACGGTCGAAGACACGCCAAAGCTGGCGGATACCGTCACACCGCTGGCTTCCTCGCTATCAGACACGCTAGCGATGGCCAGGCGTATGAGGTCAGCCCGATCGGCGACCTTTGCCAGGTCGCATTCCGGCATCAGAATGCCGAACTCCTCGCCACCAAGACGCCCGAACACGTCGGTGGAGCGCAGATGCGCCTCGCAGGCGGCTACGGCGCGCCGCAATATATGGTCACCCACAGCGTGGCCATGGGTGTCATTGACGATCTTGAAATTGTCCAGATCGATGACGATCAGACCGGCGACGCGCCCCGACTTTTGGCAGTACTGCAGCTGCTGCTCGGCCGACGCGACAAAATGCTGGCGATTGAAAATGCCGGTCAACCCATCACGTCGGGCCAGCTTCATAAAGCTCAGCTGTGAGCGTTTGATTTTGTAGGTCCACAGCGCAATCGACGCCAACACCATCAGCAGCACGAAGATATAGAGCCGACTGGTTTCCGCCGCTTTCTTGCCCAGCGCCTGCTGCAGCTGCAGTATCTGATTCTGCTTGTTCAGCGTGTCGATCTGCAGCTTTTTCGCCAGCACCTGCTGTCTGACTGTCTGATAGGCCAGCGCCTTCGCACTGACATCGTTCAAATAACCTTTGTCGGCCGCCATGTACTTTTCGTGATAAGTCAGCGCGGCATCCAAGTCACCCTGCTTCTTGCTGACCAGATACAGCACTTCGTAGGCACTGGTCAGTGACTTGGTGAACTCGTGCTTGACGCCACCGTCAACCGCAGCCTTTGCATACTGTTGCGCCAGCGCGACCTCGCCTTCATTCCAGTACGCCTGTGCCAGCGCAGCATCGAAATCCGAGGTCAGCTCCGGGTAGTCGATGTTCTGGACCTCAACGTAGTACTTCTGCAAAAGCTTGATCGCTGCGAATGATTGGCCATGCTGAATGTCAAAACTCGCCACATAGAAACGAACCCCATTGGCATAGAGGAATTCCGATGCGTTGCTGCAGGCATCAATGGCCTCGCTGGCCTGGCTGTCGAATGTCGAGAACTTGCCGCTCTCATACAGCGACTGAACCTGAAATAGCCTACCTTTGCAGTCACCATCACCAACCGGGTTTTCCCTGAGCATCTGATTCGCGTAGTTCAAGCCAAGATCATATTGACCTGCTTCGTTATAGAGCATAGAAGAAACGCCCAAGACCTGTATGCGGGCATCCTTGTCGGCAATCTGCGGCAGCTGATTCAGCAACTGGCTTATTCGGACAAAGGCATCCTCATAGTGGGCTCCGATGGCAAAGTTGTTCGCCAAGGTCGTGCCTGCGCGAAACCGTAACGTGGCATCCGTTGACTCCGCGATAATCGCGTTCAATAGCGGTGTGGCGGTTTCGTAATCGCCTTGATAACCGACCTCCCATGCCTGGAGGTAGCGCAGATGCAGTTGCTGTTGCGGGGAAAGCGTGGCTGCCTCGGCACCGAGCCGCTTCATCAGTTGCAGAAACTCTGGATGATCCGACGTCTTGACGCTGTCTGCCAGCTTGAGCAGTTGCGCAAAGTCGTCAGGTATGGGCACGGCCGCAACGGCCGTACCCACCAGCATGGCCACGAGCAAGATCCAGCCGGCAAGGCATGCCCAGCACAGTCTGCCCGAGGAAAGCATCGACTAGGCCGTCGGGATCACGGTGCGAAGCCCGCTGTGCTCAGGGGCCTCATCCGGCTCCTTTGACGGAGCCTCCTCGTTCTCGTCGTCTTCCTCTTCTTCACCCGGCAAGTACATGATGCAAACGGGAGCCTGTCCCAACAACGTTTCCAGCTGCGCCTGATCCTTGGCGAGAATGGCCGCCTGCAACTCCGGAGCAATCTCCGCGCTGGTCAAGGCCAGTTCCACTTCATCCTGCGATGCATGACGCAACTGCGCGTCCTGTCCCATTCTTTCCAGAAAATCGATGACGTTCGTCATTGTCTGCCCCCTGACAGTTGGTTGTTTTGAAACGCGCTGCGATGGTCAATGATTTGACCAGATACGTTCAACCAAGGCCCCTATCCCCCTCGGATACATTGAATTGTGGCATATCACAGATGCCTACCGGTGACAGCGTAATCTTCCCTCATATCACCGGTAATGAGCCGCTGACCGGCGCAGCGTGTGATCCCGTCAGTTGTTTCGAAACCCCTATACCGCTTGTTTCACCCAGGCAGGGCCCGAAGTTTGCAAAACGTCGATTTGCCCTAGCGGACGGGTAGCTAATGCAATTCCCTCACTTTAATTTTCACCTCTTCAGAACCCAACCGGAAGCAGCGCGGCACCTTTGCCTGTATCACGCTTGCTTTGGCAGCCTGACTAAATTCTCTGTTAGATGTGTTCCGCGACCTCGCGAACCGCCGCATTGGATGCTCTGTCCAGCACATCCAGTTTCGCCCTCATCTCATGATCAACCTGCATGGCTCGCGCGGGTGGGATCACCACCGTATCTGCCATGTCGATATCCGCCTGCGGCAACTCACCCAGTGTCACTCGTTCGATCCGTGCTTGCTGGATCGGCAACGTTGCCGTGCGATAGATGATCACTTCATGCTCCAGCGGGTAGTCGCGTGCCAGCACATCGACCAGTAGCTGGCGATAGGCCGCACCGGTGGAGAAGCGTGCCAGCGACTGATCGCCGACCAGGCCCACCTGCCACAGCACCAGATAGGCGGTCGGGTCGACCCGGCGCTGGTAGAACAGCAACTGGCTAGCCTCGTAGTGCTGACAACCGAACCGCCCCGGATCGATGCCGAGATCCGCGTACAGGCAATCCTCGGCAGAAATGCCCGGCTCCATATGCGCGGGATAGCCCTCACTGCGTGCCACTTCAATAGATTTGTGCGGCGCCCAGGCAAATACACCTGGATGGCCGTAGAACACCCCGCATACCTGCTTGCCCGCACGCACCTCGGTGAGGATGGCTTCCACCATCTGCCGGTAGGTCTGCATGCGCGACTTCCCCTCGCGGTAATACGGCTGCAGGCTGCGCACGTCCGGGTGCATTTTCTGCAACCACAATTCCACGATGCCATCGGAGAGTCCGGCAAACACCACGTCGGACTGTTCGATATGGCTGCGTGCCAGCGGGCCCAGATGGGAACCCAGGGTCATGCCAAGGCCCACGCAAACAAGACTTCCGGATGGAAGGATTGCGTTCATTTGAAATAGCCCCTGATGAAAACATGAGTAACGTAACTGGAAGAATATCGCACAGTCGGTTGAAACCGCTTATTGCACCAGGTACAACACCGGTAAGTCCTGGCTGATGTGACCCTGCCGATGTGATCGGACCAACGGGCTCAAGCTGTGTGGGAACCACGATTGAGTAAGCTCCCCGTTGACAAGTAAATCGAACCCTAGTGCATGCATTGGCGTACAGTGGCTAGGCAGCTGTTTCATCAGCGCGTCCTGGCGATATCCGCCGCTTCGCTCCCTTTCTCATGCTCCGTTTCGCTACCCGCGGGATGAAGCCCTCACGGGAGTTGCCCCATGCCGGGCTATACCACCCGCGAGCTTGTGGTCAGTCTTGGCGGCCACGACTATCTAATTCGCGCGCTGAGTGATCTGCAGCAGTTTGCCGATCCGCATCATTTTGCCGAACGCATCGGTATCTCTTCCGCGCTATGGAGTCTGTTCGGTCAGGTCTGGCCGTCGGGCCGAGTCATGGCCGAGGCGATGTCGACGCACAACATTGGCGGTAAACGCATCCTGGAGCTTGGCTGCGGGCTGGGCTTGTCCAGCCTGGTATTGCAGCGTCGTCAGGCCGACATTACCGCCAGCGATCACCACCCGCTGGCCGAACCGTTTTTGCGGCATAACGCAGCGCAGAACAAGATGCTGGCGATCATTTATCGTGATCTGCGTTGGGAGGTGCCGGACGTGACGCTGGGCCGCTTCGACCTGATCATAGGCAGCGACGTGCTGTACGAATCGGGCCACGCCGACCAGCTGGCGGCGACCATATCGCGCCACGCGAATCATGATGCGGAAATTCTGATCACCGATCCCGGCCGTGGCAACAGCACCTCGTTCTCCCGCGCGCTGGCCCTGCAAGGCTATGCCGTCACCGAACAGCGCAGTCGTTTCAACAAGGATGATGTCGCACCGTTCCGCGGCCGCTTGCTCAGCTATCGAAGAGATGTGGCCAGCATCGTCAGCGGCGTGAGATACAGCCACTAGCCAAAAGCTCAAAAAGCATCGGACGCGTGGCCTGCGCCGCACGTCCGACATGCTCGATTAAACCCATTAGCTATGCTTAACGCATTATTTCCGCGCGGCATCACGCGATTCGTCGGCCGCCTTGCCGAATTCCTTCTGCACCTTGCCGGCGTTCTTCTCAACGTTGCCGGCAACTTCCTTGGTCTTGTTGCCCGTGACCTTGCCTACCGCTTCCTTCACGGCGCCCTTGATCTCGTGCTTGGTGCCCTCGGTACGATTCTTGTCCACTGTTTTGACTCCTGAAAAACGCCTGCCGGATGCAGGCCAAGCCTTTTTAGGCGCGACACGGTGGAGGGATCGTGACATTGCCGTGCGCGTTCCGTTGACACAAGCGTGGTGTTCAGCATGATGGACTTGGCCTCGGATGGAGAACTTCACCGTCGAGCAACGACAGCTACTGGCACACTTCGCAGGTTAATTCGAATACGTGGCACAGGAGTGATCTTGTTCCGCCCGACACTGATCACCACGTTGATGGCTATCACGGCAACAACCGACGGGGCCGCGTTACTGAATCAGCTCGTGGCGGCAACGTATCGTGTACGAACTAATCGCTGGATATACAAATCCACTCCGATCGTTGGCGATAGTCAGCCGGCGACATACCCTCCCCCAAGGAAACGCCATGAACGCTCCCGTCACAAACCCATCGGACATCAGCGTCCTGTTTCAGCCGATCAAGGTTGGCAAGCTTGACGCGAAAAACCGCATCGTGATGGCGCCGCTGACGCGCAACCGCGCCAGCAAGGGCAACGTGCCGACCGCCATGAACGCCAAATATTATGAACAGCGCGCCAGCGCGGGCCTGATCATTGCCGAAGCCACGCAGATCTGTCCGGAAGGCCAGGGCTATCTGGCCACTCCGGGCATCCACTCGGCCGAGCAGATTGCCGGCTGGAAACTCGTTACCAAAGCCGTACACGACAAGGGTGGCCTGATCATTCTGCAGCTATGGCACGTGGGCCGCATCTCGCACACCTCGCTGCAGCCCAATGGCCAGGCGCCGGTGGCACCATCGGCCATCCGTGCCGAAGCGAAGACTTATGTGGCCGAAGGTTTCGTCGACGTCTCCGAGCCTCGCGCGCTCGAGCTCAGCGAAATCCCCAGCCTGATCGAGAGCTATCGCCAGGCCGCCGCCAATGCGCGCGAAGCCGGCTTCGACGGCGTCGAAGTGCACTCCGCCAACGGCTACCTGATTGACCAGTTTCTGCGTGACAAGAGCAATCACCGCACCGACGCGTATGGCGGCAGCATCGAAAACCGCACGCGCCTGCTGTTTGAAGTGACCTCGGCGGTGGCGAAAGAAGTCGGCGCCGACCGTACCGGCGTGCGCCTTTCTCCGATCAGCTCATTCGGCGACATCAGCGACAGCGATCCACAGGCATTGTTCAACCGTGCGATCGAGCGTCTGGCCCCGCTAGGCTTGGCCTATCTGCACATCATCGAAGGTGAAACCGGCGGTGAGCGCGCGCCGCAGCCATTCGACTATGCCGCGATGCGCAAACCGTTCAAGGGCGCGTGGATCGTCAACAATGGTTACGACCGTGCCATGGCCATCGAAGCTGTTGCCAGCGGCAAGGCCGACATGATTGCGTTCGGCAAAGCATTCCTGGCCAATCCCGATCTGCCGCGTCGCCTGCGCGAAAATGCGCCGCTCAACAAACCTGACCAGAACACCTTCTACGCCGGCGATGAGCATGGTTACACCGATTATCCCAGCCTGGATTGATTCGGTCAGATCGATCAGTTCACCAGCTCGCTTGGAACGCAAAAGGCCGGTCGTCATAACCGGCCTTTTGCCTCCACTCATGCAAGCTGCGGTCGCGGGCCGGCATAATCGGCACATCGCCGCGCGAGCCAACCAGTGACTGCCAATACCATCGCCATCAACCAGCAAATGAACCACTTCGACGGCCATGATGAAGTGTGGCTATTCGGCTATGGCTCGCTGATCTACAAGGCCGACTTCCCGTACATCGAACGACGACCCGCCTCAATTCGCCACTGGGTTCGCCGCTTCTGGCAGGGCTCGCACGATCATCGCGGTACGCCTGAAGCACCCGGCCGAGTGGTGACTCTGATACCCGAACCGGATGCCGTCTGCGTCGGCATGGCTTACCTGGTTACGCCCGACACGTTTGGGCATCTCGATGTGCGTGAAAAAAACGGTTATCTGCGCTTCGTCACCACGCTGAGTCTGGACGATGGACGTCAACTCGAAGGGCTGGTCTACATCGCCACCGAAGAAAACGCGGCGTTTCTTGGCGCCGCGTCTGAGCGCGACATCGCGATGCACATTGCCCGATCCACCGGGCCGAGCGGCCCGAATCGTGACTATCTACTTCAACTGGCCGAAGCACTGCGGCAAATGGATGCGGATGACCCGCACGTTTTCGACATCGAGCGCGAGCTGGCCGACCACATCCGCGATTCGAAAGGCTGATTCAGCGCATCACAGAGTGTTTGCTGGTGACCACCGCCGCAAAGTGCTGCGATACCTGCCTGGGACAGGATCATGATTTCCGCACGCGGTGAATACATCGATGCTGATCGACTGCTCGCATGCCGCGCAGCAGTTTGGCACGCGCGACTCCATCCACCGCACCAACTTCCTCGAAAACGGAGTAGCGACCATGAAAACTCGTTGCGTTTTTAGTACGCCAGATCTACAGGCCGCTCAGGCGGCCATGCACGCAGCACGTGTTACCGGCATCGATGACAAGGATCTTTCGCTGATCGCACGCGACGATATTGAGCTGAATCAGATCGCTGACCACCGTCTGATCGATCACAACGACTCCAATCCCGCCGCTGCGCGCGGTATTGGCCTGGGTGGCGGCACCGGTTTACTGCTTGGGCTAATCGCCGTCGCCGTGCCGCCGCTGGGCCTTACCTTGGCCGGTGTTGGCGCGATGACGGTTGCTGGCGCAGCCATGGGCGCGTGGACTGGCGCACTGGTGGGGTTCAACGTGCCCGATGCGGTAAGCCGTGCCTTTGAGGAACAAATCAAGGCGGGAAACATCCTGGTCATTATCGACGGCGAAGCGAAACAGCTGCCGGCAGCGCGCATTGCGGTTGAGGCAACCGGCGCCACGCCGTTGCCCTTCGAAGAACCGACAGCGATGACCTGAATCACTTTGTGAACGTAACGACAAATCAAACGCAGCACCGTGACAGCGCTACGCCGGCCATTAAAACATCAACAGCAGCAATGGCACCACAACACCAGCGACCAGAATGCCCGTTACCAGTCTGGGTTTGCGGCTGTAGCGATAGGCCATGTAAAGACCCGTGAGCGTCGACAAGCAAAGGCTGAAGGCGACCAACGCGAAATATATCTTCATCGGCAGCAGGTTTTTCTTTGGCCACCCACTGTCAGCATCGCCTCCGGCGGCCTGCGCGCTGCCCGCTCGTGCACCAGGCGGGGCGTTTGCCGACGACACATCGCCGGATGCAACGGCCGCATGCGAGTCAGCCGCTGGTGCGGCATTCTCCGCAAGATGCGGCCGACGTACCGGTGCCACCGTAGTCTGCTTTTTGTGCAGTAAGGAAAGAGTAACTAGCCACGCTGGCGGCGTATAGCTGCTGCCGCGCGTGGTTTCGTGCAGGCTGAACGTCTGCAGCCCACCCGTGATGGCAAAGAACAGCAGCGCGGGCACCATGAAGACGCCGAGATACAAATGCACCGTGCGGGAAAGTTTGAGGAAGCGATGATTCGTCGACATAAAACCTTGGGTCGGGGACAAGCGGAAACGCAACGATGCCATTATTTGTTCATCGCCGCATCCGCTGGCGACCTTCCCACCCACGCGTCATATTCACGGCAATAACCGATAACGATAGCGGGCCAGCTTGGCTAACGTGTGACAAGTCGGCCTTTCGAATGTGCTCCCACTTGCCCGAAAGCTGGCGCGCATGCGCCGCCGATTCGAACGCTGAAACTATTCACCCACGACGACCAAAAAGCCGGTAGATTCTGCAGTCTGCTTGGCGACATGGGGATGTGCCGGAGCTGACTACCGGGGTGGAATATGGCGTTGCGTCGATTTGTGCTTCTTGCAATGTTTCTAGCTGCGACCTCCGGTGCCACCAGGGCGCAATCCATCGACTGTGCCAACACGGCATTGAACAACTCCGAACAGGCCGTCTGCACAACGGCACCGCTTCGCTCGCTCGCTGCCAGCATGGACAAACATTACTCGCGTGTTGCGGATGGCCCTGGTGTGAAGCAAAGCCAGCTTGAATGGACCAAGCTGCGCGACCGCTGCAACGGCAACCTTACCTGTCTCACCACCGCCTACCGCGAGCGCAATGCTTATCTGGCGAAGCTGCCGGTTACCGCAAAACCAACAGCAACCGTCGATTCATCCAGAGAGCCGATCAAGCATTTGTTTCTGAGGCATGCGCCAGCACAACTTCTGGCCTCTGCGCCCACGCGACCAGCAACAATCAGTGGAGCGACAAGTGCCAGCGCGCAGCTCGATCGTGCAGCCGGTCTGGCCCCCGTGCAGGATCATTCGTCACACTCGGAACCACTCTGGCTTTTGGGTGGGTTGCTGTTGGCTACGACCTTGTTATGGCAGATGCTGACCAATGTTTGTGGCAAATGCCCCAGCTGCCACCACTGGTTTGCCAAGGTTGAAATTGATCAACGCAACCTCGCGAGCGATCCGCCGAAGCCGACTACACGTCCCCGCCGGGGTTTACGGCAACGCGTTCTGGCAAATAATCTCGCGCCAGGGGAATCCATGCGCGGTCGAGTTGGCGCAGTACGCCACTACAACCAGTGCCGCATGTGTCTGCACGAATGGGAAACCACGACTCACGAAACAAAGTAGCCGGCGGAACTCCATCCAACGGTGTACTGACGTTCGAATGCCTACCAGTCCAGGCCCACCTGATCGCCCAAGGCATGCACCTGCCCCGCAGCCGTTAAACCGTGATTACAGCAAGTATTGATGACACCTCCGCGACGGCATGAAACCATCGGTATCATTGCAACCCTCCACCATTAGCAGTCAAAGGGCATCATGAATAGTGATCTCTTGAGCGACATGGAAATCATCGATGCGTGGCATGCCAATGCCACGCCGTGGACGGCGGCCGTGCGCAACGGCGACATCGAGAGCCGGCGCTTGACCACTGACCAGGCGATAGTCGACGCCGTCATTTCGCAGTCGCCACGGTCAGTACTTGATCTCGGCTGCGGTGAAGGCTGGCTTGCCCGCAATTTGTCATCTCATGGCATTCAAGTGATCGGGATCGACGTGGTACCGGATCTGATTGAACAGGCGCAGAAGACTGGCGGCGGCGAATTTCGGGTGGCCTCGTATGAAGACGTTGCGGCAGGAAAACTCGGTGCACTTGTCGACGACGCACTTGTCGATCTCGTCGTCTGCAATTTTTCGCTGATCGGCAAGGAATCCGTCGACGGAATAGTCGCCGCGGCGAAATCTTTGCTGTATCCCGGCGGCACCTTGATCGTGCAGACACTGCACCCGCTGATCGCCGGAGGAGAACAGCCTTATGTGGACGGCTGGCGACCCGGCTCGTGGGCTGGCTTCAGCGACGATTTCGTCAGACCGGCACCGTGGTATTTCCGCACGCTGGCCAGCTGGGTCCAGCTTTTCACGGCGAATGGATGGCGCCTTGAAGAGATTCGCGAACCGATACATCCCAAAACGGGCAGACCGGCGTCAATCCTGTTTGTCGCCCGCGTCGCTTAGCGGCAAGGCGCTGCACGATCAGCAGGCGCAACGAGTTTCGTCCATACGCTTCATGTTTCGCCGGCACTATCTGGTTCATCTCATCTGGGTCGTGTGATCCGGGTCGTCATGATCAGATCCGTCAAGATTCTCCTCATCGGAATACAACCTCATGCCCAAACTGGATTTGTCGGTAATTACGAGACGCATTGGCTCGAACTATCCCGCACCGTTTGCCGAACGTGTCGCTGGTCGCGTGAAGCAGGCACTGGGAGCCGCCGGTGGCTTGAAAGATTTTGGCGTCAACCTGACGCAGCTGCCGCCGGGCGCGTGGTCTAGTCAGCGCCACTGGCACAGCGAGGAAGACGAGTTTGTCTATGTGATATCCGGCGAACTGACCCTGATCACCGACACCGGTGAACAGCTGCTGCGCGCAGGCGATTGCGCCGCTTTCCCCAAGAACGTGCGCGATGGCCACCACATGATCAACCGCAGCAATGAAATAGCGGTCTGCCTTGATATAGGCAGCCGGTGGGCCAACGACATCTGCAGCTATCCGGACATCGATCTGCATGCCGACCAGGACGACTATTCGCACAAGGACGGCCAGCCTTACCCTCGCCGAGGCTGACCCACTTCGATCGAGGTCTTCGCGTATTGCTTTAGATACAATTACGATATATCTTAGATGCACTCTAACGATATATCGGAACCTCCCATGCGCATGCGCCATATGCTTTTCAATGCCCTTCATTCCCGTCATCACCAGCACGACCATCTCCACCATGCCTTCGGCTTTGAACCGGGCCGCGATGAAGGAGATCGACACGAGCGTCACGCCGGCCACGGCTTTGGTGGCCGCGGTGGCAGCGACTTTTTTTCAGACTTCCGCGAGATGCGCGGCGGTGGCCGTCGCGGTGGCAGCCGCATGTTCGGTCACGGCGATCTCAAGCTGCTGCTGCTGGCGCTGATCGAGCAGCAGCCGCGCCACGGCTATGAGTTGATCCGCATCATCGAGGACATGTTTCACGGCCAATATTCACCCAGCCCCGGTGCGATCTACCCCACCCTGACCATGCTGGAAGAGCTTGGCTATGCCGAGGTCACCAACGAACAGGGTGGTCGCAAGCTCTATGCGATAACGACGGCAGGCCGCGCCTACCTGGACGAAAATCGCGAGGCGGTGGATGCGGTTACCGCACGCACCGAACACAGCGCAAAGATCGCTGCCAAGATGGCCGCGCCGATGGCTGTGCGCAAGGCGATGCATGCGCTCAAGCACGCCCTGCTGATGCGCGGCAGTGACTGGAGCAAGGCCGAAGCCCAGCGTATCGCCGAGATACTGGACCGTGCGGCCAGCGACATCGCCACCGGTGAACGCCGTGACTGAAACAGGTAGCGAGGCACTCGCCACCTGGGAAGAGCTCTGCCAATCGTTCGGACTGCTGATGACGGCGCCGCGTCGAGCCATCCTCAACGCCATGTCCACGACCGATGCGCCGCGTGATGCCGTGACGCTGCTGCAGGCGGCCCGCGAACACCACGCTGCCACCAGCATGGGTACCGTATACCGCTTACTGCGCGAGCTTGAACACCACGGACTGGCCTGTGCCCAGGCGCGGCCGCATGCCCGCTTGCGCTGGTGCCTGGCTGACGTGCCGCACAAGGACGACTTGTCGCGCGCAGGCTCGAACAGTCCGCGCGTGGTGCAACAACAGGTGCAAAGTTTTCTGCACCATCTGGAAAAGCTCGGCCTTGCCGAAGCAAGTGCGGCTCAATCGGCACCGCCCGCTCTGGCCAAAGGCGTCATCGCCAACCGATCTTTCACCACCACCTTCAATCTGCTGCAGGCGATAGCCGAGCATCTCGGCTATCGCCTTGTCTTATCCGGAGCCGCCCGGTCTTTATAAGCGACACCTACCACGCCATCGCCAATGCTCGTCTATCCGGACACTCCGGCTGGTGCAGAGCCTTTAGCCGGCACTCTTTTCTCTACCCACGGAGATTCTGCCGATGACACTTCATACTCACCAAACACTGCGCCACCCGTTGAAATTTCGCACGTTACACGTGCTGCGCACCTGGTCGCTGACGCCGCATATGCAGCGCATTGTTTTCGGGGGCGATGAACTGGCAGGTTTTGTCAGTGCCGCCCCTGACGACCATGTCAAACTGTTTTTCCCCAACGCGAGCGGCGACATCGTGGCGCCGTCCGTAGGCAGCAACGGACCAGAATATACGCCGGGCCTCGACTATTCGCCGATGCGCGATTACACGCCTCGCCATTACGACAGCGCTCGCAACGAGTTGACCATCGATTTCGTGCTGCATGGCGATGGCCCGGCCTCGCTGTGGGCTGCACAGGCCAAACCGGATCAGCGCATCGGTGCTGGTGGGCCACGCGGTTCGTTCGTTATCGCCGACGACTTCGATCACTACGTACTGATCGGCGACGAAACGGCGCTGCCAGCCATCAGCCGCTGGCTGATGGAAATGCCGCAGACCGCCAAAGTCGACGTGCTGGTAGAAATTGCCGAAGCGAGCGACCGGCAACCACTGCCCTCGCTGGCGCAAGTCACCATCACCTGGCTGGAACGCAACGGCGTGCCAGCCGAGCACAGCGATCTACTTGAACAGGCATTGCGCGAGATACCGGCTCCTGCCGGCGACACGTTCTACTGGATTGCCACGGAATCGCGTCGTGCCCGCGCCATGCGGCAATGGTTGAGCCAGGAGCACAACGTGCCCAAGGACTGGCTGAAGGCCAAGGGTTACTGGAAAGCCGGTGCAGACGACAGCGACGATGATGGCTGACATCCAATGCTGACCACAGGCCAGGCTCACAGCGATCACCTGATCACTACATGACACCGACGTAAGCTGCGGCAATAGGCAACGATAGCGTTGCCCCTTCCGCGGGCGCATGGCATGGATCTGAAAAGTGGCTACCCGTTCTGGGCGATCAAGAACGGCCTGATGCATGCGTTTCCACAGCTGGCGAAAGACGTGCGCTGCGATGTCGCCGTAATCGGTGGCGGCATCAGCGGCGCACTAATCGCCAACGAGCTGGCAGCACACGGCCATGAGGTGGTCGTGGTGGAAGAGCGCGACGTCGGCTGGGGCAGCTCCGCCGCCAGCACGGCGCTGCTGCAGTACGAGATCGATACGCCAATGATCGATCTGGCCAAACGCTACGGCGAGGACGATGCCGCCCTCGCCTACCGCGCCTGTGCTGATGCCATCCACCAGCTGCAGACGCTGGCCGGCGATATCCGCGATGTGGATTTCGCCCGCATGCACAGCCTGTATTACGCCAGCCGACGTCACCATGTGCCGGATCTTCTCGAAGAGATGGCACTGCGCCAGAAGCATGGCTTCGAGGTGAGCTGGCTGGAGGCCGACGCGCTGCTCGCCGAATATGGCATCCGCGCACCAGGCGCAATACTGAGCCAGCTGGCCGCAAGGATTGATCCATACCGCATGGCATATCGCCTGCTCACGCGACTGGAAAAGCGCGGCACTGGCGTGTTCGATCGCACACGTATTGAACGCATCGAAACCAGCGCGCGCAGCGTCACGTTGCACACGACACAAGGCGCGCAGATTCGCGCGACGCATGCGGTGTTCGCAGCGGGCTACGCCAACCAGCACTGGCTGGATCAGCACGTGGCCGGCAATCGCAGCAGCTACGCCTTCATCACCGATCCGCTGAACACCGAAACCTTGGGCGCACTTAGTGAAACCATGGTGTGGGAATCGGCACGACCTTACCTCTATATGCGCAGTACCGGCGATGGTCGGTTACTGGTCGGCGGCGAAGACGATGCCATCGATATCCCCTCACGCCGCGACGCACGCGTGCAGAAGAAAGCGCGCCGGCTGGTGCAGAAAGTCGCCAGGGCCATTCCGGGTCTCGCGTTGACGCCAGCGTTCGCCTGGGCCGGTACGTTCGCCGAAACCGGGGATGGCCTGCCGTTCTTTGGCGCGCACGCACAGCATGGTCCACGCGTACAGTTCGCCATGGCTTATGGCGGCAACGGCATCACGTACAGCATGCTGGGTGCGGGCCTGATCCGCGCCTTGATCGAACGCCGCAAGCATCCGCTGGCAGCGCTGTTTTCGTTTGATCGATTGAATCGCTGAGCAAGTCGTTACCCACCCATCCCTCGATTTCCAAGGAGTGTCATGACTGCCATTTATCTGTGGGTGAACGCCGCCATCTATGGCGTCTTCGCGATTCTCTGCACCGTACGCGCCAGTGCCACCTCCAAATCGATCGGATTTGTTTCGCTCAATAACGGCGGCATGGCCGAGTACGTCACCGTCTACGGCGGCATGGAACTGGGCCTGGGCATCATCTTCGCGTGGCTCGCCTGCAAGCCTGAGCTGCATCGAACCGGCGTCATCCTCGCGCTGGCGCTTTACGCACCGTTGGTGATTTTTCGCTGGATCAGCATCGCCAAATACTGGCCAGTGCAGGGATTGACGCTGGGTACCGGTGCACTGGAAACCACCCTGTTGATCCTCGCCATCGCGCTGTGGCTGGCACAGCGCCATGCGGTTTGATCGATCCCCTGAACCCGAGTACGGCGACGACTTGATCCTGTACTCTCGCCGGGAAGCCACCGGTTCTTGCGAGTTGGAATGCATATGAAGCTTGCACGCTGGGTATTTCTTGTTGCCGGTGTCTACGGCGTGATCGCGCTGCTGCCCATGTACTTTCAGGAAGCGTCCGTAGCGCTGACGCAGCCGCCGGCGATCACGCATGCGGAGTACTACTACGGCTTTATCGGTGTGGCGCTGGCATGGCAAGTGCTGTTCTTCCAGCTATCGCGCGATCCGCTGCGCTTTCGCCCGATGATGATTCCCGCCACGCTGGAGAAATTAAGCTTCGGCGTGGCCGCACTGGTTCTATATGCCCAGCATCGCCTGCCACCACTGATGCTGCTGGCCGGTTGCATCGACCTGTTTTTTGCAGCGCTGTTCGTGTTGGCTTATTGGCGCACGCGCGGCCTCTCGAACCTTCCATAGAGCGTTACGGCAGCATCTGAAGCTACCGTTGCCTGGCGCGCCCCTGCTCACGTGCCGGATACGCGAATCTGTTGACGATGCAATGGAAACCACGGAGCCATGGCCATGATGATCGGAATACTGTCGAGGTATCTGCGCACTTTTCTGTTGCTGGTTCCCATCGGCCTGTTGAGCGCCTGCTATCCCATCGGCAATGCGACCCGACCGATCCCCACGGCGTTGGTGCCAGCACCACAGCAAGCACATCGGCTGGTCATATTTCTGCCCGGTCGCGGCGACGATCTGGAGGGTTTGAAGAAAAGCGGCATCGCACAGATCATCCAGCACGAATGGCCGGATGCCGATGTCGAGCTGGCGGCGCTCACCATGGCTTACTACCTTGACGGTCACGCAACGAAACGGCTGCATGACGAGGTGGTAGTGCCAGCCATGAAGTACGGCTATCAGCAAATCTGGCTGGCCGGCACCTCCCTCGGTGGCATGGGCGCACTCACCTACGATCGTGATTATCCTGGCGACGTCTACGGCATGATTCTGCTGGCGCCTTATCTTGGCGACAGCACGGTGCCGAAGGAAATCACCGCTGCGGGCGGACTGACGCAGTGGAACCCTGGTCCGCCCGAGGCTCTCAACCCGCAGACCTGGCAGCGCGAGCTGTGGCGCTACCTGAAAACGTGGTCGGATGATCCCGGCAAGACTCGCCACGTGTGGCTGGGCTATGGCGACAGCGACCGGTTGCGCAAGGACATCGAACTGATGTCACCGACCCTGCGCAGCTCTCACATACTGATGGTGCCCGGCGGGCATGACTGGAAGGTATGGAAAGTTGCCGCACCCCAGCTGCTGCAGGACGCATCACGCGATGAGGCGACGCCGTCGGCGCACCGGCAGGAGTGATGGGCCAACGCATTGACGCGCCGACTCCAACGATTTTTGCGGCAATACCGTAGTAATGAAATTGCTTCAGGGAGCGCTGGCCTAATGCTGCACTCCCTGAAGCGGTAGCCGTCTAGCCGTCCGAACCGACTGGCGACGGATTGCGCTCGCCGAACTGCGCCTGATGCCAGTACGGGTAAGCCTTGGTCGGCTTGCTGGCGGAATCGAGCGTGGCCACCTGCTCGGCGGAAAGGTTCCAGCCAACCGCGCCGAGATTCTGGCGTAGCTGAGCTTCATCACGTGCGCCGATCACCACGGTTGCCACGGTCGGGCGCTGCAACAACCAGTTCAGGGCCACCTGCGGCACCGTCTTGCCGGTTTCCTTCGCCACGGCTTCGAGTGCGTCTACCACCGTATACAGATATTCATTGTCCACCGGCGGACCCGCCTCGCTGGTCTTGTGCAGACGGCTGTTGGCGGGCAATGGCTCACCGCGGCGAATCTTGCCGGTAAGCCGGCCCCAGCCCAGCGGGCTCCACACCACCGCGCCGACGCCCTGATCCACGCCCAACGGCATCAGCTCCCACTCGTAATCGCGGCCGATCAGCGAGTAATAGGCCTGATGCGCGATGTAACGCGGCAGGTTGTAGCGATCCGCTGCGGCGAGCGATTTCATCAAGTGCCAGCCGGAGAAATTGGAGCAGCCGATATAACGGATCTTGCCCGCACGGATCAGGTCATCCAGTGCGGACAGGGTTTCCTCCACCGGCGTCATGGCGTCAAAGCCGTGCAGCTGGAACAGGTCGATATGATCGGTCTGCAGTCGACGCAGCGCGGCGTCGACCGCCTCGATCAGATGAAAGCGCGACGAGCCCACGTCGTTGGGGCCATCGCCCGAGCGGAACGTTGCCTTGGTGGAAATCAGCGCCTCGTGGCGCCTGCCCTTCAGCGCGGCACCGAGCACTTCTTCGGACGCACCACCGGAATAGATGTCGGCGCTATCGAACATCGTGACGCCGGCTTCGAGACAGATGTCGATCAGCCGTTTGGCATCTTCCACCTGGGTGCTCCCCCAGGCCTGAAAAAATTCGCCCTTGCCGCCGAAGGTGCCGGTGCCGAAGCTGAGTGCCGGTACGCGAAAGCCGGAGCGGCCGAGTTGTCGGTAATCCATGATGGGTCCTTTTGCTTTTTGGGGAACGGGGAATGGGAATGGAGAACCAGGAAGCTGCTGGAGTTAAAGGTGGGACGCAAGCCGCGTATCCGCTCATGCTCCCGTCTAACATGGACATGCCACAAGCTCTCACGCCTATCACCATGCGTTCGCCAGCCGTAGGAAACAAGGCCGCGTGCCCAAGGTGACTTTTCTTTCATGTTGCATTGCGTCATCGAGGCGTACACTAGCTGTCGCCTGGTCTCCGCAGGCCTCTCTTCCCCACCGTGCCACATGCCAGACGCCTCCCACGCCACTGCAGTTGTTTCCCACGCGGCCATCGAGCCACGCCGTTTCAGCGTGATCGGTCCGATCCTCAGTACCGTCGCCTTCACCTTTGCGACCTATCTCACGATTGGTCTGTCACTGGCCGTGCTGCCCGGGTTCGTGCACAGCACACTCGGCTTTGGCGCGGTCATCGCGGGTCTGTCGATCAGCATGCAGTACGTGGCGACGCTGATCAGTCGCGCTCGCGCCGGGCATATGGCCGACACGCGGGGACCCAAGCGCACGGTCATGACCGGACTGGTGATGTGCGGCGTGAGCGGGCTGCTTATGCTGTTGGGTGCGCTGGCCGTGGCTACGCCCGCGCTTAGCCTGGGCCTGATCCTGATTGCCCGGCTGGCGCTGGGCTGCGCCGAAAGCTGCGTCGGCACCGGCGCCATTGCCTGGGGCATGGGCCAGGTCGGCCATCAGCATACGGCGCGCGTGATTTCGTGGAATGGTGTGGCGACCTATGGCGCCATTGCCGCCGGTGCACCGCTAGGCGTGTTGATCGCCCACAGCTTCGGCTTTGCCGCCATCGGTGCAGTATCGCTGGCGATAATGCTGATCGCGTTTCCATTGGCACGATACAAACGTGCGACGGCGATTGCCGTCGGCGAACGCTCGTCGATCCGCAGCGTGGCGGCGCGAGTGGTTCCCTATGGCATCGGTCTGGCGCTGGGGTCGCTCGGTTTCGGCTGCATCGCCACCTTCATCACATTGTTTTATGCCGCGCATGGCTGGACGGATGCGGCGCTCACACTGAGCATTTTCGGCGTCATGTTTGTCGGCACGCGTTTTGTGTTCGGCAAGATGATTCTTCGGGTCGGTGGCTATCGCGTGGCCATCGTCTCGTTTGCGGTCGAAGCCATGGGCCTGGCCATGCTCTGGCTGGCCAGTGACATGCTGAGCGCCGCGATCGGCGCGGCGGTGGCGGGCCTGGGTTTTTCGTTGATATTCCCTGCACTCGGCGTGGAAGCGGTCAACCGTGTACCCGAAAACAGTCGCGGCGCGGCCATCGGCATGTTCTCCGTGTTTCTGGACGTGGCCATGGTCGCCGTCGGGCCACTGGGTGGCTGGATCGCCGCCGGCATGGGTTTCAATAGCGTCTACGGATTTGCCGCATTGGCTGCCGTAACGGCAGTGGCATTGACGCTGGTGCTGAAGAACCGAGCGATGCGCCCTGCCACCACGGCATAAGGCCGAAGCTTGCAGGCTGCGGGTATGGCCCCGTCGTCTCTCTCGTAGCAAGCCCGGCTTGCGCGACTCATCCTGTTGAACGCAGGTCGCAGCTTCACTCCATCGCGCGACGAAATACGCTTTAATAGCGCCAGTAGTCTTGGAAGTGGGTGGGTAACGCGTGGCCTCTGAGCTTGAAGAGCGGCGCATGGACGTAGCCGATTTGGAAATTGGCATGTTCGTATGCCGGCTGGATCGACCATGGGAAGAGACGTTCTATCCTCTTCAGGGAGTCGAGCTGATAACCGCAGACGACCTCGCCGCCATCCGCGACCTGTGCGAATACGTCTATATCGATGCGCGTCGGCAAATTTCCCTGGACAGGCCGCATGCGCTAACCCGTACCCGTCTTGATGACTCGCGCTTCAATAGCGCGATCAAGTACGAAGACAAGGTGAGCGTTGAAGATGAGGTGCCGCGCGCCCGCGAGGCGTTCAATAACGCAACCGCGATGGTCAACCGCATCTTCGAGGATGTCACCAGCGGCCGCGACCTGTCGGTCGAACACGTGGAAAACGCCGTGCGTCCGCTGGTCGCCAGCGTGCTGCGCAACGCGGATGCGTTTTTCTGGATCGAGGGCCTGAAGAATCACGACAGCTATTCCTACAGCCATTCGATCGGCTGCAGTGCTCTGGCCGCCGCGTTCGGGCGGCATATGGGTTTCGCCGAAGAAACCATTATCAGTCTGGCCGCTGGCGGGCTGCTGATGGACATCGGCAAGACCAAGCTGCCGCAGTCCCTGCTGCAAGGCAAGGGCAAACTGACATCTGCCAACCGGGAAAAGCTGCAGTCGCACGTGGCTCGCGGCATAAAGATCGTCGACGAGTCGGGCATCACCGATCAGGACGTGCTCGACATCGTACGAACGCATCACGAGCGCATTGACGGCAGCGGCTACCCGGGCAGTCTGATCGGTAATGTCATCCCGATCACCGGACGCATGCTCGGCATCATCGATGCCTACGACGCGATGATCAGTCCCCGCCCTTATCGCGACGCCATTTCCCGCCACCAGGCCCTGCGACAGATTTATGCGGGACGCGATACGTTGTTCCAGTCCGAACTGGTCGAGCAGTTTCAGGTGTGCCTTGGCGTGTATCCGACCGGTTCGCTGGTCGAGTTGAGCACTGGCGAAGTAGCCGTGGTGATGGCACAGAATCAGGTACGCCGGCTACGCCCCAAGGTAGTGATACTCACCGATAGCTCGAAGCAGCCGGTAGACGATTTTCGCCAGCTCGATCTGATGAATCAGGGCGATATGGGCAAATCATCCCAGGACAAGAAAAAAACGAGTGGCGTCGTGACGCGCATGATCGACATCGTGCGCAGCCTCACCTCAGGCGACTACGGCATCAATGCCGCCGAGCTGTTTCTGCATTGATGAGGATTCCCGCACGATGATGAATCGGGAATCGATATTTGCAGCGATCCAGGCGCAGGTAGCGTTGGGAGCCGCTGACGCCAGCAGTTTTGCCGTAATCATTGTGCGGGTGCGCGGACTGCGCGACATCGCGCTGCGTTTCGGCTACGCACAGGGTGAGCTGGCGGAGGAAAGCGTGCGCGTTCTGATCGAGCAATCGATGCGCCCGATGGACCGGGTGTTTCGCGCTGGCGATGACAGCTTCGCCATCGTTTTGCCTGGCATGCGTCACCAGAACCACACGCTGCTGGCGGCGACGAGGCTGATTCGTGCGTTCGAGCAACCCATGAACACCGGCTCCACGCCCTGGCACGGCCAGGCCATCATGGGCATCGCGCTGTATCCACAGCACGGTACCGAAGCCGATGCGTTGTGCCGCCGCGCCGAAATGGCGCTGGATGAAGCGCTGCGTCGGGGAGATCAGTACGCCTTTTACCAGCCGCAGGATGTGCAGGTCGAGATCATCCACGAAGAACTGCGCGATGCCATTGATACCAATCGGCTGCGCACCTATTTCCAGCCTGTTTGGGATTTGCAGAACCATCGCGTAGCCGGCGTGGAGTCACTGGCACGATGGACCAGCGAACGCCATGGCTCGGTGTCACCAGCCAACTTCGTGCCATTCGCCGAGCAGAGTGATCTCATCCTCGCACTGACCCGCTGGAGCATCAACGCTACCTTGCGGCACGCAGCGCCTTTGCACGACATGCCTGGGCTGACCTTTGCGATCAACTTTTCACCACGCGTATTTTCCAAACCCGGCATCGTCGAGCAGCTGATGGACGCACTGGATATCTGGGGCGTGGCACCGACAAGCGTCATCGCCGAAGTGACCGAAACTGCGCTGGTCAACAATCTTGAGCTGAGCCTGCAGGTACTCGGCCGCTTGCGCGATCGCGGCGTAGGGATTGCCATCGACGACTTCGGCACCGGCTACGCCTCGATTGCCTACCTGCGCAAATTCCCGGCCACCGAACTGAAGATCGACCAGTCGCTGATCGTCGATATGCACGCCGACGCGCAGACGAACAAGCTCGTTCGCGCCATCGTCAACATGTCTCATCATATGGATCTCACCGTGGTAGCCGAAGGCGTGGAGGATCAGGCGACCCAGGATCTGCTCGCCGACATGGGCTGCGACTACGGCCAGGGTTATCACCTGGGGCACCCGGAGCCGGCAGCGGATTTCGTGGCGCGCTACAAATCAACGGCGGTCAAATCCAGTCCGGCAGATTCATGAGTCGGCACCCGGCGCATGCAATCGCCGCTGCGTTGATCAACGGGCATTGCCATGGCAGCCACTGAAGCGCAGCGCATCGGCTTCACCCTGGATCAGGCCAGCAAGCGTTACGGCAATGTGCTGGCGCTGGACAACATCAGCCTGGACTTCGCTGCGGGTACCACGACCGCGCTGATCGGCAGCAGCGGTTCGGGTAAATCAACCGTACTACGGCTCTTGCTGGGGCTGGATTATCCCGATACGGGCAGCATCAAGATCGATGGTCGCGTGCTCGATCATGCACACGTGCTGGAACTGCGCCGACGCATTGGCTACGTGATCCAGGAAGGCGGCCTTTTCCCGCATCTGACCGTCTTGGGCAATCTCGCCCTGCTGCCGCGCTACCTCGGCTGGCACAACGAAAAAATCCGTCAGCGCGCTGAAGAGCTTGCCGTGCTGACGCACTTGCCGGTTGACGTAATGACACGTTATCCCGCCGAACTGTCCGGCGGTCAGCGCCAGCGCGTCGCGCTGATGCGCGGGCTGATGGCTGATCCCGATGCGCTGCTGCTGGACGAACCGCTGGGCGCGCTCGATCCCATCGTGCGGCACGAACTGCAGGACGAGCTGAAGCGCATTTTCGAGCAGCTCGGCAAGACGGTAATCATCGTGACCCATGATCTGGCCGAGGCCGCGTGGTTCGCCGAACGGCTGGTGCTGATGCGCCATGGCGTCGTGGTGCAAGACGGCAGCCTGGATGATCTGCGCGAGCGTCCGGCCGATCCGTTTGTCACCCGCTTTGTCGAAGCGCAACGGCGTTTGCCGGAGGTGCGCGCGTGAGTCGCCCGATGCGCTGGATCATTGCATTATCGGCACTGCTGGCGCTGTCCGCATTCGCGCAGGCCACGCCGGTGCGCATCGGCTCCAAAGTCTTTACCGAGTCGGTGATCCTGGGCGAACTGGCCCGAGCCACTGCACAGCAGGCCGGCGTCGATGCCGTGCATCAGCGCGAACTGGGCGGCACCAGCATTTTGTGGAAGGCACTGCAGCAGGGTGATATCGACGTCTATTCCGAATACACCGGTACGATCACGCACGAGCTGCTGAAAAACGTGGCGCCCGATGCCGACATTCCGACCCTGCGCGAGCGGCTAAAACCACTCGGCATCGGCATCACCGATTCGTTGGGTTTCAACAACACCTACGCCGTCGGCATGCTGGAGAGCAAAGCCGCGCAGTTGCATATCAGCAAACTGTCCGACCTGACTGCACATCCTGAACTGCGCTTCGGCTTCTCCAACGAATTCATCGATCGCGCCGATGGCTGGCCCGGCATTCGCCAACGCTATGGCCTGCCGCAGACGCAGGTTCGCGGACTGGATCACGCGCTGTCGTATCGCGCGGTGGCGAGCAATGCCGTCGACGCCATCGATCTCTACAGCACCGATGCGGAAATCCCTTACTACCACCTGCGCACGCTGGACGACGATCGCCATTACTTCCCGCGTTACGAAGCCGTATACCTGTATCGCCTGGCGCTCGTGCAAAGCGCACCGGCCTTCGTTACGGCGCTGCAGAAACTCGCCGGCCGTATCGACGAAAACGCCATGCGGCAGATGAACGCCAGGGTGAAACTGCAGGGCATGAAGGAGGACGTGGTAGTCGCCGCGTTTCTCGGCATTCGCGCAGATACCAGCGCCGACAAGGGACTCTGGTCGCGCCTGCTGCAAACCAGCATCGAACACATCAAGCTGGTTATCCTGTCGCTGGGACTTGCCGTGCTGCTGGCCATTCCACTAGGCATCCTGGCGGCACGATTGAGGCGTCTGGGTCAGCTGGTGATCGGGCTCACCGGCATTCTGCAGACCGTGCCATCGCTGGCGATGTTCGTCTTCATGATCCCGATTTTCGGCATCGGCACCTGGCCGGCGATCGCCGCGCTGTTTCTCTACAGCCTGTTGCCGATCGTACGCAATACGCATGCCGGGCTGGTCGGCATTGCGCCGGAGCTGCGCGAGTCAGCGGCGGCGATGGGCCTGCCGCGAAGCGTACGCCTGCGCCGGGTGGAACTACCGCTGGCAACGCGCTCGATTCTCGCCGGCATCAAGACCGCAGCGGTCATCAACGTCGGCACCGCCACGCTAGCTGCGCTCATCGGTGCGGGCGGTTATGGCCAACCGATCCTCACCGGCATCCGGCTGGACAATATCAGCCTGATTCTGGAAGGCGCGATACCCGCCGCCATTCTCGCGCTGCTGGCGCAAGGCCTGTTCGAAGGCATCGAGCGTTGGCTGACACCGCGCGGCCTGCGGCTTGAAGCGCGGCAGTGAGCTGATCGTGCTTTGGCGTTTGGGTGCGCGTATCGAGTGCGCGTATCACAGTGGAGTAACCATGGCCGAGGTGGCAGCGAAGAGGTCTTGTTGATGAAAGACATACCGATTTTGCCTGACGAAACACGGTGACGGTCAATCTATGGCCGTACAAACGTCCAGACGTCCGTGCGTGTTGACAATTCGCTTCGCTCACGCCGACCATGCATGTCTATTTACCTGAAGAAACCCTCCCCACATGTCCAAGCAACCCGCACTGGCAATCGTGTACGAGCACCCCGAATGGTTCAAGCCGCTGTTCGCCATGCTTGACCGTCGCGGCATCGATTACCAGGCTTTCCCCTTCGAAAACCATCAGTTCGATCTCGCCGACAAACAGGCGCCGGCTCCGGTGGTATTCAGCCGCCTGGCGATGAGTTCGTTTTTGCGCCAGGACGAGCACCCGATTTTCTACGCGCAGGCGCTGTATGCGCATTGGGAGTTGAACGGCGCCCACGTGATCAACGGCAGCAAGGCGCTCGCGATCGATGCGAACAAGGCTCGGCAACTCTCGGTGATCCAGTCGCTGGGGCTGGCCATACCGGCCACGCGGGTCGTGCATCGCCAGGCCGATATCGTGGCAGCCACACAAGGCTTGCGCTTTCCGGTGATCGTGAAGGTCAATATCGGCGGCTCGGGCGCCGGTGTTTCGCGCTACGACAGCGTGGACGAATTGAAGCAAGCCGTCGCCGATGGCAGCGCGCCCAAAGGCATCGACAGCGTGCTGCTGGTGCAGGAATACGTGCCGGCGAAGGATCAGCATATGGTCCGCATGGAAACACTCAATGGAAAATTTCTCTACGCCATCTCGCTCAACACCGATGGCGGCACGTTTGATCTGTGCCCAGCCGATGTATGCCTGATCGACAAGCCCACCGTCACCGTGCAGGAATTCAAGCCCGATGCCGAGGCAATCAAGGCGGCCGAAGCGATTGCGCGCGCCTCGGGCCTGGACATCGGCGGGATCGAGTTCATGGTCGACGAACGCGACGGCGTGCGTCGTTTCTACGACATCAACGGCCTATCCAACTTTGTCGCTGATCCGCTCAACGTGCTGGGCTGGGACCCGCATGAAAAGCTGGTCGACTATCTGATCGACGTCATCGCATCCACGCAGGAGCAAGCCGCATGAAGTACGGTTTCTGGGCACCGGTATTCGGCGGCTGGTTGCGCAATATTCGCGACGAGAACATGGAAGCGAGCTGGGACTATCTCAGCAAGCTATGCATCCGTGCCGAAGAAATCGGCTACGACCTCACCCTGGTCGCCGAACTCAATCTCAACGACATCAAGGGCGTGACCGAACCCGCGCTCGATGCGTGGTCGAGCGCAGCGGCGCTGGCCGCGGTCACAAAAAAGCTGGAGATCATGGTCGCGGTGCGGCCCAACTTTCATCAGCCCGCCCTGTTCGCCAAGCAGGCGGCGAACATCGACCGTATTTCCGGCGGTCGGCTTGCGCTCAACGTGGTGTCGTCATGGTGGGCCGACGAAGCAACGCAGTACGGCCTGCAATTCGATCAGCATGACGATCGCTACGGTCGCACCAACGAATGGCTGCAGGTGGTCGACGGTTTGTGGACGCAGACGCCGTTCAATTTCACCGGCGAGCGCTACCAGCTAAAGGACGCGATCTGCGAACCCAAACCCATTTCCTCACCACGCCCGACCATCTACGCCGGCGGTGAATCCGAAGCGGCCAAGACGCTGATTGCGAAGCGCTGCGATGCGTACGTGATGCACGGCGACGAGCCCGCGTTCATCGCCGAAAAAATTGCCGACATGCGCGCGCGGCGTGAACGCGAAGGCCTGCCGCCGATGATTTACGGCATGGCTGCCTACGCCATCGTGCGCGATACCGAAGCGGAAGCGCTGGCGGAAGTCGAACGCATCACCACGCTGGATCCGGAAGCGGCCGGCTTTGCCAACTTCGACCAGTGGCTCTCCGGCACACAGCTGGAGCGCGAGATGAAGATCAAGGAATACTCGGTTTCCAATCGCGGCCTGCGGCCCGGCCTGGTGGGCACAGCCGAACAGGTGCGCGCGCGTATCGAGGAATTCTCTGCAGTGGGTCTCGATCTGCTGCTGCTGCAGATGAGCCCGCAGCTGGAAGAGATGGAACGTTTCGCGGCCCAGGTGATAGCGCCGTCTGCCGCGGTTGCCTGAGTCACCGGCCACGGATGGCCGTGGCCTGGCTTGGCAGTGCCCAGTGATCGAGAGCTGGCGTATCGTCAGGCGGGCAACCGGCATTTACCCCAATGCGTTTTGTGAGCATGGCGCCACGCTGTGTGTCGTTGCGGATCTTATTCGTCAAATGCCGGTTCGACCTGCGGCCGATAATCCATCGGCAGCGTCACAATGAATTCGCTGCCAAGATTTCGCCCTGCACTGTTCCCTGCCACGCTGCCTTGATGCGCCTCGACAAGTTCGCGCACCACGGCCAGGCCGATGCCAAGGCCTCCGCTGGAATGGTCCAGCGCACGGGCATCCTGCACGAACAGATCAAAGATATGCGGCAAAGCCTCGGCCGAAATACCGATGCCGTTATCCGACACGACAATCACCATCGATCGATCACGCACTACCAGCGACAGCGCAATCTCGCCATCCTGCGGGGTGTATTTGGACGCGTTGTCCAACAGGTTGCTGAAAATTTGCGTCAACCGTACCCGATCACCGTAAAAATCGAGCGGCGCGGATGGCAGTTCGATCGTCAACCGCTGTCCCCTCGACTCCATCGCAGGGCGGCAGGCCTCGAGCGACTGACGCAATACGCCAATTATCTCCACGTTGTCGCGCTCGAGTCGCAACTTGCCTGTGCGGATACGTGAGCCGTCGAGCAGATCGCTGATCAATCGCGACATATGCGTCACCTGATCATTGATGATCACCTGCAGGCGTACCAGCGAAAGTTCGTCGTCACTTTTCCTATCGATCAGCAGGCTGGCCGCAATACGGATCGGCGTCAGCGGATTGCGTAGCTCGTGTGCCACCATCGCCATGAATTTGATCTGCTGACGGTGCGCCTCGCGAGCATGCGCTTCCAGCTCCTGCGCAGTAAGCGCCGCCATCACCAGCTGCTCGTTGGCATCGCGCAAATCGGCGAGGCGAGTTTCCTGTGCCGCTGGCAACGACTCATGATCGATCAAGGGCAGCAGCGAAAGTTTGGTCGAACGAAGGCCCGACTTGCCGGGCAGCACATTGCTGTGGAACTGGAATCCACCGGGGCCGCCCTCTTTGGAGCGATACATGGCGACATCGGCCCGGTCGATCAGGGTGCCCACGTCGGCACCATCCTCCGGATACATGGCAATGCCGAGGCTGGCAGAAATTTGCAGCCTCACCTCCCCGATGGAACTGGGCACGGCGATGGCAGCCAGCAGTTGTGCAGCAATGCGTGCCGCGTCGGCTGGCTGTGCTACATCGGTCAACAGCACCAGAAATTCATCGCCACCTTGGCGACTCACCGTGTCACCGTCCAGCAGCACCGACTCCAACCGGCTGGCCACCAGCTGCAGCACTGCGTCGCCGCCCACACGACCCAGCGTGTTGTTGATATAGCGGAAATGGTCGAGATCGAGAAAGAGTACGGCGATACGCGCCTGCTGATCTTTCGCCGCAGCAATCGCGGCTTTCAGCCGGTCAAACATCAGCGCGCGGTTGGCCGTATGCGTCAGCGCATCGCGCTGGCTGGCATACGTCAATTCGCTCAAGTTGGCGATAGCCGTTTCAGCAATGGTTTCCGCACTGAGGGCGGCAAGCACCAGCATTTCATTCGCCTCCAGCAACTGCACCATGCGGTTACTGCTTCCACCGGGGTGCACGCTTACCAGCTCCGCTCGCAACCTGACCAGATCCGCTCGCAGGTCATCGGCCTGCCCGTTGAGCAACGCAAGCGCTTGCGTTGCTTCGGCTTCGGTGCGCGGATCGATGCGGTCGTTCATGGCATCGACGGCATGGTGCTGTACCTATCCATCGTCGGCACCGGAGGCTGGTCCGTTCAACAGGCTGTGGCTGCGGGTCGGCCTGCCGCCCAGCAGACCTTCATAGCCCACCAGCATCTCGTCGATCTTGATGCCGTCGTCGTCGATATGGAACAGATGCAGCGCGCTGGAATGTGCGCTGGCGCGAATCTTTACCACCGCCATCATCCGCTGCAGCCGGCTGTCCACTTCGATGTAACGCTGCACGATAATCGCGTCGGTGAGAAACGCCGTGCCGTAGGGACTGAAGCGCAGTTCGCTGTAACGATCCTCCAGCTCGGAGGTCATCAGCACGGTAACGCCGATATCGGTAAGCGCGGAAACCAGGCGCGACAGCGACTCGCGAAAGTCTTCGCGGAAGGTCGGCGCCAGCGCCAGTTCAAATCCGGAGAGTGAATCGATCACCACGCGGGTCGCCTTGAGCCGGCGAATTTCCGCAATCAGCTGCATCGCGATTTCGTCGACCGACAAAGCTAGCGATCGGGTATCGATCACACCCACCCGGTCGCTTTCGATCAACTCGGCCAACACAAGCCCACGCGACCGCTTGGGCCGCTGCTCGAATGCGGCGATGACCCCGGTTTCGCCAGCCCGCGCGCCTTCGGCCAGAAAGGCCGACGCAAGAATGCTCTTGCCCGAACCTGACGGCCCGGCCACCAGCAGCGAATAACCACGCGGCAGGCCACCGCCCATCATCACGTCCAGCTTTGGCACGCCCATCTTTGCCCGCTGATCAGGCTCCAGCGCGGGCTGCCAATCGGTCAGCGGTGCCAGCGCTGGCGGTGCGAATACCTGGATACCGCCATCACCGATGCGGAAGGTATGCAACCCCGGCAAGGATGGCTGCCCGCGCATCTTCATGATCTCCATCTTGCGGACCATCGAATTGCCCTGCACGCTCTGGCGCAGCCAGATCAGGCCATCGGCCACAGTAAACACCGGACTGGGATCGTCTTCGCTGAAGTATTCGCCCAACAGAAACGTCGTAGCCTGCCAGCTCGTCATCAGCATGCCGAGCTGTTGCACGAACTGCTGCAGGCTGATGAAAGGATTGCGATCACCTTCGCCAGCCAGGATCACCGAACGGAAGGAATCCACAAACACCAGCGAAGGACCATGCGCCTCGACCTCGGCAACGACTCGCGCCAGCACCTTGATCAGATCGCCGGTCGCGGTTTCTTCCGCCAGGTTGATGAAGTGAACCGCCTGATTGATCTTTTCGGTATCGAAGAAATCGAACTGCTGCTGGTAGCGGAACATCTTCAACGGCGGCTCGCCGAGCACGGTGAAATACAGCGCAGGCCGCTCGGGCGTGGCAAGCGCAAACATCATCTGATGCGCCAGCGTCGTCTTGCCCGAGCCTGGTGGACCGGCAATCAGATTGAAAGAGAACTCCGGCAGACCGCCGCCGAACACCTCGTCCAATCCGGGCACTCCCGTGGCAAGACGATGGATGATGGCTTTGACCCTGGTCATGGCGTGTTGTCCTTCGCGGAATCGCCGCTGGATGGTTTGTTCCACACCGAACGCAGCAGACGCTCAAACAACGAACCGCCAATCAGATGGGTAAGGAGATCATGGAAAGTGCTGAGCAAGGCGGCCATCGCTGCGGCGGCTTCTGCTGGTGTCTGCTGCGATAACGCGGTTTCCAGGCCAGCAAAATCGCCCGGGCGGAGCAAGCCTTCGTACGCAGTAACAAGGCAAGGATGATCGACGAGCGTCAGGTACAGGCTGCGCTTGTACAACGCGGCGACACCGGGCTGGCCGATGATCGGCGCCAACGCCACATCGACTTCCTGCCATAGCGAAAGCGCGGCGGCTGCAATGGCTACCGCGTCCGCACTTTCGCCCACCCGTCTGGCAAGCATGGCTTGGATACCGTGTGCGTCAATCGGCATCGGTGGCCCGAGGAGCGCGCAAATGCACGCTTTTACTTTGTCATGGTAGCTGTTCGTCGGTGCTCATGCGGTGAAAGCAGCAAAGCATCAACCTTGCAGCCGCCAAAAGCCTCACTTGCTAGCCTTTGTCGAGCAGTAGAGACTGCAGCATCACCTCGCCATGATATGAGTAACGCATGAGTTTGGCCGAGACGCGACGCGACCAGCTGTTCCCCACACTCTGCGCCGTGCAGATAACGGTGGCGCAACGCTTTGCCACGGCGCCGCCGCAGCGATTTGAACCGGGTGAAACGCTGTATGCGCTCGGCGAGCAGCGTGCGCCGGTTTTCATCGTGACCTCCGGCGATGTGCTGGTGAACCGCGGTCACGCCACGGGTGAAGATCAGCTGATCACCACGCTGCCGATCGGCGGCATTACCGGCGAAGTGAGCCAGCTCGGTGGTCGCTCGGCGCTGGCCGAAGCACGCGCCGGGACGAATGGCTGCGAGGCGCTGCGTTTCGACACAAACCATCTGCGCGCGCTGATCGTCGGTTCGGCTGAGATCGGCGAGATCATCATGCGTGCCTTCCTTCTGCGCCGCACCGCGCTGATTGCCGAAGGCGCCAACACGCTGCTTGCCGGCCGGCCGGGTGAACCCGCGCTGGTGCGGCTGCAGGGGTTTCTCACACGCAACGGCCATCCGTATTCATTGCTCGACGTGGGCGATGGCGGCGAAGGTCAGGCGCTGGTTGAACGTTTCGGCGTGCAGGATGACGAACTGCCGATCGTGCTGTGCCCCAACGGTGCGCTGCTCAAGCATCCAAGCGAAGTGGATCTTGCCGGCTGCCTCGGCATGATGCCGGAGCTTGATCCGAATCGCATCTTCGACGTGGCCGTGGTGGGCGCAGGCCCCGCAGGCCTGGCGACTGCGGTGTACGCCGCCTCCGAAGGCCTGTCGGTGTTGGTACTGGATACGCGCTCGTTCGGCGGCCAGGCCGGCGCTTCGGCCAGAATCGAAAACTATCTGGGATTTCCTACCGGCATCTCCGGCCACGCGCTGGCCGCGCGCGCATTCACTCAGGCACAGAAGTTCGGCGCCGAGATCGCCATTCCGGTCAACGTGACCGTACTGGAATGTGGCGGCGATAGTCGCAAGCCGGGCGACCTCTTTACCCTGCGCCTGGAAAACGGCCTCGGCATGCAGGCGCGCAGCGTGGTGATTGCATCGGGTGCGCGCTATCGGCGCATCGACATCGAAAACCTGAGCCTGTTCGAAGGCGCCGGCGTTTCCTACTGGGCCTCACCGGTAGAGGCGAAGCTGTGTGAGGGCGAGGAGGTTGCATTAGTCGGCGCCGGCAACTCGGCGGGACAAGCCGTCGCTTACATGGCGCCACGGGTCAAGCATCTGCACCTGGTCGTACGCGGCGAATCGCTCGACGCGTCGATGTCGCGCTATCTGATCGAACGCATTGCCGCCCTGCCCAACGTCACGCTGCACACGCGCACCGAAGTCACCGCGCTGCAGGGCGATGTGACCAGCGGATTGACCGGCGCTACCTTTCGCCAGCGCGATACCGGCGTCGAATGGACCGGGCCACTGCGGCACCTTTTCCTTTTCGTCGGCGCGGATCCGAACGCCGCCTGGCTGCAAGGCTGCAACGTCGATGTAGATGCCAAGGGCTTTATCTGCACCGGCCAACCCGGCGCAGGACGACTGTGGTCTGCTGCCGATCGCGAACCGCTGGCACTGGAAACCAGCGTGCCCGGCGTGTTCGCCATCGGCGATGTGCGCGCCGGCTCGACCAAGCGTGTAGCGGCGGCAGTGGGCGAAGGTGCTCAGGTCGTTGCCGCCCTGCATCAGGTACTTGCTGCATCTCCTGCCCGACTACCGGAACCCGCCGCATGAGTGACTATTGCAAACACCTCGCCGATATCGTCGATGTAACGCCCCGCACGCTCGGGTGCGAGGAATGCCTCAAGTCGGGATCGCACTGGGTCCATCTGCGGCTATGCCGCACCTGCGGTCACGTCGGCTGCTGCGATCAGTCACCGGGACGCCACGGCACCGCACATTTTCACGCCACCAAGCATCCGATCATCGAAGGCTACGATCCACCCGAAGGCTGGGGCTGGTGCTTTATCGATGACACGTTGGTCGACCTACCCGACCAGACGCCACAAGTAGGCCCGATACCACGATATATCTGATGCCTTGATGGGCTTGTTTGATGTGATCTGTTCGATTTTCTTTGGATGTACAGACGTCTACATGAAAAAGCCCGATGGCAAGAGTTGTCATCTCTCACCATCGGGCCCTGTGCTTCAATCCATCTATTTCCGGCAAACCAAACCTTACCGATCGATTCGCCGCACCACGCCGCTTACCGCCCCAGATCCTGCAGGAAACGGTTGGTGTATTGCAGCGCCGTGCTGCCGCTGACCGAGTTGCACGTTGGCGATGCCGAACCGGTATTGCTTGAACAAGGCGTGTCGCGATCCAACGACCAGAAATGGATGCCTGCCAAGCCATTGCTCACCGCGTAATTGGTGAGCGTGTCGACATCGGTGAGAGAGAACACTTCGCTGGAGACATCGTTCATGCCAACCATTGGCGTCAACTCGATCTGGCTGGCGGGAATGCCGTAGGTATGCTCCAGATTTTCGGCTGCCTGAATCGCCGACTGCCCCATGTTGCACGCGCCGTTGGACACCACGCAGACACCGGCACTGGCGCCGCCGAAATCCATCACCATCAGGTTGATCGTGTAATTGCTGAGGTTGGCGCTCTTGATCGACTTGACCACCATATCGCCCAGTGAATTGAGTCCGCCGTAGCTGCCATCCGATGCGCCCAATGTGGCCAGCGTGAAGGAGAAGCGCAGGTTCGGATACAGCGTATGCGCATACGCGACCTCGGTCACCAGGCTGCTGATCTGCGCCTGTGTCTGACCTCCTTCAATATCGAAATCCACGCCGACCAGATGCGCAGAGTTATAGGTCGAGATGAACTGGGCCATGCCCGCCGGAGTGGAACAGGTAAAGGTGCCCGCTTGGCCACCGGTGGAAAGCACGTAGTTGACGCCTGCCGTGGACAGCGCCTGGATGTTCGCGCTGGCAAAACTTGCGGCAGGAATGCCGCCCCAGTTTTCGCTGCCGCATTCGCCTGATGCAAACGCCAGGGTAATCGCGCCGAGATTGGGCTCGGCGGTCGAAACCAGGCTGCCGCTACCTACCACCGGAATCGCCGTGCCGGTCACCGCCGTCTGCATGACGTTGGTATTCCAGTTGAGATTGATGGTCACGTCCTTGTAGGGACTGAACAGCAAGCTGCCGGGTGCTGGGGCTGGGGCTGGGGCTGGGGCTGGGGCTGGGGCCGGAGCGGGTGCAGGTGCAGGTGCAGGTGCAGGCGCTGGCGCGGGTGCCGGCGCTGCACCACCGCAGGATCCCTGCGATGTCCACGGCTGACCGGAGCCGGCTCCGCCGCTGTTGCTGGCGGGGTCATTACCCTGCGTCCACCAGTTGGCCAGATAGTTGACGCCGTTTTCGCTGGCAGTGTTGCCACCGGTGTAGACCTGCGACGCGCTCCAGGCCGCCGCACAACTGCTTGCAGTCTGTGCCTGCAGCGTCTGCACGGGTACGGCGGCCAGCAAGGCCATGGAAAGACCTGTCGCAGCAATACTGCCAAAAGCGCCAAGGGCGAGACTCAAGCGTGTGGTGGGCTTTTTTACAAAAGGTGACGGGGGTTTAACTGACATGGAATTCTCTCCAGATGGACTTGCATCAATACGAGTGAGTTACCAAGGCAGTTCACAGCCGCAATCCGACAGCCATGTGGGGATGTGCCTCAACGCTTCCCTGCACGCTACCGCTTGTAATGCGTGAGATATGTCCCGTGATATTCCAAAATGACAACGTTGTCTATTGGACAAAATCACATCTGTGACGCCGCGTGTGAATTGCGATGGCGTACCTGGCGAGCCTTACTAGGCTCGGCTACAAACTTTTGTTTGCTGCTTTTGCAGCATCTCGCCACAACAATCCGCTTTGCCGTTTGCCTGAGCTGATACCGCATCGCAGCAGCTGACTCCGCAGCTGATATCGATGATCGAAATTGCAAGCTTGTCAGGACGAGGGTCGGAAAGTTGGCGGCAGATTTGCTGGCCGATGCACTTTGCCTCGTCAGCAAAGCCGGTTCCCGTCACGTGGCTTTAGCAACGTGCCACGGCGATCAAGAGGCGCATCTGGTCAGAAGAATAAAACCGAGAATGACAACGTTATCTATCAGCCGGCATGGATGCTGTCGTGGAAAGCACAGGTTGAGATTGCTCAGGCCTTTTTCAAAAAGCAGACCTTCAGCACCAGGCCCTTGATCTTGTCCGAGCTGCCTTCGACAGGTTCATCGTCGCCGTCAACAAGATGGATGTTCTTGATCACGCCGACCTGCTTGCTGCAGCAGCAGCACCGGCAGCGATGGACCACTCGTGGCCGCCGTCTGCACGCACGGAGTTGTCACCACCGAGTTAGATGTTTCCATCGCACACACCGGACAGTCAAAAATCTCAGACGCGCTTTTGTCCAGCGGGATCGTTGAAGGACACCGATGTATGGATGGCCGATTCGATAGACAGTTTGCCGCCGCAAGTCTCGGAATTTTCCATGCCAGCGCAACGCCGGCTGCACAGGATTTGCACGCCGGCTCTGTAATCTTCGTCAGGTATTTACGGAATACACAGGACGGTCGGCAATGTGCTGACGAAACATTTCGACACCGATCGACGCCCGCGGTAATGTCTACCCATATCGTCAGACGCGATAACACAGGAGTTTCAATGGCCGACGCAACGCCCGTGTTTGATGAGATGGGATGGCCGGAGAACGTCCGCGCACCCTACGCGTTGATCGATG
>Ga0302310_10000468_pt1 | contig 38104 bp, 34 predicted proteins | sample III_Palsa_N1_2_FD_200451 | JGI IMG/M metagenome (GOLD analysis project Ga0302310, IMG submission 200451) | Peat permafrost microbial communities from Stordalen Mire near Abisko, Sweden - III_Palsa_N1_2 | ecosystem: Environmental > Terrestrial > Soil > Palsa > Peat permafrost | place: Sweden...
TCAAACTTGACCTGCCACCGTTCACCTTGATCGGCGCGACGACCCGCGCCGGCATGCTTACCGCTCCTCTGCGTGATCGCTTTGGCATCGTGCAGCGGCTGGAGTTTTACTCGACCGAGGAACTCACGGCGATCGTGCGGCGTGCGGCGCGCATCCTGGGTATCGTCTGTGCGCCGGAAGGCGCCACCGAAATCGCGCGCCGTTCCCGTGGTACGCCTCGCATCGCCAACCGCCTGCTGCGCCGCGTACGTGACTACGCCGAAGTGCGTGCCGAAGGTGAGATCACACTGGCTGCGGCGCAAGCCGCGCTGGATATGCTGAAGATCGATCCGGAAGGTTTCGACGAGCTGGATCGGCGCCTGCTCAGCCTGATCGTGGAGAACTTTGACGGCGGTCCGGTTGGCGTCGAGTCGCTGGCTGCTGCGCTCAGTGAGGATCGCGGCACGCTGGAAGACGTGGTCGAACCCTACCTGATCCAGCAGGGTTACCTCATCCGTACGGCGCGTGGTCGTATGGTCAGTGCGAAGGGTTGGCGCCACCTGGGGCTGACGCCGCCAGCGCGCCAGGCCGTAGCGGCCGACCTGTTTCCGGGTGAGCCTGATGATGTCTGACGAGCCAGCAGTATCGTTACCTTTCAGCTGGACCATCCGGGTGTATTGGGAAGACACTGACGCCGGTGGTGTGGTGTATCACGCCAGCTATCTGCGGTTTCTGGAGCGTGCCCGCAGCGAGTGGCTGCGCGGGCTTGGTATCGACCAGGTGGCGCTCAAGCAGGCGACCGGGCTGGCCTTCATGGTCCGTGATATGCAGATCGATTTTCTCAAGCCTGCCCTGCTGGATGATGAACTGTCGGTAACGGTGGAAGTCAAAGAGCAGCGTGCAGCCAGTATCCTGTTCGCGCAGGCGGTTACGCGAGCAGACGGCAGTTGCCTGATTCGGGCGAAGGTTCGCGTGGCTTGTGTCGACCTTGGACGCATGCGGCCGGCGCTAATTCCGTCGGATCTTTTTGCTGCCGATTCGCTTTCGTGAAATTCGATTTACCCGATGTGATCCATTGGATCTGTTTAGAAAATCCTCTTACAGAGTGACGCCGTGCTAGCCCGTTTGAAGCAGCTGCCTTGAGCGGGTGATCGAAAAACGGTGTGCCACAAGACAACCTGATCTATCCCAACCAAGCCGACCGGCGGAGAACCCTCAAGCAATGAACGGTGGACTGAATATTTTTTCGCTGATCTCCGATTCCAGCATTCCAGTAAAACTGGTGTTGCTGGTGCTGGTGGTGTTTTCCTTCATGTCGTGGGTCATCATCATACGCAAGCATTCGCAGACCAAGGCAGCGATGGAGAATGCCGAGGCGTTCGAGGAGCGCTTCTGGTCCGGTGGCGACCTGGCCCAGTTGTTCCGCGAAGTCAGCAATCGCGGCGGCGCTGGCGGCATCGAGAACATCTTCGAATCGGGCTTTCGCGAATTCGCACGCCAGCGCCAGCGCAAGACACACGATGTACGCAGTGTGGTCGAAAGCTCCGAGCGTGCCATGCGCGTCACCGGCACCCGCGAGATCGGCCTGCTGGAGCGCAATCTGGAATTTCTCGCCAACGTCGGTTCGATCAGCCCTTACGTGGGCCTGTTCGGTACGGTGTGGGGCATCATGGGCGCGTTCCAGGGCCTGGGTGAAATGAAGGACGTGACCATCGCCGTGGTCGCGCCGCATATCTCCGAAGCACTGATCGCCACTGCGATGGGCTTGTTCGCCGCCATCCCGGCGCAATGGGCCTATAACCGTTTCGCGACCAAGGTCGAGCGAGTGGCATCGCATTACGAGGTGTTCCAGGAAGAATTCTCCTCGGTGTTGCAGCGGCAGATCCAGACCGACGACGTGGCCTGAGCGGAGCAGTATCCATGGCCATTTCCCAGCGTCGTAAACGCTACAAGCTCAAGTCCGAGATCAACGTCGTCCCGTATATCGACGTGATGCTGGTGCTGCTCATCATTTTCATGGTCACCACGCCGATGATGAAAAGCCTGGGCGTGCCGGTGCAGCTGCCACAGAGCAGTGCCAAATCACTGAAGGACATCAAAGATCCCGTGGTGGTGTCGATCGAACAGGACGGACAAATCTCTCTCAAGGTCGGCGACGGTAAAGCCGAGCCGGTGAGCGTTGATGAATTCACCCAAAAGATCACTGCGTTCCAGCAGGCCGATCCCGATCTGCAGGTAATACTCGCAGGCGACAAGAATGCGGTTTACGGCAAGGTGTACGTGATCCTGCCGATCCTCCAGCAAGCCGGGGTGACCAAGATCGGACTGCTGAGTCAGCCGGGGTCGGGCGGGACGAATGGACGAAAGTAAGGGCACGCCGAAGGCGGTCATACTTTCCGCCATCCTGCACGTCGGTATCGTGGCGTTTTTGTTCCTCGCGACTCTGCCGTGCTCGAGCTTCGAAAGCTTTGTCAACGCGCTGGGCCTGCCTGCGTGGATGAACCCGATTACCTGTACGCCGCCGCTGAATTTGCAGGGGCAGGTGATCCAGGCCGTGTTTATCGGTCCGACCGGCAGCCCACCGCCCAAAACCGTGAAGACCAAGCCGGTTCCCGATGCCGTGCCGCCGCCACCCACCACGCCGCCTCCACCGCCGACGCCGCCCAAGCCTGACGAGCCGAAGATCAAGACCTTGCCGCCGCCGCCGGAGCATCCGGACGTGGTGGATCAAGAAAAAGTGGTCGAGGATGCGCTGCAAAAGGCTGACGATGCCAAAAAGCTGCAAGAGGAAAAAGAGCAGCAGCGCCAGTCGGAGATCGACGCGCAGGCAGTGAAGAAAAAGCAGGAGGAACAAAAGAAGGTTGATGAGCTGTTCCGCAAGATGGACGCGGCAGCCAACCAGACCAAAAGTCTCAGCAAACAGGCCGAGCAGCAGAAGCAGGATTTGGCCAATGCCAGTGACCAAAGCCAGCCTGATCTGCCCAAGGCCGACCAGCTGCAGAGCGGCAACAACAGCGACCATACCGATCTAAGCAGTGCCTACGCTGCCGCCATTCAGAATGCGGTCACGCCAAATTGGTTGCGGCCGGATAACATCGTGGCAGCTCCGTGTGACGTACATATCGTGCAATCGCCCGGAGGTGACGTGATAAGTGCTACCGCCGATTCGAGCTGTCCTTACGACGATGCAGGCAAACGATCGGTCGAAAATGCGGTCCTTCGTACGAGGACCTTGCCTTATAAAGGCTTCGAAAGCGTATTCCAACGCAACCTTACCTTCACGTTCAGGCCGCAATGATCAAGCCCATGCGCAAACTCAACTCACGCCTCGCCTTCATCCTGCTGGCCTTCGTGGCGATCTTCGCCACTTCCGCCAATGCCCAGCAGTCCCTGAAAATCGATATCGTCGGTGGCGTCAAGACGGCCACGCCGATTACAGTCGTGCCTTTCGCCCTGCAGGGCGGGTCGCCGCCTCCGACCGATGTGGCCGATGTCATCCACAACGATTTCAACCGTTCCGGCAAGTTCCGCGCACTGGACAAGTCAAGCATCGTCGAGCTGCCGTCGCAGGGCTCGGACATCAAATTCGACACCTGGCGTCTGCTCAAGCAGGACTACATCGTGGTCGGCCGCATCAAGGATGCCGGCAACGGCATGGTGCAGGTGGAGTACGAGCTATGGGACGTGAACAAGCAGCAGAGCCTGCTCTCACAGGCCATGCAGCCAGCGCCGGTCGGTGATTTGCGCAATGTGGCGCACCAGATCGCTGACGCCATCTACCAGAAGATCACCGGTGTGCGCGGGGCTTTCTGGACGCGTATTGCCTACATCACCGCGGTCGGTCTCGGTAACAACACGACGTATTCGCTACTGGTCGCTGATTCGGATGGCTTCAATCCGCAAGTGGTTGCCCGCTCCAAGGAATCGCTGCTTTCGCCAGCATGGTCGCCGGACGGCAAGAAAATTGCTTACGTATCGTTCGAAAGTGGCAATTCAAACATCTATGTGCAGGACATCACGACGGGCTCGCGCCAGCTGGTGGAGTCGCACCCCAAGGGCATCAACGGCGCACCGGCCTGGTCGCCGGACGGCAGCAAGCTGGCCGTGGCGCTGTCGTTCTCGGGCAATTTGAATATCTATGTGCTGAACATGGCCAGCCGTCAGGAAACCCGCGTAACCTCGGATAACCTTTCCATCAACACCCAGCCAGTCTGGTCGCCGGATGGTCAGAGCATCTACTTCACCTCGGATCGCTCCGGTCGGCCGCAGATCTACCAGACATCGGCCAGCGGCGGCGGCGCCACGCGTATCAGCTTTCAGGGCCAGAACAACCAGAACGTTGCGGTAGGCTACGACGGCAAGCAGATCGCCATGGTGCAGGGCAACGGGAACGTGTATCGTATTGCCATCATGGACCAGAGTCTGGGTGGCCAAGTGCGGTTCGTATCGCCAGGTCCCTATGACGAGTCCCCGAGCTTTGCACCGAATGCCAGCATGTTGTTGTACGCCGCTACCGATGGCACTCGCGGCGTGCTGTACTCGGTATCAGCCGACGGCAACGTTCGTCAGCGGCTGGTGTTGTCAGACGGCGATGTGCGTGAGCCCTCCTGGGGCCCGTACCGCGAGCGCTGATCTTTGAATGATGCCGGGCGCGAATACGCGCCGGCATCATCGCCCAGGGATGGGGTCGAAGGGTGCTTGCGAGCGATTTGGTTTTTGGCCGCGATACTTGGTTGTGTCGTGGCCAATATGTATGTGTGATTGCGTAAAATGATGCACAATCACGCTTACAGTAGTGTCAAAATAACAGCCGGCCTACCGGCGTCGCTGTCCCGCTACCCCAATCGTCATCGTTTGTCGGAAACTCAACCGTTAAGGAATATCACCATGAATAAGACCGCACAAATCGCCTTGGTCGCCCTGCTGTGCGTCAGCGCGGCCGCCTGCACCAAGAAAGCTGTCAAGCCGATGGCTGAGCAGGCCCCTGTCGACCAGGGCGCCATGACCAGCAATGACACCAGCACTGGCAAGTACAAGCAGGGCGATCTCGAGACCGACGCCTGCCTGCGCCAGCGCGTTGTGTACTTCGATTTCAACCAGACCGAGATCAAGCCGGAGTTCCAGCAGATCGTGGCTTGCCACGCCAAGTACCTGCAGGATCGTCCGACCTCGCAGATGCGTCTGGAAGGCAACACCGACGAGCGCGGCACGCGTGAGTACAACCTGGGCCTCGGCGAGCGTCGCGGCAAGGCTGTCTCCGATGCGTTGACGGCAGCCGGCGGTTCGGCCAGCCAGATCAACGTGATCAGCAACGGCAAAGAGAAGCCGGTCTGCCGCGAGCACAACGAGGATTGCTGGAGCAAGAATCGTCGCGTCGAGATCGTCTACACCGCCGAGTAAGCAACACGTATGAAGAAGCCACTGGCTAACAGTTTTACGGCCAGAATCAGCATGGCGGGCGCGATTGCGTCCGCCATGTTTTTTTCGACGGCGGTAACAGCACAGGAGTCGCGTCTGAGTCTTGCAGATCGTGTCACGCAGCTCGAACAGCAGGCGCAGAACAAGGACCAGGGCGGCATCGGCATGGTCAACCAGATGCAGCAATTGCAGGCGCAGGTCCAGCAACTGCAGGGACAGATCGAGGAACTGCAGCACAGCCAGCAGCAACTCGATGACAAGAACAAGGCGCAGTACGGCGATATCGATGCCCGGCTTGGCCGCCTTGAGGCAGGTAATGCGGGTACCGCGGCTTCCAAAGCGCCGGCCGGCAATGCACCTGCTAACGCTCCACCCGCGTCACCCCCGAATAATCCGTCAGCGGCTGCACCCGCTGGGCCGGCAAATGCTGCTCCCAATGCAGGGGCCAATGCGGCGGCTGATCCAGGCGCGGCCGCTGCTTACGACGTTGCCTTCAAAGCCATTCGTGCCGGCGACTACGTATCGGCCTCGCGAGATTTTCGCGGCTTCATCCAGAAGTATCCGAGCGATGCGCTGACGCCTAACGCCTTTTACTGGCTGGGCGAGTCGTACTACGCGACGATGAATTATCAGGTCGCGCTCGATGCCTTTCAGCATTTGCTGACCCAATTTCCGCAGAGCGAAAAGGCGCCTGATGCTTTGCTCAAGCTGGGTTACTCCCAGTTGGAGTTGAAACAGATGCCGCAAGCCAAGGCAACACTGACCTCAGTGGCCAGCAAGTACCCTGGTTCCAAGGCTGCCGGTCTGGCTCAGGAGCGGCTGCGTCAGATTCAGCAGTCGTCGGCCAACTGAGGTTTCGCCCGTGAATAGTGACAGCGCTGGCGCGGTCTCCCCCGCACCGGCTGCGGTGATCCCCGAACGGCTGCGCATCACCGAGATTTTCCACTCGATCCAGGGCGAAGCCGATGCGATCGGCTGGCGCACGGTGTTTATTCGTCTGACCGGCTGTCCGTTGCGCTGCGTCTGGTGCGATACCGAGTATTCGTTTTACGGCGGTGACTGGCATGCGATCGACGATATCCTTGCCGAGGTTGCCAAGCACGACGTCAAGCATGTGTGCGTCACCGGCGGCGAGCCACTGTCGCAGAAGCGCTGCCTGATCCTGCTGCGCAAACTCTGCGATGCCGGCTACGACGTGTCGCTGGAAACATCGGGCGCCATTGACGTTGCACCGGTCGACCCGCGTGTCCATAAGATCATGGATTTGAAAGCGCCGGATTCGGGCGAGAGTGCACGCAATCTGTGGTCGAACCTCGATCATCTGCTGCCGCACGACCAGATCAAGATCGTGATCGCCAGCCGCGCCGACTACGAATGGTCGCGTGTGATGCTGGTCGAGCATGCGCTAGCGCAGCGCTGCATGGTGCTGTTTTCGCCGGTGCACGGGGCAGTACAGCCGCGCGAGCTGGCTGAGTGGATTATCGAAGACAAATTGCCGGTGCGATTTCAGATGCAGTTGCACAAGCTGCTGTGGAACGATGCGGCCGGGAGATGATTTGTGCGTTCATCCATGAGCGCGAAGATCAAAAAGTGGCCATCCATGGCCGCACTCTTCAACAAAATCCGCGTTGTGGCCACGTTGCTGCAAGCGACAAGAAAACCCGCGCGCCGGCCTGTGTTGTCGGTGGCGTTTGTGGCCAGTGACCGGTCAATCCAGTGTGGAATTCCTCATGTCAGAAAAATCATTACCTAGGGCCGTCGTGCTCGTTTCCGGCGGCATGGATTCGGCCGTTACCATCGCGCTGGCGCGCGAGCAGGGCTATCAGGTACACGCCTTGAGCGTGGCCTATGGGCAACGTCACAGCTCGGAGCTGGCGGCGTCTGCCCGCGTCTCGACCATGCTCGGCGCAGTCGAACACAAGACGGTGACCGTCGACCTGCGCAGTATCGGCGGTTCCGCCCTCACGGCAGATATCGACGTACCGCTCGATACCGCCGAGAGCAGCGATATCCCGGTGACCTACGTACCGGCGCGCAACACCATCATGCTTTCGATCGCACTGGGCTGGGCCGAGGTATTAGGCTCCAGCGACATCTGGTGCGGCGTCAATGCGGTGGACTATTCGGGCTACCCGGACTGTCGTCCCGCCTTTATCGAAGCCTTCGAGACGCTGGCGAATGTCGCCACCAAGGCCGGCGTCGAAGGCGCCGGTATTCGTATCCACGCGCCACTGATGCGCATGGGCAAGGCCGATATCGCGCGCGAAGGTCAGCGCCTCGGTATCGATTTTTCCGCGACCGTCAGCTGCTACAACGCCGACAGCGAAGGCCGTGCCTGCGGCCACTGCGATGCCTGCCGTTTGCGTGCCCAGGGCTTCCGCGAAGCCGGTTTGCCTGATCCGACTCGCTACGTGTGACGCGTTTGCTTGTGCCGCCGACGCCCAGCACGTAAAATTGCGGGCTGGCTTTTGTTCGTTGGGTCGTTAGCTCAGTTGGTAGAGCAGTAGACTTTTAATCTATTGGTCCCGGGTTCGAATCCCGGACGACCCACCAGAATTTCGAAGCGCCCGCAGGGCGCTTTTTTTTGCCCAAATATGGCGTGCTATCTCTAGCCGCCAGCTGCCCGGCAATCAGTCAATGCGCTTGGTGGGCTGCCGGAAACGCCGGGTCATCCGCTCGATCAGCAACGGTAGCAACGCCAGCACGGCGAGGGCGGCCGAGGGCAAAAGCACTTCGCGATGCATGAAGAGATCCATGCTGAAGTTGGTGCTTTGACTGAGCACCGTGCCGATGCCTGCACCGATCGAGGTTTCGAAAATCAGCGTGATCGTGCCACCCAACCAGGTTGCGCCGATAAACAGCCACAGCGGGCAGCGCAGCCATGCCAGCCCGACCGTCACTGCGCCAAATGGCAGGATCGGCAGAAAGCGCAAAAACAGCGTGTAACTCACCGGGTGAGATTCGAATCCGTGATGCAGTTTCACCGCGATGGCCGGCGGCTTGCGGCTGCCGGTGCCGAAGGCATAGCGGCTGGCGAGGAAGAGGATCAGCGAGCCCAGCGTCAGAGCGACCGATGAGCACAACGTACCCTCCGGCACGCCGAACGCGAAGCCACCGGCGAGGATCACGATGATCGTGCCGGGAATGCCGGTGCACATCGTCAGCGTCAGCAGGCCGATGAAGACCAGGCGGCTCAGCCACGGGTGCGCAGCGATATGTGCATGTATCTGACTCTGATGCGCGACAAGCTGCTGTGGCGTGAGCCGATCGAGCGCGCCCGACGCAAACAGCACGATGCCGGCCAGTATCAGCAGGATCAGCGGTAGCGAGGCGCGCAGGCGATTCAATAGACCGTACCGGCTGCGCCGTAGTCGGCCAGAACGCTGCGTGCCTGATCGCGCAGGATGTCGCGGCGCACGGCGATGCCGCGACGTTCCAACTCACCTATCCAGTCGCTCGGCAGCGGACCTTCATCGAACTCGGTGAGTTCCTCGACGTCTTCAGCGCGCGCGCCGATCAGCAGTTCATCGATGCCCGCCCATACCGTGGCGCCATAGCACTGGCAGCATGGTTGTGAGCTGGTGGCCAGCACATAGCGACTGCCGGCCTGGTTGATCCGGTGCTGGCCGAGGCGCTGCTGCGCGACCATCAACGCCATGATTTCGGCATGCGCAACCGAGCAGCTTTGTGGCACGACCCGATTCACGCCGATAGCAATCAGACGTCCACTCTCGGCATCAAATACGGCGGCACCGAATGGGCCGCCGCTTTGCTGCGCCACATTGCGCCGCGACAACTCAATTGCCAGTCCTACGCGCTCCTCATCGCTCATGTAGGGTCGTCCGATATCGGCGACATCGCCCATCCAGGGCGGCAAGGTGAGATGGATTTGCAATGGCAGCATCTGCGTTCCCTCCGTCTACTGGCCAGCCTGCCTCGTCCACGTGTCGCGCAGGGTGACGGTGCGGTTGAACACCGGTTTTGCTGGCTGGTGATCGACGCGGTCGGCGACGAAATAACCGAGTCGCTCGAACTGGAACCGCTGCTCCGGCGCTACATCTGCTGCGGCAGGCTCCAGCCACGCCTGCACAACGCGCTTGGCCTGCGGGTTGACGTGTTCGAGCCAGGTCTTGCCATCCTCTTCGTTCTCGGGCGCAGACACGTTGAACTGGCGATCGTAGAGACGCACCTCGGTAGCGATGGCGTGCTTCGCGCTCACCCAGTGAATCGTGCCCTTTACCTTGCGGTCGGCGCCCGGCATGCCATGGCGTGTTTCCGGGTCAAGCGTACAGCGCAGCTCCGTCACGTTGCCATCGGCGTCTTTGATCATCTGTTCGCACTTGATGATGCCGACGCCGCGCAGGCGAACTTCGCCATCGGGCTTGAGGCGATGAAAGCCCTTTGGTGGAATTTCGGCGAAATCCTCACGCTCGATCCACAGCTCGGGCGCAAACGGCACGTCGCGCTGGCCGAAGCTGTCGTCCTTGGGATGGTTGGCGAACCGCAGCGTTTCTTCGTGATCGGCCGAAAGATTGGTGATCACCAACTTCAGCGGATCGAGCACGGCCATGCGGCGTGCCGCAGTGACATCCAGATCTTCACGGATGCAGTTTTCGAGGATCGCGTAATCGATCACGCTGTTCTGCTTGCTCACACCCACGCGTTCGATCAGCAGGCGCAGTCCGGCCGGCGTGAAGCCGCGCCGGCGCAAACCGCGTAGCGTGTTCATGCGTGGATCGTCCCAGCCATCGACGAAATTTTCGGCGACCAGCTGCGCCAGTTTTCGCTTGCTGGTGATGCAGTAGCTGAGGTTGAGGCGAGAGAACTCGATCTGTCGCGGCTTGGCCGGATGCGTACGCACGCCGCTATCGAGCAAGCTCTTCCACAGTTCGGGATGCTTTGGCAGATCGACCTTGTCGACAAACCAGTCGTACAGCGGCCGGTGATCTTCAAACTCCAGCGTGCACAGTGAGTGCGTGATGCCTTCCAGCGCATCGGACAGGCAGTGCGCGTAATCGTACATAGGATAGATCGGCCATGCGTCACCGGTGTTCTGGTGGGCGATCTTGCGGATGCGGTAGATCGCCGGGTCGCGCATGTTCATGTTACCGGCGCTCATGTCTATCTTCGCGCGCAGTGTCTTGCTGCCGTCGGCGAATTCGCCCGCGCGCATGCGGCGGAACAGGTTGAGGTTTTCCTCCACGCTGCGCGAGCGATGCGGTGAATTGCGCCCGGCCGTCGTCAACGTGCCGCGGTACTCGCGCATTTCCTCGGCGTTGAGGTCGTCGACGTACGCGTTACCATCCTCGACGAGCTTCAGTGCCGAGCGGTACATCACCTCGAAATAATCCGACGCGTGGCGCAGGTCATGCCATTCGAAGCCGAGCCAGCGCACGTCGTCCTTGATGCCTTCGACAAACTCCGGGTCTTCCTTGCCGGGGTTGGTGTCGTCCAGGCGCAGGTTGCACCAGCCGCTGAATTCGCCAGCAATGCCGAAATTCAGGCAGATCGCCTTGGCGTGGCCGATGTGCAGATAACCGTTCGGCTCCGGCGGGAAGCGCGTGTGGATCGCGCGGTGCTTGCCCGCGTTGAGGTCATCGCGCACGATCTGCCGGATGAAATTCTGCTGCACGACCTGCTGCCCGTTTGACGCGGCCGGAATGACAGGTTCGACGGTAAGGTTTTCGGTCGACATCGTGCAAAAACTCGTGTGCGGTAGCGGAAACGTATCAGTTTACCTTGTCACCGCTGCCGGGCGCAGAAAGCTTGCCAGGTGGCCGAATTCAAGGCGCGGCTTGCCCATCGACGGTACGAGGGTTAGCGTGTGGCGTATGCAAACCATTTATCGCGCCGACAACCTGTTTGATGCCCATCTGGTGAAAGATGCGCTGGAGGCCGAGGGCATCCCGGCCTTTATCTCCGGCGAATACCTCACGGGCGCGGTCGGCCAGTTGCCGGCAATGGATTTCATTGCCGTGATGGTGCCCGAATCCAGCCTGTCGGCCGCCAGCGGCATCGTTCAAGCAGTAGAGGTGCAGCTCAGCGAGGCGCGGCTGGCGATCAAGGAGCAAAGTGACGTGCCAGACGACCCGCTGGCCGTTTTCTGCTGATAGCGCTGGCTGACCACGGATCGCCCTGAATACCATGCAAAGCTACCGGCTTGCTGTGACGAGAAAGTTGCCGTGAAAGATTTTGCCAAACTGATCCGCGCCGTCGCCGACTTTCCCATGCCCGGTGTCACTTTCCGCGATGTGACTCCACTGCTGGCCGACGCCGAGGCATTTGGCCGCTGTATCGATGCGCTGGCCGAACCGTGGCAGAGCCAGCGCGTGCAGGCGGTATGTGGCATCGAGGCGCGCGGCTTTATCTTCGGCGTGGCGCTGGCGCAGAAGCTGCACGCCGGCTTCGTGCCGTTGCGCAAGCCTGGCAAGCTACCGCCACCCGTGGTTGGCGTTGACTACCAGCTGGAATACGGCAGCGACCGACTCGAAGCAAGCAGCGATACGCTCCAACCCGGACGGCGTGTACTCATCGTGGATGATGTGCTGGCCACTGGCGGCACGCTGGCGGCGGCGTGTGCACTGGTCGACAAGCTCGGTGGCCAAGTGGCTGGCGCCAGTGTGCTGATCGAACTCGATGCGCTCAACGGACGAAGCCGTTGGCCATCAGCTTCATTGCTTTATAGCCTGATGCATTATTGAAAAGCCGATCACATCACTTTTCAGAATGCTTCGCTGCAGGCATTCGCCAAGCCCGGGCCATTGATTCACGTTCAATGCGCGACGACGTCAAACCGTTCCACATAAACCAGCTCACAGGCGCCAGCACCGACATCGTCCCGCGTCATCGACGTTTTCCAGTGCCAGCCGCCCGGACGGCTGGCATCGACGAGAAAGCCTTCGAAGTGCACGACCTGACCGACGCGAACCTGGTCGAGTTCGCGTTTGACGCCGGCATCGGCGGGGATCATATGCATGTTGGCGCTGGAAGTTTCGATTTCGCGCCGGGGAATCGGGAACTGGTCGACGTGCCAGTAGTAGAAGCGGTCGGATTGGGTGATCTTGATGCTGGCCAGCACCGAGCTGTCGGACATGCGGCCCCAGCCGAGTGCGAGATCTTCCGGAATGAGCTTGGCGTCGGCGCCCCATGAATAATCTTCACGCGAAAGCACGCGCGCGGTGACAACGAAATGCGCGCGGGTCGTGAGTGTGACATCGCCTTGCTGCAAAACCGGCGCGTCGGTTCCGAGGTTGTCCTGCTGCGGCGTGTCCGGTGCCAGTATGCCGGGTGGTTGCGTCACGGCGCGATGCCGCCAATGGGACAGTGCGCCCCAGCCGATCAGCAGCGCGAGCAGGGCGATCAGTACGCGACGCATGGTCTCGGCCTTGTGTGTGCTGAAATGGTGGAGTGGCTGAACTGCTGCGGTGACTTCCGGAGACTTCGCGTGATCGTCGTCGCGTCCCGATAAATCAGCTCTTGGCCAGCTTCGCCCGTCTGGCCCGCTCGATGCCCGGCACGAACAGATCTGCCGGCAACTCGTGAAACACCTGGGCCACCCGTTTGAGAAAGGTGTTCATCGATGCGCTCTTGCGCCACACCATGGCGATGCGCCGGCTCGGCGGGTGGCCGGCGAATTCGATCAAGTGCACGTTGTCGGTGCGTGCCATCGGCGGCTTGGTCGCCAGCGTGGGTAGCAGGGTAATGCCCACGTTGGCAGCGACCATCTGCCGCAGGGTTTCCAGGCTGGTGGCGCGGAAGCCGGTTTTCTCGCCAGCGCCAGCCAGCTGACATACTTCCAGCGCCTGATCGCGCAGGCAGTGGCCGTCTTCCAGCAGCAGCAATCGCTCGGCGGCGAGGTCGGACAGCTTGAGCTTGCCCTTCTGTTTCACCAGGGCGTGATTGTTGGGCACGGCCAGCACGAAGGGCTCCTCGAACAGGAACTCGGAATGCAGCGAATCCTCATGTAGCGGCAGCGCCAGGATGCCGGCATCGAGCGAACCGTCGCGCAGCATGTGAATGATGTCTTCCGTCTTGCCTTCGGTCAGCAGCAGCTCCAGCCGGGGAAAGCGGTCGCGCATTAGCGGGATCACATGCGGCAACAGGTACGGCCCGAGCGTGGGGAAGATGCCCAGCCGCAGCGTGCCGGCTTCCGGGTCGCGAGTGCGCTGGGCCGTGGCCTTGATCTCGTCGACTTCGGCCAGCACCATACGCGCGCGGCGGGCTATCTCGCGACCGGTTTCGGTGAGCAGCACTTTGCGCGGCATGCGTTCGACCAACGTGACGCCAAGCTCGTCTTCCAGCTTCTTGATCTGTGTCGACAACGTGGGCTGGCTGACGAAGCTGGCTTCGGCGGCGCGACCGAAGTGGCGATGTTCGGCCAGGGCAACGAGGTAGTGCAGGTCACGCAGATTCATGGGCGATGTCAATTGCCTTGATAGTCAGTGCCTATGATTGTGATGTAAACCATCAATTTGAACAATGTGGGCTGGTTTCGTACGATGTTGCATCGCGACATGCCGTAAACGGGCTTCTTGCTCATATTTCTCTCGCCCATTTTGCAGGGCGTCAATCTGCCACACCCTATTCATCGGAGAAAAACCATGCTGACCATCGGCGACAAGTTCCCGCAGTTCAACCTCCTCGCGACCGTTTCCACCGAAAGCGTCGAGAAGGCGTTCGCCCCGATCGACAATGGCACCTACAAGGGCAAGTGGCTGTTGGTGTTCTTCTACCCGAAGGACTTCACCTTCGTCTGCCCGACTGAGATCAAGGGCTTTGGCGACTTGAACGGCCAGTTCGCTGATCGCGATTGCCAGGTGCTGGCTGCCAGCACGGACAGCGAGTTCGTGCATCTGGCGTGGCGCAAGGATCACAAGGATCTGCGTGACCTGCCGTTCCCCATGCTGGCCGACATCAAGAAAGACCTGACCTCGGCACTGGGGATCCTGGGCGACGACGGCGTGGCGCAGCGCGCCACGTTCCTGGTCGATCCGGACGGCATCATCCGCTTCGTCTACGTCACCGACGGTTCGGTCGGCCGCAACCCGCAGGAAGTGCTGCGCGTGCTGGACGCTCTGCAGACCGACGAACTGTGCCCATGCAACTGGAGCAAGGGCGAAGAGACCCTGCAGGTTGCCTGATCGCTTGATAGCCGGTATTTGACTGTTCGCTCTACCCCTGGCGTCAGAGTTTGTCCCTCCCCCCGCTGACGCGAGGGTTTTAAACCACCGGCGGCGAGGCTCGCTTCACCGCCGGATTTTTTTGCCCTGAATTTTTATTTCTTCCCGAAATTTTACTGAGGTGTTCCATGAGTCTTGCCGATCTGAAAAGCCAGTTGCCCGACTATGCCAAGGACCTGCGTCTCAACCTCGAGTCCGTGCTGACCGAGGGCGGTGCGCCCGGCCTGACCCAGAAGCAGATCGTGGTGATCGCACTCGCGTCGGCGATTGCTTCGCGCTACAAACCGCTCACCGCGGCCGTCAACGAACTGGCTGCGCAGCACGCCAGCGAAGACGAGTTGAAAGGTGCCCGCGTCGCGGCGTCGATCATGGGCATGAACAACATCTATTATCGTTTCATCCACTTGGTGGGCGACGCCGAATACGGCACGCTGCGCGCCGGCCTGCGCATGAATGCCATGGCCAACCCCGGCGGTGACAAAGTCGACTTTGAACTGGCGTCGCTGGCGGTGTCGGCGGTCAACGGTTGCGGCATGTGCCTGGAGTCGCACGAGAAGACGCTGCGCAAGCATGGTCTTTCGGCGCAGCCGATCCAGAGTGCTGCACGCATCGCTGCAGTGATTCACGCGGTGGCCGTGGCGCTGGAGCAGGCGGACGTGGCGGGCTGATTTCGCCGCAAACATGTCGCGTTGATTGACACAAAGTGAACCTCGGTCAGCGATGGCCGGGGTTTTTTTACGTGCGGGAATCAGCCGGGTCATGCCTTCTGGCACTGGGTCGAAAGTCATGTGCCACTTAGCGTGGGCGGCTATCACTTCGGTAACGGGAATCCTCATGCGTCGTTTTATTCGTCCTCTTTTGCTGACTGCGCTGGCCTCGTGCTGCGGTGCTGCGTTTGCTGCCACGGCTGATCAAGTGCCGCAGGGCAGGTTGCCGCTCTGGGCGGTTCCGCAGTCCTACGCGTTGTCGTTCAAGGTCGATCCGGCACAGGAGGATTTCTCCGGCACCACCACGATCAAGGTCAAGCTCAGCAAGGCCTCCGATCATCTTTGGCTGGACGGCAGCGAGCTGAAGGTATCGAAGGTGGCCATCATCGACGCCGCTGGCACGGCGCATGTGGGTACTTACATTTCGGCGGACCCGAAAGCCGGCGTGGCGCGCGTGGATTTCGGCAGCACGCTGAAGCCGCAGATGCTGACGCTGGTTTTTGAATACACCGCGCCGCTCAACGCGCAACTGCAGGGCCTGTACAAGGTCTCGGCGAAGGGTCAGCCCTACGCGATGACGCAGATGGAACCGATCAGCGCGCGCTTTGCATTTCCGGGTTTCGACGAACCTGGCTTCAAGACGCCGTTCACGATCAGCTTGACCATTCCCGAAAAAGACACCGCCGTTGCCAACACTCGGCAGGTGAAAGAGATGCCAGCTGGTGACGGCTGGAAGACGCTGGAGTTTGCACAGACGCTGCCGCTGCCGACCTACCTGGTCGCCTTTGGCGTGGGTCCATGGAGCATCGCCACCGCGCCGGACATATCGTCGGATGCCTATCGCACCACGCCGCTGCCGCTGCGTGGCATTGCGTCGGCCGGCGAAGCCTATCGCATGCAGCACGTGCTCGGCGAAACCCCAAGCATCATCCATGCGCTGGAAAACTATTACGGCTTCGGCTATCCGTGGGACAAGCTCGACGTGCTTGCGGCACCGGATTTCGCTGCTGGCGCGATGGAGAACGCGGGCCTGGTGACCTTCCGCGACTGGTTGCTGCTGCTCGACAAGGATTCACCGGCACGCAACGTGCGTGGTTCGTTCAATGTGACCGCGCATGAGCTCGCGCATCAGTGGACCGGTGACACGGTGACGCTGGAATGGTGGAACGACATCTGGCTCAACGAGGCGTTCGCCACCTGGATGCAGCAGAAGGTGACCGAGCAGGTTCATCCGGAATACCGTGCCGATCTCGATCGTGTCACCGGCGCGCAAGGCGCGATGAGCAACGACAGCCTGGTCAGCGCGCGCAAGATCCGTCAGCCGATCACCGGCAATGGCGATATCGAAACCGCATTCGACGGCATCACCTACAAGAAGGGTGCCAGCGTCATCGGCATGTTCGAGAATTACGTCGGCGAAAAGACCTTCCAGAAAGGCATGCAGGCGTACATCCAGAAGCACAAGTTCGGCAACGCCGTGGCGGATGACCTGGTCTCGTCGATTGCCACCGCGGCCGGCAAGGGCAACGACTTCAAGCACGCGTTCAATAGCTTCCTCGATCAGTCGGGCGTGCCGTATGTGCAGACGTCACTGGAACAGAAGGATGGCAAGACCGTGCTGCATCTGAGCCAGAGCCGTTTCCTGCCGGTCGGCAGCACCGGCGACAGCAAGCGCATCTGGGGTATTCCGGTGTGCGTGCGCTATGGCACGGCCGCTAACGGCAAAGATAAGGCACAGTCCAGCAAGGTCAATTGCGAGGTACTGGACAAAGCCACCGGCTCGATGGTGCTGGCCGGCGCCAGCCAGCCGACGTGGATCATGCCCAATGCCAACGCTAGCGGCTATTACCGTTTCAGCCTAGGCAAGAGGGAGCTGGGCGATCTGACTGCACACGTTGGCCTGCTCAGCGACGCCGAACAGCTAGCCTATGCCGATGCCATCGATGCGAGCTTCCGGCACGGTGACATCGACGCCGGTGATGCGCTGGTCGCACTGAAGCCGCTGACATCCTCGAAGATTCTGGTGGTTGCTACCGCACCACTCGATCAAATTGAGTGGATCTATCGCAACGAGGCCACCACCGACGCGCAGCGCAGCAAGCTTGCCGAATGGGTGAAAGATGCTTACCTGCCGCATCTGCAGCAGCTCGGCTACCAGCGCAAGGACGGTGAATCCGGTGATGATGCGTTGCTGCGCAGTGAGCTGGCCGGTGCGCTTGGTCTGCAGTACAAGCTGCCTGAAGTACGCGCCGAGCTGCTCAAGCAAGGGGAGGCGGCACTCAAGCGCCAAGCAAATGGACGTCTGAATCTCTCCGCTGCCGATCCCGATTTGCTGGGAGATGCGCTGGGCGTGGCTGTGCAGGAACAGGGCAAGCCTGTCATCGATGCGCTGATCGCCGAACTGCCCCAGACCAGCGATGCCGCGCTGCGCAACAGCATGCTGGCGGGTCTGGCCAGTGTGGAAGATCCCACGCTGATCAACGAGGTGCGTAACTTCGCCCTCAGCAAGCCGGTCAAGGTGGGCGAGATGGCATCGCTGGTGCGTGGAGGTCGTGATACGCAGGCACAGCGCGATGCGTTGTGGTCCTGGTTTACTGCGCATTACACGCAGATTTTGGCACGTACGGGCAGCTTCGCCGGTGGTTATCTGCCGCATTTTGCCGCCGGTGGCGGTTGTTCGGCTGCCGAGGTCGATCGCGCGCAGGCCTTCTTCAAGCCGCGACTGAAAGATGCGGCCGGCGTCGATCGTGGCCTGGCGCAGACCAGCGAATCGATCCAGCTCTGCAGCGCGCTGAAGACCAAGCAGGATCCGGCATCGATTCTGCGTTGAGTGCCTTGATGTCTTGCTGAGTCCAGTGACTGCAAATAAAAAACGCCGGGCCGTCATGCCCGGCGTTTTTTATGACGCTTTTCTAAAGTGCTGACGCCGCCTGCCGTCGCTGCATCACCTGTGCGTGGATGAAATCCACAGTGTCGTTCAATGCCGGCGCCTTGCTGCGGAACTGCCCGGATAGCGAAAACAGCAACGCGAAATGGCCGATGCCCGGGTAGAGTTTTACTTCGACCGGTTCGTGCTCGCGGCGCATGGCAGCGGCCAGCGAAAGGGTGTTACGCGGCCAGACGATCTTGTCGGTGGTGCCTTGCATCAGCAGCATCGGCGGTTCATCGCCGTTGACGAAATGCACGGGCTGCGAGCGCAGCTGGGCTTCATGGGTGGGGCCGAACATGTCGACGAAATCCGGATCTTTCAGTGGCAGGAAATCATACGGGCCGGCCAGGCCGATAAAGCCGGCCAGCTGCCTTGGTTGCATGCTGTCATCAGCAAGCCAGTGCGCGTCCGTTGCCAGCAGGGCGGCGATGTGCGCGCCGGCCGAATGCCCCATCACGAACAGCTCATTGTTGTCGCCGCCGTATTCGCCTGCATGCGTGTGCGTCCACGCCAGCGCGCGTGCACCGTCCCGCATGAAGCCGTCCAGTTTCACTTTCGGCCACAGCCGGTAATCCGGAATCATCACGACCAGGCCGCGCTTGGCCAGCGCCTCGCCGACGAAGCGATACCACTGGCGCTTGCCGGACTTCCAGCTGCCGCCGTAGAAATACACCACCACCGGCGCGTGTTCGGTATGCGGCAGGCGATAGATGTCCATGGCCAGGCCATGCTCGGCATCAAACGTCACGTCGCGATCAACGATGACGTCACCGTGATGGCTGGTCGCGTTGAGACCGGCAAAAAGCGTTGCTTGGCAACCTGTCAGTAGGCCGGCACTGAGCGCCAGGAGAATCGCCGCCAGCAGGCCGGAGCGACGTGGGCGAGGGGATGGAGCGTGGTGGTCCGACGGCATGCCTGTTCCTCGCATCTTTGCGGTAGCTCGCCGGGTTCGTCGCCGATTTTGGCGACAGAAAACGGTGCGCGAGCGTATGAGTGAGCTTTTAAATACGTGATGACGCCGCCGCAGGATGCAGGCCTCGCTCTATAGCACCTACACTGTGATGGCCGCAGGAGTGAACCAGGGAGCGCAAGCATGAGGGGCATTGGCGTGGGGAAAGCAGAAATGGATCGTCGATCGGTTGTGTTGCTGGCCTTTTGCTGGCTATTCAGTTGGCTGATGGCATCGCCATTGTTGGCGCAGGACATACCGCCGCCGCTGCGCGACTGGCAGGCCTGGGTGCTGCACGGCGTACCGCAGCATGACTGCCCATTCCTCGCCAACCAGATGCCGAACGCTGGCAGTTATCAGTGTGCGTGGCCCGGTCGGTTGACCTTGGATGCAAACGAGGACGGGGGCCGTTTCAGCCTCAACGTGCATGTGGACGCGCCCAGCTGGGTCGTCCTGCCGGGTGATGCGAGAAACTGGCCGCAGCAGGTCAGCACCAATAACCAGCCGGCGACCGTGTTGCTGCACGAGGGTCAGCCGATGCTGTGGCTTACCGCGGGTGACTACACATTGCAGGGCACGCTGCCGTGGACCGCACGACCGCCGCGCCTGCGCGTGCCAGCGTCGATCGGTTTGATCACGTTGAGCGTGGATGGCGCCGCGGTCACCCGCAGCGAACGCCAGGGCGATCAGCTGACGCTTGGCGAAGCCGCCTCTGCGCAGCGCGCTGCTGATGCGCTCTCGTTGCGCGTCTATCGCCACCTGGAAGATGGTCTGCCGGCGACGCTGGAAACCCAGCTACAGTTCAACGTGACCGGCAGTGCGCGCGAGCAACTGCTCGGGCCGGCCCTGCCAGCCGGTTTTGTTGCGACCGCGCTGACTGGTGATTTGCCAGCGCGACTTGAGAATGATGGCCGTCTGCGCGTGCAACTGCGGCCCGGCCAATGGACTGTTTCGCTGCAGGCGCGCCGCACCGATGCACTGAGTGCCATCGCATTGAAGCTGCCGGTAGCGCCGTGGCCACGGCAGGAAATCTGGAGTTACGCCGATGACACTGATCTGCGCAGCACACGCGTCGACGGTCGCGCTGTCGATGCGGCGCAGGCTGGCGTGCCGGACGACTGGCGGGAGCTGCCGGCCTTTGCGCTGGACGATACCGCCGGCCTCACGATCGAACAGGGTGCGCGCGGCGACGAAGGCGGGCAAGGCGCTCAGCTGCATCTGCAGCGAGAGCTATGGCTCGATTTCGATGGCGCTGGGCTCAGCGTCGCTGATCATCTCAGCGGTGACCTGCGTCATCACCAGCGTCTGGATGTGGCCACTCCATGGCAGCTGCAGCGGGCATCGCAGGGCGACGAATCGTTGCTGATCAGCAAGGGCGACAATGGTCGCAGTGGTGTCGAAGTACGTCAGCAGAAAATCGATCTCAGCGCAGGTCTGCGTCTGCCCGAGCACAGTGTCGCCGTGCCCAGTGCCGGCTGGCAGCTGCCGCTGGAAAGCATCGACGCCACGCTGCATCTGCCGCAGGGCTATCGCCTGCTCGGTGCGCCGGGTGCGGATCGTTCGCCGGATTCGTGGGTGGCGCAGTGGAGCCTGCTCGATCTTTTCATCGTTGCGGTTATTGCATTACTTGCCGGCCGCTTGCTTGGTTGGCGCTGGGCGGCGTTGGCCGTTGTTTTTCTTGCGCTGGCGCAACACGAGGACGGCGCGCCGCGCTGGACGCTTGCCGTAGCCATCGCGCTGGCGCTGCTGATGCGGGCCTTGCCCGAAGGGCGTCTGCTGCTGGGGGCACGCATCGGTGCCATCGTGCTGTTTGCGTCGGCTGTGCTATGGACGCTGCCGTTTGCGTCGACGCAGTTGCAGGATGCCTTGCATCCGCAGTTGGAAGATTCGTTGGATGGACGATATGTTGCTGCGGGTTACAGCGCGCCACCGGCAGTGCAAGAAGTCAGTCAGAACGCCGTTCAACCACCTCCCCCTGTCATGGCCGCGCCAGCTCCGGCAGCAGAGCCCGCGCCGGTCGAAGATTCATCAATCGCCAGCCAGTCTGCTTCTCAGGATGAAAATAAGTCCGCGCATCCAGAGTTGAGGGCGGTGGTAGTCACGGGTTCGTCGATAGCATCTTCCACGCAGGTCACCCACGAACAAAACAACTCCGACCTGATTCAGGCTGGCGGCGGCACACCGCAGTGGAACCAGAGCAACAACTATCGCCTCGGCTGGTCCGGGCCAGTGACGCCAGAACAGACAACCCGCTTGGTGATCGCGCCATCGTGGCTGGTGCGCCTGCTGCGCGTGCTGATGGTGGCCCTGTTGGCTGCGCTGCTGGCCAGGCTTGCGCTGCTGCTGTTGCCACCGTTGCGCGGATCGCTGCTTGCCTTGCGCAATCGTGGCGTGGTTGGTGCAGTGCTGATCGTGCTGCTGCTGCCACATGTGTCTCACGCGCAGAGCCTGCCTGATCAACAGTTGCTTAGTCAGTTACGCACTCGCCTCACCGAGGCGCCGACCTGTGCGCCGACGTGCGCGCAGATTGCGCGGGCACAGCTGCAGGTGACGGCCGATACACTCGGCGTCGTATTGGAAGCGCATATCGGTGCGCCAACCGCGTTGCCCTTGCCGCAACCGGATGATGCACTGCAATTGCTCGATGTCAGCGTGGACGGTCATCCCATCGCGCCGCTGGCACGTCGTGGTGATCAGCTGCTGCTGCGGCTGGATCGGGGTGTGCATCGGGTCAGCCTGCGCTACCGCATCGCTGCGGCGGATAGTGCCAGCTTGCGCTTTGAACTGCGTCCGCAGCACATCGATTTTGCCGGACAAGGCTGGTCGCTGGATGGTGTCGACGATGGTCGCGTGCTAGGCGACAGCATTGCGCTCAACCGCGTGCGCACGGCCAGCGATGGCAAGGACACTGCACTGGCGCAGAGCTTCCCGCCCTACATTCGGCTGACCCGCAGTCTTTCGCTGGGTATCGACTGGACGGTGGAGAACGTCGCCGAGCGCATCGCGCCCAAGGACGGCGGCTTCAGTACCACACTGCCACTATTGCCTGGCGAACATCCGTTGGGCGACGACGCGCTGGTGAAAGATGGACGCATCAGTGTCACCTTCAGCGCCGGCAGCGACACCGTGCACTGGACCAGCCGGCTCGATCACACGACGATGCTGACGTTGAAGGCGCCGGTACTGAGCGAGCGTGCCGAGGTCTGGCAAATCAGTACGGCGCCAATGTGGCACGTGGATGCCAAAGGCGTGCCGACCAGCGCCAGCGACGACGGCTTGCGCTATCAGCCGCTGCCCGGCGAGACGCTCCAACTCGCGCTGAGTCAGCCGATGGCGATCGCTGGCGACACCCTCGCGTTTGACCGCGTGCAGGTGGATAGCACGACAGGCGAACGTGTCACCGAAACCACGTTGAATCTGCAGGCGCGCAGCACGCGTGGCGGCGAGCATGCCATCAGCCTGCCTTCGGGTGCCGAGCTGCTGGAGGCGAAGCGTGATGATGCGCCGATCAATCTCGTCATCCGCGATGGCAAACTCAATCTGCCGCTGCTGCCGGGTGAACACGACTACACGCTGCGTCTGCGCGAGCCCGGTGGTGTCGCTGCGCGCTTGCATACGCCGGCATTTGCACTGCATGCACCGACCGCCAATATCGACCTCACGCTGCGTCCGCCACAGGATCGCTGGGTGCTGTGGACGTGGGGGCCGACGGCTGGCCCGGCGGTGCTGTACTGGTCGCAGTTGATCGTATTGCTGTTGGCATCGTGGTTGCTGGCGCGCTACGCACCCACACCGCTGCGGTTCCACCACTGGCTTTTGCTGGGGTTGGGTTTCTCCGCGTTCGCGTGGAGTGCCTATGCGCTGGTGGTGCTGTGGTTGATCCTGTTGGGGTTGCGGGCGCGCGGTGAGCTCTCGGCTCGCCTCAGTACGCCAGTGTTCAATCTGCTGCAGATCGGTCTTGCCATCCTCACGTTGCTTGCGTTGCTGGTGCTGATCTCAGCGGTGCCGAAGGGCTTGCTCGGCTTGCCCGACATGCACGTGGCAGGCAACGATTCCAGCGCGTGGCAACTGCACTGGTTTGCTGACCAGACAGCGGATGCGTTGCCACTTGGTGGTGTGCTGAGCGTGTCGCTGTGGGTCTACAAGATCGCCATGCTGGCGTGGGCGCTGTGGTTGGCCAACGCGCTGATCGGCTGGCTGCGCTGGGGCTTCGAGGCGTGGTCCAGTGGCGGCTACTGGCGGCCCAAGTCGACAGCGCCCCTGCCAGCAATCCCTGGCGCCAATGAGGAGCCGCCGCATGTCTGACGTGCGCAGTGTGCTGACCGATGCCATGCAACGCATCGGCGACGGTATCGACGCCGAGGTGCTCTTGCTGCATGCGCTGGGTAAGTCGCGCAGCTGGTTTATCGCGCATGCCGACGATGAGTTGGATATAGACGTCCAGACGGCTTATATGACGTTGGTTGATCGCCGGGTGAAGGGGGAGCCTGTCGCCTATATCACCGGCCGTCGGGGCTTCTGGTCGTTGGATCTGGAGGTGACGCCGGACACGCTGATTCCGCGGCCGGAAACCGAGCTGCTGGTCGAGCTGGCGCTGGAGCGCCTGCCTCGCGGCACGGCCGTGCAAGTCGCTGACCTCGGTACCGGCAGCGGCGCCATCGCGCTGGCCATTGCCAGCGCGCGTCCACAGGCCAGCATCACCGCCACCGATGCGAGTGCGGCGGCGCTCGCGGTCGCGATAGGCAACGCCCGGCGCCTGCGCATCAACAACGTGGACTTTCTCCAGGGCGACTGGCTGACACCGTTGATCTTCCAGCGTTTTGCGCTGATTGTTTCCAATCCACCATATATCGAGGCAAACGATCCACACCTCGCTCACGGCGATCTGCGCTTTGAACCGGCCAGTGCACTGGTATCGGGCAGGGATGGTTTGAAGGATATCCGCTGCATCATCAGCGATGCGCGCGAGCATCTGCAGCCCGGCGGCTGGTTGCTGTTCGAACACGGCTGGCACCAGGGCGAGGCGGTGCGGAAGCTGCTGGATGCCTCGGGTTACATCAAGGTATTCACCGCGCAGGATCTGGAGCAGCGCGACCGCGTCAGCGGTGGTCGTATTTAATAAAGAGCCCCGCGGGATGGCAGGGCTTCTAGAGGTGAAACTGGATTACTCAACCCGTACTGGCGATCGCCATCAGCTGGGGAAAACGCGCCTGTATCGCATGGCGGATGCCGGGCAGATCGAGGCCCGCCATGGTCAATACTTCGTCGCGGCTCCCATGTTCCAGATAGAGATCCGGAAGGCCGAGGTGCAGGATGGGTTTGACGATACCGTGGGCAGTCAGGCATTCGGCGACGCCCGAGCCGGCACCACCGGCGACGGCATTGTCTTCCAGCGTGACGAAGGCATCGTGGGTTTTCGCCAGTTCGAGCAGCATCGCCTCGTCCAGCGGTTTGACGAATCGCATATTGACCAGGGTCGCATCAAGCTCGGCGGCGATGGTAGCTGCAGGCGCCAGCATGCTGCCGAAGCTCAGCAACGCCAGACCATGGCCGCGCCGGCGTAGCTCGGCCTTGCCAATCGGCAAGGTATCGAGTTCTTTATGCATAACGGCACCCGGACCACTGCCGCGTGGGTAACGAATCGCAGCGGGTCCCGTGTGCTGGAAGCCAGTGCTGAGCATCATGCGGCACTCGTTTTCGTCGGCCGGCGCCATGATCAGCATGTTGGGCAGGCAGCGCAGGAAAGAGAGATCGAATGTGCCTGAATGCGTGGCACCGTCCGGCCCGACCACGCCGGCGCGATCGATGGCGAAAGTGACGTCGAGATTCTGCAAGGCCACATCGTGGATGGCTTGGTCGTAGGCGCGCTGCAGGAAGGTGGAATAGATCGCCACCACTGGCTTGGCGCCTTCGCAGGCCATGCCGGCGGCCAGCGTCACGGCGTGCTGCTCGGCGATGGCGACATCGAAATAGCGCTGCGGATATTCCTTGGAGAAACGTACCAGGCCCGAGCCTTCGCGCATCGCTGGCGTGATGCCGAGCAGGCGCTCGTCGCTGGCAGCCATGTCGCACAGCCAATCACCGAAGATATCGGTATAGGTGGGTTTTGCCGGCGCAGATTTTTTCGTGAGGCCCGCTTCTGGATCAAACGGCCCAACCGCGTGGTATTCGATCTGCGCCTGCTCGGCCGGCGCGTAGCCCTTGCCCTTCGTAGTGATCACGTGCAGCAACTGTGGCCCAGGCAGGTTCTTCACCGTGCGCAGTGCGTGCAGCAGTTGCGGGATGTTGTGGCCGTCGATCGGTCCGGTGTAGTGGAAGCCCAGCTCTTCGAACAGCGTGCTGGGCACGAACATGCCCTTGGCGTGTTCTTCCCAGCGCTTGAACCAGCGGCCGAAGAAGGATTTTTTCGGGATCGCCCGCTTGGCCCGCTCGCGCCAGGTATTGAGCGTCTGGCTTGCCATTGCGCGCGCCATCATTTTGGTCAGCGCACCGACGTTTTCGCTGATCGACATGCCGTTGTCGTTGAATACCACCAGCATATTCGGCTCGACATCGCCGCCGTGGTTCAGCGCTTCGAACGCCATGCCGGCGGTCATCGCGCCATCACCGATCACGGCAACGACCTTGCGATGGTCACCCTTGCGCTGTGCGGCGATCGCCATGCCCAATGCGGCCGATATCGAGGTGGACGAGTGGCCGACGCCGAAGGTGTCGTACTCGCTTTCCTCGCGGCGCGGGAATGGCGCCAAGCCATCCTTCTTCTTGATCGTGGTGATGCGGTTGCGGCGACCGGTGAGAATCTTGTGCGGGTAGCACTGGTGGCCGACGTCCCATACCAGCCGATCCACCGGCGTTTCGAAGACGTAATGCAGCGCCACAGTCAGTTCCACTACGCCAAGGCCGGCACCAAAGTGGCCGCCGGAGCTGGCCACGGCCTCGATCAGGTACTGCCGCAGCTCATCGGCTATGGCTGGCAGCTGGTCGTCGGATACGCGGCGCAGATCGATCGGCGTGTCGATGGTGTCGAGATGGGGATAGCGGGAAAGCTCGGTCATGTGCGTATTGTTGGTCCAGCGGCATGGCGGAGCAAGGGCAGTGCAGGGTAAATGCCCGGGCAGGGACTATTGTGAGGCCTGGTGCACACTGGCCAAAGCGCCCGACTGGAGTCCGGTCACCACGCTTTCATCCCTTGTAAGGAGTTCTGCATGAGTGCTTCGTCAATATTTCGCCGGTTTGCCGCAGCAACATCATCTGCTGCCGGAAAGCCGTTCACTTTTCTCGCTTCGGTGCTGGTCGTATTGGTCTGGGCTGGCACTGGGCCGATGTTCCACTTTGGCAATACGTGGCAACTTGTGATCAACACGGGCACCACCATCGTCACTTTCCTGATGGTCTTCCTCATCCAGAACACGCAGAACCGCGATGGTGCGGCGGTGCAAATCAAGCTGGATGAGCTGATTCGCAGCAGCCGGGCGCACAACGCTCTGCTCAATCTGGAAGAACTCGACGACGAGACGCTGGCGCGAATTCGGCGGCACTACTGTCGGCTGGCGGACATGGGACGCGGTGAGCTGGACAATCTGGAACAGGCTCTGGCGGCAGATCCTGACTAGTCCGGAGCGCAGGTTTTACGCAAATGCCTCAGCAGTCGCCGGTCGCCGATTCCTCGGCAGGTGGTTGACCAGAAACTCCATCTGATCGGCCAGGATGTTGCGGTTGGACAGGATCAGGTGTTCGACCCAGCTTGGGCGATACGGCACGGCCAGCAGCGGCATGTTGGCCTGTTGCGGGGTACGGTTGCTCTTTTTCAGGTTGCAGTGGAGGCAGGCGCTGACCACGTTTTCCCATGCATCCGCACCGTGCTTGGAGATCGGCAACACATGGTCACGGGTGAGTTCGCCGCGGGTGAAGTGGTTACCGCAGTAGAGGCACAGATGGCGGTCGCGGGCGAACAGGGCGGTATTGGTCAGCGCGGGTGCAGGATCGATGGCATGGTCGCGGCAGTGGCCGGTACTGGCGATGATCGGATGCAGGTGCATCAGGCTCTGTTCGCCGTGCAGGCGGTTGATGCCGCCATGTACGGTGAGGCAGGGATCGCCCAGGGTCCAGGCCACCGCGTCGCGCACGTAGAGGCAGACCGCCTCCTGCCAGCTGATCCAGTCCAGGATGCGACCGCTGGCGTCAAGCGACAGCATTCGGGTCGCGTTGATATCGGCCCGGGTTGGAACTTCCGTCAGCGGGACTTCCATAAGCATGCAGATCGTCCTTCAGCCAAAGCGTCAGAGAGCGTTAAACAATGCAGGGTGCCTCATTCCCGCCAGCATAGAACACTTTGATTGCAATTCGCATGCTAGCGGTCAGTAGCTCTTACCGGGCTTCCTGAGCCGTGCGGATTAGTGCGATGGCGCCAGTCACCTAAGGCGAGTCGCCCGCCCGCTGCGGCGCTGATATAGTTGCCCATCACATAGACCCGACGCCGGGTTCTGGGAGGGGACGCTTCGGTGGCGACCCCGGCACGGCGGGGCAGAGGTATCAACGTGGCTGAAGTCCTTTTTTACGAGCGCCCGGTGCCGCTCAATCGTATCGACCACAAAGATATGCGCCTGAAAGGCGTGCCGAATCTGAAATATGCGATGAAGGCACACTCGGTGCCGCTCACCGGCACGGAATTCGCTATCGCTGCGCGCGATCTGTTGATCGTGTTTGCGGGCAATGATGCGAAAGATGCCGGCCCCGTGGCGCTACTCGGCCTTCGTCAGGACGAGAACCTGTACATCGATGCCGAGGGCCAGTGGTCGCCTGACATCTACGTTCCTGCGTTTGTCCGTCGGTACCCGTTTGTATTGGCCGAAAAGCCGGATGGTAAGCCGGGTGAAGAGCTGACCGTGTTCCTCGACGAGGATTATGTCGGTTTCAACAAGACCGAAGGCGAGCGTCTGTTCAAGGAAGACGGCACCGATACCGAGCTGTTGACCAAGGCGGTGGGCTTTCTTGGCGAGTTCCAGCAGAACATTGCCCGGACGCGCTGGTTCCTTGAGCAACTCAACAAGCATGACCTGCTGCAGCCGCGCAATATACGCCTGCAGCGTGGCGCGCCCGACAGTGCGGATAGTCGCTCGATCAACCTCAACGGCTTGTTTGTGGTCAACGAGGAAAAGCTGCGCACACTGGACGAAAAAACCACTCAAGAGTTTGCGAAGGAAGGCGTGTTCGGCTGGATCTACGCGCACTTGCTGTCGCTCTCGAATATCGACCGCTTGGCCCGCCGGCTGGAGCTGCGCGAGCTGGCTGAAACCCCGGCCAGCGACACGCGAAACTGAGGTAACCACGCCAGTGGTCGGTGCGACGCCTAGGGCGTTGCGCCGGCCACTGGTTTTTTCAGCGCACCGGTTTGGCCAGTCGCAGCAGATCCGGTGCATAGCCGCTCGCTTCATATAGCGCTCGCGCACCCTCGTTCCCCGGAAATACCGCCAGCGTCACCAGTTGGCAGTGGTGTTCGCGCGCCCATGCTTCGGCATGCGCCAACAGGGCTTTGCCGACGCCGCCGCGCTCGTGTTGCGGCATGACGGCCAGATCGGAGATATGGCAATTGCTGCGTCCGGTAAAAAAGTCCGCCGTGCGCTGCAGATGGATGAAACCGACCCGCTCGCCATCGGCATTCTCAGCCACAAACAAGTAGCTGTTCGCCGGCTGATCCTCCAGATGCTTCAGCAGATCGTTGCGGATGCCCTCGATGCATTCGTGTCGTCGTCGCCACGGCGGCAGCGTGAAGTCCACGAAACGGGGTACCAGCGCGAGAATGAAATCGTCATCGTCTTCGGCAAGACGGATCAGCAAGGTTGGTTCGGTCATCGGGCAGTTGCGTAGCGGAGATTCCGATATCTTTTCTACACCTTGCGCCAAGATGACGGAAGGCCTAGGGCATCCATTTTCACTGAATATCGCTCGCGCTGGTCTTAGTGGTGACTGCGCATCAGGTTCGGCAGGTCGATCTGCCCACTGCGTGTTTGGCCGCCGGTGTCAGCGTTTCGATCAACGGGTTGCCCCGTGCCACACAATAACGCACTGAAAAAGTCGTCAGATGTACTGGCTAGGTGGTGGTTGGCAAGCCTATTGCTTTGCTTGTCGCATGAACGAATCAGCCTACGACATCACCTATTTGCTTGAGGCCGAGCTGGCCCAATTCAGTACGCCGGCTGCGCCAGCAGCTCGAACGGAAAAGGCGGCGGCAGCGCCCGCTGTGACTGAGCCCGACGCGGTGGCGCTACAGGCCGCTACGGCTAGGGAACTGCTGGACCTGGACGGCGCGCATGAGGCGTTGATCCAGCAGTATATGCAGATCAGCAACCGTTTTTCGTAAGACTTTCCTTGGTGACAAGTAGTGTCCGTGGTCAGTACGTTGCCACTCTTGGAGCCAGAACTGACCAAGTTCGGCACATTGGTTCAAAGCGGAGTCTCTGCTGACAATTTGTGACGCAGGTTCCTGAAATGGTCTCGCGAACTCAACTAATAAAAAGCCCGGGCATGACCCCCGGGCTTTTGGCTTAGCGGTTATGTCGCCATGACTCAAGCGATTTCGGGCACCGACGCAATGCCTGCTTCGATCACGGCCTGATGCATCAGGCAACGCGGCAGCAGGCGGGCGAAGTAGAAGCTGGCGGTGTCGCGCTTGGCTTGCTTGAAGGCCTCGGACTGCGTGCTGGTTTCCGCAGCGGCCACACCTTTGGCCAGTAGATAGGCGATGGCCACGTAGCCGGAGTAGAAGAGGTAGTCGTTCGCCGCGGCGCCGAGTTCTTCCGGGTTGGTCTGCACGCGCTGGGCGAGTTTCATTGTGAGGTCGCCCCACTGCTTGGTGGCAATGGCGAGCGGGCCGATCAGCGAGCGCAGTGCTTCGTTGCCACTCTGCTTTTGGCAGAACGCGCTGATCTCTTCGAGGAAGTGCTTCAAGCCCACGCCCTGCAGCTGGAGAATCTTGCGACCGAGCAGGTCCGCCGCCTGGATGCCGGTGGTGCCTTCGTACAAGGTGATGATGCGTGCGTCGCGGACGAACTGCTCCATGCCATTCTCGGCGATGAAACCGTGGCCGCCATACACCTGCAGCGCTTCCTTGGTGCACTCCTGCGCCAGTTCGGTAACCACACCCTTGGCGATCGGAATCAGGAAAGCCACCAGCTCGCCGGCCTTCTTGCGCACGGCCTCATCGGTGGCGCGTGCCTCGACGTCAGTCTGCAATGCGGTATACAGCAGCAGTGCACGCGAGCCTTCCACGAAGGCACGCTGGGTCAGCAGCATGCGGCGCACGTCCGGCTGCACCAGCAGGTTGTCGGCGACCTTGTCGGGGAACTTGGGGCCGGAGAGCGCGCGCGACTGCAGGCGCTCACGGGCATAATTGAGGCTGTTCTGCAGCGCGCGTTCGGCCAGTGCCAGGCCCTGTACGCCGACGGAGAGGCGTGCAGCATTCATCATGGTGAACATCGCGGCCAGGCCCTTGTGCGGCTTACCGATCAAGAAACCTTCGGCATTGTCGAAGTTCATCACACAGGTGGAGCAGGCGTGGATGCCCATCTTGTGCTCGATCGAGCCGGCGGCTACGGCGTTGCGCTCGCCGAGCGAACCGTCCGCGTTGACCTTGAATTTCGGCACGATGAACATCGAGATACCACGGCTGCCGGCCGGCGCGTCGGGCAGGCGAGCCAGCACCAGATGCACGATATTCTCGGTGAGATCGTGCTCGCCGGCGCTGATGAAGATCTTGGTGCCGCTGATCTTGTAGGTGTCGTGCTCGCCGGACTTTTCGCCCGGCTCGGCGCGCGTCTTGATCATGCCCAGGTCGGAACCGGCCTGCGGCTCGGTCAGGCACATGGTGCCGGTCCAGCGACCTTCGACGATCGGCTTCATGTACAGCTGGCGCTGCCATTCTTCACCGTGCATTTCCATCGCGTGGGTCGAGCCCTCCGACAGCAGCGGATACAGGCTCCAGGCCAGGTTGCCGGACTGGAAAATCTCGGTGGTAGCGGTGCCCAGCACGGCAGGCAGCGCTTGGCCGCCATATTCCTCGGGGTTGGTTAGTCCAGTCCAGCCGCCATCGGCGAACTGCTTGAACGCTTCCTTGAAGCCCTTCGGCGTGGTCACTGTCTGGGTGGCCTTGTCGAAGTGGCAGCCTTCCTGGTCGGCGGGTCCGTTAGTGGGCGCCAGCAGCTGTTCGCTGAGGCGGCCCGCTTCTTCCAGCACGGCGTCGAACAGATCGCGGCTGTGCGCTTCGCCGCCGCTCAGGGCGGTAAGCGTCTTCTCGGCGTCCAGCACGTCGAAGAGGGTGAAACGCAGATCGTCGAGCGGAGCCTTGTAAGCAGTCATGGTGATTCCTTGGTCGAAAGGGCGTCGTGTGAAAGTGTTTTATGAGAGCGAGGTTTTATGAAAGCGGTGTCGTAATGAAGGAAGGCGATCAGCGAAAAGTGTTGGGTATGCCCGGTGCAGGCGAGAGAAAGTCGTTGCCGGAGAAATCGAAATCGCGCGTCTGCTTTTCCTGTTCGGGCTTGGCATTGGCGCTGCCGTTGACACGATAAGCCAGCGAGCCGGCGCTGCCTTTGGCGTTGACCGCTTGCAGCGTCTTCACCATTTGCGCTGTGGGCAGCACCTCGATCGTGATCACATCGCCAACCAGTGCAGGGACGTCCAGCTCGAACGCTGCGTGTAGTCGAACCGGAACCAGTTCTGCGACCTGCAGCTGGCCGTCGAGCGACTTGAAGTCCATCTCGCCATAGCTGTTGTTCTGGATGCGCACAGTCAGCTGCCACTCGCCGTCGGGCAACAGCTTGAGCTGCTGAATGCTTACCGTGGGCGGGAACACACTCTTCTTCGGCGGCCCGCAGGCAACCAGCCCGGCCGTCAACAAAAGCAGAAAAGAGCCGCGTAGCAGTCGTTTCATCGGAATCATCTCAAACGATTGTTTGAATATTAGCAGGAACTCGGAAAAGTGCTGTGTCACTTTGCGCGAACGTTTTGGCGCAGCCGAGACGCAGGCCGGTAGTTCCCATGGCGCGGTGCAGCAGGCATCATCGCCATTTTCCCCATTACCGGCAGACCCTTCATGACACGTCGCATCATCGCCCGTCGCTCGCCCATCCATGGCAACGGTGTTTTCGCCGTCGAAACCCTGGCCAAGGGCGAGGAAGTGATCCAGTACAAGGGCAAGTTGCTGACCAATGACGAGGCCGACGATCTGTACGGTGATGGTGGCGAGACCGGCCATACGTTTCTGTTTACGCTCAACGACGAATACATCATCGACGCGAACCAGAAAGGCAACGGGGCGCGGTGGATCAATCACAGCTGCGAGCCGAACTGCCGCGCGCTGGTCGAGGAAAGCCCCAGCGGCAATCCGCGCAAGGACAAAGTAGTGATCGAAACCATCCGCCGCATCAAGCCCGGTGAAGAGTTGACCTACGACTACGGCATCGTGCTGGAAGTGCCACACACGGCGCGGCTGAAAAAATTGTGGAAGTGTCTGTGCGGTTCACCGAAGTGCACCGGCACCTTGCTCAAGTCGAAAACGCAGCCGGCTTGAACAGACCTGCGTTGCCGCTCACGCGCAGCGCATGCCGGGCTCGACGTAGCTGATGTCCGCCCCTTTGGAGAGGGGTATGAGCAAGCAGGATTTGAACGGCCATCGCCGCCACCGACATCTTTGAGCAGGTAGAGTTGAAAAAGCTCGTTTCGCCGCGCTGTTCCATGCGGCGCTTTTCATTCAACATCCAGCCGTCAAAACGCTTGTGAAGCCACGCTTTCAAGCCGTGCTCATGTCCAACGGATGCGTCGTTACCTCGACGCCATAGCGTTCCCGCACGCGCTCCAGCATCACGCGCAGATGCAACTCCGAAAGACCGCGTACCACCGTGGCGTTGGGTGCCTTGTGATGTTCGACGCTGAAACAAGGTTCCTCCTCGATCAACCGTGCGAGCGCAACCGCCAGTTTCTGCTCCTGTCCCTTGGGTTTGGTCTCCAGTGCCAGGCAATAGGTCGGCGATGGAAACGTCGGTGGCGCCAACGTGATGCGGTCTTCGTCGTGCGAGTCGTGCAGCACCGCATCGAAGTGGATGTCCTCGACCTTGGCCACGGCGGCAATATCACCTGGCATGGCCACGTCGATCTCGGTATACGTTTTGCCCTGTACGCGAAACAGATGGTTGACCTTGAAAGGCTTGCGACCGTCATCGATCAGCAACTGGCTGTCGCGGCGGATCGTGCCCTGCCACACGCGGAAGATGCCGAGCTTGCCCATGAACGGATCGTTGACGATCTTGAACACGTCGGCGATCACATGGCTGGACGGGTTGGCATCGATCACCAGCGGTTCGCCATCGCCGCCAACAAAAGGCGGTGGATTCCCCTCGGCCGGATTCGGCAGGAGTCGAGCCGCCAGCTCCAGTAGTTCGTGTATGCCTGCACCGGTTCGTGCGCTGACGAAACAGATCGGCACCAGATGGCCTTCGCGCAGACACTGCTCGAACGCATCGTGCAACTGCCGTGGCGTGAGTGCCGCTTCGCCCGACTCGAGGTACTGGCCCATCGTGGCTTCGTTGATCTCCACCACTTGATCGAGGATGCGCTGATGCGCTTCAGCCAGCGATGAAAAATCGGTGCTGCCTTCACTGTGAAAGAAGCAGTCCAGTACACGCTTGCCGTGGCCAGCGGGCAGGTTCACCGGCAGGCATTCGCTGCCAAACTCCTCGCGGAGTGCCTCGACCAATGCGCGCAGGTCGGCACCGTCGAAATCGATCTTGTTGATCACCAGCAGTCGGGCCAGTCCGCGTTCGCGCGCGTGTTTCATCAGCTCGCGGGTGCCATGCTCGATACCGTTGATGGCATTGACCACCACTGCCACGGTTTCCACGGCAGCCAGTGCGGATAGCGTGGCGCCGAAAAATTCGGCATGGCCGGCGGTATCGATCAGGTTGAGATGGCAGCCGCCGTGATCGAGGTGTGCGACGCAGCTGTCGATCGAATGGGCGCGCGCTTTTTCCTGGCTGTCGGTATCGGACACCGTGTTGCCGCGATCGATGCTACCTGCCGTTTGGATCGCGCCACCGGCCAGCAACAACGCTTCAAGCAATAGGGTCTTGCCCGCGCCGGCGTGACCGGCGAGCGCGATATTGCGGATCTGTTCGGTGCGGGTGCCTTTGGCATCTGCGGTCTTGCCAGTGATATTTTCGGTACGGATGTGTTCTGAAGTATGCGGCACGATGCAGCCCTCCTTGAGATGATGCGACGGCGTGTCGGCATGAGGCCATGCCGCACGGGGTCGCATCAGGCGACGAATGGCGGGCCGTCACGGTCGTCCCCCTGAACACGCATGGGAAAGATGCGCTGAGGGCGGTCATGGCGGGGCGGCGAGATACGCCGCTACCCAGCCTTGAGCCAACGCCTGTTGGGGTCAAGCTGCAGTGCGGGGAACCGTGGCCATATCCCGTGGTCTGCAATGGGCGCCCGAATCTTTCAGGCCACAGGCCTGGTCAGTCCCCCACGGTTCAAGCGCCATGCAGCATGCTTTGCCGTCAACTCATTCTTGAGGCACCGTCATCGTTCATCCGCCGCAGGTCGAGCATCATCGCTGGACGTCGCCCGCCGCCGATCAGCCCGTTCACGGACTGACCCTGCTGGACGAGCCAACGCGCGCGATGTTGCGACAATTGCGTTGGCGCGAACCGCCACGCGATCCCCGACGGCTATGGCTGGCGGTGACTGTCGCTATACTCCTACACGTGCTGTTCGGTTGGGTGATCTGGCGCCAGATGCGTCCCGCGTACGTGGCTCTGGTCACGCCGCAACGGCAAGACGACGCCATCGAAATCCGCTTTATTCCACGCAGCTCGCCAATCGCCGCGCCGCCACCACCCACCATGCCGGCACCACCACCGCCGCCGCAAAAAACGGCCGCGCCGCGTCCGCGTGTCATCGCTCCACGCGTCATCGCAGCATCGGAGCCAGTGTCGAAGGATGCGATGACCGTGCAGCTGCCTGAGACCAAGCCTGCCGATGCGCCGCCGCCGAAGCTTTTCGATAATAACGGTCAGCCGCTATTGCCCGCCGCGGCAACCAGTACGCCACCCGCGCCCGCCGCGGATTATGTGCAGCGCATGCCGACGGATAGCGACAAGGTCATGCAGCACACCACGCCGATCAAATACACGCCAACGCGCTTCGACAAGTACTGGCACAAGGGCAGCACGGTGGATGACGGTCTGCAGAAAGCCGTCGATGCCACCACCGTGTCGCATACCATCAACTTGCCCAGGGGGGTACGCATCCACTGCAGCATTTCGCTGGCCATGCTGGCCGGTGGCTGCGGTGGTGATCCGCCGCCGCCGCCGTCCAAGAAAGATGGTGACGAGCGCCTGAGCATGGCGCCGTCACAACCGCTGGCGAAAGATCCGCACCCACCGACGCCGCCGACCATCGAAGCATGTATCGCGATGTACCGCGCCGAGAAACCGTTGGCCTACGGTTGCCCGGTCGACACGCCCAATCGTTCGATCGATGCGGAGAAGAGCGATCGCGCCAAGGCGGCAGCGGGCAAGCCTTGAGACGTAAGCCCTGAGCTATCGGCGAAAGCCTGGGTCGCCGTTACACTGGCCGCATGCCTTTGCCGCCCACCGATCCCTCTGCCGTCGGCGATCCCGCCAGTCGTCCTGCGCGGGTCTTGATGGATTCGCCGCTGGCCATGTCCACCCGCGTCATTTTTCGCCGCCGGCTCACCCGCCAGTCGCCAAGCGAACGCTGGCGGCGCGTACTCGGCTTCGTTGGTGCGCTGCTGGTACATATTTTGTTTTTGCTGAGCTTCGTACTCGGGCCAGTGTATGAACCCTTGTTGCCGCCCGAGCCCAAAATAGTGGCGCTGCATGTTCGCCTGATCGACGCGCCCGAACCGCCACCGCCGCCGCCCGTGCGTGGTACGCCGCCGAGGGAAAAAGGCCCAAGGCACAAAGGTCATGCCAGCCAGCTTGCCAACATCGCTCAACGCACCAGCGAGCCGTCAACGATGGCCATCGCGCAGGCGAGTCCCGCCACGGCGCCACCGGTCATGGCACAGGTCGCAAGAACCAGTGCGCCCAACCCCAAGCCGGTTGCTGCGCCGAAGCCGCCGGTGAGCTTGCCCAAGCCTGCGCCAATGCCACAGTTGCAGCCGATTCCGGTGTCTGGTGCGCCGCCGGTGGTGGTTCTCGCTACACCTACCATGCAGCCGCCGGTGCCGCCCAAATTCCAGCCCGAGCCGGTGCGTGCGCCGCAGGCCGAAGGCAATCAGCCGATGCCGCCACCCGCCTCGCTGGCGCTGCCGGATGTGCCGGCACAGGCCATGCCGGCTATCGACAAGCCCGTTATTGCCCTGACCAGCGTGATGCCAAAATCCAGCGCGCCGCCCAGCGTGACACCGGTTCGTGCCGAGATGCCTGCTGCACCGCCCATGCCTGAGCTGCAGGCCGTCCCGTTACCGGCGCAGCCCGCGCCGACAGTGAACCTCAAGTCATCCGTGAGCGTGCCTGCCCCCAGCGTTCCGCGCGAGCTGCCGCAGGTGCAGGCACCTACCGTCGAACCAGTTGAAGCCCAGCTCGAAGCCGTGCCTGTGTCACCCATGACAAAGCCGAACGTGCCGTCGATCGCACCGACGGTGAAAATCAACGTCGCCGACAAGGCATCGGCATCAGCCGTCCAGACGTCCATACAAAGACCTGAGCTAAACACGCAGCCGGCGGTTACTGATGCAACTCAGGCGACTGCTCAGCCATCCAGTGCCAGCCAGACTGCCGAATCGCCGAGGAAGTCGGACACGACGGCAAAAGCAGCCGACGCGAAATCAGCCAGCACCAGTCCGAGCGCAAGTTCGAATCAGCTCAGCAGCGATCGCGATGTCAGCACTGCGCCGAACGCCACGCCACAGGGCAGCGACACCGCTACCCCAGGGGAATCCAATGGCGTCGTCAATGCACCGGATAACAACGGCAAGCAGGGCTCGCCGCTGTCGTCAGCGCAGGGGCACGGTGCCGACCAGTCAGCCAAGGCCAGCGGCAAGAGCAACGAGGGCGGCAAATCCGATACCGGCCAGATCGGCACCACGGCTGAGGCGGGCGCAGCACAAGGCGACAAGCAGGGCGAGATCGGCAGCTATGTGCAGGTGACGCCGCACGGCGATACCAAGATCATGGATCACGGCACACCCAATATCGGCTACAAGGCCACACGTTTCGACAAAGACTGGACCCCGCTCGGCGAAAGCTCAGTCGACACGGCGCTGCGTCATGCAGTGGAAAAAACCACCGCTACGCACACCTTCAATCTGCCACGCGGTCTGCGCATCAAGTGCGCACTTACGCCACTGCTGCCGATGGCGCTCCTGAGCTGCGGCAATGGCGATCCACCGCCCGCACCGGTCGCCGACAAGGTTTACGACCGCATGCACCTGGCACCAGCCAATCCAGTCGTGCCCCCGGCGCCAGCAAGCAGCACGGCATCCGTCGCCAGCGCGCCCATCCAACTGAATAACGACGCCGAATGCGCCACCGCCCGCGTCAGCGGTGGCCCACCACCGCCCGGCTGTGCGTCGATCATTCTGCCGGTGAAGCTGGCGCATCCCGCGTCATCGTCATCCAGTTCATGGGTGCCGGCGAGTGATCAGTTTCATTGAGGCGTTTCCGCTGCGTTGATTGTCTGCGGCCAGCCGCACGCATGTTTCGTACACGGTGCTTGTCGTTGGCCAGAATGAACCGCCGGATCCAGCCGACATACGCCGGCTCCATGAGGCGTTCAATTTTTCCTATCCTTGTCGTGCTATCGATTGCGGTTGTGCTCACACTTTTGGCGAGGCAACGCATCTGGACGGAGTCAGGCCTGGAAGGCGCATGTAAAGAGAAGACACGTGCTTATTTTCTAGCAAAGAAGGTTATGCCCACAG
>Ga0302310_10000481_pt1 | contig 37537 bp, 38 predicted proteins | sample III_Palsa_N1_2_FD_200451 | JGI IMG/M metagenome (GOLD analysis project Ga0302310, IMG submission 200451) | Peat permafrost microbial communities from Stordalen Mire near Abisko, Sweden - III_Palsa_N1_2 | ecosystem: Environmental > Terrestrial > Soil > Palsa > Peat permafrost | place: Sweden...
AGGAAAGACCGTGAAAAACGTTGCCACGGTACTGGGTATTTTCAAAGGGAATGTCGCCGCCGTCTTTAAAGGCGGGGGAACTCACTTCGAGCCGCACCGGGGACGGCATGAGATCCATCGCCGTACGAGCCTCGGCCTGCCCCGGGCTTGACCGGATGACCTGCGCCGAGGCTGCATTTACCGACAACAAAACCAAAGACACAACGAGCACGAACCAAGACTTCTTCATGTAGGGCCTAAAGGGCATTCGCTGGACTGTCACGCTTCCAAATCCCGTGCTTCCCACACAGCCTCTGGCCGAGCCCTTAAGTCTGTCCGTGCTCTTCTCGCTCACGCCGTGCGCGCAGCATCGGGGCCTAAAAGTGGCTCGGCGCGGCCGGGTTTCACCCGTAAAATCACCTGGACACGCCGAGCACTTAACAACCCACTATGCTTGCGGTTCAGAACTCATACCGCACTTTGACGCCACCGGTGATCAGCTCCGGAAGGCCGACGGAGATGGTCGACAAGGCCTGCGACACGTAGCCGTTGGTCGGCGACTTGTTGTTGGTGGCGTTGTTGACGTACCCCTCGATGCTCAAGCCCTTGATCAAGGTGAAACCGCCTCTCACGTTAAGAACTTCGGCAGATGGGGTCTTCGCAGTATTTGCCGAGTTGATCCACACGCCGTCCCGGTAGATGTAGTCGGCACGGATGAACCAGTCTATCGACCTCGAGAAGGCGTTGATGGTATTTGAATACATCGCGCCAAAGGTCGCCGAGTACAACGGCGCACCCGGCAGATACTTCCCACTTGCGTTGAAGGTCGCATATGGCGTGCAGCTCGTGCAGATGTAGTCAGTGTACTTTGTATCGTTATAAGCCATCTGCAGATTAAGCGTCACGTGCTCTACAGGGATCAGATTGCCTTCAAACTCTACGCCCTTGGCGACGCTGGTTGAGCCGTTGGAGTAGAAGGTTATGGGATCCACCGACCCACCGTGGCCCTCGATCACAAAGGGATTCGCGGGGTCATTCGCTGCGAAGAGATACGTGCCGCTATTGATCTGGTTCGTCCAGTGGTCGTAGTAGACGTCCGCCGCAAGAGTAGCGCGACCGTCAAGGAAGCGGCCTTTCAGCCCGGCTTCGTAGTTGGTGATGAGTTCTGGCGCGGTTGAAGTTGACGCCACAATGCCGTGGGATGCGATTTCCGCCTTCGAGGCTTCCGGCAGATTGCCGTAGAACGCGTTGAACAGGGCCGGATTGACGCCCTTAGAATATGTGAAATATGCCATCACGTCCGGCAGGAACTTATACTGCAGCGAGGCCCGGGGCAGGAAGTTGTAGCTGGAGCCTTGATCGGTTATCACGTGCGTGCTGCTGAAGGCGTACTCCTTGTCGCTCTGATAGCGCCCGTCGATGTCGATCGTCAGCTGCGCAAGGATGTCGTAGGCAAGGCTAAAGAAAACGCCCTGCGTTACGGAGCGCGCGGGACTTGCGGTGCCGTTCACGCTGCCGGGAGGGCCCACGGCGATGGCGCTCGCATTGTCATTGTCGACGTTGATGAAGCTGTAGCCGATCAAAGCGCGATAGGGTTTGCTCGCATCGGTCGCGACGCGAAATTCTTCAGATGTGTTCTGGGAAACTGCCTCCAGAAAGTACGGCAGACCCAAACCTGCGCCCGGAATGATTCCTGGGAAGTGACCCAAATAGGGTCCGGTCGCCGTGGTATTCAGATTGGCCAGGTCGTACAACTCGCTGAATTTGTCCTGGTTGTAGGCGAACAAGTTGGTGAAGGTCAGGTTGATATCCGGCACCACGTACTCGGTCGACTGGTCGATGTGGTACGCGTCCTTCTTCAGGCCAAAGCCCTTGATCGTATCGGTAAGTATTCCACCCGGATTGACGAGGAAGCTTGCGATAGCCGGGGTCACGATGGTGTTTGCGGCAGGATTCTGCAGTAATCCTGGCAAGGTGCCACAAAGGAACGGTGTTCCGGCAACCACGCAGTTGCGCTGGTTCAAGTTTGGCGTTGTCGCCTGGTAGGTACCCACCGGCCCCGGACCGTCGTTGTCCTGGAACCAAAGACCATATGCCTTCAGCGTCAGATTATCGATCGGTTTGACGGTAAGACCGCCGTGAAAGCTTACCGTCCTCTGGTCCCCGAGCGTCTGCCCCGGAGTATCGGGGTTATCGTACGAGCCGTCGTGCCGGTCGAACTTTCCACCAAAATCGACCAGCAACTTGTCTGCAATGATCGGACCGGAGAAGTCGGCGGCCCCCATAAAGGTGCTGCGCGTCCCGGCCTCACCCTGCACTTCGCCAACCCAGGTGTTGGTCGGCGTCCGGGTGACAACGTTAATGGCGCCAGCAAAGGTTTCCCGCCCGAAATAGGCGCTCTGCGGTCCTTTAAGTATCTCGACATGATCGATGTCGTCGAGACTCGTAATCATGTCGGCGGTTGGAACCGACGTGCCATTGAGGAAGAGCGATGTGGTCGGGGTTTGCGGGTTCGACGGACTCATTCCCCGAATAATGATGTTCTGAATGTCGCGACCTGCATGCTGGACCCCAGGGATGGCGCCAAGATCAGTGACGCCCGGAGTGTAGTTTGCAATGTCTTCAATTGACTCAAGGCCCCGCTGTTCCAGGTCCTGGCTGCTGATGGCCGTGATTGCGGTCGGGATGCTTAGCGCATCTTCCGATCGTTTTCGAGCCGTCACGATGACCGTTTCGAGCGTCTCCGATCCACTTTGCACTGCCACGGGGTCAGATGTCGTGGCGGTTTGATCGACCATTGCAACCTTGATCATCACGGGTGCGCGGCTGGGCTCCTGAACCACCAAACCGCCCGAGCCGTCGGGCTCCACTTTAAGGCCGCTTGCGCCGACGAGAATGCGCGCCGCCTCCTCTGCCGTAAGCGTTGAGTCCAGTTTTTCCGCCTGCAGTCCGAGAACCAGCCGGCGTTCAATGACAATCTTAACGCCGGTCTGTTGGGAGAGCTGGTTGAGCGCGGACTCCAGCGGCTGCGCCGGGATGCTGATATGGGTAGGCGTCTGTGCCCAAGCCGCTGCGGCCGCCAATACGGTAAAAACGGCACCCGCAATCAGCGCATACTTCGAACCGGACTTACGTCCACTCATTTTTCGTCCCCCCAATAGTTCGTTTTTCTGGATGCCCCTTATGAGCATCCGCGACGACGACGCTTGGGAACGTAAATCCCTCACCACATTTTTGGCGCCCGGTTAATAATTTTGCTATCGGTTGATAATTCAAGGTGTTATTGGACCGCCAAAGTAACGTTGAGAAAGCAAGCCTCGTAAACCCGACCCCATTTCGTGTAAACACCGTGCGCGAGGCCAAAGGACGCGGCAGGTTAAAGACGCCTGACGAAGCTACATCGATAGCGAGAAAGGAAATCCCACGAGGATTCACGCGATTGCGGCCAGAACAAACGCCGCCGCGACGCGAAGGCGCGGTGACCCAGCAATCAGGATTTCGGACCGTAGACTAGTTCTAAATAGTTGCCCGCCGGGTCCGACACAAGTTGAACCGAGCCTACGGATTCCCGGTGTGACTTGCCTACCAGCGAGCCGCCCGTCTCCTGGATGTCAGCTATGGCCTTGGCAATGTCATCGATGGTCAGGATCAGGTGCGGCAGGACATCTTTCGTAGGATCCGACGTGCGCTGCAATAGGATCACGCGGAAGTTCCGCGCGGGATTCGTCGTGTTCTGCCGCGTTTCGAAGCCTAAAACGACCCTCTCCAGGCCCACGAAGCTCGAGCGCTCGAGTTCCTTGAAACCAAATACGCGCTCGTAGAATTTCTCGGTGGCCTGTATGTCTTTGGCTCCCAGTCGGAAGCCCCGGAAGGACGCATCTGCGCGAGCGCCGGCAAAAGGGACCATGACCATACCGACACAGATGACCAACCCTAAGATCTTATTCATCGACCCGCCCCTTAATCTTCGATACTGGATCGTGGACACGTGCGCCGATGACGTTTTAGTGAGAAAAAACCTCAATTCCTGACTGCCTTAGCATTTTCTGCTCAAGCGCCTATGAGTTCTTAGGGAGTTCGGAACAGTCTTGCGGTACTCCTAGTTATTTTGCGAAAAGTAGGTCGTCAGGCTCTATCCTGCCGCCACTCGCGCCCCTTAGGGTACCGCGCTTGTAACCCAGTCGCCTGCCCGCAGGTGCGCCGGCTTCTCCCACGCGGCCCCGATGGGAATTGCTGGCATCTATGGGCCCCTGCACGCAATGGGTGAGGAAAGTGCGGGCTCACTCGTCATCCGCAGTACACGCAAGTTCTGCCGGTCGAACCCTGCAAGGTTGTTCGCGGGCACGAATGAGTTAAACGGATGAATGGAGAACCACTATGGAACTGAACAAGAAGGGGCTAGCCCGGGTTGGCGCAATGGCCGCCGTCCTTGTAGCCTCGCCGTCGTTTGCGCATCACTCCTTCGCAATGTTCGACGCCCAGAAGACGATGACGCTGGATGGAACAATCAAGGAGTTCCAGTGGACCAATCCGCATTGCTGGGTGCAGATCCTGGTCAAGTCCCCGTCCGGCGATCTCATCGAATGGTCTCTCGAAGGCACGAGCCCGAACCGTTTCGCTCGCTCGGGATGGACGCGTAACTCGCTCAAGCCCGGTGACAAGGCAACAGTGACGTTTCATCCGCTTAAGGATGGCACCGCCGGCGGCTCAATGATGACCGTGTCTGTGAACGGAAAGGTCATCGGCGACTCTCCGCCGCCTCAATAGGCGATCCTAGCTTGAGCCATTGAGGAGCATCAGCATGAGCCGCATTAGTTCGAGCCTTCGCCTATTTGTGGGGTCGGCGCTCATGCTGGGTTCAATGGCAGCGCTTGCCGCAAGCCCGTTCGACGGGACTTGGACGACCGACCTTGGCAACAGGGAATTATCCCAGAAGCCGGTTATCGTCAACGTATCACTGGCGAACGGCGTATTTATCTGTTCAAGCTGCGTGCCGCCGTACACCGCTATTACCGACGGTACAGATCAGCCCGTGGCCGGACACGATTTTGATGCCGTGGCCATCACCATGGAGGCAGGCGCCGCCATAGTCCGCATCAAGCTGCACGGCAAGCTTCTACAAACGCAGAAGATAGCCGTTTCCGGCGATACCATGACCCGGCAGAGCACCGATGTCACCGTACTTAAACCCGACGTGCAAACTACTCTGTGGACCCGCACCGCCTCAGGCCCTCCGGGATCTGATCCGATCTCTGGATCCTGGCAGCTAACGAAGGTCGACAGCATGTCGGGGGCGGGAGCCGCTTACACATACTCGATGAGTGCCGACAGCTTCACCATGAGCCGCAATGGCCAAGGTTACGAAGCGAAGTTTGACGGCAATCAGTACCAGATAGCCGGCGATCCCAGGCACGACCGCGTCAGTGTGAGAAAGCTAGGTCCAACCCAAATCGAAGAGCGCGAATACCAGGCAGGCAAGCTAGTCCAGATAGCCACCTTGAGCGTATCTGCTGATGGCAAGTCGATGGATATAGACACCATCGAAGTCGCCACAGGCCATAAGGACCACTATAAGCGGACCAAAGTATCGTAAGACCTAAGCCTCGCTTGGCCGGCATCCAAGAAGGTACCGCCTGCCGGGCGGCTCGTGAAGCACGCCGGCACGTCCCACAGGAGCATCTGCCCTTGGCTGCCAAAACAAAGCGACGAAAGAAGGCCTCAAAGGTCGCTGAGGGAGAAAAAACGGATCCCTGGGCCGATATTGACGACCAAGGTGCCTATTTGCACATTGGGCATTTCCTTACATTCCAACTGACCCGTTTGGCCAATGCCGCGCGGGCGAACGTTACGCGCAGGTACCTTGCCGACTTCAATCTGACGGTGCCGGAGTGGCGACTTCTCGCCATGACGGTGCGCTTCGAACCCGTGCGTTTCTCGAAACTTGCTGCAAGCAGCAGTATGGACAAGGGTCAGGCCAGTCGCACTGTACAGGGCTTGGTCCGCCGAGGGTTTATCGCCACGAAGTGGCAGGCTCCGGAACGCGGTAGCGCGGCATCCACCGCGGTACTCGTGACAACGCCCAAGGGGCTGGCACTGCATCAGGCTATTCTTCGAGTGGCGCAGCGCGGGCAGGCACAACTGCTGAAGAATCTGACACGTGAAGAACGGCGCGTTTTGCACCGGGTTCTGGCGAAGCTTTTCAGTGTGGTCGAGCCACAAGGAAGCGGGTGATGCTCGGGGTTCGTCCTGGCGACGCCTTCTACCGCTCCAGCGCCATGGCGACCCCTTGTCCACCCCCAACGCACAAAGTGGCAAGCCGCGCTTTGCATTGCGCCTGCGCATATCGTGCAGGAGCGTCACGAGCACCCGGCAACCGGACGCACCGATGGGGTGACCAAGCGCAATCGCGCCGCCGTTCACGTTGACAATATCCGGGTTTGGGTCCAGTTCCCGGGCGACGGCCAGGGATTGCGCAGCGAAGGCTCGAGGGCCGGCACCTCGTAAGGTATTCCCGCGCCAATCGCTGCTTGCCTTGCGGTATTTTGACCCAGTCCTGCGGTCAGGACGTGCCCATGATGACCTCTTCCACCGCAGCTGCCTCGAGTTGGCAACTGGCGATCAAGGAGCCGATCACTCCTGCTCCCAGGGATACTGCGGGCACCTGGGCGAGTGACCCCATGAAGCTGCCAATTGCGGTGCGTGTGGCCGCGACAATTAACGCATCCCTTCTCACGCGCAGAAACTCATTTCCCGCAACTGCTCGGAAATGACCAGAGGTCCACTCGTCTTAGCGACAATCTCCTCCACGCTTATCCCCGGAGCGCGCTCTAGGAGGACGAAAGCCCCGTTCCTTACCTCAAGGTACGCCAGGTCCGTGAGTATGCGCCGCGCGCACCCGGTTCCAGTTAACGGTAATGAGCATTTACGAAGGAGCTTAGACTCCCCATCTCGTGAGAAATGGGTCATGAGAACGATGATGTTCTCGGCACCCGCCACGAGGTCCATGGCGCCCCCCATGCCCTTAACGAGCTTTCCGGGGATCATCCATGAGGCAATATTCCCCTCCACATCGACCTCGAATGCACCGAGGATCGTAAGATCGATGTGGCCGCCGCGTATCATGGAAAAGGACTCTGCGGAGGAAAAAATCGAGGCACCGGTTCTCGCGGTCACCGTCTGTTTTCCCGCATTGATCATATCGGCATCGATCTGCGCGGCCGTCGGGAACGCCCCCATGCCAAGCAGTCCATTCTCCGACTGGAGCATGACGTCGATGCCCTGCGGAATGTAGTTCGCAACCAGGGTGGGGATGCCAATTCCAAGATTGACGTAGTACCCATCCTTGATTTCGAGCGCTGCGCGCTGAGCCATCTGCTCACGGGTAAGCGCCATAACCTTTAGCTCCCGCGCACCGTGATCTTTTCGATCCGCTTTTCACATACGCCTTGGATGAGGCGATCGACGTAAATTCCCGGAGTGTGGATAGCGGTCGGCTCAAGCTCGCCAGGGGCGACGATCTCCTCCACTTCCACCACCGTGACGCGACCGGCCGTTGCAACCAGTGGATTGAAGTTCTGAGCCGTATGTCGGTACACAACGTTCCCGTACCAATCGGCCTTCCACCCCTTCACGATTGCGAAATCGCCCCTAATCGACTGTTCCAGGATATAACGACGGTCGCCGAAGACCCGCTCTTCCTTGCCTTGAGCAATTGGCGTGCCCACACCGGTCGCGGTGTAAAAGGCGGGAATACCTGCGCCACCGGCTCGGATTTTCTCCGCAAGCGTGCCCTGGGGAACAAGTTCTACGTCAAGTTCGCCGTTCAGCAACTGCCTTTCGAAGAGTGCGTTCTCCCCGACATAGGAGGCGATCATCTTCTCTATCTGGCGCCCCTCCAGCAGCCGGCCGAGCCCAAACCCGTCTATCCCGCAATTGTTGGATACGACGGTCAGGCCCTTGATGCCTTTTCTGTGGATCTCATCGATAAGGTTTTCAGGAATGCCGCACAAACCGAAACCGCCTGCGAGCACGGTCATCCCATCCGACAGGCCCTCCAGCGCCGCCTCGAAGCTTTGTACGCATTTGTCGAACCCGGCCATGGGAGCCTTACGCAGCAGGAATGACCGTCATGGTAAGACCGGGTACTATTATCTGGAATTTTGAAATAATTGGACTTTCATTTGCGATCCCAATAAATGACCCCGAAGCATCTGCGAGTATTCATAGCCTTGGCCGACACGCTGAACTTTGCAGCCGCCGCGTCCCGAGTCCACCTGTCGCAACCGGCCTTCAGCCTTTCACTCAAAGCCTTGGAGAAGCAAGTTGGCGGGCGCTTGGCGTTTCGCACGACGCGCCACGTTCGACTTACTCCCGAGGGCGAGTCGCTTTTGCCCCGCGCGCGCAGGCTCTTGGCCGATTGGGACGACACGCAGCAGATGCTGCGCCAGCGTTTTACGCTACAGCGCGGCCATGTCACCGTTGCGGCAATGCCCTCGTTCGCGGCCAATCTGCTCCCCGGCCTTCTTGGCGTCTACCGCAAACAACACCCAAAAGTCGATGTCGCGATCCTGGATGTCATACATGAAGAGGTGTTGGACCTGGTTGCTAAGGGCCGTGTCGAACTCGGCTTTGGCTTCGAACCCGACTCCTCGAACGAGTTGCACTTTACGCCCTTGTTTGCCGATCGATTTGTTGCAGCCCTCCCCCCGCCGCGCCCCCTTTCGCGACGTGCACCGGATCGCCTGGCGCGAGTTGCTTGCACATCCTTTCATCGCGTTGCAGCGGCCCTCAACCGTACGCACCATGATGGAGGAGCGGTTACGCGAGCAAGGGCTGGAACTTGTGGTTTCAATGGAGTCACATCAGTTGGCGACGGTCGGCGCATTGGTGGCGGCAGGATTGGGCGTGAGTGCCGTTCCAGCTCTGTGCGCCCGGCAGATGCAGCTTCTTGGGGCACGATGCGTACCACTTCATGCACCCAGCGTCGATCGCAGCGTGGGGCTCATAACCGGCCAGCGCGCGGAACTTTCCGTCGCTGCAGTCGCTTTGCATGCCATTGCGGTTCGTAGCCGCCGGGCTTGAGTTACTTGGCGAAGGAAGGATCCCTTAGCGGGCGTCCCCGCGGCCGCCCTGCATCGACACCTGCATTGTGGAAGTCCACGCAGTTGCGTGCCAGCGCGGGGTCGATGTGCGCCCATTCACTCAGAGCGCCGTATAGTCGACCGCATCCCGGAAAGACCGTTGTTAGGCGACTAACGCATTTCGTCGGTGAAAGCCTGAAGACTTCTTCGTCCTGAACTGCAGCATTAGCCTTTGGTTCCCCTTTTCGGGGTCGGCCTTCCCCTCTAGCACTTGACGATTGTACTCTGTCCTCGCCGCCCAGTAGTTATCTGCTGCGAAGCACAGCGGTACCCTTGCCAGACGTCTTGGAGCCCCATCAATGGACCCCTTTTCGCCGCTGGCGACTGTTCACATTTAAGCATGTGGTCATTGTGCTGATCATCGTGCTGTTGCTGTCACTGGCTGGGCGTAGGATTTGCACACAAGAAGCGCTGACAGTGGGCATCGCTTATGGACTGCTCGCACGCCTTGATAATTGGCAGCATAGCCGTCGATCTGGCGCTGTGTATCGCCTTAGGGCTAGCCCCTGCGCGCAAAGCCTCATGGATGTAAAAAGAGGCTAAAGACAAGGAGCCCCGTATATGTCCGAGGATATCGTTACCAGATTCCATCGTGCGCTGCCGCAAATCCGCGAATGGATAGACAAGTTGCTTCAAGCAAATGCTCCGAAAGCACACAAGATTGACGCCTCGCCGCCTCTGATTCTCGCCTTTCCGCCGGAAGTCTTCGAGCGAACGCGAATGGTGCTTGTTGACCGGACGCCCTACCCTCCCGTATCGCAGTTTGGCCTACCGGAGTTTGCCCAGCAGGAGAGTCGTCAGTTCGACGGCATAACATTCAAGAACACCTTCTTTGCGGTCGAAGGGCACGTCAGACCTCGTCTCCAATTTCATGAGCTTGTCCACACTGTCCAGTACGCACGCCTAGGCGTAGATCGATTTTTGCTGGCCTACGGGTATGGATTGCTGCGATTTGGCTATGAGCAGAGCCCGCTTGAGAGAATGGCATACAATCTAGAAGAGCGATTTGCGCATAGCGCTCTACCACGAGACTTAATAGCCTTCATTGACCAAGCGACCGATGCGGTCTGGGCGGAAGCCAAACTTACAGTTGGTGAACCATGACGCTCCTTAGGCTGCTAGCATAATCCTGAAGAAGCCCGGTCAATGGAGCAGAGCCAAGCGTCATGAAGCATCTGTCGCCGCTAGTCTTTTTGTTGGTACTCTGCGCCTCGCCTGCACAGTCCCTGGATTTTCACCGTGTCGTCGTCGGTCAAAAGTTCAACGCCGCCCGTGCCGGCATGGCCTTCTCCGCGCCGTCGCTGTCGTCCAAGACCACACTGTTGGGCTCAATGCAGGAGCGATTTGGCGATTGTGTCATCGCCCGCACCGTCTGCCACGTCGTCGTCACAACCACCACCGACGATGATGTGGTACAGGACATCCTGATCTATTGGACCGGGTCATCAGTTACCGTGTTGAAGGCCATGGAAAAGAAGTACGGAAAACCCGTTTCGCATACCGAGCGGCATAAAGTCGTCCATGGTCACGGTCTGAACGATGCGGTATCGAGCTGGTCGGAAGGCGTGGACGTCGTCATGGAGTTTCATTCGATGGACGGCGACAGTCCTTATCTCTCTATGAGTACCCGGCGCTTCATTGCCGGTCAATAGCTCTAGTCCCCCCTCTGTCGTAGCCCTGTGTGACTCGCACTGAGCGGAAGGGATCGATGCAGTTGCTAACTAGTTGATTCACAACGCCGCCAATTATTCATCAAGCGGCGGTACCCCCTCACTTCCTCGCGCTGTTGCGGTCGTGGCACGGAGCAGGCAGCAGCTCAGACCCAACACCATTGACGTAGTACACCATTGGTGTATATTGCGCCTGTGATTTTCATCGAGACGCCGGTGTTCATGGAGGACATCCAGCGGCTAATGCCGGATGAGAGTTACGTTGAATTTCAGCAGCACCTGGCCGATCACCCTGACGCGGGCGATGTTATCCAAGGTACAGGGGGCATTCGAAAGATACGATGGAACTGCCCGGGACCGGCAAGCGAGGCGGCGTCCGAGTGATCTACTACTGGCGCGTAGCCGAAGATCAAATCCTGATGCTCCTGGCGTACAGAAAAGCTAAGCAATCCGATCTAACGCCCTCGCAAAAGCGTGCATGAAAACCGTCGTGGAGAATTGGAATGGATAAAAAGTTGTTTTCTCGCCTGCTGGGAAGCGTGAAGCAGGCTGATGAGATCGTCCGCGGTGAACGCGCGCCAGCACGTGAGTTTGTGGTGGATCCCGCACAGGTACGAGCTGTAAGGGCAGCCACCGGCCTATCTCAGGCACTGTTCGCACGCCTCATCGAGGTCAACGTCGGCACCCTGCGAAACTGGGAACAGGGATTGCGAACGCCCACCGGACCCGCGCGTGCGCTGCTGAAAGCGCTCAAGAACAGGCCCGCCGAAGTGGTCAAGGCATTGCAGGCGGCATGAGCGGAAGTTTAGTCCGTCTGGACATGGCCCAAGTGCAACCGACCGAGTTTGACCCGTTGCCGCCGGACGCCGGGGTCCGCTTTTGGAGCACTAATCAGCAGTCGTAGAAGCCCGATCCTCGTGGCGAATGGTCCCAGTGCCCGCCCGGAACCTGCCATTCGCTGTAGCAGCTGCCAAATAGACTCCGCCAGCCCTATGTTTTGCTATCAATCCACCCGCCGCACCACCGATAACTTTTAGAAAGTGGGAGACGAGATAGGGTGCGGGCAAGGTCTTTCCCAAAGTCAAAGAGATGTAAAGAAGCGCAGCAACGATCCCCACCAACGTCCCGTGAAGGACAAACAGACCACCCGCCTTTCGGGCAACCCAGAAGCCGAGAAGCAGAGTCATGCACAGGCATGCCACCGGAACAACATACAGCAACTGAGCGCTGTCGTTCGGCAGAAGGTAGAACACAACGGCGATGATAAAAGGCCCCGCTTCTGCAGCCAGTCCGCCGACTACAATCCGCAACCACTGGATCGGCGAGCGCGACACCGCTCGGACGGCGGCCGCGCGATCACCGTCCCTGGTTTCCATGCGCGATCGTTTCCGCAAAGTACCAGCGATGGCCTTCAGGGTCTTCGACGCCATAGCGTCGGTCGCCGTAGGGCTGATTGGTGGGCTTGTCCAAAACAGTCGCACCGGCCTTCACGGCGCGCTCGAAATGTTTGTCGAGTTCCTCCACGCGAACGTAGACGTTTTGGGTATGTTGTCCGAGTCGCTTCGGATTTCGGTACTGGGGTCCCATTTGTCCCATCATGATGATTCCATCGTCGCCGACTTTCATGTCAGCGTGCATGAGCTTGCCATCGGGTCCCGGCTGCCTCAGGCGTTCATGAAACCCGAAAGCTCTTGCGAGCCAATCCATGGCGCTCTCGAGATCTTCGTACAGTAGGTATGGTGTTACGCGCTGGGTCGTGTTGCTCATTGGCGTGGAACTCATGTAAGAGACATGGGGACAGCCTAATCGGAGTTCGGGGCGCGGGATTGTAAGAATTTTACCCGCGCATCAGCCCGCAATGCGGACGTGATTCGGACCCGCCGTTCGATGACGGATATAGGCCGATGGGCTCATGCCTGAAAAACCCCGAAAGTCATGAATGAAGTGCGCCTGGTCAAAGTATCCACACTTCAGCGCAGTCGCGGTCCAATCGACGTGAGTCGTGGACTCGATCGCGTTCAGGACGGCGCGAAATCGAGAAAGACGGGAGAATACTTTGGGCGTTATCCCGACCTCGCGGCGAAACACTTCGATGAATCGCCGCGCACTGAGTCCCGTAGAGTCTGCTACGGAGCCAACGCTAACCGTGGTCGCTCCGTTCTGAAACACGTCGATTGCGTATCTCACGGCAGGATGCCGGTCAGGCTGACGACTTAACTGCCTTATGAGAAACCTTTCGAGAACGCAAAATCTCGCAGTCGCGGTACGTGCCTCTAGCAACTGCTGACGAAGGGTCTCCGCTTTTCGCCCCCAAAGTATATCGAGCGGAATGCTAAGGTCCTGCAATTCCCCGGCAGGTCCGTCGAAGAATGGGAACCCGCCGCCGGGCCTAAAGGCAACGCCGATTAGGTTTAGAGGTCTTGAGGTGTCCAGGACGAAGGATCTCGTGCGAGCACCGGACAGTACGTCACCAACACGTCCGTGGGCATCAAGCTTGAGAACCAAACCCATGTTTCCTGTCGGAAGCACCCACTCCGCTGCGTGCGGCTGGGCATAGCTCTCTGACAGCCACAGGTAGTCCACAAAATCAGAAAGTGGTCGTCTAGTGACGCGGTGGATGAGGCCCATGGATTTAACTTTACGGACCCAATTCCGCGGACGCAACAGGCACGCCGCCTCGCCCCCTGCCAGAGTCAGAAGCCTGTCGGACTTCTGAACTCATTGCGAAGGTTGTCGAACTGCGGAGCCATTCTGTTCAATCCGTGCCATTGCCCCCACATAGGCCTACGCCGTCCGCTAATTTCGCGTCTAGTGCAACCGCGAATGGCAGCTAACTGGCAGCCAGTTCCATGTCCCCACCGGCAGGTTTTGGCCGCGAGTGACTTGGAATGTCTCCTTCCGGGCAACCAGAGAGGTCAATCGCAGGCGGCCTGGCGGAGGCATCACTTGACCTTATGAGAATATCTTGTGTGCGAGTCGAACCCACGATCAGCTGATTATAAAGAAGCAGCGCACGCGCATTTCTGCTCTGCACACGCACCTTCCACCGTCGAACGCCGGAGTGCCCTCGAAGGGACAAAAATGTCTCGAAGAGATACAGAAGCAAGTGTTGGAAATTACATCTCGTTCTTCACATATGTTATTGATTAATAACCTATTTTATGACTGGAGCGGAAGGGGATCGAGAAGCGCGGTAAGCAACTGATCATACACAGGAAAAGCTCCGACGTTCAGTCGGTACCCCCACCGGTACCCCCGTCAACATATGGCTGTCGAAAGGATGGAAATTCGATCTCCACCGTCGACATTGGCGACCAGACAATGAGACTGGACTGAGGAGCAGCCTGGCAACTTTGAGAATATGACGAAGCCCTCTTCCACCCTGATGTTCTGGTTCCCTCTCTTCTCGAGGGATCATTGTCCCAAAGTATTAACTGGACCGAAAATCGATTAGCAGGTCACAGCCATTGCCCGCTGCCGACGCGGCAAATGACTTCGGCCCAAGGGCCCCTTGTGCCGGGCGAGCGATGGTCCTCGAACGGCCGCTTCCGCTCGAGCTTCCACACAGCACCGTTTGAGCCTCGGCGAGACGGGGCGCGACTGTCCGGCGACGATAGAGCGCTGGTTTTCCCGGCGTATAACGGTCCAACGCAGACCCTTGGTGTTCCCGGTCTCTGCGCGACGGCATACAGTCTAAAGGGCCTCGGATCCCTGTATGAGGTTCGTGCCATACAGTACTGGGGCGGACCATTTGCTGACGATGCAGGGGGTGGAAGCTAGGATTTTGGCATGCTGCGCGCCCGGAAACCCTGTGTACCACCCGACGACGAGCTGCCGGCCACCTACGCCAATCGCTACGTGATTACCGCTACCTGCTCCTGCGGCCATTCCAGAGAAATCCTTGTGAGGCCCATTCAGAAAACGCCCGGCAAGAGTGCGCGACTAGGGCGAGTCCGAGACAGCCTACGGTGCCACAGGTGCCAAGAACGCCGGCCGAGAATCTGTAAATAGCTCTGTGGAGCACCGCCAGGACCCTCGGATAAGGCATCACTGAGGTAAGAGGCCGAGAAGGTAGGCCGGCGGAGATCGGGCGATTGCAGGCGCGCCGGTACTGTATGGGAGCGGCGCCCCGACACGCGTAGGCGAAGGCTTCCTCGAAAAATGGCCCAGGCTCCAATGTCCGTCAGCAGGTGTGGCTGACGCTCAAAGCGCGCAGCAGTCCGCTGGCGACCATCACCGTGGCATCCGCTCCAGTCGCACCGAAATGATTGTGCGAACTGTAAGGCCGGACTTGGAGCAAGTTCACACGCTCCTACGTGACCATCGAGGGCGGCTCTCTGTGCTTATGTCCACGGGTCCAAGAGCACGTCGCCATGGAATTGCGCCGTCCCGTCCCGCAACTGCTTGCTCCAATTCGGCGCGCCCACCACTCTGCCCAAGCTACTCGCTTCGTGGTAGCGAAGGCATCAACGAGTGTCGGCAGTGCGCAAAAAAAGGCTCAACCGACCCATCAGTCGGCACAAAATGCGTTGTGCTGTTGCTGCGCACGAAATCTGGGCGAAAAAACTCGAACACGCACCATTCCGGATCGCCGCACTAGTGAGCTGTTTCCGTTGAGTTTAAGTCATGACTTCGTGTTTTGTTTGAACTGGCAGTCATTGCCCCTCCTACCTAGGCTGGATGAAGACCCAGAAGAGAGGCGCCCTTCTGCTAAGAAGGGCGAACTCATTTGGACTGGGCCAGAACGGGATGATGAAAAACGACTAGGGAGACTCTCTGATGCCTGTGATTTCCAACAAAGCGCGCCACCTCACGATCAGATCAGCGGTTGCAATGCTTTGCGCAAGCGCCTCCGCGTTTCACGGGTCGGCGGTATTTGCCGACACGCCAACAGCCGACCCGGCGCCAGATACAGCCGGGCCTGAAGAAGTCATCGTTACGGGAACACGCGAGACCGGGGTGAAGGCCCTGGACAGCGCCTCACCCATTCAACTCGTTTCGGGCACGGCTTTAAAGGCCACGGGTGCCCCCGACCTCATGACGGCTCTTGCTCAGGTCGTGCCTTCGTTACAGATGCAGGCCTACGGTGCCGACATGGCGGGTCAGACCCTCCAGGCGCGCCTGCGCGGCGTGAGTCCAAATGATGTGCTGGTTCTGGTCAACGGCAAGCGGCGCAATACGACGGCGAACCTCGCAATCGACGGCGGCTCGCCCTTCCAAGGCGGCGCCGGTGTCGACCTTAACTTCATTCCCATCGATGCCATCGACCACATCGAGGTGCTGACCGATGGTGCCGCAGCGCAGTACGGAAGCGATGCCATAGCGGGCGTGATCAACATTATCCTAAAGAAGAGCTCATCGGGCGGAATGGTGTCCGGGCTCTATGGCCAATACGGCAATGATGGGGGCGGCAAAACAGAAGATGTCAGCGCCAATGTTGGGCTGGAACCTGCCGAAGGCGGTTTCTTCAACCTCACCGGCGATGTCCGCAACGCCGGGCACACGAACGTGGGAGCGGAGGATCCGCGCCTATACGCGTCCGCTCTGGCCAAAGACCCGCCGATTGATGCAGGCGTCGTGAATGCGCCTGGGTACCCCTATTTAAACAAAGCTGAGGGCAACGCGGCAGTCAAGCAAAAACTTGTGGCCTTAAACATGGGTTTTAATTTCGACGGTAATACCGAAGCGTATCTAGTCGCCACCTATGGTCACAAGGATGCGGAGTCCTACGCCAATTACCGCATGCCAGACAAAGCCTGCTATTCAGCGTTGTACAACGCCGGTGCAGGCGGCGCCAGCTGCGCTAGTTCCCCGGATGCCGTTCTTCCCCAGCCGTTTGGTTTCGATCCTCTGCAAGGACTGTACGAGGACGACTACCAGTTCACTGGCGGAGTGAAAGGGACCGTAGTGGGATGGGATTGGGACCTGACTTCGGGTTTCGGCGGGGACCACGATGAGTTGTATACGCTAAGTACTATTAACACCGGTCTGTATGGCAGTACTGGTGATGACGGCCTAGGCAATCTCGGCAATATCTACGACGGTTACCTGCAAGCGACCCAATGGACCTCCACATTGGACTTTCGGCACGGCTTCGATATCGGTCTTGCCGGCCCCCTAAACTTCGCATTTGGCTTCGAACATCGCCGCGACACCTACACTATCGGCGCAGGGACACCGGTCTCTTATGAGGACGGCGGAGCGGCTTCATATGCAGGCTTCACGCCGCTCGACGCGGGATCGCACTCACGGACAAACGATGCCGGATATGTGGACTTTGCAGCCAAGCCGATCGACGCCCTGCAACTGGATGCCGCAGTTCGCTTCGAGCATTACAGCGACTTCGGCAGCACAACGATAGGCAAATTGAGCGCGCGCTTTGACTTCTCGCCACTATTTGCAGTCCGTGCCTCCGTTAATAACGGTTTTAGGGCGCCTACGTTGGCCGAGGAATATTACTCGTCTACAAACGTCAACCCGACTTCCGCCTATGTACAGTTGCCACCGAACTCGGCGGCCGGAAAATTGCTCGGGCTTGGCAACGGATTGCAACCTGAGAAATCTGTAGACTACAGTTTCGGCTTCGTATGGCGCCCGCTGGAGCACCTGAGTGCGACCCTGGACCTGTACCAGATTGGGATCACCAACCGCATCGTGGGTAGTGGCAATATCGCAGGCCAGATCAATGGCGTGCCGACCGCGGCTTACGGGAGTGTCGGTGCGGCGATCGCAGCGTTCTCGCACGGCTCGGACGTTATCGATCCGGACGTCCTCAGCACCGGTAGCTACGGCATAAACGTCTTCGCGAACGGCATTGATACGCGTACGGACGGGGCGGACCTGGTGTTCAACTTCCCGTACGACTACAACTTTGGAAAAGTCACCTGGTCGGTCAGTGCGAACGCCAATACGACATCGATCACTAAGTACGCGACGACCCCTCCCTCTTTGGCGGGAGCCGTTTTGTACGATCAAACTGCTTACTCAGAACTGACCACCGCCAGCCCCAAATTCGTGGTGAATTTTGGCGCACTAATTCAGGTGGGCAAATTGAGCGTCAATCTGGTGGAGCTTATCTATGGTACGACCTCGGATATGGAGAGTGACAATGGCGACAATCCCACTGGCAACTTCGAGTACTTCAAGGACTCGATCGGCACGACTCCCATCACTAATCTAGATGTTGGCTATCAGTTCACGGACTATTTCAACCTGGCGGTCGGCGCGACAGACTTGTTTAATCGGTTCCCGAACCAGAGAAATTCAACAATTCTCGCGCATGAGGACGCAGCGGGGGACAACAGCGGCGTCATTCAGTATCCGAGTTTCTCGCCTTACGGTATCAATGGCGGTTTCTATTACGTCAAGGCCGTCTTCAAGTTCTAAAGTGACTGTAGGCTCTCAGCTGGCCGGTGGCGGCGCATCCTCCCGCCGCCACCGACCGCTCCTTTTCGTAAGTCAAACCATGACGCTGAGAAGATATCCGAGCCGCCGACATCAAAACGTGGCTTCGACCTACCCATTTGCAGTGCACTGAGATCTTGGAATGACAATTCCGCGCCTGACCTTAATGAGTACTCTGGCGGTATTCGCTCCCCTCAAGGAGCGAATTGCTCCCGCGTTCGAAACCGAAGCCGGTGTAAGTGTAGATATGCGCTTTGATCCGACGGCAGTTCTTCTCGATGCCATTGAAAACGGGCAAGAGGCAGATGCCATCATTGCCACCGTTGCCGCGATTGAGGAGTTGACCACCAAAGGTATTCTCCTGAAAGCGGACCGAGTCGATGTTGCCCGAACCGCCGTCGGCATCGCAAAGCAGGTCGGGACAAAACCACTGGATATCTCGACGCCCGAAACATGCGTTGACGTCCTGCGCAATGCGGCATCCATCGCTTACTCAAGGACAGGCGCTAGCGGTCATCTTTTTGAGCGCCTAATTGAAACTCTTGGGATCGCTGCGGAAGTCCGCCGCAAGGCCATAATTATTCCCAAAGGCTTCACGGCCAAGCTACTGGTTTCTGGCGAAGCCGAGCTCGCTGTGCAACAGATGAGCGAGCTTGCGGCCATCCCTGGCGTCGAACTGGTTGGCCCCTTTCCGGAGCCCTATCGCTTCCACACGACGTTTGCTGCCGCGGTCTTTAGAAGCTCAGTGCGGCAAGCTCAAACTCGTCTCTTTATCCGTTATTTGACCAACGCTCGCTCAATACGCGCGCTTGCCGAAGCGGGGTTGGAGGCCACAGAAACATCTTTATAGTTCAGCCAAGCGGCATCTCACACATCCGAGCACCACCGCAGAAGAGACAGAGCTAGATGAAGAAGGAACCACAGAACGCCACGGCAAGCAATCGGGTGACACCGGTCGTCGTTCACGACGGCATCGCCTACGTGAGTGGACAACTGCCACGACTGGCGGGCGTGCTCCAATACCAAGGTAAAGTCGGATCCGACGTCGATCTTGAGACTGCTCGCATCGCAGCCGCGCTTTGCGCTGAGGCGGGTTACGCCGTGCTTTGCGAGGTGGTTGGAGCGGAAAACATACTCCGCATTCTAAAAATTACTGGGTTTGTCGCCTCAGCGGCAGGATTTAACAGTCAGGGCGCAGTGATCGACGCGGCATCTGATGTCTTCCTGGAACGTCTCGGCGCTTCCAACGGAAGCCATGCGCGCTCCGCCGTAGGCGTGGCGGAACTCCCCCATGGGGCTCCCGTTGAAATCGAGCTTGTTGCGGCGGTTCGCAAGGCTTAAGTGACAGTTAAGAGCGAACGCGCATCGGAGATGTCCAATGTCCAGCCATAATTTTCCACGCTATGCCGCTCGGCTCAGCGCGCATATCGGGTTCTTGTTCACCGAGCTTCCGTTTACAGAACGGATCTTCGCGGCAAAACGGGCGGGATTCCGGGCCGTCGAACATCCTCACCCCTTCACGACACCCGCCCCGACACTTAAGCAACTTCTGAGCGAGGCGGGCCTGCCGCTTGTACAAACAGCATTTCCCTCCGGCAACATAGCTAATGGCGAAAAGGGTTTCGCCGCGCTTCCAGGCTTTACGGCGTGCTTTCGGGCTACGGTCGAACCAACGCTTGATTACGCAGAGGCGGTGGGCTGCCGTCTGGTCCATGCTATGGCGGGAATAAAACCGATCAACGTCCCTCACGAACAGCTCTGGGAAACGTATCTAGAGAACCTTTCCTTTGCAGCTGATACGGCTGCGAAGCGTGGAATCGGTATCCTAATAGAACCAATCGGCCCTGGCTCTATCGCAAACTACATTATCGATGATCCGCATATTGCAATGTACGCGGTGAAGGCGCTCAACCGACCGAATATTGGTCTCCTTATGGATATATTCCATTGTAGGTCGCTGGGATACGATCCAGCGGTGCTTATACGCCAATACGGCAGTTATATTCAGCATGTCCAAATAGCAGACCATCCTGGCCGGCACGAACCGGGGTCTGGTTCCATGAACTTTGATGCGATCCTGCAGAGCCTAACCGAAGCCGCCTATGAGGGATTTGTCGGGTGTGAGTACCATCCCTCTTCCACCACTGAAGCGAGTTTGTCTTGGTTTCCCAGGCACCCCGATGAACCCCCGATCTCGGCACATTTGTGATCGCAACCCAATGATAGCGCCCCGCATCATGCTCCTGCACGCGACCCCGGTAGCGATGGACCCGGTCCATTCGGCCTTCCGAGAACACTGGCCAGAAGCCGAAACGATCAATGTGCTTGAGGACGGCTTGACCATAGACCGGGCCAAAGCGCCAAATTTAACGTGCCAGCTGACGGACCGCTTTGTGAAACTGTGTCATTACGCGACCGATCTTGCAGCGCGCGGCCTTCTCATCACCTGCTCCGCCTTTGGCCCGGCGATCGAACGGGCGGCATCGGAGCTTTCCATTCCCGTGCTCAAACCCAACGAGGCAATGTTCGAGGCAGCTATTGCCTCGGGGAAGCGCATTGCAATGGTTGCTACGTTCGAGCCGGCCGTCGTAACAATGGTTCAGGAGTTTCAAGAACAAGCCGCAAAGACTGGATCGAACGCTACGTTGATGACCATCATCGTTCCAGAAGCGATGATCGCACTGCGCAGAGGCGATGTCGACACTCACAACCAGCTAATCGCCGAACGGGCTTCTGAACTGTCAACTTATGATGCAATAATGCTAGCGCACTTCTCGACATCAAGGGCCGCAGCGCTATTGCGCCAAGCTACTCCGGTTCCCGTCCTCACGGCGCCACAGTCGGCAGTAATCAAGATGCGTCATCTCTTGAACGCGCCCGTGCAGTGACCCAAGGCGCTCTACTAACGAGCGGTATTGGTCTCTATTTTGAATGCAGTCTGCAGCTCCTGGATCTGACTGGAGGTGAGGTAGCGCGGATTTAGGCCTCGAAGCAGCAAGTAAAGCTTTGATGTCTCCTCAAGTTCCTCCGTTGCGAACACCGCCGCCTCCAATGTCTCACCGGTTACCACAGGTCCGTGGTTGGCTAACAGCACAGAAGTATATTTTCCGGCAAGTCCGTGTATGGCTTCGGCCACCGCGGGGTCCCCAGGCCGAAAATAAGGAACCAGTGCCGTAGTGCCAACCCGCAAGACTTGGTAAGCGGTCAACGCTGGCAGCACCGCTTGAGGGTCAACATCCGGAAGCATCGAGACCGCAACGGAATGAACGGAATGAAGATGTACGATGGCTCGGGCACTCGCACGAGTTGCATAGAGCGCTGAATGCAACGACATCTCCTTCGTCGGTGCGTCCCCAGCTAACACCCTAAGCTGACTGTCAAGTCTAGCTAGGCGCGCGGGATCCAAAGCACCCAGCGACGCATTAGTCGGTGTTACCAGCCAACCACCGTCATCCAGCCGAACACTTATGTTACCCGAAGCTCCAGGCGTTAGGCCGCGGTCGAACAACGATCTGCCAAATCGGCAGATCTCCTCTCGACACATGCTTTCCGTCATACGTGCATCACCCATCTAATATAGGCCGCTTGCATCAATGGCTGCGGGTACACTCACACCACCTTCCCGAGCGCCCTTTCGAAGAAATCCAGTCCGCCGAAATTCCCTGACTTGAGCGCCATAGCCAGATCCGGGAAAGGCGCGCCCATTGATCTTAGAATGGGAACGCCGGAGGCGATCTCCTCGCCAACGAAGAAACCCTTGATCATGAGGCGGTCCACTATCGCTCCGGATGTCTCACCCCCGGCCACGATCATTCGGCGGACTCCTTGCCTAGCAAGAGACTCGGCAATTGTCGCCAAGCCCTCCTCAATTGCCTTGCCAGAGGCCGTCGCGCCATACCTGAATTGCAAGACCTCCAAGTCCGCTGGCGTCACTCCCGTGCTGATAAGTACGGAATGGCTTTCCAGATTGGTCACGGCCCACGCGATTGCGCGCTCGGCCTCCGTCGCCGACTGTATAAGCTTCTCAGCGCTTAAACGCAGAACCGGCATCCGCGTTTCCGCTTCGGCAATCTGGGCGAGCGTCACTCTTGAGCAACTGCCGGCAAGGCATACTGCAGGTCCGCCGACTGGCTTATCGAATACGGTTAGGCGGGGTCGCGTTTGCACATTTGGAGGAGCCAGAACGCGAGCCAGGCCGAGCCCGAGACCCGATGCTCCAACCGACAGCTTTGCATCCAGCGCCGCCAGCGCGATCGGTTCAAGATCCTTCTCTTGGACCGCGTCAACGATTGCCGCGCCGACGCCTTCTCGGGTAAATCGCTCGAGCCGCGAGCGAATAGCTTCCACTCCCTGCGCCACAGTCGCGAAATGGACGAGACCTACCTTGGAGTGACTTTGTCGAGACAGTACACGGACCAAATTAGCGTCTCGCATCGGGTTGAGTGGGTGATCCTTCAGCGGACTCTCGTTGAGAGGCACATCCCCCACGAAAAGGTTTCCCGAGTACACGGTTCTTCCTGCTTCCGGAAATGCCGGTGTAACAACGACAGTCTCATTCCCCGCGTCGAATCTTAAGGCGTCCATCACTGGACCGATGTTACCCGCATCGGTGGAGTCAAAAGTTGAGCACACCTTGAAAAGAACGTGCTTGGCGCCGTGCGCGCGTAACCAGCGATCACCTTGCCGTGCCTTTAAGACTGCCTCGGCCGGATCGATTGCCCGGCTCTTTAGGGATACGACGACGGCATCCACATCGGATGTGGGAAGATCCTCCCGTGGAACTCCGATGGTCTGAATTGTACGAAGACCGGCTTTGGTGAGTGTGTTGGCTAGGTCCGACGCGCCTGTGTAATCGTCAGCAATGCTTCCCAGCAGAATGCCCATATAACCGAAGCTTCCTATGCTGCGCCCGCAGGTGCCTCGGATGTCAGCGCGAGTTCAAGCGCCTGCCGCGGATAGCTCTTCTTGACGAACTCTATGCTGACGAGGCCCGCATCAATATCGGCCTGTATGTGTTTAAGTCCTCTTCGCTCAGGATCGCCATATCCACCGCCGCCGGCATCGTGGATTTCAACGATTCCGCCTTCCGGAATGACTACCCGCGCCTTCGGATCGGTTTCCGCACCGTCTACGAAAATTGAGCGCAGCGCCCCGGAGCGACCGCCTGCGAACCCCTTAGCGGCAATTTTTGTTCGGGAGGCCATAAAGGATGCTTCCAGCGTTTGGCCCGTATCATTTCTTAAGGAAATGACCTGGCCGTTACCGCCTTGATACTCCCCAGGCCCTCCAGAGTCCTTCAAAATCTCTTTTTTTAAGAAGGTACAGCTAATTTGCTCCTCCCAGAACTCAACCGATCCGCCGATTATGTTCGCAGGCGCAGGCAATGCAGCGCGACCATCGTAGCCCAATAAGGCGCCATATCCTCCCGCCGAAAAATATATGGACGAATAAGGCTTTCCGGCTCGCGTTTGCCCGCGAAGGTTCATTTGAAACACCATCCCCGAGTCTGCCTGCACATCGTTTGGGAGAGCTTCCGCGAGCGCATTGAAGATCAGTGGGCCGACGAAATGGCCATATATGTGGCGCGCGCCTGTGGGGTGTGGCCTGAGCGCGTTCAGAATACAATTGTCCGGTGCCTCAATCGTCGCGAAGTCCAAAATCGCCTGATTGTTTGGAATATTTGGTGCGAGAAACACCTTCGTACAAAAGTAGCAGTAGGCTCGCGTGTAACAAATCGGGACGTTGACGCCGCTCTCCACAACGGGATCCGTACCGGCAAAGTCAAAGGCGAATCCCGCCTCGCTCAACGCAACCGTGACAGACAGGGAAATATCGGGAAAACCCTTCCCTCCTTCAACCGGGATTGTCGCGGAGTACTTGCCCTTCGGCATTGTTTCCAGCTTACTTATTATTGATTTCCTGGTGAGCGCGAATATCGCATCCGCTGCATCGACTGTGGTAGAAAGCTTGTGCTCCACAAGGATTTTGACTAGTCCGTGAGCACCGACATTGCACGCCGCGATGTTGGAATATATGTCGCCCAATACATAGTCGACAGTTCGAACGTTATTCCGGATGAAATCGATGACAAACGTGTTTTCGACACCTGCCTCCAACAACTTAACCGGAGGCAGCGAAAACCCTTCCTCATATACATCCTTTGCGACAGACCCCATCCCGACGCCACCGACATCCGATAGATGCGATACCGTCAAACAGTACCCGACAATGGCGCCCTCAAGGAATACCGGCTTTATGACGTTGATGTCGTATGTATGACCGGTTCCAATCCAAGGATCGTTCGTCACTATGATGTCGTTGTCTTGCAGCTTCGATGGATCGAAGATCTTTAGGATATGTCCGAGCGTGCTAGGTCCTGTCCCTGTAAAGGAAGGAACACTCGTGGCTCCTTGCGCAATCAGCTTTCCACGGGCGTCGAACAGCATGCAGGAGAAGTCCCCGCTAGCGCGCACCATCGTTGAAAATGCCGTTCGTTCCAAAGCCGATACCATCTCGTCTGCTACCGAAACGAAGCGAGACCAGATAATGCCCGCATCAACCGGATCCATTTTTACTTTTGACGTCGTCACTTTAGCTCCGCGATGAGATCCAAGGTCGATGCGATATAGGCCTCGACTGAGGCGGGAATGTATATCGTCGTATCATTCTCTTCGACCAATGCCGGGCCGGATACCTTCCAGCCCACCGGCAATGCATACCGGTTAAAGACCGGGACTCGCGTCCAAGCCTCCCCTGCACTATTGGGCAAATAGCACGACCTGGGCTCCTTCTCTTTACGAGCCGCCGGCGTCAGCGCATCGTAGGTAAACTGACGGACGGACTTAAGTTGGTCCGGCCAAGCGACTTCGACTATCCACGTACTAATTTCAATAACGTAGTCAGGGAAATTTAGGCCGAAGATTTCTTTATATGCCTCAAGAAACTTGCCTCGAATGCTCGCCGCGCTCAAATACCCACGCTCGTCATTTATCTCTATCGTCACTTCAGAATCCTGTCCTTCATACCGCATAGCGAGCTTTACGGCTATCTGCGCCCCGGTACTGACGAGCTGTGTCGCATAGGGCTCCGCATTCACCAGCTGACCCACCTCTGCCTCAATGCGCGCATTGCTGATATCGGCAAGATTTATTTTCCGCGATTGCTGCAACACGATCCCCTCACTGCTCGAAAAGAGACCCATAGCCGAGGCCACGCCCGCTGCAAATGGGAAAATGACCCGGCGGATCGACAGGAGCTGCGCAATTGGCAGCGCATGCACCGGGGAGGACCCTCCGGTCGTGACGAGCGTTGCCTGCCGATAATCGATGCCAAGTTCCGCCGCGTGCACTCGGAACGCTCGCGCAACGTTTTCATTGATCGTGCGATGTATGCCGACGGCCGCCCGCTCCGGCGATATACCAAGCGGTTGAGCTATGTTGTCCTGGATCGCTCGCTTTGCCTCTACCACGGTTGCATTGATCCCGCTATTGCGAAAGTTAGACTCTCCCAAAAGCCCAAGAAACAAATTAGCGTCCGTCGCCGTTGCTTCCGTTCCTCCTCTTGCATAGCAAGCCGGCCCGGGTACGGCACCTGCGCTTCGTGGTCCAACGGAAATTGCACCGCGTTCATCTATCTCGGCGATACTGCCGCCGCCCGCTCCGATCTCTATGAGGTCAAGGGCGGGGATCATCAATGGAAAGCCGCTGCCTGCCTCAAAGGCGCCTTCACGGGCAACTTCAAGGCCTGCCTGTACATCGACCTTGCCGGCTATGAGGAACGCCCCCTTGGCAGTTGTCCCTCCCATGTCATACGCGAGCACTGTTGTGTTCTTAATGGCATTATCGTCGGAAGCATTACGCGCGGCGATCTCCCGCGCCGCTAAGACGCCCGCCGCGGGCCCCGATTCGATCAATCGAACCGGCGCATTGATGCAGTGACCGATGGGAAGCGGAAGGCCGGATGAAGTCATCATGAGGAGCCGCCCCTTAAACCCCCCCTGCTTGGCTTTCAGTTCTAAGCGCCGTGCATATTCTTCTAACAGCGGCTTCGTATATGCATTAACAGCGCATGTCATCCAACGCTCATATTCTCCGGCGCGTGGCGCTACTGCACTCGACGTCGAAATCGCGGCACCTGGAATTTCCTCAGCCAGCCACCTCGCCGTAAGTAACTCGTTCTCCGGGTTCTGATAGGCGTGTAAGAAGCAGACGGCAAAATTCTTTACTCCCGTTTCCTTGACGAGGCGACGCACATGGTCAAGGAATGCCAGCTTATCTGGCCGTTGCTGCACTTCACCCGTGTAGGAGATACGCTCCCGTACGGGAACTTTGAGATGATATTTGGTAAGCGGCTTTGGAAAGGCAAGCCTGAGATTAGACACGTTATATCGGTGTTCCAGACCGGTTTCTAGTGTGGTGCCGAACCCTTCTGTGTGAATGAGAATGAAGTCTTGGCCGCGTCGCTCTATGACCGCATTGGTAATTATTGTTGTGGCGTGAAGGAAAACGTCGCAATCGGCTAAATCCAATTCCGCGGACTTTTGCAGGTGATCGATACCTTCGAAGATGGCATCATCTGATCTTGCAGGTGTACTGAGAACCTTTGCGGTCGTAACGCTTTTCCTGTTGCCGTCCAGAAGAACGAAGTCAGTAAACGTTCCTCCGATATCCACCGAGATAGCAAACCTAGACATTATTGATCAATCCCAATTGAAACCCGAGCATTCAAAGAGCGGCGCGCCATTCGTTACACGAGACCGAGATGGTCCGGCAGCCACAGTGCGATCTGCGGGAACATGATTAATGCGATCCCGAAAGACATCAGAATTAGAAGGTATGGCAGCGTTGCTTTGGTGATCACCCAAAGCTTTTCGCCGGTGATCCCCTGGATAATGAAAAGGTTGAACCCAATCGGCGGGTGGATCTGCACGATCTCGACGGCGATCACTAGAAATATCCCGAACCAGATCGCGTTAAAACCTGCTGCCAAGACCATCGGCAACGCAATAGGTAGGGTTATGACGATCATCGAGTACCCTTCCAGGAACGACCCTAGTACGACATACCCCAGGAACAGGACGAGCAGGAGCGCAGGCGGCGACAAATGCAGGTGGTGCACAAATTCGCCTGCGGCCGGGCCCACGCCCAGAAATGCGGACGCGCTGCCGAGAATGGAAGCGCCCAAAATGATCAAAGCGATCATCGAGCAGGTCATGACCGCGCCCAGAGCCACTTCCTTGAGTTTCTTCAGGCTCAGTTCTTTCTGGAGTGCCGCAATTATGAGTGCCCCGACCACGCCTGCCGCGGCCGCTTCAGATGGCGTCACAAGTCCACCGTACATGCTGCCAAGAACCGCAATGATGAGGAACGCGACGGGGGCTAAATGCCTTAGTGAAGACCAGCGTTCACTCCACGGCAATTCGGCAAAGCTATCCTCCTGAGGCACTAGCGTTTTGTCCCACGAGGTGTGGATGACGATCCATGTCATAAAGGATGCCGCCAGCAGCAGCGCGGGGATGAGTCCCGCGGCAAAGAGCTTTAGAACGGACACCTGAGCCAAAACCCCGTACACGATCATGATGTTGGACGGCGGCACCAGAAAGCCGAGGGTGCCGGCACCTGCAAGGCTGCCCATTGAAATTCCCTTGTCATAGTTACGTCGGCTTAGTTCTGCCAACGTAACCCTCCCCACCACCTGCGTCGTTGCGGCGGAGGATCCCGATATCGCAGCAAAAATCGAGCAACCGATAACATTCGAGTGCAGTAATTTGCCAGGAAGAAGGCTTGCCCAAGGCGCCAGGCCTCGAAAGAGGGATGTAGATATTCGGGTTCTAAAAAGAATCTCTCCCATGACTATAAACAGCGGGAGCGCCAGCAACTCCTGCGTTGTCATCACATTCCAAGCGATGTGAGCTATGAGCCGATCGACCGGGACATCCTTAAAAATGAAAAGGGCGATCGAACCGGTTATAGCGAGCGTCAGGCCAACCCAAATGCCGACGGATAGACCGCCGAACAGCAGCGCTGCCATGGTCGCTAGTATTGTTCCCATATTTGCGAGCCTTGCGTGGGCGAAGCCTAATGGACAGCTAATGAATGAAGCTTCCGTCCTCGGCAGGCTCACCCAAGAACAATCGAACTAACCGCGCCAATAGTTGCAACGCCAACAGCACCGTTCCGAAGGCAACGAGGGCCTCCGGAAGCCACAACGGTGTGTTGCTTGCAAGGGAACGCTCGTCCGAGACGAATGCGCGGTAGGAGAACTGCGCCATGGCTATAGAAAAGAAGGTCGCGAAGGCGAAGCCAGCGGCTGCGGAGACACCTTCGAGCTTTTTCACAGTTGCCGGCCTTGCGTTGGCCAGAAGCACCCGGACCCGGATATGGCCGCCAGCGCGAAGCGTGAGAGCAGCGCCAAACGTAAAGGTCACCGCCATCAAGTAGGAGCTGTACTCCCAAGCGATGGGAATGTCCCTCGGCAACCAAGGCATCCAGTTCGAAAGCGTTCTAACCAGGATCCCCGCGATCATCAGGAGACACAAGAGGGCCAGACAGAGCGCTCCCAACCACCCATCTAATTTCGCGAGCTTGTCGATCGCGATCAGCGCTTTGTTCGCTACCGCTCGGCTCCTTGAACTTACCGTAGACTCACTCGCTTCGTTTGTTGTCATTGGAAATCTCGCTCCACTTTGGTCATCCCTTCACGAAAGACGACGGACTGCATCTAGGTCTTCCCGAAGGCAGTCGAGGGCTTAACGGACCCGCTTCGCACCTGGAAGACGCCGCCTCCCCCATCCGGCCCCTATCGTCAGGAGCGGCTGCTACCGGCATTCTGCCTTCCCTTGCGCTTCGGGTATTTTCTTTGACGCTCTTATTGCCCAATGCTTTCTCGGGCTTCCAAGGCGCGCCCCTTGGCCTTGGACCGAGTGTAAGACCCTAACAACCCTGAGGGCACGGGTCCGCTGTGTAGCCGGTCGGCATCATCACACGTTCACGGCCACCGCGAGAGCATCCGAAATCAGTGGGGGCAGCATAAGGGACCGGAATGGTAGTTTCCTCTCCATTGAAACCGTCCGTCGCACATCTTCCTTGCGTGGCATTCTCATCTCACATGGTCCTCACCCAGCGTAGGTAGGAGGGTGATTGATCGCCAGTTCAAACAAAACACGAAGTGATGACTTAAACTCAACGGGTGAGTGGCGCCGGATGCTAGAGCTCCTAGTAGGCCCTGGCGATAACATCACATGAGCCGCTTCTCTTGGGCAAATGATGCAATCTAATTTAAGACGAGAACCGACATGGCGGGAGTGATTGAACTAGGCGGTAAGACATTTTCCAGGCGCTTTATTCAAAGCGGAGACGTTCGGTTCTACCTGGTCGACGGAGGCACCGGGCCCACGGTGGTCCTTATCGCAGGCTTTCCGCAAACTGCTTATGCTTGGAGACGTATTCAGCCCCTTTGGCTGGCTCGTACCGTACGATTGCGATAGATCTTCCCGGTCAGGGCTACTCCGATAACCTTGAACGGCTACGACACGGAAACCACGGCACGGCGGATCGCCACCCTCCTGAAGTCGATGGGCGTGCGGCGACACTCTTTCGTGGGACACGACATCGGATCTTGGATTGCCTATCCATACGCGCACCAATTTGAGGCGGACTTATACGGTGTCGTCTTCATAGACGGAAACATCTCCGGAATAACTCTCAAGCCAAAAGTGCCGATCACGGCGCCTTCCAATTGGAGGAGTTGGCACTTCTTGTTCAATGCCGTGGATGATTCTTCCGGAAGCGTTGCTCTCCGGAAAAGAGCGGATCCTCATTGAATGGTTCTTTAACAAGAAAACCGCCAACGCAATGGCAACCTTTATGCCCGCCGACATTGATGAGTACGTGAAGGCATGCTCTTCACTGCGCGGCTTCGCGGCATGCTCGGGTATTATCGCGCCGTCGAAGAGGACATGCGGCAAAAAACAGAAACTCTTTGGTATTAAGATCAAGACACCGGTGCTCGCTCTAGGTGGCGACGTCGGCAGCGCGCCAAACATCTATGAATTGATGAAGGCTCTGTGTGAGACAGTCACAGGAGGTCAAATTGTGGCGTGCGATCATTATATTCCGGAAGAGCAACCTGAGGGCCTGGCAAACGAACTAATGACCTTTTTAGGGCGTGCCTCGGTTGATCGAACTCGATGGCGACACTCTCGCCGCCCTATAGGCCAAGCGTCACACGGGCCGCGTTCCGGCTGAGTACGACGCCCTATTTTCCAACAGCACTGAGATAGTTTGCCACCAGAGGTTTGGCTGCGGGCACGCTCTGCTGGAATACGGCCCAAGTTTGCTTGCCTTTTTCCGCCATTCCGTCACGAACGTGAGCTGCTGGAACGTATATCTCCATTCCTTTAGCCTTGAGCATCTGGAAGTTTTTACTGTCCTCGGCTTTGGCCGCTTCCCAGAATATTGGCTCGAGGCGTTCTGCTATTCCCTCGATCAGCTTCCTGTTCTCCAGGCTTAGCTTATTCCAGTCATCCAAATTTACGGAAACAACGTCGAAGTTCGACTGCCAGTTCACAACATTGCACACCTTCACGAACTCCCAAAATTGCCCATCAACGGCCGATGACGTCGAGGTCGAAACGCTGTCGATTACACCGGTAGCAAGCGCGGGAACAACCTCACCCCATGGGATCTGCGAAGGTGACGCCCCAAGGCTCCGAAAGAAATCGCTGCCCGCCCGGTCAATTGTGCGAATCTTCATTGTCCTAAAGGTATTCAAGCTTGAAAGCTCCGCTTGCGAAAAAATGTTCTGGCCGGGCCATGGCACCGTGTAGAGCAGCTTCTGGTTAAATCTTTTGAACTCGACGTCGAAGTACGGCTTTGAGATGATACGAAAGTCATTCATTTCGTCGAAGCCAGACACCAAATAGGCAATAGAGGGTACGCCTAAGAGCCGCGAAAGCCCCGCTTGCTGGGCGAACTGGAATGAACCGATCGGCACGAGCCCGTCGCGTATCACGCCCAGCATTTCCGGACCCTTAAAACCTAGCTGGCCGCCAGCATGAATGACTATCTTCACCTCATTGTGTGTGGCGGTGGCCACCTCCGCCACAAACCTCTCAGCAAGTTTCGTTTGGTAGCTGGCTGGTGCATTTGCGGTCGCGAAGTCCCATTCCACCGCGGAGGCTGGCACGCCCGCAGAAGCCAAGGCGGCAATTGCGAGGACCATTCCCAACTTTATTAATCGCTTCATCGTCGCCTTTCACACATAATCCAACTACTCGCGCCTATTTACGAGAACGTTGGCATGATAATCGCATACCCTTGAATGTACCTAGCGTGTGGCAGGAGCGTGAATGACCGCCAGTTCAAAAAAGACAGCACCTGATGAGCTAAATTCACGAGGCACGACTCGCCGAGCTCGTTTGCCGCCACTGAAGTCGCTAATCGCTTTTGAGGCGGCAGCGCGCCATGGAAGTTTCACACAGGGTGCGCAGGAGATCGGCATTACGGCTTCGGCAGTCAGTCACCATATTCAACAACTCGAGGACTTTTTAGGGGTTCCACTGTTCCAGCGCTACGCCGGTCGGGCGGTGCTCACCGTCGCGGGGCGAACCTATTCGCGCGAATTGGAGCAGGCCTTTGGTGCCATCGCTAACGCAACAAGCCTTATCGCACCGCAATCTCAAGCCGGGTCTCTCGCCATCGCGGTGCCAAACAGCTTCTCGACCAAGTGGCTGCAACCTCGTCTTGAAAATTTCCTAAAAGCAAATCCGCATTTTCGAGTTCGTCTGGCGACCCTCCACACTCACGAGCTGGATGCCAACCGCTACGATATTGCCATAGCGCACGGTCCTCAACCGCCTGGTTTAAAGCTCGTCGAGCCGCTTTTGATCGAGCGACTCCGGCCTTTGTGCAGTCCGCAACTAGCGAGAGAACTTGACCTCAGTGATCCAAAGGATCTGGCGAATGCCACCCTGATCCATTCGAATAACCCGCTTAACTGGGTGGACTACTTTCGGCGCATTGGAACTCCGCCTCTACGACCCGCGCACGATCTGTGGCTTGATCGATCTGCCATGGCTGTCGAAGCTGCGGTAAACGGCTTGGGCGTCGTCCTGGAAAGCGAGATCATAGCGGAAGAAGAATTACGCGACGGCCGATTGATTGCGCCATTTTCGGATCCGCGGTTTCATGTGGAAAACGTGTCCTACTACCTCATTCGCTCCTCGAGCCTGCGTAACGCTGCTGAGGTAGCGGCGTTCGAAAAGTGGCTACGAGCCGAGATCCGACGGGCTAACCTCAAAACGGTATCCTGAACCCAAATCTGAGCAGCCGCTCATTACACTGGCGAGCATCTTCATCCGAAGGCCATCTGAGTTCCAGGTTATTTCCGCCATGCATACTCAGCACTTAGCATGGCGTACAGACGCCGGATCTGCCTGACTGTGCAAGCTTGGGCCGCCAGAAGTGTGCAATTTACGTCCGCCACCGACAACATTGCCCATATGATCCGTGCGTGTTTGGCCGCCAAGGCGACTATGGCGACCGCGGCACCCTTAGCTTCTGCCAGGCGCAAGACCCATGCGGCCCTGGGATCGCGACTGCTTTTAGCCCTGGAGTAAAATGCTCGGGCGGAGTGGACCAGCAAGGTCCTCAAATAGGGATCGCCCTTTTTGCCGAAGACTTGGATCGTCAACGAGCTTCCATTTCTTCAAGACTATGAACTGTCCGGCGGTGATGATGGTGGCGTCTGAGACGTCGCTGGCGTCTCTCGTGGCAACAGGCCGCGATACGGTCTCCATTATGACCATCGGGTTGGGCTGCTGGGGAGAGTGCAATGGGGAAAATTACCAAGGTCGATTCCGCACGGTTCTCAATCGCGATTTCTCGCGACTTATCCATGTCTCTTGTCGAGCACCAGCCCGGCCCGCCGGCCCTCTGCGACGGGCTCATCGTTGCAATCGCGAACATGACTCGTACTCCGCCACACGGCGGCGAGTTGCATCCGGATGGCGATGAGCTGATCTACATCATCTCTGGAAAAGTGAGAGTCATCGGGGAATCCGCACCGGACGAGCCCTGTGAGTTGGGGCCTGGAGAAGCTTGTATCGTTTCCAAAGGTGAATGGCATCTGGTGCAGATTCTTGAGCCGACCCGCCTGGTCGGCATCACTCCGGGACCAGGGGGCAGTCATCGACCGGTCGAATCGAGCCAGCGCCCTTAGCGCCCATTGTGGCGATTGAACGATAGACGGAGTGCGTCATGCAAGCGAGTTTCCACCTGGTTTTTGGCGGGCAGTGCGAGGAAGCGTTTCAGTTCTATGAGCGGACGTTTGGCGGCAAGATTGTCAACATTCTCACCTATGGCAATTCACCCATGGCCGAACAAGTCCGGCCGGAATGGCGCGGCAAGATTGTCCACGCGAACATTGCGGTAGGAGCAACGGTCCTGGCGGGAGCCGACGTTCTTCCTGAGCAGTACGTAAAGCCACAAGGCTTCTACGTACTGCTTAGCGTCGATGACACGGTGGACTCGGAACGCATATTCTCTGCCCTGGCCGAAAACGGTGAAGTACATATGGCCCTACAGAAAACCTTCTGGTCTGTACGCTTTGGCGTGCTTACTGATCAATTCGGCGTACCGTGGGAGATTAATTGCGAGCAAGCGCCTGCCGTGGCGTAGTTGGTGTCGAGAACAATCTACATTGCGGTACTGGCGAGTTTCTTGCTCGTATCCGGACTTTGCCACCTCGCCGCGCCGAGCTCGACGGACCATTGGATGAGGAACACCCGCACAGTTCGATTGGTGGGAGCCGTGCTGCTGGTGTTGGCTACTCCATGCTTCCTCTGGCGCGGCTGGTATTTCTGGATGCTGCTTTTAGCATTAGCAGTGTCCGGCAGCTGGAGACTCTGCTTTCCACAAAACTCGATTCGAGTGCAACGAACGATTTATCCGCGTCGAGTACACGGACTTCTGCTGATCGGAGGTGCGTTCTTGGTCTGGGCGCTGCGTCCATAGTTCCGCAGAACCTCGTCGGCCCGTCGCGACAGGCCATTAGCGAAACTGCGGCGCGTGGAAATCCAGGCTAGCAGCTCGCAACGATGTAAACGGCACAACAAGGGCAGCTAGAAGGGACCAGACTCGCGATCCGACGAATGACCTCCTATAGAGAGGTAGCGATTATCACCAAGGAAGCTCTAGCGGAAGTAGAACGATCGTACTGACATTCCCAATTTGAGCCATAAATGGGGCTGTAGAACGGCCTGAAGGTCTGATTTCCAGGGATATGGTTTCCATCAGCGCATCCGCCCCAATACTCGTTTATGGGAAAGTTCGCGATTTTGCGGCTCCATAGCGGTCGGTCGGATCCGGCGGCTTAGGGTCAGGAAGAGACTTAGCGTTCAGGCTCCGCCGCGATGCAGTACAGCGCGTGCTCCGATCGCAGCAACAGTCGGAGTGCCAGCCTGACGCATGATCGCCTCCAGTTCGCGTGCATAGATATCCAGTACAGCCTCGACTCCTTCCTGTCCGAAGGCGGCAAGGCCCCAACCCTGAGGTCGCCCGATACCAACGCCAGCAGCGCCCAGCGCCAGCTTTGAACACGTCGGTGCCTCGTCGTACGCCGCCATCCATCAGGACGGGTACATGGCCTTTGACGGCGGTGACAACTTCGGCAATACAATCGATCGTCGCGCGCTGGGTTTCCTCGTTACGACCGAATCCACTGACAGCACGATGGCATCGGCACCCGCCGATTCTGCTCGACGCACGAGGCCCTGGGTGACGGTCCAGTCATCCGTCGGATAAAGCTGTTGCCAAACCGGGGCGCCGCGTTGTGCCAGGATTTGCTCGAGCGGAACAGAGGCCCCGGTAGACACCATCAGCTGGGTCGATCGGCTCGCGGCAGCTCGCGCCACCGCTGCTTCCCCGTCGGGGTGAAAAGCACGCATCGCCGAGACGGCAGAACAATACACCGGACTGCGCCAGTGAGTGCCGAGCAGCGTGGTGCCAGTATCAACCCGCGACAGGTCGACAAAGCGCCGCGCGCGGATTTCGTAGTCGCCGAATGCCTCTTCATTTCGTCGCAGTGTGCGATCGTCATCGATGCCAGTGGCGAGATAGCCGAAGTGAGCTGGCGGCAGGGCTGAACGGGCAAGGGGTTCGAAACCCCGGACATTCAAAACGTCCGTTACCTTAGGTGGCGCGACCTCGGTACCACCAGAAATCCCCGACGTCGCGGTCACCCCGCCACCCAGTCCCGCAGCCCAGGTGGCGAACGGCAGCATCGATGTGCCGAGCATGAATCGGCGACGCGTGACCGAGGAAACCGATTCCTGACGTTCATTATCGTGCGTCATGGATCCATTCTGCTCCGGCAACGCGCTCGACTGCTACACCCCGCCGTCTCGAGCTCACCAAATCATCGCTGTCAAAACGGCCCCGGAAGGCTCAGGCTTGGACGATCACGCCACCCGACGGCTGCCGAACACGACCGCTGCCATCGGGTCACGAGTTACGCTTGGTGGGCACTGCAACAACCGGGACTGCGAAATCCGGTGGAGCGGCAGCCTCGGACCTGACCATCAGGCAAATCCCGGCCAACTGCGGTCACTGGACTTACCGAAATTACCGCTCCGAAGCGGACATTCATCGGCTGCGTTACCATGCACAGAACCGGAGCCAGGGTGCCATCTGAATGCACAGGGCTATACCGCTCCTTTGTTGCCTAATTTATAGGACGAGGTCCCTATCCTGCGGCAGAGCGATATTCACAGTAGTTCAAGTGCTTGCTTACAGCGATGGACGGGTGTGGAAAGGCCTAGACAGGCCTCAAGGACTTTCGCCACGTAGGTGTCGCAAGTTTACATCCTGTCATCCCGATTAGTGATTCCCAGCTGCACTTGGTTCGTTGGATCGCTAGAGAACGGATTCTGCGCCTTCAAACCATCAAGGTAATCCGCCCATGCTTGCATCATCTGCCTCCGTTCAGCCAACCGCTGGGCACGGTTATAGGCAGCTCGAACTTTGTTCCTTTCTTTGTGTGCGAGTTGCAACTCAATGAGGTCGGGGTTCCAGCCTTGTTCATTTAGCAAAGTACTCGCCACTGATCGAAAGCCGTGCGCGCTCATCTCCTCACTGCTGTAGCCAATACGTCGCAGCGCCGCGCTGAGCGTATTCTCACTGAGGGGCCGGAGCTGGCGGCCGATCGCGGGGAAAACGAAGCGACTGCTTCCAGTGTAGACCTGCAGGTCCCTGAGAATATCCACGACCTGGCGCGCAAGAGGAACGATGTGCAGCTCGTTCATCTTCATTCGCTCGGCAGGAATGCGCCATTCAGCCTGGTCGAGTGATAACTCTGACCACTCCGCCCCGCGCAACTCGCCGGGCCGGACGAATACGTATGGGGCCATACGCAGCGCTGCATAAGTCGTCCGCTGACCAGAGAAGCCGTCGATTGCTCTGAGCAGTTGGCCCACCTCGCGAGGGTTCAGTGATGGCCGGATAGCTGATTGTGCCTTTCGGAGCGAGCGCCCCCTTCAGGTCGGCGCTGATATCGTGTTTTGCTCTTCCCGTGGCGATGGCGTAGCGAAAAACGGGGCCGCAGACCGCTCGGACTCGATGAGCCGTGTCGTTGACTCCCCTCTTCTCCAGCTTCCGCAACACCGCGAGCAGATCTGGAGCCTAGATTGCCGCGATGGGCTTATTGCCAAGGTGTGGCCCGACAATCTTGACCAATTGATCCCGATCGCGATGCCAGGTGCTGTCGGTCAACGTGGCACGCTTGGTCGCCAGCCACTCCTCCGCGATGGCAGCGAATGTTTCGACACGCACGCTCTTCTCGGCCTTGCGCTCGGCGCCCGGATCCCTGCCGTCCTCCAATATCGCCCTGGCGGCGTCGCGCTTTGACCGAGCCTTTTGCAGTGATGTGTCCGGGTAACTTCCGAGTGCCAGCAGTTTCTCAACGCCAGCTCGTCGGTACTTGAGTCGCCACAAGCGAGCGCCGGTGGGTCTCACCAGCAGATAGAGCCCCCTCTCGTCCGTGAGCTTGTACGGCTTATCGAGAATCCTTGCGGTTTTGACCTCGATAACAGTAAGGGGCATGGGATTTTGGGGGTACCGACTTTTCCAGAAGTCACTGTACCCCCACCGGTACCCCCAGCAAAATCTGGCTACCGCTGGACGCCGGTAGACGACGTTTTCGTCCCGTCGACACTAAGTCGCTGAATTTACTCTGAAATTGTCGACATCCGTGGATGCCGGTGGACCGGCTTGGACGCGCTTGGAGGGGCTGATGGTGGAGCGGAAGGGGATCGAACCCTCGACCTTCGCATTGCGAATGAGATCTGAG
>Ga0302310_10000482_pt1 | contig 37514 bp, 12 predicted proteins | sample III_Palsa_N1_2_FD_200451 | JGI IMG/M metagenome (GOLD analysis project Ga0302310, IMG submission 200451) | Peat permafrost microbial communities from Stordalen Mire near Abisko, Sweden - III_Palsa_N1_2 | ecosystem: Environmental > Terrestrial > Soil > Palsa > Peat permafrost | place: Sweden...
GGAGAGGCTTCTCGGATATCTACGTTACTGTTACGACTCAAGGCTGATTGATCGCGTACCGGTACTTTCGCCGATCAAGGTAGATGAGCCGCCCACAATGCCACTGACCGACCACCAGTACGCCAAAATGTTGGTGGTCATCCCCAATGAATTTGCTGCCAAGAAAGCGAAGCGTGTTCGTGCTCTCGTCCGTCTCATGCGGCACAGCGGCCTGGCGATTCGAGATTCAGTGATGCTCGAGCCGGATGAGATTCATAAGGATAGTAAAAAAGAACTCTATCGTGTCGTCACAAGCCGTCAGAAAACCGGGACACATGTCAGCGTTCCAATACCACCTGACGTCGCAGAAGAGATCATTACGGCTATACCTTTGAACGACAACCCCAAGTACATCTTCTGGAATACAGGCACGGGCAAGCCTCAGACCGCCGTTACGAATTGGCAACATGACCTAAGGCAAGTATTCAGGGCCGCCGGAATGCCCGAGGGCCATCCACACCAGTTGCGGGACACCTTTGCGGTCGATCTGCTCCAGAAGGGCGTTCCGCTGGAGGAAGTGAGCAAGCTTCTTGGACATGAGTCGATCAAGACAACTGAGAAGTATTACGCGAAGTGGGTCAAGGCAAGGCAGGATCGGCTAGATTCTTTGGTTGTTGGAACATGGTCCGCCGAGGTCCAATCGGGAACTGGTACGGCCCATCACGCGTGACCCCAACTGAAAGTCGCCAAACTACCTCTACGCGAGACAGGCTTATTGGGGACTTGGGTAGGTTCTGTAGGCGAGGATTTCGGAGCTAAGGGACGTGCCGCTAAGCCGGGAAGTCTTGAGGAGAACTTCGAAGTGGGGGAAATGCTCGGCGTTTAGGGTCTTGCGGAACTTGCCGAGTTGCTCTTCGGACGTGAGAAATTCTGCGGCCGCGCTGGTTGCATCCGAATCCGTCCCTGTGAGGATGATCACGTTGCCGTTATGGCTTGGGTTCGGCAGATAGGCTACAACGCTGTAACCAACAAATCCGTTTGGATACAGGGAAGTCGGCGTATAGGAGGCTGCCTCGCCGGGGAGGGGATGGCGGTTCGCGACGTATCCCAGCCCGCTGGGCATGTCGTAGTCGAGGCCAAAGTTCATCTGGTCGTCGAACAGGTAAACCCACGGATTCGCCTTCTTCCCTCCAATTAGAATGAGGTTGTCAGTCTTGACCGATTCGGCCTGGAAGAATCGGGAGAGTGTCAGCTGCAGCGGGGATCCGACAGGACTAAGCGCGAGAATTCGTTGGGCAGCGCGGAAGTCGCCGAAGGCGACCAGATTATGCGAATAGATGTCGCCTAAGTCGTCGCGCCGATCCTTGCTGACCGCCGGCGATTCTGCCTCATTCATATACTGGCGGTCGATATAGTCAGAAAGCGATACGGGACGTCCCGTGAGTTCTTCGCGGATGCTGAGCGAGGCATCGGGGAGAACAATGTCGGTTCGCTGGGACGGCTTGACGAAGTCCTGCCAAAGCGCCGAGACCGCCGGCTTGCCCTCCCAGGTGTAGAGCAGCCTGTGCATGGCACGATCCTTCTGAAATAGCAGCAAGCAAGCGACGGCGAGGGCGAGGGCGATACATACTGTCGCCCACAGAAGGTGTATATGGTAGTTGCGACCCAGGGGGATCGGCGATGCAGTCGCGTCACCCTGAAGCACCGCAGCGCTAGGATCAAAGACCTCCGTGGATAGCCCCGGACCACTCAGACATTCGGTGGACCGGCGGTGGAATACCGGTTTGTAAGCGCCGCGAGGGATCTCGAGGCTGAGCGTCTCTTGCGCGCCTTCGGAGACGAAATACAACTCGATGCGCTTCCTCAGTTCTGTGGCGTTTACGCGAACGATATTGTCCTGGCTCCGGTCATAGGCTGAAGGCCTTCCGAACACTTTGGCCCCGATTTCCTGCTCGTGGATTTCGGGGCAACCGTCCTTCAGCGATTGGCCACCGACGTACAGCAGGAAGTCGCGCAGACGGGCGGATCGCTTGAACTGTTCGCTCGCTGCGATTCGTTCAATCAGCGCGCGCCTCTCTTCGACCGTGAACGAATCGTCTGTAGTCTCCTGCGTCAATTGATGCGTCATTGATGCCATTGATTACTCCGACGTTCCGGGAACGGCGATAAGTCTAGCATGGTGGAGGATGAATGTTCACTCTCATCGGAACGCGCATTTCAGCCAAATTCTTACGGTGAAGAGATCAATGATGACCATCAGAACGCTGCGAGTACTCAGACGTGATGGTCTCTCTTATGTTTGCGCGGACTGCACGTGATCGGGCGAACTTCCTTGAGATAGTTACCATATCGAGAGGAACCGCCGACCTTCGTCGATGGACGATGGCAGGGGGACAAAGTTGAATCCGATATGGAAATTATTTCACATTTGAGCTTAGCGGCAAATCAGGGGGATACCGGATCGATACAGCTCATGTTGCTCATTTATAGCGACTTGATGCCCTCTTTACCGTAAGACCTAGCGGTTACCTTCCGGTAAATTAACTTGCTCCCTCCAGCCCGGCTCTTCACTATGGGGCGTCTCGTAAAGCGGTCGTTTAGGCGTCCCCTGTTCGCATGGAACTCTCCGACAAGGTCGCCTTCGACAGTAGAACAAAACAGCTCGGTTCAACTTCTGGAGGTCTTTGATGTATACAGCTCGCTTTCACAATGCAATAGTCAATCTTGGAATAGTTCTATGCCTCGGTCTTGGGCTAGCGGCTCCCCTTCGGGCGCAGCAGTATCTCGGAACACTGAATGGGTCGGTCACCGACTCGACGGGCGCCAAGGTTGTTGGGGCGGAGGTGACCGCAAAAGACCTCACGACCAACTTCGTCTCAAAAGGGACCACGAACACCGAGGGCGCCTACACCCTCCCCTTCCTTACTCCCGATGCCTATACCATCACTGTCACCGCCAAGGGCTTTCGCGTTGAGACGCGTACGGACATCACTCTTACATCGGGTGCCACAGTGGGGATCGACTTTGGTCTGACAGCAGGGGGCCAGACCGAATCGGTCATCGTGACGGCAAACTCTCAGCTGCTGGATACGGCGTCTCCGGCTCTCTCGACGACGATAACTGGTCAGGAGGTCTCGGACCTGCCGAACAATGGTCGCAATCCAAATGTTTTGGCGACTCTCACCGTCGGCGTCATCAACGGCGGATCAGGCGGATACTTTCAGGGCGCGTCTCATAATTACACCAACCCCTTCAGCGGTGTGGCGGTTCAAATTACCACCGACGGAAACGGCGGCCACAACCGGCTCACGCTGGACGGAATTCCGAACGATCCCCCGGAGCGTCTCTCCGGAACCACGTACGCTGGATTTACACCCTCTCCGGAATCGGTCCAAGAAGTCAAGGTCTCCCAGTCGATCTTCGACGCTCAGGTGGGACACGGTGACGGTACCGTCACCGACACCATCCTTAAGTCGGGGACCAATAGCTTTCACGGCGCGGCTTACTACGTTCTTCAAAACACGTATCTCAATGCGAACACTTCGCAGAACACCCATAACGGTGTGCCTCGTGCTAACGACCAGCTGAGCCAGACTGGTTTCGTGTTCGACGGTCCGGTGGTCATTCCCCATATTTACAACGGTCGCGACAAGACGCACTTCCTGATTGCCTACGAGCGTTACCATTCCCACGGGGCCTCCGCGTACTCGTCGCGTATGCCAACCGCTGCCGAGTTGGCGGGGGACTTCTCCGGCCTTTGCAGCGCGTTCAACGGCGCTGGCCTCTGCACCACAGGCATTCAACTTTACATGCCGAATTCGGCAGTCGATATCAACGGAAACCGCTTGTCGTACTTCCCCAATAACAACATTGCGTCGGCCCTGACAACGCAGGGGACCGCTTTTGCCAGCTACTTTCCTGCGCCAAATGTCCCGGGTGCCGCTACCACTAGCTCCGTAAACTACATATCGTACCAAACAGCTTCTCAAAACAATTACCCGTCGTTGGACATCCGCATCGACCATCAACTCAGCTCGAAAGATACGATCAACGCGACCTATTTCACTGCGGACCTTACCCAGAGCAATCCACTTGAGGGCTTCCCGAAGGGAATCTCGGCCAACGGTCAGGCAGCCACTGTCATTCGCAACACCCACGGAGGCAGCCTGGATGAGGTTCATGTTTTCTCTCCAAGCTTTGTGCTCGATTCGCGCATTGGACTGATCAACCATCCTTTCGGACTCAACTACCCTGGCAACGCGAACTTCAACTTAGGCTCCCTCGGCATCTCGGGGAATTTTCCGTATAACTCCTTCCCGGGTGTGTCTCTTGCCGACAGCTATGCCAGCCTCGCGCCCGGCGCGGGCGGCCAAATTAGTACGAGCACCTTGGGCTCGCTCAATGAGATCGCAACCAAGACCGTCAAGACCCACGCTATCCGCTTTGGCTTCGAGGGCGATATTCTTCGCTACGATCAGCAGAACCCCGAGAGTGGATTCGGCAACGGTAGCGGCACCCCAGGGTTCAACTTCGACCGCCGCTTTACGCAACGTAACGTCCAAACGACGGCTGTGGGAGGCGACCCAAATTCGGGCGATTCCTTTGCAGACCTCTTGCTAGGAGCCTTCTCGACCACCAACTACACGATCGCAGCCTCGTTCGCAATGCAGCAGATTTACTTTGCACCATGGGTACAGGACGACTGGCGGGTGAACCGCAAACTCACCGTCAATTTCGGCCTGCGCTGGGACCTTGAGCTCCCCTATACTGAGCGGTACAACAAACTGGTTACCACATTCTGCACTACCTGCGTCAACCCGCTGCAGGCATCCGTCCCGGGACTGCCGCTGTACGGTGGCTTGCAGTACGCCGGTCCCGGCAACCGCTATCCATTCCCCGCCAACTACAAGGCCATCCAGCCTCGTCTTGGGATGGCTTACCAGTTGAGCCGTAATACGGTTATTCATGCCGGCTATGGGCTGATTTATCTCAATACGTTTGAGAGCCCCATTAGCACTGGCTATACTCAAACCACTAGCTATAACAACTACGTAACCAACGCTCCGGTGAATGCGCTTAGCAGCCCATATCCAAACGGTGTTGTGCTGCCAACCGGCAGTTCACTCGGCCTATCCACGGCATTGGGTCAGAACGTATCCTTTGTTGACCCGAATCACGTACAGCCGCGCGACACCCAGTTCACGCTCAATCTACAGCGGCAGTTTCCAGGCAACCTGGTTGTGCAGGCTGGTTACGTCGGAGCCCGTCCTACTCACCTCGAGGTCAACCACAATATCAACATTCTGCCCGCTCAGTATTACAACCAAGGGGCAGCCGAGGTCACGTATCTGAATGCAGCCGTAGCCAATCCGATGGCGGGCCTGATCCCGCAGTCCCCCACCCTGAATGCACCCACTGTTGCGAGGAATCTCCTCTTGCTGCCGTATCCTGAGTTCGGCTCGGTTCAAGAGAACTACTCCTCGATCGGCTCCCAACCCTATAACGCGCTACAAATTCAAATAACCAGGCCGATGACCCACCATTTCACCATCGCAGGCAACCTCACCTGGCAGAAAATCATGAACCATACTGGCTACCTCGACAACTACGCGGCCGTAATGGGCCAATTGGAGCATATCCAGGACAGCAGTCCGAATGTCTTCGGCCAGATCTACGGAACGTATGAAATGCCCAAGTTCGGCACGCTGCCGTTCTATCAACGGGAGTTTCTTGGTGGATGGAAGCTAAACAGCGTCATGCGGTTTTCCGACGGTGCACTCCTAGGCGCGCCAGGCAATGTCAACATCATCGGCAATTACAAACAGCCGGACTGGTCACTCCATCGCCAATACAACACCTGCTATGAGAACACCGCTGGCGTGCCGGTCAACACTACGATGGACAGCACTGGCACGTACAACACACTCACGGCTTGCGATTCGACATCACCAAACCCTGCCTTCATTCAACGCCTGGCTTACACATCCCAGACCAACAGTCCGGTTCTTAAGATTCGCCAGCAACTTCACCCGTTGGTCGATCTTTCGCTCTTCAAGCAGTTCGCCATTGGGGAAGGAAAGAGTTTCGAGATCCGTGGCGAGTTCTTCAACGTCTTCAACACGCCTGAGTGGGGCGGTCCAGCAGGGCTTGGTGCTTCCAATGCAGGATCTTCTTCCGGCGGATATTCGTTGACTAACCCAACCGGGTTCTTTTCCCAGTCCAACGATCCGCGTATCGGCCAAGTCACCGCACGCATCAACTTCTAACAACGTTCTCTGAGACTCCTCTGTTTCCAATTTGAGTGTAGCCATTCCATTTGGAATGGCTACACTCATCAAATCCCACGTGCCTATGTCGCGGCCGACTCGAATTAGATCGGAAGGGGGCTCCTCGCTATGGCAGACGATGAGAGGAAGAAGGAACCGGTGAAACCACTTACCTTGGACATTTTGCGGAAGATGGCCGTTTCGGGCAAGTCCCTCCCTTCGAGCGATTCAGTGCCTCAGGAAGAAAGGGCCAAGTGATCATTCCCGGCGATCCCCGAGTCGTTCGATCCACTGAAACAACCCGTTGGAAATTGAACTTGAACACGCTGCTGCTCTCATTCAGCCTGCCAGTTGGGCATGTTCAGTCATCGCAGACCCTCTACGACTCCTTGCAACACGGATTTACCAATCCACCTGCCGAGGCCAGACTACGATCTTATGGGTGGTGGCTCATTCGAGTAGCAAGCATGCGCAAGTGCGTGCTAAGTACGCTGGTGTTTAGCACGCTGCTGGGATCGGCGACTGGGCAGGATGTCGCATCGATCCATTTGGTAGAACAGCCGCCCGTTGGCGTCAGGAGGATCGCGCCCGGTGTGTTTCTAGTGGACTTCGGGCGGGTGGCGTTCGGAAATCTTTCGCTAACGCCTGCAAATGTGACTCGATCCGAGCCGATTACGATCCGCTTTGGCGAGGCATTGAAAGACGGTCGGGTGGATCGACATCCACCCGGGTCAGTGCGTTATGCCGAGGTAAAGGTCGCGCCGAACGGAACACAGACAATGATTGTCGCTCCCCCGGTGGATGCGCGTAACACGCATGTTCCCGCAGTGTTGAGCCCGGCGGCTTGGGGGGTATTGACGCCCTTTCGTTGGGTGGAGGTAGAGGGCTGGCCGGCTGAATTACACGCTGACCAGATTCGCCGTCGTGCCGCCTTCGACAGTACATGGATAGACGATGCGGCGAGCTTCCATTCGTCAGACCCTATGTTAAATAAGGTCTGGAACCTCTGCCACTACTCGATCAAGGCGACGACCTTTGCCGGAGTCTTCGTGGATGGAGATCGCGAGCGTCTGGCCTATGAGGCGGATGCCTATCTAACTCAGCTAAGCTACTACGCTGGAGACGCCGATCCTCGGATAGCGCGAGCCACCTTCGACCGTCTTATGAAGTTTCCGACCTGGCCGTCTGAGTGGGCTCCGCAAATGGTCTTCATGGCCTACGCAGACTGGATGCAGACCGGCGACACAGCCTGGCTGGCGGAACATTATGAGGGACTCAAGAGCAAGCTGCTGGATGAGCGCGTCGGTCCGGATGGGCTGGTGGTCAGCACGCCGGTGCTGATCCGACACGGAGATATTGTCGACTGGCCGGGACACGAACGCGACGGCTACGTCTTTACCAGGGTTAACACAGTTGTCAACGCTTTCCACCTGCGCGCTCTGAAGGAGATAAGCCAGCTGGCCGAGGCCCTGGGTAAGCAGAAGGAGGCCGCGACATTTTCGGACCAAGAGCGTGGGGCGCGGGCCGCCTTCCAGGCGAAACTCTTTGACCCTGTGCGTGGGCTCTATCGTGACGGAGTCGGAACAGATCATGCTTCTCTACATGCAAACCTGTTTCCTTTGGCGTTTGGGCTGGTACCTGTTAGCGAGAGGTCGCGGATTGGGCGGTGGCTCGTCAGTCGCGGAATGGTGGGATCGGTTTATGCGGCACAGTATCTGCTGGAGGGTTTGTTCGAGAATGGCGAAGACGCGGCCGCGCTGGACTTGATAACCGCACCGGGCGACCGAAGTTGGAGGCACATGGTAGAGAGCGGTGCGACGATCACTTGGGAGGCTTGGGACCAAAAGTACAAGCCAAATCAGGACTGGAACCATGCCTGGGGGGCAGCTCCGGCGAACCTTCTACCACGCTTCGCGCTTGGAGCGCAACCATTAACAGCCGGATGGGGCAGAGCGCTGATCCAACCACATCCGGGGACTCTGACCAGGGTCGAAGGCCAGATGCCAACACCTCGCGGCGAGTTGTCAGTGCGCTGGACGCGAGAGAAGACTTTTGTTCTGACACTCACCCTTCCCGCTGGGATGACCGCCAAGGTAGAGTTACCTGCACTGAAGGGATCGAGCGAAGTGTGGGCCGATGGCGCTCTGGTGAACGCGCATCGCGAGGGCCAGTGGTGGACTCTGGAAAAAGACCTGACGGGCACCGTCACGATCGAGGAGCGATGAGACGGCAAATGATTGAGACGGTGAAAAAGACGATACTTGGAGGCACGCAGGTCTATGGGAGACAGTCAATGAAGCGACTATTCCGTATTGGTTGCGCAGCACTGTGCGGCATGTGCCTCGCCCTTCCGGCGACGCGCGCTCAGTCAAATGCGACGACGGTCCTGGAGGACTCGGATCGTCGGCAAGGCTGAATAGTTTTCAGACCGTTTTCCAAGAGGCAGAGTGACAGAATGACCCTTATCTCTAGACGTGATGTTTTAGCCGGATTGGCCGCTTCAAGTGCTGCGTCCATCATGACCGTTCGTAGCGACGAACGCGAAGGCTCCGCCGCCAGCAACGCGGCATTTCTCTCCGGCGACGAGCGCAGTCAACACACAGATGCGCTACTCCGCTATTTCGCAGCGAATGCGCCGCAGCTACTGCGTGCTCCCGATGGAATCCTGAAGCGACCCAGCGTTTCGCCCAGCTTGCCCGGCAAGAGGTACTCCACTCAACTCTGGGATTGGGACACGCTTTGGACCAGCCAAGGACTCTTTCGACTTGCCGAGCTGCAACATGATGAACCGCTCAAACAAAAGCTCTGCGAGCACGTCTCCGGCAGCCTGTTGAACTTTCTCGATCATGCCTCTGCCGAAGGACGGATCCCGATCCTGATGACCACGACCGATCCAGACCCACTTCGGGTTCTGGGAGCCAACGCTACGTCGAAGAATCAAGCCAAGCCCGTGTTCGGCCAACTCGGATTGCTCGCCGCCGATCAGCGTGGAGACGTAGGCTGGCTGGCGCCGCACTTCGACACCATTCTGCGCTTTTATGACGCGTGGACCGTGCACAACACATCCTCCATCGGTCTGCTGGTATGGGGCGATGATGTCGCGGTCGGCGACGATAACGACCCGACGACCTTTGGCCGTCCGGCCTTCTCGTCCGCCAATCTTCTGCTCAACTGTCTCTTCCACGAGGACCTGCATGCATCGGCTGAACTTGCCCGGCGGCTTGGCCGTCCGAAGGACCATGATCGTCTCTCCACGCAGGCCGAGACTCTGGCCCAACAAATTCGGACGTGCTGCTGGGATCCAAGGGACAGCTACTTCTATTCCGTTGACGTCCAATGTGTCGACCGCCGCGCTGAACTCATTCCTACGGTGGCTCGCGGCATGGACATGTCCTGGAAGTCCCTTCCGATGAGGATTCAGATGTTCACTGGATTTCTTCCCCTCTGGTGCGGTATTGCGACACAGAGGCAGGCAGACGAACTGGTAAAGGTCAACTATGTTACTGACGATCGGCTCTGTGCTCGGTGGGGTGTTCGTTCACTCTCTTCCCGGGAATCGATGTATTCCCTTGCGTTCAGTTCTAACCCCAGCAACTGGCTAGGCCCGGTGTGGATCATCGTGAACTACTTCGCATGGAAGGCGCTTCAACGATACGGCTTCCATACCGAAGCTGCTGCCCTAGCCAACAAGACGATCTCGTTGCTCGCCTCAGATCTCAAAGTGAACGGTTCTCTCAACGAGTACTACCATCCAGACACAGGTGCAGCTCTGAGCCACCAGGGCTTCATGGACTGGAATTTGTTGGTTTTGGAAATGATCTGAAAGGTGTCTAAATGATTGTTCTGAAGACCATCGCTCTCCTGTTACTCACTGCCGGGGCCTCCGCTCAGGTTGCCGCGACGAAGCCAGCCGACCCGCTGCTGGACGGCTTCGTTCATCCTCCGCAAAGCGCCCGGCCTCTGGTGTGGTGGCATTGGATGAATGGAAACATCAGCAGAGAAGGAATCAAGCTCGACCTCGAATGGATGCACCGCGTCGGTATCGCCGGATTCCAGAACTTCGATGCAGCCCTAGCCACACCCCAGGTTGTCGACCATCGCATCGCCTACATGACGCCTGAGTGGAAGGACGCCTTCAAGTACGCCACTACCCTGGCCGACCACTTCGGCATGGAAGAAGCCATTGCCGGCTCACCCGGCTGGAGCGAAAGCGGGGGGCCATGGGTGCCTGCCCCCGAAGCAATGAAAAAGTACGTCTGGAGCGAGACGATCGTCGAGGGCGGCAAACCCTTCACCGGCACGCTCGCACATCCACCCACCGTCACCGGAAAGTTTCAAAACACACCCGCCGTGAACCCGCCCATCGAGGAGCCGGAGTTTTACGCCGATAGCGCAGTTATAGCCTACAGAGCAACGGCGACTGAGACATCGCTTCCACAACCAGACGTCACTAGCAGCAGTGGTGCAGTCGACGCTTCCCTACTCTCCGACGACAACGCCGCAACCTCAGTAGCCATTCAGAAAGCTGGAGTGGGCACTAAGCCGTGGATCCAGGCCGAATTTCCTCAGCCGATCACGATTCGCTCCGTTACAGCATTGATCGGTCGTAACGGGCGCGGCGCGAACATGGGTGTCTCCCTCCAGTCCAGCGACGACGGCATCAACTTCCACTCCGTCATTCCGGTCCCGATGGGCGGCGCGCTCGAGCAAACGCTCTCATTCGCTCCTGTCACAGCAAAGTATTTCCGCTTGCAATTCGAGCAGCGAATGCCGAGCGCCGATGACATCATTGTTAATGAGTTCGTTTTGCACTCCGGCGCACGCGTAAACCGGTTCGAGGACAAAGCCGGATTCCAACCGGTGTCTGACCTCTATGGCTTCGCGACACCGGAGGTCGCGACCGCCGACTCGATCCGCAAAAGCGATGTAATCGATCTCACGAGCAAAATGCATCCCGACGGTACGCTCGACTGGACTCCACCCGTCGCTGGACGATGGATCGTCCTTCGCATCGGCTACTCCCTCATCGGCAGCACTAATAATCCCGCCACAAAGGAAGCCACCGGTCTCGAAGTCGACAAGCTCAACGCCCACTATGTCAGGAACTACATGGATCGCTATCTCGATAGCTACAAACAAACAGTCGGTGCAGACTTTATGGGCAAGCGTGGCATCCGCTACGTCATCAATGATAGTTGGGAGGCCGGCGCGCAAAACTGGACTGACGACATGATCGCTGACTTTACCCGTCTGCGCGGATACGACCCGCGTCCATGGCTGCCGGTGCTCGCCGGTCATATCGTCGAAAGCGCCAGGTCCAGCGACCAGTTCCTCTGGGACCTCCGCAAGACCATTGCCGACCTCACCGCTACCGAACACTACGGCCAGCTGGAGGCCACACTTAAAGCGCGCGGCATGGGCCACTACGGCGAGTCGCACGAGGCAGGACGCGCCTTCATCGCCGACGGCATGGAGGTGAAGAAATACAACGAAGTTCCCATGAGCGCGATGTGGGTACAATCTCCCGGCGTCAACAAAGAACTCTACACCTACGATGCAGACGACCGCGAGTCCGCCTCCGTGGCCCACATCTACGGCCAGAATCTCGCCGCCGCCGAGTCAATGACCGCCCGAGGTAACAGCTCCTGGATGTGGTCACCGGCAACCCTTAAGCCCACCGCCGACCAGGAACTCGTCAATGGCATCAACCGCATCGTCATCCACGAGTCTGCCCACCAGCCGTTGCTCAACAAGGCCCCCGGTCTTACTCTCGGCCCCTACGGCCAGTGGTTCAATCGCAATGAAACCTGGGCTGAACAAGCTGGCCCGTGGATCGATTATCTCTCGCGAAGCAGCTATATGCTGCAGCAGGGTCGCTTTGCCGCGGACGTTCTCTACTTCTACGGGGAGGACTCGAACCTCACGGCCATCTTCGCCAACTCTGCCCCTGACGTGCCTGCGGGCTACGGATTCGACTACGTTAACGCCGACGCGTTGATCCACATGTTCCACGCCGCCAGCGGCCGAATTGCCACCGCAAGCGGCATGAGCTACCGTCTGCTTGTGCTCGATCCCTACAGCAAGCACATGTCGCTACCCGTCCTTCGCTCGATCCATGCGCTCGTTGAGCAGGGCGCCGTCGTCGCTGGCCCCAAACCGACCGACACACCCAGTCTCGCCGACAGCCAGGCCGAATTCAACAAGCTCAACGATGAACTCTTTGGCGACGGGACCGGCATCCATGCTGTCGGCAAAGGCAAAGTTCTCGCCGGTCAGGATGCCGCGTCTGCCCTCAACGCGCTTGGCGTAACGCCCGACTTCAGCCACACCAAACCGCAGCCCGATACGCACATCGCCTTCGTCCATCGCAAGCTCGCCGAGGGCGACATCTACTTCCTCGACAATCGCAACGACCGCGACGAAACCATAGACGCAACCTTCCGCGTCACCGGTAAAATGCCCGAACTTTGGCACGCCGAAACCGGAAAATCCGAGTCCGCTTCCTACGTGATCGCAAACGGCGTCACTACCGTGCCACTGCATCTTGAACCCTGGGGAACCGTCTTCATCGTCTTCCGCAAACCTGCAAGCACTCCCTCCCGCACTCTGCTCAAAATCGTCGAGACCCCGCTTGCGACTATCGATGGATCTTGGCAACTCAGCTTCCAGCCAAACCGCGGCGCGCCCGCATCCATCAGGCTCGACAAGCTAGCATCTTGGACCGACAACGCCGAACCGGGCGTGAAGTACTTCTCCGGCACCGGCACTTATACCAAGACGGTCGACGTACCAGCCGAGTGGTTCAAATCAGGTGCGTCCCTTTGGCTCGACCTTGGCGATGTGAAGAATCTCGCCGAAGTCTCCCTCAATGGAACCTCACTAGGTATCTTCTGGCATGCGCCCTACCGTGTAAACGTCACCAAAGCCCTCAGGCTCGGCAAGAACGAAGTCATCATCAAGGTGGTTAACACCTGGGTCAACCGCGTAATAGGCGATCAACAACCTAACGCAAGCAAGATCACCTTCACTGACGTCACTCCCTTCAACGCAAGTTCTCCCCTAATGCCTTCCGGACTAATGGGTCCTGTGCAGGTCATTCGCGAGTCCACGAAATAACAAAAATGTTTCGTCCTGAGCGAGGGTTGCTCTGCATAGATTTGCGCGTCGGGAGCAGCGATCAGATTTCTACCAGACGTATACGGCCTCTACTTTGCCTGGACCTGCAGTAGACCCTGTGACCGTTGTGCTGACGACGATCTGAACGTTCTTTTGCGGCCAGTCTTTTGGCGCGTCTCGGAGAGCCTTCTCCAAATTATTCGGGCCAACGAGCAGATCGGCCGCTGCATCGCTGCCAGTCGCACCGAGTCCGGCAACCAGGACAACAAACTGCCCAGTACTGGAATTCACCAGACGAGTCACCAAGCCAAAATCTTCGGATGAGGAAGAGGTATAAACTTTTTTCCAGGATCGGCCCGATGAACCCTGCTCTTGAATGCGCTCTCCTTTTTCGTCGTCGGCGAAGGAGAAATGCAAGCGGGAAGTCATCTCGATCACCCAGAGGTTACTGTAAGCGCCTATCAGAACTGCGGGGGAATTGCGCAAATCTTCAAACGAATAGCCGTCACCAATTCTGACTTCGCTATCCTTGCCCAGATGATCGAGCAAGCCGACCAACCGGACAGCGGCTTGTACATCTCCTCTTGCAACGCCGAATTCACGAAATTGATCCATTTCTCGCCAGGTGAGTGTATCGCTGGGCTGGAGATCGGGCGCGTGGTTCATACGATAGACCTGGCGGTCGAACTCTCCAGGAACTTTTGCGCTGCGCTTGAATAACGCGGGAGAAGGACGATAGAAGATCGGTTGGGGAAGACAGATAAGCAGCGGTCTGGAGGAGGCCAATGCTGGAGCCAAGAATTCTGTCACGGGACTCCTGAAGCGTCTGGCAGAACGGTGGTAAAGGAAAAACGAAAGAACCAGAACGCAGAGGACTGAGACTGCAAGGCCATACGTAAGAGGGAGAATCGCTTTCTTGAGGGGGACAAGCGCACCCTCTATTTGGCTGTTTGGACGTGCATCGATTGCGGACCAAACGGTTAGGTCAACCGATGTTGGAGTTTCGGTGGGCTCCTCTTTGGGCGGAACCTCTATCTTAAACACAGGAGTATAGGAGCCAACGGGGAGCTCGATCCGCAGCGGGATATTTTGCGGGTTCGCAAGGTGGTACTTTTCAAGCCTGCGCCGAACTTCGCGAGCCTGGGCTCGAACGATGGAATCGTCTGCGGTGAAGTAATCCTGCCTCCGGTTGAACAGCGCTACCCCAATTGTGCGTTCGTTAAGCCGCTCAGGGTAGTTCTCAAGCCTGTATTGCACCACGAAGCTAAGAAACTGTTTCCCGCGTGTACTCGTGCGAAAGTGTTCACTCTCGATAATCCGCTTGAGAGCCTGGGTAACAAGATGTGGCTCCGGCGGAGCCTCTCCCTCCTCTGGGAATAGACTCGCGGAAGATTTCTGATCGTCGCTTGGGGCACCAAAATCGTTTTGCTCTCCAGTGGTGCGCAAACTCTGAAAATCTTCAGTGTCCATGTCGAGTATTCCCGCTTCCATCGATACACAGCGTTGCTCAAAATCCAGCAGCGAGCGGGCACCATGGTAGCACGAAGATGTCGAGCGTGGCACCAACAAATAGAATAAGCCTTTTGCTTTCAGCATCTTTCACATGTGAAAGACCGTGACAACCTTGCCACGTGGGCGGCTGAGGCCGTCTAATTGCGCTCGGATCACATAAAGACTATGAGTCTCCATCGTAAACGTTTACTTCATTCGAAGAATAGCCCGGTTGTGACGCCATTTCTTGGAAATCTGCTGGAGGGAAGGAAGATTGGTGATTGAAGTATACGTTTACCGATTGTTTAAGCCATTCGCTGGACGGATCGAAACAACGGGATTCTGAATAGTCTATTTCGCGAACGGCAGTTTAGCTTCAACGGTTTTCGACTTCGAGTCGATAAGGAATTCAGTAGGAGAACCAAGCGTGATGAAAAATTTTAGCTGTGTTGCACAATCGATCCTCGTCTTCTCGTTCGTCGTCCTGACTGGTTGCCAGACCGGTGGATTCCCTGCGGCAACTGAGATTTCGACTCCGCCCTCCAACGGGAGCGGAGCTGCGCTCAACGGCAGAACCATGGGCGGCCAGCAGCCCATCACCGGTGGATCGATCCAACTCTATGCCGTGGGCCTCACCGGCGATGGGTCGGCAGCCACGCCGCTCATTCCTACCGGCTCCATGACTGTCGGTTCCAGCAACAACTATTACTCCAACGCCGGTTCGACGAATGGGAACAGCGGATGCACCTACACAACGGGCAATCCGAACACCTGCACCGCGCTGCCTGAGACCAATTCGATGGGATACTTCCAAATCACCGGCGATTGGAACTGCACTTCGAACACGGCTACCTATGGGACAAATCCGTACCTTTACATCGTGTCGACGGGCGGCAATCCAGGGACCACCGGGAACAATGCCAATATCTCTCTAATGGCCGCCCTTGGAACCTGTAGCTCGGTAGCGTCTACAACTTTCATCAACATCGACGAAGTAACGACGGTGGGTTCGATCGCGGCGCTCTATCCCTACATGACCTCCTACAGTTCCATCGGTTCAGGCGCCAGCGACGCGCAAAGGCTAGCGGCAGCGTTCAGCGCGGTGAATGAGTATGTCAACATTGCCACCGGACTCGCCCCTGGAACTTTGGCAACGGGTGTGTCTTATGCTTCCGCTACCGAGATCAACACCTTGGCGGACAGCGTTTCGGCCTGCGTGAATTCCACGGGCGGTACCGCCGGCGACACAAGCGGCTGCGGCAAGCTGTTCACCTACGCGACCCCCTCAGGCGGCAGCGCGCCCAGCGACACCATCGGGGCACTTGTCGACATCCTGAACAATCCAACCTCAAACGTCACCAATATCTTTAATCTGGCACCCTCTTCCCCACCCTTCCAGCCGACGCTCACGAGCGCTCCGTCGTATTGGACACTGCCTATCATTGCCAGCCCCCCGACGTTCCCCTCAGCTCTTCCGTCCACCGGGAACTACGTGGTGACCAATACCAGCACGGGTTTGGCATGGGACAACCACAACGTCAACACCAGTGCAGCCGCCATCTATCTCCAGTCGACTTCATCTCCCACCGGCGGAGCCGCCACCGCGCAGGAGTGGAAATTCACCCAGATCAATCCCAGCGGTATTTATGAGATCACCAGCTTGAACAGCAACATACAGCTGTTCATCAACGGCAACTCCATCGTTTCGGGGGGCAGCGTAATCCAGTTCGCCTTTGGCACTGGAGCCTCCAACGCCGAATGGACGGTTGCGCCTGTAGCTTCAGGCAACGGCTACATCATCACCAGCATCCTTAACCCCTCCTTGCCCATCGATGCGAATGGAAATGCAGTAGGCGATGCTCTTCAACAGAAAACTTCGACGGATGGCGGCACATCGCAGGTCTGGACTCTCACCCCCGTCAGCGGAGGCTGTTCGGCGATCACGCCCCAGATATGGACCTCAACCAAAGGCTGGCAGAACACTTCCTCCATCACAGTCCCTCCCGGGGTAGAGGTTTCCCTCGGCGGCGCGCCGACTACGGGTGGAAGTTGGAGCTGGACCGGCTCCAACAACTTCAGCTCATCCACCCTCCAGAACAACAATGTTCCTTTGAGCTCGGGCGCCAATACCTTCACCGCGACCTACACCAACACCTGCGGCAGCAGCCAGCTAACCTATACCGTGGTAGTCGGCCAACCCACCCTCGCCGATGCTCCGTGCGACATTCTAGCCTCCTCCTCCAACCCCTGCGGCGCCGCATACAGCGTCACCCGGCGGATGTTTGCCGCGTACGCCGGCAATCTCTTCCAGCTCTCCTGCGCCTCCTGCAGTCCTACCACGATGAATATCGGAAGCAGCTCGACGACGGGAGAGGTAAACGTCTCCGCAGCCACGTCATACTGTTCAACCGCCCCCAGCGCCTGCTACGTCTCCGAGATCTACGACCAGACGGGCCACGGCATCAACCTGACGTCAACTACGGGTGAGATGGCGCTCTACCAAACGTCCCCCTACAACGGCCTGCCCGTGGTGCAAAACTCCCAGGGAACCATTGGCTCGACCAGTACAGCCTACTATCGAGATCGGGCTGGCAATTCCTCCTATATTCCGACGGGAACTGCGTCTTCCGGGCTTACGGAGTATTACGTCCGCTCAAACTATGCCCTTGTTCTCAGTGAAGGCGACTTCGGAGACATGGACAGCACGGTGTCGAACAGCGGGCAGGGTGCCCGGTTCGCTCTCGGATATAGCGCGGCAACCTCCGGTCTCACCGGGGCCTACTATTGCCTTGACCTGGAGAATTCGACGCCTACGACGTTGACCTGCGCGGCCGGCGGCAGCTTCGCCACCGACGTGATGGAGCCGGTGTCTCCGCCGTCTCCGCCGCTCTTCACCCTGTTCGGAAAGTACACCTACAACGCGACCCTCGCGAACTCCCTGGTCACCATCGAGATGGCGGACGCGACTCAAGGTCCTTTGAGCACGCTCTACAACGCAGCGCCGCCCCAGGCTCCGAACCTAGGCGGAGGGGTTTCTCTCTCTGAAGGCGGCAACGGAAATCTGGCCTACTCGTCGTTCCAGGAGGGCGTAATCCTTCCATCCACGACTTCCTCGGCGACCGACGCCTCGGTCCAGGCCAATATCGCCGCCTTCTACGGGCAGTTCTCGGCGCCCGCCACGAGCAGCAACTATCAGGGGCCCGGCGACATCGTGTCCGGAGCCAACGGATGGTGGGGCCTTCGCGCCTATAACAACGCTGCCGCGGCGGCCGGCTCAAACGCAATCGAACTGGTGAATCAAGCCACTGGTGCGACCCAGAATATCGCAGTGACCGCAAGTGGTGACCTCAACGCAGCGGCCGCACAAACGTTTTGCGCGGGTGCGACCTGCACCATCGCAATTTGGTACGACCAGAGCGGCCATGGCGACAACATGACCGCGGCTGCCACAGCCAACCAGGCCCAGTTGTTGTTCAATTGCACCAATCAGCTCAAAGTCTGCGCAAGCTTCATGACCGACCCCGCTAACTCCTCCCTCGGAGACGGGTACACTGCGACGCTGGCTGCTGGAACCGTCTCCCAGCCCTACACGCAGAACGCAGTCTTTGAAAAGACCGACTCCGGTGTTACCGGCACGATGATCTCGTCCTACAACGACACCGCAGGGTGGGCCGGTATCGGCTTCAACGGAGGCGAGGTCATCAATGTGGGCGACAAGGGAGGAACGCAGGACAATCAGACAGCCCACTCCTACGTCTTCCAAAGTGCAACCGCAGTCTACAACGGGGCCGCCAACGGGACCCTGGGTTCATATTCCTATATCAATGGACTCAGTCAGGCCTTCGCAGGTGGCACATCCCCCACGGGAGCCCTTCTCGGTCTCGGAAATAATTCGACCACCAACAACTATATGGTCGGCTACATCAACGAGATCGGACAGTGGCCTGTAGCTATGACCGCAGCTCAGTCCGCCAGCCTGACAAGCAATCAGCGCGCGTACTGGCAGTTTTAAGGGACCGGGACCTGGATGAGGTGTCTGTAGTGATTTCATTGTTTTTCCGTTTCCGTTCGATGGGGTTTCTCTCCGTCACCTTAATGCTCGCGCTGTTTTCCCTTGCGGCAAACGCGCAAACGGCGATCAACGTCAACGGCGCGGCGAGCGGACCCGCGTTCTATGGAATCGGGGCCATGAGTGCGGGCGGGGGAAACTCCCGCCTGCTCTACGACTACCCCGCCGCGCAGCAGTCGCAGATTCTCGACTATCTCTTCAAGCCCGGGGTGGGCGCCACCCTGCAAGTCCTGAAGGTGGAGATCGGCGGCGGGGCCGATTCCACCGACGGCTCCGAATCCAGCATCGAGCCCGTGCAAGGAACGGTGAACTGCAGCACCGGTTATGAATGGTGGCTGATGGAGCAGGCCCAGGCCCGCAACCCCAACATCAAGTTCTACGCCTTGACCTGGACCTCTCCCGGCTGGATTGGCGGCTGGTGGAACACCAACGCCATCAACTATCTGGTCTCTTACCTGACCTGCGCCAAGCAGAATGGCGTGCCTATCAGCTACCTTGGCGGGTTCAACGAAACGCAGGGAGATGGGACTGCTGCTTGGTGGGAGCAACTGAGAAGCACCTTGAACGCCGACGGCTTCTCTTCCGTGCAATTGATTGGCGGAGATCTGATCGATGGCTTTACCGGCATTGCCAACGGACTCAACGGAAACTCCAACTGGGCCGCGGTGATGGACATCATCGGCGCCCACTACCCCTGCGGCAACTGGCCTCCCACCACCGGCGGAGCCACAACCTGCGTTCCCAACGGCCACACCGCCGCCGTGCAGACCGGCAAACCCATGTGGCAAAGCGAAGGAGGTGCCCTCGACTACGAGCAGGGCGCGGGCTACGTGATCCGCTCCATCGTGCGCGGCTACGTCGACGGAGGCATGGTCGAGTACAACAACTGGCCAATCATTGCCGCGCTTTACCCCAACTTGGTCTATCCCACCCAAGGCTTGATCTGGGCCGATCAGCCCTGGTCTGGATGGTATTCAGTGGGCGCGACGACTGCGGTTCTCGGCCAGGTTGCGCAGTTCACCCAGCCTGGATGGACGTTCACCAACGGCGGCTATCTGCAAGGGACCGAGTCGGACGGCACCTATATGACGTTGAAATCGACCAATGGCACCGACTACTCGACCATCATCGAAACCACAACCGCATCGGCCTCGCAGACCGTAACCTTCAACGTCAGTGGCGGACTGTCGACGGGTACGATGTATGTGTGGGCCACGAACCTCGGTTCCAGCAGCCAGTCCAACTGGATGGTGCAGCAGTCCAGCATTACTCCCGTCAATGGCTCTTTCTCGCTGACCCTCCAGCCCAACTACGTCTACTCCATCACGACCACCACCAGCCAGGGCTTCGGCACAACCACCAGTCCCACGTCCTCGGTGATGAGCCTGCCTTATTCAGATACCTTCGCAGGCTATCCGACTGGGTCGACGGCAACCTATGTCTCCCAGATTCAGGGTGACTTCCAAAGCCAGCCCTGCGCTACCCAAAGCGGCAACTGCCTCACGCAGATGTTTACCCAGGCTCCCTCGATCTGGTTCTACGGAGATGTCGGCACTCCCTGGGCGGTGATGGGCGACACCAACTGGACCAACTACACGGTATCGGTCAACGCGCTGATGGAACAGGCCGGCAGGGTGTATCTGGCCGGGCGCGTCGGCGCGGGCATGGGAAGCTTTTCCGGCCAAACCGACGGCGGAACCGCGCCTGCTGCTGCCTGGCAAGAGGGGGTTTCGAGCGCAACGGTGCTTGCCGGCACTCTCGTGGACATGGGACCGCAGCCCCTCACCGGCGGCTCGTGGAGTTGGACCTCGTCCAACGGATTCACCTCCACCGCTCGCGAGATCGACAACATTAACATCACCACCAGCGCGATCTACCTGGCAGTCTACACGGATTCCACTGGATGCCAGAGTTCGCAATATTTTACCTTCACGGTTACCGGGACCACGGCCGCCACTGCGCCCACAGTGCCAACGCCGCCGTGCAACTCGCCGACAGCGATTACTCCATACCTCCTCATCAATACAGGACCTTACCCCGACGGCTTCAATGGATACTCCCTCCAGGTCAGCAATACGGGAGCATGGGCGATGCTCAGTAACTCCGCTACAACAGCTCCATCTCAATTGGCGACAGGTACGCTCGCCACGCCGCCGGGCCTGAATACCTGGGTCACGTTGTCGATGACCTTCAACGGCAGCACCATCAGTGGCAGCATCAATGGCGCAAACGTAGCGAACGTCACCAACTCCACCTACTCCGGAGGACAGGTCGGATTCGGCATGCTGGCATGGCAAACCGATCAGTTCTCGAATCTCATCATTACGGGGCCCTGCATCCCGACTGCAATCGTTCCCGAGCTTTCAGTCGCCGGCGGGACTTGGCAAAATACCGCCACCGCCACCGTCCCACCCAATACGGTGGTCGACCTCGGCCCAAATCCTGCCAGCGGAGGATCGTGGAGTTGGACTGGCCCAAATGGGTTCACTTCCGCCTCGCGCGAGATCGACAATATCCCTCTGAGTTTAGGCGCCAACACATTCGTGGCTACCTACACCAATGCCTGTGGTGGTCAGACGACGCAGACCTTTGTCATTACCGTCAGCAACGCCAAAATATCCCAGACGATCAGCTTTCCAGCGCCCTCAACTCCGGTAACCTACGGTGCCGGTTCGATCTCACTGGGGGCGGCGTCCAGCTCTGGACTGCCGGTAAGTTATTACCTAACCGGCCCGGGCTTCATCAGCGGGACTACCCTCAGCTTTACAGGCGCCGGAGCGGTAGTAGTGACGGCTTCTCAAGGGGGCAATTCAAGCTACTCGGCAGCGTCCTCTATCACGCAGAGCATCGTCGTCAATCCCGCTACCCTGACGGTCGCAGTCAGTGGTTCGCCTTCGCGCTACTACGATCAGCCCAACCCGGCGTTCACCTATACCATCGGCCCCTTCGTCAACGGCGACACTCAGGCGAAGGCGGTGAATGGAGCGCCCACGTTGACAACGACGGCGGGACCCAAGTCTCAAGCGGGCAACTACGTCATCACGGTCGGCCTGGGGACCCTCGCTTCCGCAAACTTGCCTCCCGGCCAGGGGGGTGGAGTCGATGCTCCGCCGGGAACATTTGGAGCCAACTACATCTTCAACCTTGTGAACGGGCAATTGACGATCATTGGCGGCGCGGCCCAGACCATCACGTTTCCGCCCTTGGCGAACTTCACCCACGGTACAAGCGTGCCACTGGTCGCGGTCTCGAGCTCCGGCCTTCCAGTGAGCTTCGCGGTCGCCAGCGGGCCGGCGTCCATCAGCGGCACCACGTTGACCATCACAGGCACAGGCCCGGTTAGTGTTACGGCGTCGCAGGCAGGCAACAGCAACTTCAGCGCGGCCACACCGGTCACACGCAGCTTCACAGCGCAGTAAGGGGAACCGAACGATGCAAATCACAGTATCTGGAATGACGAAAGCGTTGGCGATACGGGCATCGGCCCTTGCCGGAACCCTGGCAGTTGCCGCCGCTCTGTTGACCGGATGCGGGACAAGCGGCGTGCCCTCCGGCTCAGTTGGTGGGAACCTGCGAACGCAAGCCCACATGCAGGGGACCGTCATGGGCGGACAACAGCCCGTCTCAGGCGCAACGATCCAGCTCTATACGGTGGGGACCACCGGTGCAGGTTCGGCTTCGACAGCACTGATTGCCCCAGGCAGCGTCACAACTGCAGGCAACGGCACGTTCACGATTACCAACGACTACAGCTGTAGCTCGGCCACGCAGGTCTATATCGTAGCGACCGGCGGGAGTGCCGGAGCGGGCACGAATTCAGCAATTACGCTGATGGCTGCACTCGGTCCTTGCAGTTCCCTCACACCATCGACCTACATCAATATCAACGAACTAACGACGATCGCCGCCGACTATGCCTTGGCGGGGTTCATGAACGACTACGCACACGTGGGGGCCGCCGGCAGCAATCCTACCGCTCTGGTCAACGCATTCAATCTGGCAAACCTGCTGGTCAGCTCGGCCTCGGGAGCCATCGCCACCCCACCCGCAGGCATGACGCTGCCAGTGACCCAGGTGAATACTCTGGCCGATATCCTGGCCGCCTGCGTCAATTCGTCGGGCGCCACCTCGTCCAGCTGCAGCACCCTCTTCTCCGCCACCGGGGCGAGCGAGACCATCGGCGCGGGGTTGGTCATCGCAAAGAATCCGGGAAGCTCGTATTACACCGCACTCTATTCCCTGCCCTCGGCATCGCCTCCGTTTCAACCCTCCCTAAGCGCACAACCGAACGACTTCACCATTGCGGTGAACTATACCGGCGCGGAGCTCTCGAGCCCGTACGGAATCGCGATCGACGGCGGCGGCAACGCGTGGGTGACCAACGAGGCGGGACAATCCGTGGTTAAACTTCCCAGTCTAAGCGCCGGATTTGCGACCGCTTCTTATAGCGCCGGTGGGCTGCTGGCCCCCCGCGGCATCTCCATAGACCTCAGCGGAAATCTCTGGATCGCCAATACAGGAGGCAACGACGTGGTCAAGCTGAACAGCCTGGGGGTGGCGCTCTCCGGCACCGGGTACACCAGCGGGTCGATCTCGACGCCGGTGGCGATCGCAAACGATGCCGCGGGCAATGCCTGGGTCGCCAACTTTAGCGGCAACTCAATCACTGAACTGAGCAGCGCGGGAACCGCCAGCGGCGCCAGCCCGATCACCGGCTCAGGCGCACTCAGCGCCCCTACCTCGGTTGCGATCGACAGCGCGGGCCGCGTCGCAGTGTCCAACTCGGTGACCGGTCAATTGTGCCTGTTCAGCAACACCGCCGTGCTCCAGAGTTGCATCGGCGATCCCACACTGCTTGGAGCCACGGCAGTAGCGGTCAGCGGTACCAACGTCTCCATGGCGGGTTCAACCTCGGGAACCACCGTAACGGGTGCCTTTACTGTGGCGACGAGCACTGGCACAGTCAACGGCGCCAGTCCGGTCTCGGGAGGAGGCTTGGCCCTCCCAACCGCGGTCGCCTATGACGGCGCAGGCAACGCATGGTTCACCAACACGAACTCGCTCTCCGAGTTTGCCGGCTCTGCCGCCATCTCTCCAGGCACAGGCCTGGGCTCACTGAATTCGCCGGGCGGGATCGCGGTCGACGCCAGCGGCAACATCTGGACTGCCAACTCTGGCAATAACTCCGTGACGATCTTTGTCGGACTGGGATCTCCCGTAATGACGCCAATTGCAGCCAACGTGGGTCAGTGACTTGGTCGGCTTATGACGCCGATCTCAGGCTACGAACTCTGTACCGAGAAGAAGGAGCGAACTCGTGGCCCGGATTGTGAACCCTCGTAACGACATACGGACAGTAGCCGCGCGGGCCGGTGTGTCCATAGCAAGTGTTTCGCGAACCATCAACGGGTTGCCGACGGTCCGTCCAACAACAACCAAGAGAGTGTGGGCGGCAGTAAAGGAGCTCGGCTATCAACCAAACACACAAGCCCGCGCATTGGTTTCAGGACGATCTCGGCTGTTCGGGCTAATCATCTCCGACATCACGAATCCTTTCTTCCCGGAGCTGATTCAGAGCTTCGAAGACATCGCGGTCGATACTGGCTACGAGATTCTGATCGGCTCCACCAGCCATGATCCCAAGCTCATGGAACGCGTCATCGATCGCATGTTGCAGCGCAATGTCGAGGGGGCGGCGGTGATGACGTTCGGTATCGAGGAGACGGTACTTGAGCGGTTGGCCGCCCGAGGAGTTCCTCTGGTTTTCATCGACGTTGCTCCTGATGCGGCGGGAATGAGCACTCTCGCTGTGGATTACAAAAGGGGAATCGGCCAAGCCGTACAGCACCTTGCCGCCCTGGGACATCGACGGATCGGCTTCATATCGGGGCCCGCTGGCCTCCACTCGGCCATTCTGCGCGAGGAGGCTTTTCGCTCTGCCATGGCTGACATCGGCCTGCCGCCACCCCTCCGGCACATCGTCAGGGGAAACCACACGTTGGAAGGCGGGATGGAGGCGATGGGGACTCTTCTCAGGGTGGGGACGCCGCCTACTGCGGTGATGTGTTCGAACGATATGACCGCAATCGGCGTCCTCCACGCTGCGGTCGCCGCAGGCATCAAGGTACCCGAGCAGATGTCAGTCATCGGCTTCGACGACATACACATCGCTCGCTACATGATTCCTCCTCTGACCACCATCCAACTTTCCTGTCGCGACTTGGCACAGGCTGCATTTACTGCTCTTCGGGCGTGTGTGGAACATGAAAGCTGGTCCCGCATTTACCAGATATCAACACAACTTTCACTACGCCGAAGCACGGGCATCCCATACGGAGCCTCGTCCGATCCCACATCCTCAGCCGAAGCAGATGCACCGATAGAGGTCAGACAAATCCGGCACGGGCCCGAAGGAAGGAAATCCGAAGCTATTCCATAACTACTCAAGTCGGAAATCACACCGCGCAAATACATATCCAGTAAAACAGGTTGGCCACGAGAGTCCCCATGAGATCCTTCATGGAATCGGGCTCTCTTCCTACTAGAAGGTGATACGGCCTCTGATCTGGATAAACCGACCATAGTTCGGCTGACCTCCATAAAGATCTGCGGTGGATTGGCCGAATTGTGCTGAGCTCGGGCTCGTATTCGGACCACCCACCAGCAGGTGGTTGAAGACGTCCATCGCCTCCACCCGCAAATCAAGGGTGGCCCGCTCGCTTACAGGAATGCTTCGCTGAATATTCATGTTCCAGTTATTCAGCCCTATAAACCGGATCCCGTCGATGACATCCGGGAAGACGCGCGCGTTCAGGGCAGTAGGTGCGGTCGTGCTGAATCCGGTAGTGTTGAACCATTTCCCGTAGGTTGGATTTGGAAGCTTGATCGACGAGGTATCGCAGGTTTTCCAACTAGTCGTGCAGCCTGAGAAGAACACGTTGCCCCAGGTAACCAACTGCCCCTGCTGCGCTTCAAACGTCGAGCCGTATTGGAACCCGCCGAACGCCGCGCTCTTCCACCCATGGTTCGCAAACTTCTGCTTCTTTCCAAACGGCATCTTCCATACCACTGTGCCAATCAGCCGTGAAGGTCGGCTATTGCTGACATCGTCGATCCAGCTCGGTTCGGAATCATAAGTATTGGCAAAAAAGGTCTTGTCGTATTGGAAAGTCCGGGTATAGTCGATCGACGCATCGAGGTTCGAGCCGAATCGTCTCCTATAGAGTACCTCGAAGTCATTGAACCAACTCTTGCCGAGGGTGGTGGCCTCCGTGAGACCGCTCAGTTGAGGATGGGGCTTCAGCAGATTATCCAGAGCAATAGTCGACGAGGTGAAGTAGCCTATCTTGCTGAGATAAGTGTAGGCATTGGGATTGGAACTCTGTAAACCCGAGAGGTTACCGATGTTAAACGGATTTGCAACGTTCGCCGTGAGCTTTCCAAAGTTTGGATTCACCACCTGGCCTGTCGTGTAGTACGCCGCAGGAACTGAGTCAACATTCTGGTTTACGCCGATATGGTCCGTGAAGGATCCCTCGTAGACGAACTGGATGAGACTGTGGGTGTCAAGCTGGTGTTGAACGCTCCCTTGCCAACGATGTTGCCGTGGCGGAGCGTAATCCCGCGGATAGAAGGTCTGGCTCCCCCCTGCATACACCAGGTTCCCCAGGATATTGCCATAAGGCGTCAGATAGCGGGAACCATTGTTGACGGGGAAAGGATCCAGTACCGGAACAGCGGCGTTTGCGACATAAGTCTGGCCGCTGTTATTGGAGGAATTGATAGAGGTTGTGATGCTATAGCCCGTTTGGTCGTTGTTATTGATCTGAGTATTATGCGTATCGAAGAACAGACCATAGCCAATACGAAAAACGGTCTTGGAAGTGATCTGATACGCTCCAGCGACGCGCGGCATGATTCGATAGGAACGATCAAAGAGCGTGCGCGGAGCGCCGTTCACTCCCGCATACACAGCGCCGCCATTCGTGTTGATGCTTGAAGGCATGCTGAAGCCGCTGGGAAGGGCGCTGTTATAGGTTGCAAGGTTGGCGGCGTATGCAGTCTGGGCTGGGCCGGAAATAGCGAGCGTCTGGTTCGGATCGAACCCAACGATCTGCCGGTTCTGGGCTTCTACCGGGGCCCATTCGTACTCGTATCGAAGTCCGGCGTTTACCGTCAGCTTGCGGTTGAGTCGCCAGTTTTCCTGCACGTAGTAACCCGTGTAGGGACTGCTGGTATGGTTTGGAACGCCAACATATTGACTTGCGCTTGTTTGATAGCCCATCAGGAACGCGGCATAGGTCGTACCAAGTTCGCTGGCGCCGGTTGAAAAATAAAGACTGGGAGCGTCGCCTACATCGGTGTACGTATTGTCGAACGTCAGCGTGCCGTTGGCGTTTCCGTTAGCATAGCTGACCGCTTGCTGTATGCGGAGCTCACCACCGAATTGGACTGTATGCGCTCCGTGCACCCAGGTCAGGTTGCTGCGAATGCTCATCGTTTTGTCGTAGCCGGGGTTCGTCGATGAGCCGTAACCTAAACCGGCATAGGTGTTGGTAGCGATAGTTGGAGGCAATACCGGCGACATACCCGACGCTACAGTCTGCGCGTCCATGTAAGCCGGCAATCCCAACCCAGCCGCCGAATACTGTGTGCCCTTCGGATATCCGGCGGGCCCCTTATACCTCGAGTACCCCAGCGCGCTCGACATGCTCAGGTTGGTCGTGAAGGCGTGGTCCCAGCCTCCCGTCATGACGAAGTATTGCCTCGCATTCCACAACTCGCCGATGTTGTCGACCTGGCAGCAGTAAGGTCGAATGTAATCGAAGCGGCCTCTCGCAGACCGGAAGAAGAACCGGTCCTTCGCAGTGGGCGTCCAGTCGATCCTCGGGGAAATAGCCGTATACCACTCAGGCTCATTCAAATCGTAAGTGTAGTTGTTGGTGTCCGCATAGTTGCCATTGGAGTCTGGAGTATTTGGAGCTGGAAACTCTTTATTCAAAAGCGAAGCCAGCGGGTCCTGGATGCGGTTTGAGGGAACCATGTTTCCCGGGAACGCAGTGCGAATGTAGTGCCCGGGATGGTTTGGATCAGGCATCGTCGAGGCCGGATCATAGATGGCATACTGGCCGAAGTTAGCCGTGGCAGGGTTGGGGCACGACCCGGCGCTGTAGGTGAAGGTCGTGCCGCTGCCGCTTACAATACAGGGTAGATCGCTGAAGTTACCGGTTTTTTCCTGCGTTGTGGGCACGGTAGCGGCGCCGGTAAGTGGATCGGGATAGAAATTCCAGATGTAGCCCACGAAGAAGAACAGCTTATTATGCCCATCGAATAGCTTGGGGATTACCACCGCGCCGCCGAACGTGAAGTTCCACAGCAAGTCGTGAAGCGGCAACTGACCGTATTGCTTCTTCAGAGCGTCGCAAGCAGTGCTGTTCTCGTTGGGAGATCCGCAAGCGCCGGAGTCGGTGACGTTATTGACATACGCGATACGACTAAAGTGGCTCAACGGCTGCCATTTGTGGTCGTCATATTGTGCACTGGCTGAACCGTGGAAATTGTTCGTTCCATTTTTGCTGACGGTGTTGATATTAATTCCCATCGTCTTCCCAACGGTAGCCGAAAACTCCGATGTATCCGTTGAAATCTCTTCGACTTCATCGTTGAAGGAATTGTAGTTCGATCCATGACCGACCATATTCGGGGCGCCGTCGAGACTGAACTCGTTTACCCCATATTGACCGGCGGTTCCCAGCGATTGGATCGCTCCACCGGCATGCAGGCTGCCTCCCATGTACTGATTCTGAGGATCGCTAGCCTCAACGTTTGGCTGAAGCTTCAACAGTAGCGTTGCATTGTCACCCGAGGACGGGACCGATCCCAATGTCAATTTGTCGAGAATTTGCGGGTCCGCGCCCGATTCCGTATTCAACAAAGACGGTTGACCTGAGACGACGACTTCCTGGTCAATCGCTCCAACTTCCAGCTTCAGATCCACCCTCACGGTGATATCGGCATCCACCGTAAGCCGATCGCGAGTCAGTTTCTTGAACCCCGGTGCTTCAGAGGTAACCCGATAAATGCCCGGAAGCAGTTGCCGAGCAATATAGAAGCCCGTGTCGTTGCTCCTGGCTAGAACGGTCACATTGGTTTCGGTATCGGTGATGGACACCGGCGCGTTGGGAATGACTGCACCTGTAGAGTCAGCAACGATTCCTGAGATGGTCCCACGGCCGCCTACAACCTGACCACCGGCAGTCAGAAGCGCTAACGCGGCGGCGAAGCACAGCACGACAGCTCTCAGGGTAAGCGCGTGCCCAGGTATCGAGAAGGTACATTCTGTCGATTTGCTTTCGGACTGTCGCAAAGCAATGATGTTTGATCGGCTGAAACATAGATATTGCATGAAACCCTCCAAAGCACCGCGAGGTTGATTCACGACCATCGAGCAAGCTTCCTAGGAACCCGCAGCCGGGCAAGGCGACTGACGCGTCAAGACCAGCCGACTCCGAGCAGCGTATTCATCTCCATCAAATGAGCCCCGCCTTCGGGACCTCACATGAAGCTCCTTCACTAGTTTCAACATGTTCTCTTACGCCGAGAAAACGTTTCCGCCAAAGAATATGTTCCAGCGCCGGATGACTTGTCAAGCTTTAATTCTTTCGGTACTCTTAATTCGGACTTCCCAGCTGCTTCCCTGAAATTGGATCGCGTTGGCGAGGCTTTTTGCGGAATTCAACTCACATTTACGGTCGAAAGGACAAGCGATTCCGCGTCAAGTCAACGTATCCCGTCGCGCAAGAAATCTTCAGGCGATATGCGGATTTCGTTACGTGTCTCGCCTATTCTGATTGCACCGTCCTTGGGCGCGGACTCCGCTTATATTGCCTCTTCCTACGGCGTCACTTCTATCACTTCGCGCTAGCGCAACCCATGAGCCACGTCGGTACTCGAAGTGTTCGATATAAAGATGCCTAAAATGCAGAAAGCGTTTTCTCTTTTTGCAATGCTGCTTATCATTCCGAAACATCGCCCGCTCAAGCAAAGCCGCATCGGCAAACACGAGTGCCAAGTGACGAAGGCGCGGATTCGGCTTTCGATTTTGGTTGCCGAGGCCACTGGGTTGTCGATCACTCGTCAGCTCCGCGAAGTCGCGATGCCTCAGTAAGTCAGGTCGTCGGCGGAAGTCATGAGCCGACCGCTGCCGAGCACCTTCTTATCAGCGACGCGCACCACCACTTCAGGACGCAGGTGCAGCCCGGGCCTCCTGCGTAGACAAGTCATCATCAAAGGGCGCCACCCCCACCGAGGCTATTGCACAGACAGAGAGACCGCTCCCGTTTGCGTAATCGCGCCGGAAGTCCCCGTCACCCTAACCGTGTAGGCCCCCCCTGTTGTCCCTGGGTTATTACTCAGACCTGCATTGCTACTACTGCAAGAAGAGAAGCAGCAAGTGATAGCGAAGAGCAGCACAAGCATTCCGAGCATTCTCCGCCATCTCCTTCGTCGTCCTGAAATAGCAACGAACAGGATGCAGGGGAAGATTCCGGCGCTCACCGCCATCCAGGATGGTTTTTTGGTTGCGCTGGAAGCCGAAGTGACAGCCGTGGTGTTCACGGAGAGAGTGGTTACTTGCGCTGTCGTCCCGCTGATCGTCACAGAAGCTGGAATGCTGCACGTAGCAGGATCGCTGGCGGCGACGGGGGTAATGGCGCAACTCAGAGCGACCACGCCTGTAAATCCGTTCGATGGCGTCAAGGTAATGAAGGATGTGTTCCCGGCCGAGGAACCGGCAATGACTGCAATCGGAGTGCCGGTGATGGAGAAGCCCGGCTGAGGCAGGTTAATGGTGTAGGTCGCGCTGGCGACGGCGCTGGACGAAGAGCCACTGGCCGTGGCAATCGCCTGTAGCGTTTCTGTGGACGAAACCGTGATGGCACCCGTATAAACCGTCGAACTTGTCGTGGGAGTGGTGCCATTAGTGGTGTAGTAGATTTTCGCCCCAGGTGTAGAGTCAGCGAGGGTGACGGACTGCACCGAGGTGTAAGTACCGCCAAGCACGGAGAAAGTGGGTGTAGCTGCGGGCAGCGCGATGGTGTAGGCCGCACTGGCAACGGCGCTCGGCAAATACCCGCTGGCTGTGGCGATCGCCTGTAGAGTTTCCGTGGACGAAACCGTGATCGGACCGGTGTACACCGTCGAACTCGCGGTGGGTGTGGTGCCATTCGTGGTGTAGTAGAACGTTACTCCAGGCGTGGAGTCCGTGAGCGCGACTGACTGCGCTGAGGTATAGGTGCCGCTTACCGGCAAGAATACCGGTGTGGCAGCCAACGCCGAGATCGTGTAGCCGGCAGTGGCAACGTAGCTTTGGGAATAGCCGGTGGCTATCGCAAACGCCTCAAGCGTTTCCGTGGACGAAACCGTAATGGGACCGGTATACACCGCAGAACTGGTGGTGGGCGTGGTGCCATTCGTGGTGTAGTAGATCGTCGCTCCCGCCGTTGTGTCGGCGATAGCAACGGTCTGCGAAGTCCCGTAGACGCCGCCCGCCACCGAGAAAGTGGGGGTGGCCGCTTGCGGCGGCAAGGTGTAGACAGCACTGACGACTGCGCTCTGGGAATAGCCGCCGGCCGTGGCAATCGCTTGTAGAGTTTCCGTATACGGAACCGTGATGGGGCCGCTATAGACGTTCGAACCCGCCGTGGGCGTCGTACCGTCGGTGGTGTAGTAGATGGTTGCTCCTGTTGTGGAGTCGGCGATCGTGACGGTCTGCGGGGTGCTGTAATTGCCCGTGCCCGGCGAGAAGGTGGGCGTGGCGGCAGCTGATGGCGTCGTCACCGGAGACGAGACAACGAGGTGGTCGATATTGGCGCCGCATCCGGAAGCGCTGGTGAACTGGATCGTATTGCTTCCCGCCTTCAGCAGCGCCTGCACGCCGACCGGGAAGGCCAGGGTCCAGTTGGTGCTGCTCATGGTGAACGGCACAGCGGCGCCTCCATTCACGCTAACGTTCATCGTGTAAGTGCCGTTCGCCGTCCCGTAGACGAGCATGTTATACGTTCCGGCGCTTGTGGCCATTACGTTATTGAAAGTGAGCGAGGCACCGCTGCAGAGATAGCTGACCTCGTTTCCATCCAGACAGGAATAACCGAAGGCGGCATAGCAGGACACGACCGCCGCGCCCCCGCTCAAGGTGACTGCGGGGGAGCCGGCATCGGCCTCATAGACGGCTTGGGCCGGCAGCACCGTGCTCACGTTGAGCTTCACCATCGAGACACCATATGCGGGCACCGTCGCTGAGTAGCTGCCCGTAAACGTCCCCAGGCTGGCATGCGCCCATAGATCGCGTGCGGTCGCCGTCGTCGTCGCGGGTAGCCCAATCTCAGTCCACGGAACGGTGATGGTCGCGGGGCCTCCAACGGTGCTGCTTCCGCTGAGGTTGGTGCTTCCATTCAGCAGCAGAAGTATCGTTCCGCCAACAACGTTTCTGGCCCAAACCTGGTGGCCGCTACCGTCGTCGCTCAACAGAATACCCGGCTTGCCCAACGCATCCTGATCGACTGCGATCACCTCGGTATTCGTCTGGGTCGCGAGCGCGGCCTGCGCAGCCGCGGCAGTCGCCGTGTTGGTCGAATTGACCAGTGTGAAGTCGTTCCCGGCGAGCAGTGGGGCCGCGACCATCGACCAGAGCGAAAAGTGAGTCTGATCCATGTACGGAGTCAAGGCCAGTGCCGTATTGAACGTATCTCCACTGCCCTCGGGCTCAATCCCACCCATGCCGACTTCGAGTATGTCCGGATCGTTCCATCCGCCCGGTCCTCCATAGGCAAAGTACGCTCCGGTGGATTCGATGTTGTCGATCATATTGGTCCAGGTAGGCACAAACATGTCCGAAGTCGCTCGCCAAGAGTTCCAGCCGGCCATCCGGCCAAAGGTCCAGGGTTGGTGGGTGCCCCAGTCGCAGATCGCCAAATAGATCGGATGGCCCGGATTGTTAGCCGCGATCGCGGCCGTTACAGCCTGCGCGAACTGCGGATACACGACGGTGGGGTCCAACGTGCCATTGGCGCTGCACCAGTCCATATTGATGTAATCGACGCCCCAGGAGACAAAGGTATTGGCATCCTGCTGATAATGGCCTGAGCTGCCCGGATGCGCGGTCCCGGTGAAAACATCGTTATCGCAGGTCGTGGTTCCCATGTCCTCGTAGATCCCGAACTTGAGCCCCAGGCTATGCACATAGGCGATCGTCGCCTGAATTCCGTTGGGGTAAAGGTTCGGATCGGCCTGGATGTTGCCGTTCGCGTCGCGGGTGGCGGCCATCCAGCAGTCGTTGAGATTGATGTACTGATAACCTGCCGCCTGCATCCCGTTGGTGTGCATGGCCAGAGCCTCGGCCCGAACGACCGTTTCGGTAGCATTCCCGCAACCGAAGGAATCCCACGTATTCCATCCCATCTGAGGCGTGAGAGCCGGGGCGCCGCCAGCCCCCTGTGCTCCGGCGCTGGGCGCGAAAAGCAGCAACAGCATCGCTGCGATGGAGAACCAGAGTGGCTTGCAACGGCGAAGGAGTCTGCTCCGGCAGCTTGCAGCGGCTTGGAGGAAATGGGTCGAGTACGCATCGGCTGCATGATTTCGAAATAACATTGTTGCTCCTTCGTTTTTTGGGGGGCGCCGCTGCCGGAATCATCAGGCCTACTCCGTTACGGAACTCAAGAGTAAACGTTTTCTTATTCTTGAGAACGACGGAATTTTATACACAGCAACGCTCAACTAGCAAGGAGCCCGGAGCGTGCGCAGCCGGTGCCTGATTGCTTCCAATGAATGTGCCTCCTCGATAGCGTTGTGAAACAGCGTCGGCCTCGTAATTCCCTGTATCAGAATTGCCAATACAGACGTTGGTTAGTTTGCACGGAGCCAATCTGTGCAGCCGTCAAGGCCATGGGCCACAACGAGACCTCGTCCATATAACCAATCATGTACTGGTTGTTGCCGTTGCCTGCGGGATTTTCCCCAAGCCCGACGGTGGTACCCAGGCTACTGGTGCCCAGACCGCTCTCGGCCCAGCTAAAGCCATTCTGATACGCCGCGGAAGACGCTCCGTTGTAGACGCCAGTCAAGCTGATGAAGACATAGGAGTCGGCGGGGATGAGTTGGTTGTTGGGTGAGCTGTACATCTGGGCCGTCTCCGCGACATTCCCCTCGCCAAGATTCGAGCTGCCGCCAGATTCGTTGTACGACGAGATGATCGCGCCTCCGATGTCATCCTGGTAGTTGGTCTTCTGGTAAACGGCTTGCAGGGTAAACGGTTGCGGTGTCGCGGCGCTGTAGGTCGTCGTATACGCATCGGAGGTTCCGTTGTAATACGCGCAGACCTTCGATCCGTTGTTGCAATTGAAGACTAGCTGGGCCTGGTCTGCGGCAGTCGTTTGGACCTGGTTGTGGCCGCTGCCGGTCTGGTCGATCCACTCCTCGATGCCGCACGTAGTGCTTGCGCAGAAGGTCTGCGCCGCCGCCACATTGAGGTCGCCGGTCGTGGTGACATTGATCGTCTGGGTGGTATTGTCGCTCGCCCTCTGCAGGATGGCCGCCCCCTTCTGAGCCGCAGCATAGGCATTGTTGTAGGCGCGCAGACCCCACCAACCCGTCGCTCCCGAGACCAGATCGCCCGGGCCAACATAGCTGCCCGTGCTGGCCGGTTGGAATGTCCCGTAGAAGCCGGCAATATTGCTCTGAAGCGACACATCGGCGGACGAGGTAGTGGTGGTCGACGAGATCATGCCCTCCTGGAAGGCGCAGTAAGCATCCGTTCCGTCCCCTCCCTCGCACAGCGAGATGCCTCCCTCCATGTTGTAGGTAAACGACGGCGTGGTGTTCAAGACCGTAGTCAGAGGAGTGGTCTTGCCGGTAGCATCCGCCATCTCGATGGTTTCGAGATCGGTGGTCGGGGAGTATTTTCCGATCAGGGTGAAGAGCGGCGGCGCCGGCCGGGGCGTGGTGCCGCTGCTGACCGCTGGATCGGTGCCTCCGGTGGTGGAGTTGGCCTGCGGCCCGCAGTCCAACCCGTTCTCCCGGTCGATGCAGTAGTACGGTCCATAGCCGCCGTTGTTGCCCGGTTCGCCCCAGGTGCTGTAGCCGAGCGCGAACATATGTCCCGCTCCTGTATCGCTGACGGTAGCTTCCATATCGCCAAAGTCGCCATCGCTGACGCCCAGCCAGTAGTTCCAACGCACCTCGTACTCCGTGATGGCAGTGTTTCCCTTCGGGATACCAGTCGTCCCGGTCCGCAGCCGGTAATGGGCTGAAGAGGTACCGCCCGTTGCCTGCACATTTTGCACGATGGGCAGTCCATTGACGATCGACAACTGGAATGGCGCCATTGCGCCTGTTGCTGAAATCAGGTTGTTCGCATTGCTGGTCTGGTCGTACATCTCGGAGATATAGCAAGTGGTCGACGCGCAGAACGGGAAGGTCTGGCTAATGTCCACCTGCCCGTTCGGGTCGGTGGTCAGATTCATGGTCGTGTTGTCGCTCGTACGCACGATCTGGAAGAGCGGTCCGAGATAGTTTTGAAACATTCGGCGGGTGACGCTGTAAGCGGCGCTGCAAGTGGTTCCGTTGCTGGACAGGACGTCACACGGCTCCTGCCCGAGTCCGACCGAAGCGAACTTCCACTGCTGCCAGCCTCCGCCGTTGTAGCTCCAGGTGTCGATCGATTCGCCAACGGTCGTCCCCGCGCCGTACACATCGAGCACCAGCCCGCTGTATACGTTCGCTAGTTCAAAGTCGCCGTTCGCATATGGGCTGACCATCCACTGTTGCCAGGTATCGTTGTCGGTGGGCCACTGATCGACGACCGCACCCGCGGTCTTCGAACCCGCCCCTGCGGCGACATCGAGCATCATGCCGCTCGCCATGTTGGTCAGGGTCACTACATTCTTGCCCACATTGTTCACCGTCCATTGCTGGTTGGGCGCGGCGGTCACCGTCAATTGCTCAAGGCCGGTGCCAGACGTGTGCGAGAAGTTCGGAACGCCCAGATTCAGGCCGCTGTTGCCGGCGGTGACGGTATAGGTGCCGTTGGGAATGTAGACCGGCGTGAAGGTCCACTGCTGCCAGGAGTTGCCGCCGTAGGTCCACTGATCGATCGCCGCGCCGCTGGTTGTCGATCCGGTATCCTTGTTGACGTCGAGTGCGAGGCCGTTGAAGACATTGGTCAACTCGAAGCTGCCGCCAGCCAGCGCAGTGACCTTCCACTGCTGCCAGGTGCCGCCGTTGCTGCCCCACTGATCCATGTTATTGCCATTCGCCCCGGAGATGCCTGCGTCCTCGAGTACCAGGCCGCTAAAGACGTTGGTCAAGGTAATCGCACCGGCTCCCACATTGGTTACCGTCCATGTCTCATTGGCCCCATAGTTCAAGGTCAACGCCTGCATGAGGGTGCCGCCCGTCGTCGAGAAGCCGGGGTCGCCCACGGCCAGGCCGCTTTGGACGCTGGTCACGGTATAGGTGCCGTTCGGAATCAGGGCGGAGACCGTCTCGGTCAACGGCGTGGAGGACGCCTCCGAGTAGTCGGTGGTCGCGGTGTAGGTTGCCGTCACCAGGTCCGTCCCGACCGGCAGCGCCGTGGTGGCCAGAGTTGCCACGCCCGAGCCGTTCAGCGTCGCTGAACCCAGCGAAGTGCTGGTAGTCGTGTCGTTGGAGGAGAAGGTATAGAACGTCACCGTGCCAGTGGGAGTACCGGTGCTGGCGGTCACGGTCGCCGTCAAGGTCACGCTTGCGTTCGAGACGATCGACGACGCCGAGCTGGCCAAAACCACGGTGGGAACCGCCGGGTTCACCGTCTCGCTCAGGGTTGACGAGGTCGAGGTGCTATAAGACGAGCTTCCGCCATAGATCGCCTTCAGCGAGTCTATTCCCACCGGCAACGCGGTCGCGGCCGTCGCCAGGGTCGCCACGCCGGAGCCGTTCAACGTTCCGTTGCCCAGTGAAGTGCTTCCGTTATAGAAGGTGACCGTGCCGCCGGGCGTCCCGCTCGACGCGGTGACGGTGGCCGTCAGGGTAATGCTGGAGCCATAGTTACTCGGGTTCGCCGAGCTGGCCAGCGCCGTCGTGGTCGCCGGCGGGAGCACGGTCACGGCCACCGCCGTGGAGGTCGAAGCCGCAAAGCCCGTGGCCGCGACGTAGGTCGCCGTCAGCGAGTCGGTTCCCGTTGCCAGCGCCGTGGTCGAGAGCGTCGCTATGCCAAAGGCGTTTAACGTGCCCGTACCCAGCGAGGTGCTGCCGCTATAGAAGGTCACGGTGCCGGTAGGTGTTCCCGCAGTAGCGGTCACCGTGGCCGTAAGGGTCACGCTGGCGCCGGAGTCGGTCGTCGTTGCCGAGCTGGTCAGCGTGGTGGTCGTAATTGCGCTGAAAAGCCACTGCTGCCAGCCGCCGCCGTTATAACTCCAGGTGTCGATCGACTCGCCGACAGTCTTCCCAGCTCCATACACATCGAGCACCAGGCCGCTATATACGTTCGAGAGTTCGTAGCTGCCGTTCGTGTACTGGCTCACAGTCCACTGCTGCCAGGTGTCGCTGTCGGCGGTCCACTG